>Ga0335080_10000143_pt1 | contig 62104 bp, 48 predicted proteins | sample Lox_Sample_34_FD_206720 | JGI IMG/M metagenome (GOLD analysis project Ga0335080, IMG submission 206720) | Soil microbial communities from Loxahatchee National Wildlife Refuge, Florida, United States - Lox_Sample_3.4 | ecosystem: Environmental > Terrestrial > Soil > Wetlands | place: USA... | reverse complement strand
CCTGCGAAACGCAGGCATCGTGGCCGCTCGCCGCGAGGGTAAGTGGATGCACTACCGGATCTCAATGCCGCACCATGTCGGAGCAAGACAGATCCTGGTGCAGACGCTCGAATCACTAAGGGAAAACAAGGCAATGCAGGTGGACCGGGCGCGTCTCGCGAAAGCTTGCTGCTCTCCTGCCAAATTCGCGCTGAACGGCGCTCCTCTGCCCGCCTCGGTCGCCGAATCTTGCTGCGAAGCGTACTGAATCTCCGGCTGTTTGATGCGCGTATGGCAGACTTTTACGCGCCACAACTGCCTCCCAGTCGCAATCTCAGTCGCTGCGATATATTGGTCCCTTCCGTCGCCTTCCCCTGAATATCGAACGCCATTCCCCTCTGCTGGGGCACAGGCTTGAGCGGTGCGATCTTCGCAATGGCGACGGAACTTGATAGTGAAACCAACGCTGCTGCAATCGCGGCGCAGAATCGAAATTTCATGATGGATATATCTTCCCAACAAACGATGCGGTGTTGGAATTTACGAAGGGCCAAGTGTCTTGGAGTTCCGGGAGTGTCGTGGCCGACTCGGAGCTGGATCAAGAAATTGCCACGAGTTGCCGCGCATCCCAGCTTTCGATTTTGAAAGCTCGGAATGCGACAAGCCGCGTTGTGCTTGATCAATCAACGGTGCGCCACATGTCGTGGCTTCGCTCGACCCATGCGCAGGTCCGGGTGATTCACTCCCGTACGTCTCACGCCCGCCTTGTCAACCCCCCAATCCCGAACTTTTCTTGCATTTCCATTTCTCCCAACAGTTTCCAGCGACCCCATCTTGCAGGTAATTCCCTTTTCCCGTCGCACAATGGAATCAGCAAACTTCTCCGCATCGGAGCACCCAATGACAAGTCTGCCCATCCGTTTCAAGGCTATTAACCCCGGATAACCCGTTTGTTTTCTGTCAAGTGCTCAAAGACAACGGGGAAGGGTAGGGGTGGGGTGGGGGTACCCCAGTTGCGAAAACAAGCTGACCACTGACCACTTGACCACTGACAACTTCAGCTTCCCAGCAGCCGGCTTCCCAGCAGGAGCAGCAGGATCCCAACAATGATCCGGTACACGGCGAAAACGGTGAAACCGTGCCGCCGCACCCAGGCTAGGAACCACTCAACGACGCCCAGCGCCACGAGGAACGAAACCACGAACCCGATCACCAGCACGATCCACCGCTGGCTCGTCATGGTCACCTGCGCCACCGGTACGGCCCCGGCCGCCAGTGCCGACTTGCTCGGATGGATCGACTTCAACAAATCCCAGGCCGTGGCAGCAATCATGGTCGGAATTGAGAGCAGAAAACTGAACTCCAGCGCCGACGGACGATCCATACCAGCCAGCTGTCCCGCGGCGATAGTCGACATGGAACGTGACGTTCCCGGAAAAATTGCCGAGAGCGACTGGCAGATGCCGATCCAGATCGACTGCCCGAGGCTCATCTCCTCCACGTGGAGGGTGGTGGGCTCGTAACGCGACGATCGTGCATCAATCACCCACATGACGACGCCGCCGATCAGAAGCGTCCACGCCATGATCGAAATACTACTCAGATGCTTCTCACTCAGTTTGTGCAGTGGCAGGGCAATAATCGAGGTGAAGAAAAAAGCAATCAGCGTGAGCGAGATCGGGTGATTCTTCCATGTTCGATCGCCGCTCTCGCCGCGAGGGAAGCTCTTGATGAAGCCTACAATCCGCTCGAGAAAAAGAAGAACAAGTGCGAGAATCGCCCCAGCCTGGATCACGATCGTGTACATGATCCAATACGCATCATCGAGCGGAATCCGCATCGCTGCTTCGGCAATCCGCAGGTGCGCCGTCGAACTCACAGGAAGAAATTCGGTAAGGCCCTCAATAATTCCCAGAAGAAGCGACTGGATATAAACGTTCAAAAATCCTCCAAGTGTCCGGTCAATCGGCGCAAACCCGCTCCGCCGAACTATTGTTGCCGTTCGATGCCGTAAACCGGAATGCCCTGATCCAATTTGAACACGAGCATCGTGGCTCGCACCGTGTAGTCAGACTGTGGGAATTTATCCCTGAGCCTTCCCGCGAGGTCGCGGGCATGTGCATGTGCTGCCTCGCTCTTCTTATCGTTATTGTCCGCGCCATACATGTCGGTCAGAACAGCTTGCCGGTAAACCGCCAGGTAGAGCGCCTGCGCCGTCTTCGGTCCATCGGGATGCTCTGCGGCGTACTTCTCATAGATCTCCGACTCCTTCTCGGGACATTTCTCCTGACCCTGCCAATCGCCGCAGAGCTTGTTGTCGAGCAACTCAAATGAGGCAAGATCGGCCTGGCGCGTGTGCGGAAAGTTCTTGATGACGTGCTTCAGAGGATCTTCATCGATCTGCTCGCGCAGATATGCAGCCTGCTCCTTCGCAGATGGACGAGACGCCGCATCGGCCTTCTGAATTTGCCACGTAATGTCGGCGGCCCGCCACGCAGCCTCAGCAGCGAGAGGCGAATTCGGGTACATATCAGCCAGCCTTTGATACAGCAGGTGCGCAGTGCGCGCCGCATTCAGTGGCCCGCGCGGATCAGAAGCCAGCGATTCCTGCTCGGCTGCCGCTCCCATCAGGATCTGGTCTCCATTGGGCGTGCTTTCGATGACCACACCCTTCGCCTGCATCCATCCTGAGATCGGCGGCGGTACATCGTTGGTGTCAAAGATGGGTTGATCCGCCGCGTGCTCTTCCTCAACATCGGTATTAGCAAAGACGCGCAGCCAATCACCGCTCTTTTCCGCAACGACCAACTCGCGCCCGATTTGCACTCGATCCACCTTCTGCGAATCGAGACTGGCCGAAACATACAGCCAAGTAACCCGCAGCGCAGTCGCGCGCGGCCCGGCAATCGGCTTCTGCAACTGGTCCTTCTTCTTCTGTGCCGCCAGGGGAAGCGCACAGACCACCAGGCAAATCCATAGCAACCGAATAGCGCGAAAACGGGAGTTCATCACAGGAAAGATCATAGTCGAACGACGTCAACCGTGAGGTTCCGTGAGCACTTCCGCCAGCAAAGCTGGATCAACATTGCCCCCGCTGACCACGGCGACAGCGGTTTTGTATGCCGGCAATTCTGCTGCATGAAAGAGCAGCGCGGCGGAAGAGACTGCGCCACTAGGCTCCGGAACAATGCGGGCGGAACTGACAATGGCACGCATCGCCGCCCGGATCTCCGGCTCGGTCACGGTGATGATGCCATCGACGAATGCTCGGATATGCGCGAAGTTGCGCACCCCGACACTTTGGGTACGCAGACCGTCCGCAATCGTCCGCGAAGTAAGTTCCGCTGGCCAGGTCACAATCTTCCCGGTGCGGAAACTCTCGGTTGTATCGGCCGCGAGTTCCGGCTCAACGCCGAAGACCTTGGTTCGTGGGCTTATCCTCTTCACGGCTGTTGCAACGCCGCTCAGCAAACCACCACCCGAAACCGGCGCAAGAACCAGGTCGACCTCAGCCAACGCCTCGACGATCTCCAGGCCGCACGTTGCCTGCCCGGTAATGATCTGCTCGTCATCATAGGGCGGAACAACAACGTAACCGTGTTTGCTGACCAGCTCCTCGGCCTTCGCCAGCCGCTCGCTCGAGGCCACGCCAACATCGACAATCTCCGCGCCATACGAGAGGGTTGCCGCGCGTTTGATTGCCGGAGCATTTGACGGCATCACGATGACAGCCTTTGCACCCACTTCCCGTGCCGCATACGCAACACCCTGCGCATGGTTGCCGCTCGAATAGGTGATAACGCCGCGCGCGATCTCCTCTTTCGTCAACTGAAGGATCTTGTTCGAGGCACCGCGCAGCTTGAAACTGCCGATTGGTTGGAGACTCTCCGCCTTAAGCCAGACTTTGCCGGCGAGGTCTGGGAAGTATGCCCGCACGAGCGGTGTCTTTACCGCAATTCCGGCAATGCGATCCGCGGCTCTGCGAATCGCGTCGAGAGATACGAGGGAATCAGAGGCGACGGTCACGGCAGGTATTTCTCCGGCACCGGCTCTGTCGGCGATTCGGCCTGCCAAACGATCTGAAGAACCTTCCACTGCTTGCCATCGAAGACAGCCTGGATGCTGTTGACGCCGCGGTCCATCCGCTTCCCGTCGGCGCTCAGCGTCTCATAGGTGCTCCACAAGTGAGCCATGTGCCCATAGGTCTCGGTTCCAACCTTAATCTGTTTCTCGGTGAACGACTCGCTGCCGCGCTTGCCAACCAAGTTGATCCAGTCATCGACGCTAAGCACGCGCGGCTGGTAGCTGCCGTCTGGCATATGCCTCAGTGGAATGAGCCGCGTTTCCGGCAGAAAGAGTGCCCGGAAGCACGTGCGGTCCTTGTTGCCGGGCCCGCTGACTGCAGCGTCAACGGCCTTGATCAGTTCATCCAGCGTGGTGGTCGATGGGCACGATGCGATCGTCGGAGCCTGCGATTGGGCTTCGATGCCCTGAGAGTGAAGAGCATGGGCACGCAAGACTGTTGCTGCGAGGCACAGGGAAGTTATCAATCGACGCATACCGGAATTGTACAGAGCGCCTTCAGATCTCCAGAATCACCGGCATAATCATCGGCCGCCGCCCCGTGGTCTTCTGGATCAGCCGCTTCAACTCCACGCGAACCTTCTCCTTCACCAGCCCGTAGTCCGTCTTCTGCTCGTCACTGAGCCCATCGATGGTCTTGAGGACGACCTCCCGAGCCTCCTCGGTGATATCTGCGCCGCCGAACCCTCGCATCACGATCTCCGGCTCGCGCTCGATCTTGCCCATTCGCTTATTGATGGCCAGTACCGCCAGCACGATGCCATCCTCCGACAGAATCCGCCGGTCGCGAACGACCAGGTCCTCGACTACGTCGATGGTCGAGCCGGAGTCAATCAGGATCCGGCCCGCGGTGACCTTGTCCTTCTTTCGCGCATCATGCGCATCAACTTCCAGCACATCCCCGTCTTCAATCACGATGGCGTGGTCGATGGCGCCGGTTTCCATGGCCAGTTGCGCATGCCGGCGCAGGTTGCGGTAGTCGCCGTGAATCGGTACAAAGAACTTCGGGCGCACGAGGTTGATGATCAGGCGCAGCTCTTCCTGGCACCCATGGCCACTGACATGGATGAGCCCATGCGAACCATCGTCGAAGATAACGTTGGCCTCGCGCCGGCTCAGGTGGTCAATCACGCGAAAGATGCTCTTCTCGTTCCCCGGGATAATGCGCGAACTGAGCACCACGGTGTCGCCCGCGTCGACGTGCGCATGCTTGTGATTGTCGACCGCCGCACGGCTCAGCGCACTCATCGGTTCACCCTGTGTGCCGCTGATCAGGACCATCAGTTCGTCCGGCGGATAATCACGCATCTGTCCGGGATTGATGATGAGCCCCGGCGGCACCTCGATATAACCAAGGTCCTGGGCGATATCCGTGCTCTCCATCATCGACCGGCCCAGCACCACCGCCTTCCGTCCATGCTTGCGCGCCAACTCCAGTGCGATGCGAATGCGATAGATTGACGAAGAAAAGCAACTGAAAAAGATCTTCTTTTTGGTCTGCGAGAAGATCTCGTGCAGCCGAGGAATCACCGCGCGCTCGCTGGGGGTATACCCGGAGCGCTCCACGTTGGTTGAGTCCTGCAACAACGCCAGCACGCCGCGTTTGCCGTACTCTGCGAAGGTATGCAGGTCGAAAGCCTTGTCGTCTAGGGGCGCGAGATCGATCTTGAAGTCGCCTGTGTGAATGATCACGCCGACCGGAGTCTCGACGGCAAGCGCAACACAGTCCACAAGCGAATGGGTTACGCGGATCGGCTCGATCGTGAACGGGCCGATGGAGAACTTCTCGCGCGGGGTGATCTCAATCAGCGTGATCTCGTCGAGAAGTTCGTGCTCTTCGAGCTTGCCTTCAACATAAGCAAGCGTGAATTCCGTGGCGTACACAGGCACCTTGAGCTCGCTGAGAATCCATGGCAGACCGCCAATGTGATCCTCGTGACCGTGCGTGAGAATGATGGCCCGGACGTGTTCCTTATTCTCGATCAGGTAGGAAATATCTGGAACAACAATGTCGACGCCCAGCAGTTCCGTTTCAGGGAACATCAGGCCGGCGTCAATCACAATGATGTCGTCTTCCCAACGCAGCGCAAGGCAGTTCATTCCAAACTCGCCGAGGCCGCCGAGCGGGATAATCTTCAGTTTTTTGCTTTGCATCTCTCAGGTTTGATGCTAACACCTGTGCGGGTACATAAATGCGCAACACGTGGTATAGAAGTTGTTCAAAAACATGCGGAAATTCCTCAAGGTGTTTTTGAGCCCTTCCGCATGAGCCGCAGTTGTACTTCGGCTTTCCCGTATAGGTGCAATTCTCCACCCGGCCCTGGAAGGTCTATGCTGTTGGAGCGCGAGGTCTGTGCCCACACTTTGCCAGCAGATCTTACAGGGGGAGCGATCCATGAAGGTGAATGCCTATTTGAATTACGGCGGCAACTGCGCCGAAGCGTTTCGTTTTTATGAACAACACCTTGGCGCGAAGATCGGGATGATGATGAAGCATGGTGATATGCCCGATCCGAGCAAAGTTCTGCCGGAAATGAAGGACGCGATCCTCTATGCGCAACTTACAATCGGGGACTCGGTCATCATGGCCAGCGATGTGCCCGCGGACCGCTTCAAGCCAATGCGCAGCGTGTATCTCTGCCTGAGCGTAGCCAGCGATACGGAAGCGCAACGTATTTTTAATGTTCTAGCGGATGGCGGCGATGTCTTCATGCCGATGCAGGAGACTTTTTTCGCATCTCGGTTTGCCCAGTTGCGCGACAAGTTCGGCACTTCGTGGATGATCATCCACGAGCGGCCGATGGGTGCCCAGGCGTAAGTGATTCAATCACGGGCGGCAATCTGACCTGGCTCCGCAATCTGAGTCCGGCTCTTCTGATAGCTTGATTGTGGACTGCCACCATGCTTGGATCGCGCCCTGTTGTCTCTCTCATCCTTCTCGTCTCATCGGCGTGTTGCTTCGCAGCCTCGAGAGCGCAACGGAAATTCGAAGTCACAGGATACGTGTTTACCCGTGGCGCAGCGCTCGTGCCTGGCCAGATCGATCCCAGCAGGCTCACCCGAATCAACTACGCTTTCTCCAACATCCAGGGCGGACGTATGGTCCTGGGCGCTCCGACGGACGCACAGAACTTCGCTCTCCTGACCAAAATGAGGTATGCCAACCCCAACCTCACGGTGCTGGTCTCGGTGGGTGGATGGCTGTGGTCCACGAACTTCTCTGACATGGCGCTGACCGCCGAGAGCCGCCGTGTCTTCGAAGACAGCGTGATGGAATTCCTCACCCAATACGATCTCGACGGACTTGACATCGATTGGGAGTATCCCGGCATGCCGGGAGCAGGACATCCCTTCCGTCCGCAAGACAAGCAAAACTTTACGGCGCTGTTGCGGGAGCTCCGCGAACGTTTCGACTCCGTGACCAGAAGGTCAGGAAAGCGTCTATATCTGACGGTGGCAATGGGTGCATCAGATGACGCGATCGCCAATACAGAGATGAACAAGGTCCAGAAGTACGTCGATACGGTGAACCTTATGGCCTACGACTACTACGAGCCAGGTTCTGAATCAATCACCGGCAATCACGCGCCTCTGCTCGTCAATCCTGACGATCCGAAGAAGGTCTCAGCAGACATGTCCATTCAGGCGTACGAGAAGGCTGGCGTTCCGTCAGAGAAAATTCTGCTCGGAGTGCCGTTCTATGGCCACGAATGGGGGGACGTGCCCGATCAAAATCGTGGACTGTTTCAAACCGGAAAGGCAATCCCCGGGGCTTATGCACCCTTCAACGTGATTGAGTCGAGTATGCTCGGCCATGGATTCACGCGCTATTGGGACGACAAGGCGCGGGTGCCCTATCTCTACAACGCAGAAAAACGCATCTTCGTCTCCTATGAAGATCCAGAATCGCTCAAAGCCAAATGTAAATACATCCGGGATCATAGACTGGGAGGTGTGATGTTCTGGGAGTATTTCGGGGACTCTGGAGGAGCTCTACTTCAGACGATCCAGGGCGAACTCGAATCCAAAAATCCGCAGTGATCGCTTGGCTATGATCCCACCCACATTGGAGGGCTTAGGAGTGCTCGGCTAGTTGACCCCGGCCGGTCCTCTTCTCAACGGGGTCTCCCTTGGCGGCCTTTTCGATCTCTGAGTTCATCTCGCCTCCAATGAGAATTGCGCCATTTGTGACATAGAGCCAGAGCATCAGCATTACCGCGCCGTTCAGATGGCCGTAGCTCCGGGAATAGTCGTTGAAGTGATCGAAGTAGATGCGCGCCCCGAAGGTCGCGGCGATCCAAAGGATCAGCGCGCACGCGGCTCCAGGTGTGCTCCACTGCCATCGCCGCTCATCAAGATTGGGTCCAAAGCGATATAGAGGGTGACAATCAGGATCGCCCACTCAAGCAGATGCAGCGGAATCACTCCAATATCAAGAAATCTACGAACGTACTGCGTACTGAAAATCAACAAGACAGAAATAGCGCCCGTACCCGCAAGTGAAAAAGACAGCCCCGCAAAGGTGATGGCCAATTTTGAGAATGGACGACTCTCTTTCCTCTCATACGCATTGTTCAAGCCGTAGATCATCGCCCATGTCCCGTTGAATGCCGCCCAGAGCACTCCGACGGCGACCGTGAAGAGCGGAAATCTCGTATGCACCCGTTGTTGCTGCTCGTCCGCCACAGTCTGCAGCAGGCTGGTTAGCTTAGCCGGAAGCACTTGGTTCGAGAACTCCCGAACAGCATGCGCCACGGATTCGCGAAGATGCGGGGCCCGCATCAGCAGCGCCAGAGACACAAACAGGATCGGGAAGATCGCCAGAAAGTGGTAAAAAGCCATCCTTCCCGCCTGGCCGAACACCGCGTCTTCCCACGATTCGCGAATCGTGCGACGGACAACTTCGCACAGGCTGAGGCCGCCAAAATCCCAGGAAGTAGCCATTGCATGGTCGAGGCCGCATGAGGGCGAAAAACGGCGGTCTCAACCTGCTTGGATGCCGTCAGCGGACAAACGGGTCGGCAAACAAGAACTCCCACGAACTGTCGAGATAGAGCCATCGCTGACCGCTGAACCAGCTTGTGGGAAGGGAAGGCACGTGCAGCAGGGCGTGTCCGCCTATGCAGATCATCTCTGTGCCGTTCCACCCCAGGAAGGTACGCGATGCAAGTCCGACGGTGGCCGGGTTAGTCACGCGGCGCAGGCACATTGGGCAACGCTGGCGCTGGTCGGCGACCGCCCACCGGAACCCGATCAGGCAGATCGCAAAGCATGCCAGGAGCTGCAGGCACTCGGCGAAGGGCGAGTACTCCGGTGTGGAGAAGTACGCGATGTCGAGCGATGCGTAGAAACCGATGGCGGCAATGAGGGCAAGCTTCGCAAACAGAAAAAGTATTCGCCATACGCGCTGCTTCGCCGTTGGGCGGTGCGAACTGATCTGGCTCTCACCCAGCGAGACGGATGTCACCGCCGGAAGAGCCAGAAACGCGAGGAAGAGTGCGAATTCGTATACACTCCAGGGGCCCGCGACTGGCATGGCTATGGGCGCGCCGTACAGGTCCATGACGAAATCCTGACTGTCGCGCGCAGCGATCGAGACTGCCGGCCCTGTCCATTCATCGAGTCCGCGCCTCGACAGCGCAGCGAACAGGTAGCCGCTCCGCTTGGAGATTGCTTCGGATGCTATCTTGCGGTCGGATTCGAGCAGCCACGCATCGGGCGCGCCGGGCAATTGCCATGAACCAGACGGAGCGATGCCGGCGATCCTGACGGCTGTTCCCTCGACATTGAGTGTGGAACCGATCACCCGTGCGTCGCCGCGAAAATCGCGAATCCACACCTTACGGCTCAGAATCAGGGCAGGGATGTTCGGATCGGCGTAATCGAGGTCTGCGAGGTTGATGGACAGACCAAGCAGTGCAAACAGGTTTGTCGTCGAGTGCGCGACCTTCCAAGGCATAGAAACCGCACCGACCGTTGCTCTTTCACGGGAAACGCGATAAAACGCGAGGTCCTCGAAGAAACGCTGATGCGAGGTCTTCCACTGCCGAAAAAGACCTGTCGGAATGCTCGCAGTTGAAGAGTTGGAATCCGCGTCGCCGATGAGAAGCACATTCGACCTGACCTGAGCGCGGGCAGCTTCCTTCTCTGCCTGCACTCCCGGCAGAAGACTCGCAATCACAGAGCAGATCGATGCAACAGCCGCCAGCCACAAAAGTGTCTGTCCTGCCGATCCGTGAACATGCGCCGGCGGCGTGCCGGTCTGCACAGGCTGATTACGAAGGCAAAAAGCATCAGGGAACGCGCCAAGACAGAACGAGGTGATCTCGCGTTGGGCCTCCAGGGAGAACGTATCGTCGATGCTGATACACGAACGGCGAACATGCCACAGTTCGGCAAGCCATTCGCGCCGCCATTCGTCACGTGCGGCCGCAGGAACAAGAAGCGATGCTGTGTACAGCAAGGCCCGCTGCGAAGTCGAGAAAGCGAGATCGGACCGATGTTTCATACGGATCGTGCCTCCTCGGTGGAAATGAGGCGTTCCAGTAGCGGATAGCGTTTGCGCGATGCTTCCAGGGTGGCCTTCCCGCCGTTCGTTAGTTTGTAGTACTTCCGCGGCGGCCGCTGCTCCGCGTCGGCAATGGCCTGGCGTTCCCACTGTGACCGGATCAACTCATCGCGCTCAAGGCGGCGCATGGCAGGGTAGACCGTTCCACTGGGCAGCCCGGTCATCTCCATGATGCTGAATCCGTACACGTATCCCGCTGAAATAGCCTGCAGGATCATCGCGGCGGTATGCGAGAGCTTTGCCTCAGCGGCCATGGACGATATTTTAACCTATGTAGCAATCTACTTGACAGGAATTCTTTTCCGTATATGCTGAATGCTACATAGGGTGCGTCGGCCAGGAGGTTGCCTTGCTCGAGGTTCAGCATCTCTTCCGCAGTTATCGAACCATCCCGGCCGTCGTCGACGTCAGCTTCAAAGTCGGGTCGGGCGAGGTCGTAGGCTTTCTGGGCCCAAATGGAGCCGGCAAGTCCACGACTGTGAAAATCATCACCGGCATGCTCCGCCCCGATGATGGCAAGGTGCTGTTTGAGGGCCAGAATATTCGCGAAGACATGGTCGCCTATCGGGCCACCCTTGGCTACGTACCGGAAGAAGCGCACCTGTATACCTACCTCTCCGGCCTTGAGTACCTCCAACTCGTCGGCCGCCTCCGAGGCATGAGCGAAGCGCTCATTGAGGTGAAAGCAACCGGTCTGCTGAAACTCCTGAATCTAGAGTCGTGGCAGCATTCACCCATCACTTCTTACTCGAAAGGAATGCGCCAGCGCGTCCTCGTCGCGGCAGCGCTCCTTCATGATCCCAGGCTGCTGATATTCGATGAGCCGCTTTCCGGCCTCGACGTCGTCTCTGCTCGTCTATTCAAGGACCTGCTCGGAATGCTTTCTCAACAGGGCAAAGCCGTCCTCTATATCTCCCATGTGCTGGAGACAGTCGAGCAGGTTTGCCAGCGGGTCATCGTAATCGCCAAAGGACGCGTTCTGGCAGACGCGGCGCCCTCGGAGTTAAAGACCCTCACGAGCCTGCCGAACCTCGAGCGTGTTTTCGCGCAACTAGTCGAACAGCAGGATACCCGGGTTGTAGCAGAGAAAATCGTGGAGGTCATGCAGATCGCCCATGGCTGATAGTTTTCAGAGATTGCTGGTTCCACAGATCCCCCATCCCGCGGTCCTTTCGCTCAATGTGCAGGCGGCAATGGGTCCGGTGCGAGAGCCGGAGCGCAGCCAGTTTGCCCACCTTTTCCGGCACTTCCTCGAGCGCTTCTTCAATCACGAGACCGCATCCTCCGATGGAGAAAGCAAGTCGCGCCTTGCAACACTGGCATTTGCTGCCGGGATACCAGGGTTCATGGTAGCTGTATTCCTATGGCCGGTATACCATCCGATTCCTGGCTGGCCACTCGGCACTCATCTGGTTGGTCCACCGCCATATTGGGTGCAGTTGAACCATCACTTTTTCTTTGTGCTCTATTCGTTCGTTGTGATGGGACTGATAACCGTCTTCGAGTGGGACCTCTTCTTCCCTGACCTGCTCGATGTCTTCGTTCTGGGCACTCTTCCTGTAGCGAAACGAAGGGACTCCTTCGCCCGCATTGCCGCTATCGCAATTCTTGTCGCCGGCTTTCTATTCGACGCAAATTTTCTTGCCTCCCTGGTTCTGCCCGCCGCCACCGATCCTCCAAATCTCATCCGCTTCCTGGCTGGACATCTGGCCGCCGTCGCCGCGGCGGGAACATTCGCCGCGACGCTCATCGTCGCATCGCAAAGTGTGCTTCTCGCCCTTCTGGGCGAACGGATCTTCCGCAAGGCCTCGCTCGTTTTGCAGGGCACCGCCGTTGCAATCCTCGTCATTCTTCTCTTGCTCTTTCCCGTTCTCTCGGGAGTCACTCCGGCTCTGCTGCAGTCACGTAACCCGGCAATCTTCTGGTTTCCGCCTTTCTGGTTTCTCGGCATCGATCAACGCTTAATCGATGGCCCGTCCGCTCTGCCCGTCTTCCAGGAGCTCACCCGTATCGGCCTGGTAGCGCTTATCGCGATCTGTGCAATTGCAACCTGCGCATATCCACTCGCCTATATCCGGAGAGTCAGGCATCTGCTTGTGGGCGCGCCTCCGCGAGCGCGGCGACCCCGTTGGGTGTCGCCATTCAACGTGCTCTTGCATGCGAGCGTTGTGCGTCCCCCAATCCGGCGCGCGGTCTTCCACTTCATCAACCAGACATTGCTCCGTGTTCCGCGCTACCGCATCTATCTCGTGCTGTATGGAGGAGTGGGTCTGTCCGTGCTGATTGCAACTGTCCTTCGCCTTTCAGTCATACACGGGCAGCTCGTGGCAGAGGCCTCATCCGATGGCATCCGTGTCGCCGTCGGGATCGTTGCCTTCTGGCTAGCCACCGGGTTCCGCACGGCTTTTACCTCGTCGGGAAATCAGGCTGGCAGCTGGATCTTCCGCTGCTCACATGGCAGGCCCGCGCATTTTGGTGCGGCCATACAGGAACTCCTGAGCACAAAAACCTGGATCCTGTTATGTGGCGGGCTCATCACAACTGCTGCAGTATTCTTATTACGCCTCATCTCTCCGCCCGAGCTGCTGGCATGGCAGGCCACTGGTGCTCAACTTCTCGTCGGCCCTGGAATATGCGTCATCCTTACTGACGCCTTCTTCGCAAACGTTATGATCGTGCCCTTCACCGGAGAGGCGATCAGCGGCAAGCCAAACCTGGCGTTCACTCTTCTGCGGTTCTTCACCTTCTTTCCGGCGGTGATCCTGCTGTCGCTGATCTCTGAGCAGTGGATTGAGACCAACTGGGTGCACTTCGGCGTGGTCGCGCTGACGGTAATCGTCACACACCTCTGGTTCCGTCATCGCCATCAGGAACTTGTCCGGATCCACAGCGCCCAGGCTGAACTGGAAGACGGAGAGGACGACTTCCCAATGAAGCTCGGTCTGCGCTACTAATCGTTTTTCGGGGGGGAAGTAAAGGTCGAAGAAGAAAGAGGCAAAAAGCCGCTGTTTCACTCGATGTCAAGAGCCCGCCGGCCCTCGCTCCTTGGAAGTCACGCATTCATAAGGGAATAGCGTCCTGACCAGATTTGCATGGTATGTCCAGCTCCGAGCGCACAATAGACATAAAAGCGGAAGGGTGTACGCGATCTAAGCCGCCCGGCGATTCCCATACCCCCTCCGTAAGTCCTTTGAGGAGAAATATTTGCAATTCAACCCCTTTGTTTTGAAATATTTACGAGAGAGAATGTCTCTAACCCTATGAAAATACGGAGCCTCTATCCAAATGCCCCCCGGGGGGGACTCAGGTACGGACCGCGCAGATAGCTGACAAATTGAACCGGCAAGACTCCTGGCTCTGGAACGGGCCGGAAAGCTGACAGCTGAAGATAAGATCAGAAACGAAATGTCCGGCTGAATCAACTGCCGACGGTGTTCTCCGCAGGGAACCTTACGCCTAACGACCGGCGCGCCTCCTCGAGCAGCCGCGCCATACCGCGCGAGAGTTCGTGAGTGATGATGGGGCTTTCGCGCCGTCCGTCGCGTATCAGATTGCAGAAATGGTCCGTCTCGTAATTGAAGCCGCTCGCGACATAAGGCTCATCCAGTTCTACAATGCGGCCGTCGAGATGGTGAATCGTAGCGTGCGTAGGATTCCACCAGTTCGCGCGCAGAATAACGTACCCCCGCGGCCCGCAAAGAATCGCGTCGCCATGACTCAACAGATCGATTCCCGTGTGCAGCTGTGCCATCCCGTGTTCGTGCTCGGTTTGAAAAATCGCGAAGTTATCGACACCGGCGGGACTTAACCGGCCCATTGTCTGCACGCGTTTCAGCGGACCAAGCCAGTCCAGCGCGAGGAAAGCTTCATAGGGTCCGATGCCCAGGATGCCCCCTCCGCCCAGTTCGCGGAAGTGTAGCGGGTAGTCCGGCCCGATCGATGCATCGCAATGTCCTGCCCGGACAAATCCAACCGGCCCGATAGGATCAGCATCAAGATGGTCGCGCAGGCGACGGTAAAGCGGGAAGAACGGCGGCTTCATCGCCTCCATAAAGAGCACATTGTGCTTGCGCGCCGCCTGAAGAACACGTTCAAGCTGGCGGAGGTTAAGTGCCGCGGGCTTCTCGCACAGCACATGCTTGCCAGCTCTCAGAGCAGCGATGCAGAACTCTGCGTGTGTGTCTGGATGTGTTGCGACATAAACCGCGTCGACCTCAAAGTTGAGAAGGATATCGAGCGACGGTGCGACGCTCTCGACCAGGAACCGATCTGCGTAGGACTGCGCGCGTCGATGATTTCGTCCCCAGACCGCAGCCATTGAGACCTGATCGACCGCCGCGAGTCCCAGCGCGAAACGCGAAGCGGCGCGCCCCGGACCGATGACGCCAAACCGAATCATTTGTCTCGCATTCACAGGCATCGACTAACGTAGCAAGTCTTCGAGCGTGGTACTCAGATCGGTCTTGTCGTCGCGGTACTTCACAATCACGGGGGCGTACAGCGACAGTCCCCACGTCGCGGCGTTCGCGTGGCCCTTGCCGGGGCCGACCGCTCGAGAACCCGGAACGACGACCGCATTGGCCGGAACGATGAGCGGAGTCTCTTCAAACGCTCGAATCGTCGTGCCGTTCACTAGGTCGAAAATCGGAGTCCCGCGCGTCAAAATCGTCCCCGGCGCCAGCACGGCCCTGCTGCGAACGATCGTGCCCTCATATACGCCGCAATTTCCGCCCACAAGGGCGTCATCTTCAACGATGACAGGGCTTGCGTTGATAGGTTCGAGCACTCCGCCGATCTGGACCGCGGCGCTCAGGTGAACGCGCTTGCCGATCTGGGCACAGGAGCCAACCAGGGCGTGCGAGTCAACCATGGTGCCTTCATCCACCCAGGCTCCCGCGTTGATGTACATGGGCGGCATGCACACCACGCCGCGAGCAACATAGGCTCCCGAACGAATCGAAGATCCGCCGGGAACGACACGTACTCCGTCTTCAGCCACAAAATGTCTCACGGGGTAAGTGTGCTTGTCGACAAAAGAGAACCCCGAAGCCGGATGGTCCTCGAGCGACCCAAGACGAAAACCGAGCAAGATCCCCTTCTTGACCCACGCGTTGACTCGCCACCCGGTCGCCGATTTCGGATCCGGCGAAGCAGCGCGGATATTGCCTCGTTCCAGCTCATTGCGGAGAGCAAGGAAGGCCTCCTTGGCTCCTGGATCGGACAGAGCGCTTGCGCCGGCCGCAAAGTGGTGCTCGATTGCCCGTTGAAGATGTGCGGAATCCATATCTTGGATGAGTGTATCGAACCGCGGCGCGGAGACCGTTCCAACTCTCGGCCGGAGAGAAAGAACGGCGCCAGAAGATTCTACCGGCGCCGTTTCTGAGGAGATAAGCAACAGCCGTTCTAAGCAGCGGAAACTGGCTGCACCTTCGTGTGCGAGCGCGGGGCCAGCGACATCGGCTGCAGCCGGAAGGAGTTCTCACCGTCTGGAATCATCGCCAGAGGCACCGCTCGATTCGTCGGGCCGTGCAGGTTTTTCGACTCCAGCCACGCGCACAGCCTGGGATCGTAAATCTCCGGTTGCCCCTGCCAGAAGTCGGGTTTGAGACCGCATTGGATGCGGAGGTGCCCGAGTTGCAGTTCGATGTTCCTGGTCTCCTTCGGGAAATAGCGACGGACATTATTCGTTCCTACGTTCAATCCGGTAACACCGTGACCTTTGTTCTGCGTTTTGACCACCATAAAGTACCTGCTCTTCAAAATCGGTTTGAGAGTGGATCAACAACAAGGGATCCGGGAACAATTGAGTTGAATGACGCGCCAGCGGTCCTTGAATGGGAACAATTCTCTTAGAGGGTCAGTCTGAGGACGAGCGAACCCTCCAATCACCCAATAACTCCCATCCGTTCATTTCGACTGTGATTGTGTAGGGTATCGAAGAGGGCTAACGAGGCTTCGCTGCCGACGTTCACACACCCACGAAGATGAATGATGCACCGCGTATGTGATGGAGTTGTTTACAAATCAAGAAAATTCTTGAAATTTTTGACCGGTTCGGGACCCAAAATCCCAGTCGAAGTGTTTAATTACGAGGGGGTTAGCGTGAAAACCAGATGATAATGTCAGGTTTTTACGGCACAGTTCGCTCTCCATAGCAGGATATCTGCGTATACCACGCCGCGTTCAGTCGCCCTTGTCGAAGCTCAAGACAAACTTGGTCACCCGGCCCCGACTTGTCGTATATCGTCTGCGACACGCCAATGCTGTTTTGTCGCTGCATCGGCCCCCAGGGTTCCAACTCGAGATAAAAAGAACGCGAACGGCCAGTTGTGTAGTGTTTCCCAATCACATGCACGGCGTATCGCGTTGCAGTGGACTCATCCCCAACAGCGTCCACCACAGTTACAACTCCGTAGCCGTAGAGCATCCCAAACAGCAGCAGCGCAAAGAATGAGCGCATGAACGAAATGCTGTCGAAGAATGAATGGTAAAACGCCCCGAGATACATGACCACTATCAACCCGATGACAATGCCAGGGCTCTGAAGAGAGACGAAATGAACCCCCCGCGCGCGAATCATCAATCCGAAGCTCGATGCGATCAAGGCGTAAAGAAGCTCCGCTCGTGGATCATCCCTGCGCTTGAAGACCGTGTAAAGCAGCGGGGCCCGGTGCATCAGGTATGCGAGCCCGACAGGAACCAGCGCCAGAACCACCGAGAAGGGCACGTACAGCGCCGGAATCCCCCAATTCGCAGCCACTGCGGCCGCCACCGCCACCAGAAGCGCAAGAATGCTGTAGCTCTTGGCCTGCGCGAGGGCTGCCAGCCGCTCCTCTGGAGTTGTTCCAAGCTCCTGCTCGTTCGAAATCTTTTCAAGCAGTGCGTCGCGGTCCTGTCTATCGAGATTGCGAAGCTTTCGAAACCACGAATTGTACGCGTCATCGTGATCAAACAGGTTGGAGAGCGTGATCATCCCGCGCCCTGTGTTCAGGTAAATCTGCGTGTATTTGCCATTCCGCGAACTGATTGTCCGATATCCCTGGATTTCATCGAGGTCTGCCACCCGGTCTGTAAAGGCTCCCCAGACCTCGATGCGGTTGCTCTCGATAATTACCCGCGAGCGCTGAGCTACCAGGATGAGGTAGATCCCAAACCCGAGAAACAGGATTGTCATCAAGCCCGGCAACGCAGGTCCACAACCTCTCACCGCCAGCAGACACATTACAATTCCCCCGGATACCGCTGGTGCTCCAAGAATCAGGAGGAGAGACCGGTACCATCCCTTCATCCTGTACTCGTGTCGTGCCGTTGTGGATTGTTCAGAGATACTCATCGTCTTTAATTACCGGGTTGAGCGTCATTGCAAAACAACCGTTGGTCGTTGACGCGGTTCAATGCCCAAGATCCGGGTTCAAGCACGCCGCGCCGCTCGCATACACTAAACATGTTCCCCGCATCGCAATGCGCGATTTTGCCGTTCTGCCTGGAGAATGACTTGGAAAAGAAGTTTATGCGAGGCATTGGCCGGTTGGCCATGGTTTTCGTGGCTGCGGCCGTTACTGTCGGAACGCAGACGCGATTCAATACTGAGGCAGTGCGCCTGAACAACCGCGGCGTGGCGCTGATGGGCCAGCAGTTCACTGAGAAGGCGGAGCAGTCCTTCGCCGAGGCATTCGAGAAAGATCCAAAACTCGCCCAGGCTGCCATCAATGACGGTATCGCCTTGTTGACACTGCAGAGAATTGACGAAGCCAGCAAGGTTCTCAAAAAGGCGATCGCTATTGATCCCAACAATCCGCAGGCGTGGTACAACCTCGGCCTCGCGCAACACGCCAATAACGATCTGGATGCTGCGCTTAAAAGCTTTCAAGAGGCGGTCAAACTGGATCCCCGCGACGTAGACTCCTACTACTTCGAAGGCGTCTGCTATCGCGAGATGAAGCAGTTCGACAAGGCAAGCGACGTCCTGAAGCAGGCGCTCGCAATCCAGCCGCTGCACGCGTCATCGGAGTTTGCATTGGCACGCGCGTTGCAGGCCACCGGCGATAAGGAAGCTGCAAAAGAGCACTTCAAGCTCTTCCAGCACATGACCAGCACCAAGATTTCAGCGGCTATAGGTCTGGCCTATGGAGAGCAGGGGCACTACTCGACCGTTACTCCTGTTGAAGAGCCCCAGGCACGCCAGCGCACGATGATTCCCGTCAAACTCGTCGCAGAACCGATTGGCCAAAAGGGTAAATCGACCGAAACCGGCGGCGCCTGTATGCTCGATGTCACCGGCTCGGGACAGATGGATCTCGTGCTGATGCAGAAAGGCGATCAGGCAATCCGCGTGCTTCACCGCGAAAGCGACGGCAAGTACGAAGATGTGGATGGCTCAACCGCGGGGCTCAAGGCTTCAGGCAACGCCGTGGCCTGCACGGTCGGCGATTATGATGCCGACAACCTGAACGACCTTGCAGTCGCGATGGACGACGGCGTCCGTCTGTTTCGAAATCTCGGAAAAGGCAAATTTCAGGACGTAACAACGGAAGCAGGACTCACGCCGCGCAACCGTCCCACCGGAGTCACCTTTGTGGATTATGATCACGACGGCGACCTCGACCTCTATGTCACGGGAAGTCCACTTAAAGATGGTGAAAAACCGAATGTTCTTTGGCGGAACAACGGCAACAAGACATTCACCGAATGGACCGAACAAACCGGACTAGGCGGTAACGGAAAGAGCGCCTCCGCGATCCTGACTGACTTCAACAATGATCGCGCCGTCGACCTTGCGGTCACTGGTAGCGGTCCTTCGCCCGTGCTCTACGTGAATCCGCGGGAAGGGAAGTACCCGCAGCAGCCTCTGTATGAGGGCGAAAGGCTCCCCGCTACCGAAGGGATCGCTGTCCTCGACTACAACAAGGACGGCTGGATGGACATCGCAGTCACTCACGCCGGCGCGCCCGGCTTGACGCTCTGGCGTAATGTTGCCGGGCCGCAGAATGCGAGCCGCCGCTTCGAACGCGTTAACCTGCCACTGAACGGCGCGACCCACGGATGGGGTGTGACTGCCGTTGACATCGACAACGATGGCTGGGTTGACCTCGCGGCCATTGTCGAGACAAACGCGGGCCCTCGCCTCAAGGTCTTTCGCAACAAGGGCGACGGCACCTTTGAGGATGTAAGTCCTGCGCTGGGACTCGATAATGTCGACCTGAAATCCCCGCGCGGCCTCATTGCAGCCGACCTGGATGGCCGAGGCGCGCCCGACCTGATCGTCACGCAGGAAAACGCGCCGCCCGTGCTCCTCCGAAACGAAGGTGCAAACAAGAATCACTTTGTGCGTCTGGACCTGGCCGGCTATGCCGACAACAAAACCGCGCTTGGCTCCAAGGTCGAAATCTTCGCCGATGGCCAGTGGCAGAAGTGGGAGTTAGCCGGAGCCTCCGGTCTGGCTACCCAGGCTCCGCCGCAACTCCTGATCGGCCTCGGCGAAGCCAACCACATTGACCTTCTGCGCATCCTCTGGCCCACGGGCATCCTGCAGGACGAGATTGATCTGCCCCACACGCAAGTGATCGCGATGAAAGAGGCAGACCGCCGCGGCAGCTCATGCCCGGTGCTCTTTGCGTGGGACGGCCACAAATACAAACTCATCACCGACGTGATCGGCGCGGCCGTCGTCGGCCACTGGTTCACGCCCACCCGACGCAATATCCCCAACCCCGGAGAGTGGATCAAGGTAGATGGCGACCAACTCAAGGGCGTTGACGGCAAGTTGAGCCTGCGCTTCATCGAACCCATGGAGGAGGTCAATTACATCGACCAGCTCCGTCTCGTCGCGGTGGATCACCCCGGCGATGTCGAGGTAAACCCCGATGAGCGCTTCCTCGATGATCCGCCCTTCGCCTCGGGCCGCGTAATCGCCTCACGCGCTGCACGCCTTCCTGTCGGCGCCTGGGATGGCGAAGGTCGCAATGTGCTCGACCTGCTGAGCCGCCGTGACCACCAATTCGCCAGCGCCTTCACCGCGATCCCATACGATGGATTCGCCAAGACGCACAACCTCACGCTTGATCTCGGCGACATCAATACGAGCGCCCCATTGAGGTTGCTCATGACCGGCTACGTGAACTACTTCAGCGCAACCTCGCTCTACGCAGCGTGGCAGGCCGGCATTAAGCCAATCTCGCCCTATGTCGAGGCGCAATTGCCGGACGGATCCTGGAAAACCATTCCCGGCGAAGCAGGTTTCCCTGCAGGCCTCGAACGCACCATCGTTGTCGACCTCACTGGAAAGCTGCCCGCAGGCACGCACAAGATCCGCCTCGTCAGCAATCTCGAAATCTTCTGGGATCAGGTTCTCATCGACAACAACCCTGAAGCCCAGATCCGCACAACCGAGGTTCCCTTGACGCTGGCGACCGAGAGGTTCCGCGGTTATCCAACTCAGATTGAAGGCAGCAGCCCGGGCGATCTTGACTACGACTACGATCGTGTGAGCCTTACGGGCCCCTTCCAGCACCAGCGCGGCAACTACACGCATCTCGGCAATGTCACCGAACTCGTGAAGGGAATCGACGATCGCTACGCCATCTTCGGCAGCGGTGAGGAAATCGCGACTGAATTCGACGCCACCGGCCTGCCACCACTGCCTGCAAATTGGAAGCGTGACTACTTTTTCTACGCCAATGGATACGTCAAGGATATGGACTGGTGGGATGCGATGCCATTCACGGTATCGCAGCTTCCCTTCCACAAAATGAGCGCCTATCCCTATCCATCGAACGAAACGTTCCCTGACGATCCGGGCGCAATCGACTATCAGCTCCAATGGAACGACCGCTTCGATTCGGGCGAACCGGTGCGTTCGTATCGCTTCGACTACAAGCGGATGCCCTCGACTCCAGCCGATGACACAAGCTGTGGAGTCGCAAGTCCGGCTTGCCCAGCGACCTCGGCGCAGGTGACGAATGAGTGAGCTGGTACTGCTCCCGGCCGTTAGGCAACTCGAGATGCTGCGTTCACGCAACCTCTCGGTTGCCGAACTGGCCGAAGCACACATCCGCCAGATCGAACTGCTCAATCCGCGACTCAACGCCTTCGTTGATTTTGACCCCGAACGCGTACGATCCCAGGCGCGCAACATGGATGCGACTGCAAACGATTCGCGCGAACCCCTTCACGGCCTCCCCGTTTCGGTGAAGTCCTCCATTGCAACCGCCGGTTACAAATGCGAGATCGGCAGCCTCCTGCATAAGGGTGAAGTCCCGCGCGAGGATGCCGTCGTAGTAGCGCGGCTGCGTGCAGCCGGGGCGCTCATCCTGGGAACTACCAACTGCCCTGAGTTTCTGATGGCCTACGAGACCGCGAACCTGCTTCACGGCCAGACCCGCAATCCATGGGACCTGGATCGCACACCCGGTGGTTCCAGCGGCGGCGAATCCGCCGCAATCGCTGTAGGGATGTCCGCCGCGGGACTCGGCTCCGACAGCGGCGGCTCCGTCCGCGTGCCGGCACACTTCACCGGAATCTGCTCCCTCAAGCCGACGCCCGGCCGCATTCCTGGTCGCGGACATCTCCCTCCCTGCATCGGTCCTTTTTCCACCCTCGGCGCGATCGGCCCCATGGCGCGCACAATCGCCGACGTCACACTCATATTCCGGGCCCTCGGCGGACACGATAACGCCGATCCCTCTTCGCCACCAGTCCCGCTCCGGCAGCCCAGCCTCAACGACCTCCGCACCCATCGAATCGGCTTCTTTGAAGACGATGGCCTCACTCCCATTACGCACGAGACGCGTTCCGCAATCAATGATGCAGCAGGTGCCCTGCGCAATGCAGGCTTCCGCGTCGAGCCGTTCCGCCCGCGTACTCTCGAGCAACTGCGCAAGCTATGGTGCACATTCTTTGTGCAATGCGGCGCGATGTTCTACGAGCCCGAAGTCCAGCGAGGACGCGAACACCTCAGTCCAATCTTTCGCGAGTTCCTCGAGATCGCCAAACAATCAGGTCCGCTCATTTCGACAGAACTCCTCAACGCTTGGGCTGAGATGGATCTGCTCCGCTCAAAAACCCTGGAAGAGATGCGCGAGTACCCCGTCCTCCTCTGCCCCGTAGCCAGCGTGCCCGCCTGGCGTCATGGTGAGCGCACCTGGACCATCGACGGAAATCCCGTCGAATACCTCGATTCCGTCCGCTACACCCAGTGGTTCAATACCCTCGGTGCACCCGCTGCGGTAGTGCCGGTTGGACGCGCTCCCGAAGGGATACCCATCGGCGTGCAGATCGCGGCGCGCCCATTTGAGGACGAGGTTGCCCTTGGAGCCGCCGGAGTCCTCGACGCCGCCTTCGGATTCTCGCCCCCGCCACTTGCCCTGAATCGGTAGCTTTTAACCGTTACCTCTATCCGCGGCAGAAAAAAATCGACTCTCGCTTCGGAGAGTGCGACGACCGCTTATCACCTCAATTCCGAGATGCTTGTCCGTCTCATCAACATCGTCGCGTCGCGATTGCGATAAAGTCATGTTTATCCATCACAGACAAGTGATAAGTCGGCGAGCTAAAACCACATTGGCAGGTGCGGTAAGTTGCTGATTCTGCACCTCCATCTTTGGATGGAGGCGATGGCGTACCGATGGCGGTACTCTGACGCTTCCCCGGATCGGAGCGCCGCGAGTGCGCGCAAGTTGGCAGCAGTATTTTGCGGAGACCAGGGATGTACTGAAGACCGCCGAACACCAGCAGACAGTTGTGCGGGTGCTGGATCTCGAAATTGGTGGCCGCGACTTCATTACCATGGCCGGGCCGTGCTCGGTTGAAACCGAGCACCAGATTCTCTCTACAGCTCATCACGTACGCGAGCAGGGCGCGCAGATTCTGCGCGGGGGCGCCTTCAAACCGCGCAGCTCTCCTTATTCATTCCAAGGCCACGGTCTCACCGGTTTGAAGATGCTCTCTCATGCGCGGGCTGAAACAGGCCTCGCAATCGTCACCGAGGTGATGTGCGAAGACGACGTGCCCCTCGTCGCCGAACACGCCGACATCTTGCAGATCGGCTCGCGCAGCATGGAAAACTTCACGCTCATCGAGGCCGCCGCGCGTTCCGGAAAGCCCATCCTCCTGAAACGCGGCATGATGGCGACAGTCAGCGATCTTCTCAAATCCGCGCAAATCGTTCTCGAGAACGGCAATCCTAACGTCATTCTCTGCGAGCGTGGCATTCGCACCTTCGACGCCACTCTCCGCAATACCTTCGACGTCGCCGCCATAGCGCTCCTCAAGCAGATCTGCCATCTGCCCATCATCGCCGATCCTAGCCACGCATGCGGCCATCGTGAACTGGTACCTTCCCTGGCGCGCATCGGCGTTGCAGCCGGTGCAGACGGAATCATCGTCGAAGTCCACCCCAATCCTGAGAAGGCCTGGAGCGATGGCGAGCAGTCGCTCGATTTTGCCGAATTCGACCAGATGATGGCCTCGCTCGCGCCCTACATTGCCCTGCGCGGAGCGTTGGTGAGCGCCCCTGCCCTGGAGACCGTTGGATGAGTTTCAGCTTCAGAGTGCTTTGGGTTGCTGCCTGCTGCGGATTGTTGATGGTGACGTGTGGTTTCGACCCGCCAATCTCACATTCTCTTCCATCAGATATGATCGTGACAGCAGCCCCCGTCTATGAGCCACTTGCTGCTCTGCACGGAGGCGAGCGCTTCCCTCAAGGCGCGCAACTGCTGCTGATTCACGACGGCAAAGCGCAGCCGCTGGCCCTCGATTTTGCAGCCAGCGCCGATGCAAGCGTCTCGTTCGAAGGCGATCGAGTTCTCTTTTCTGGCAAAAGAACCGACACTGATCCCTGGCAGATCTGGGAACTCACGCTGGCCGACCACAAAGTCCGGCAAGTCATCAACTCCAGTACCGACGCAATCCGCCCGCTGTATCTCCCTGGTTGGCGGCTCGTGTACGCGCAGCAAACTCCTAATGGTTTCCAGTTGCAATCCGCACGCCTCGTAGACTCGAAAGCACTCGAGCAGATCGAGGGCCCCTCAGAAAAACCGCAATTTCAGCTCACCTACATCAATGGCAGCGCGATCCCATCCGACGTGCTGGCCGACGGCCGCATTCTCTTTGAATCGGGCTTCCCCCTCGGCCAGGGAAAAACGCCGGAATTGTTTCTTGTCTATTCCGATGGGTCAGGTGTGGAGTCCTACCGCTGCGATCATCCTGCAAAGTCAATCGACGCCCGGTGGGGTGGCCGGCAGTTCAACTCCGGCGATGTGGTCTTCACTCACGGCAATTCACTCGCGCGCTTCACGTCTCCTCTAGCGCGCGAAGAACGCATAACAGCGCCCCGCGCAGAGTACGCCGGAACCATAGCAGATACTGCGTCAGGTGAGTGGCTGGTGAGTACCCGTGATTCTGCCGCAGGCAAATATGCATTGAAACTCTGGAAACCGGGATCGCCCGAGATGCAAACGGTGCTCGTCCAGAACAGCGAGAACCTCGTCGATCCGGTCCTGGTTTCTCCGCGCAATCGTCCTCGTCGTCATCCTTCGGCTCTTCACGACTGGGACTATGCGAACCTGCTCGCTCTCGATTCGCGCATCTCTCGCGAAGGCTCGCTCAAGGGTACGCCAACATCAGTACGCCTCGAAATGCAGGATGCCTCCGGCAATGCAGTCTCGATGGGCACAGCGCCTGTCCAGTCCGATGGCTCCTTCTTCGTGAAGGCTCCGGCCGATCGCGCCATTCGCTTTATCCTGCTCAACGCAAAGGGCGACGTCCTCCGCCAGGAGCACGGCTGGTTCTGGATTCGCTCTGGTGAACAGCGCTATTGCGTCGGATGCCACGCCGGCCCCGAACGTGCGCCTGATAATCGCGTTCCTCAGGTATTGCTGCATACCACCACGCCCGTAGATCTCACGGGAACCTCGCAGCAGGTGCAAAAGGGAGGCAACTGAAATGCTCCGCCACTCTCTTCTCTTCTGGTTATTTGTTGGCTCTCTTGCATTGGCGCAAACTACTTCTTCACCCGTACCGACAGGGAGTGAAGCACAATCCTCCGTCAAGTCCACCATCCGCTTCGAAGACGCCAGCGACAAGGCGGGAATCAACTTCACGCACAGTTTCGGATCGGCCAAGCTCGGTTCGTTGCTCGAAGGCACCGGCGCAGGCTGCGTGTGGTTCGACTACGACAACTCGGGACGGCAATCTCTATACGTTGTCAACGGTCGTCCGCTCGACGACTCCACGCACCCCTATCCCCTGAAAGAAAAACCTGTCCCGCCCCCGCACAATCATCTCTATCGCAACGATGGCAACGGCCACTTCACTGACATCACCGAGAAGTCCGGCCTCGATCCCGATATGTATGCCGTGGCCGTAACGGCCGCTGACTACGACAACGACGGTTACGTCGATCTGCTCGTCACCGGATACAACAAGACGATCCTCTACCACAACGACGGCAACGGCCACTTCACCGACGTCACGGCAAAGGCCGGCATCAAGATCGATGGCTGGACGATCAGTTCCACCTGGCTCGACTACGACAAGGACGGTTGCGTCGATCTCTTCGTAGGCCGCTACGTAAAGTTCGATCCCAAGTACCGTGCCTACTACGCTGCCGATAACTACCCCGGTCCGCTCGACTACGAAGGCGAAACCAACAAGCTCTACCACAACAACTGCAACGGAACATTCACCGACGTCAGCGAAAAGTCCGGAATCAGCGCATTCGTTGGCCGCACCATGGGCGTCACCGCTGCCGACTTCGACAATGACGGCTGGGATGACATCTACGTCGCCAACGACCGCACCGAGAACTTCCTCTTTCACAACAAGCACGACGGCACATTCGAAGAGATAGCGAACGATTCCGGCACCGCCTATGGTCAGAACGGCGAGTCCACCTCGTCGATGGGTCCGGTCTTCGCCGACCTGGAGGGCCGCGGCATTCTCGACCTCTTTGTCTCCGACGGCCACTACAACCGCATGCTCCGAAACACCGGGATGATGACCTTTGATGACATCGGTGCGGGCAATGGCGTCTCCCAGGCCAACGCGCAATACGTGAGCTGGGGAACCGGCGTCTACGACTTCGACAACGATGGGCACCTCGATGTTCTGATCTTCCACGGCGGCCTCATCCACCTCATCCCGCAGGAACACACACTGTTCCAGGGGCTCGGCAACGGTCGCTTTGCCGACGTGTCCGAAAGCGCAGGTGCGGTGTTGAATGAACGCACCGTAGCGCGTGGCGCATGCTTTGCTGACTATGACGCCGACGGCAAGGTCGACGCCTTTCTTGTGAACCTGGGTGCAAGGGCCAAACTGGTCCACAACGTCTCGCCTGGCAGGGCCCACTGGGTCGCGATCAAACTCGTTGGCGCAATGCGGGCTGGTGATAACGGCTCCGCTGCCGGCCCATCCGCAAAGAGCAATCGCGACGGCATTGGCGCAAAGGTTGAAATCTTCGCCGGTACAAGGCACGAACTGCAGGAACGCGTCGCTGAATCCGGCTATCTCTCGCAGAACGAAGCATCCCTCCACTTCGGGCTCGGCGGTGCAACCACGATCGACAAGATCATCGTCAAGTGGCCCAGCGGACGTGAGCAAACCCTGGAAAAACAAGCCGTCGATCGCCTGCTGACTATTGAGGAGCCGAAGTGAGCCGACTTCCTCATTTCGCGATCCGGGCCGGTGCGTTGAGCATCGCCGCGGCGCTTTGCACGGGCCTGCTCGGCATCTCCATATGGACAGGTCGCACAGCTCGCGCCTCGGTCACGGCTCCTCGCACTGGCGAGCGGCTCGAATACGCCTCTCCGCTGGAGATTCTTTTCTCGCCCGATGGTACCCGCCTCTACGTCCTTTGCCAGCAGAGCGCACAGGTTCGCGTGCTCGATGCGAAGACGTATGCCGAGATCAAAAAAATTGAAGTCAGCCGCGCTCCCCGCGGATTCTCTCTCGCGCCCGACGCCAGCCGTCTCTTCGTCGCCGACTCATGGGACGACACCATCTCCGTGATCGACACAAAGTCCCTTGAGGTTACGGCTACGTGGCCCGTAGGCGCGGAGCCATCCAGCATCGTCGAAGATCGCAACGGAAAATACCTCTTCGTAGCCAATCGCATCTCTAATGACGTCGCCGTACTCGATGCTCAAACCGGAACTGAACTCAAGCGCCTCGCTGCGGGCCGTGGCGCCAGCTACATCACCCCTTCGCCCGATGGAAGCAAACTGTATGTAACGCACGTCTATCCCAATCCAACTCCTCATCGCACTGCGCCAGATTCTGAAATCACCGTGATCGACACAGCGCGAGCTGTGGTCACGGAACGAATCCCACTGCCGTACATTGCCCACGCATTTCACGTGGCCTTCTCGGCGGATGGGCGCCTCGGCGCTGCGGCGGGTCTCCACCCGAAGAACCTCGTCCCTCTCGCTCACCTCGAGCACGGAGGAGCATTCGCCGACACGCTCACGCTGTTCGGCACCGATGTTGGCAAACCCGTCGAAGTCCCTCTCGATGAACTTGATCGGTACGCCGCACGGCCATTTGGAGTTGCCATCACGCCCGACAAGTCGCGGCTCTTCGTTACCTGCGGCGGCTCCGAGCTCGTGACGGTAATCGATCTTCCACGGCTGCTCCGCTACGTGCGCACGCGTTCCGGGCCTTACACCCAGGACCTATCCGCCAGCTCCAACTATGTCGTAGCGCACATTCCTGTCGGGCACGATCCCCGCGGCGTTGCCTTCACGCACGATGGGACAAGGCTGCTCGTCGCCAACCGGCTCGAAGATACGATCAGCGTGATCGACACAAAGACGAACCGCGTCGCCTCGACCATTCCCCTTACCGGCCCGAAGCAAACCTCTGTTCTTCGGAATGGCGAGCAGGTCTTTTATACTTCGCGCTATTCGTTCCAGGGCCAGATCGGTTGCGCGAACTGCCACATCGACTCGACCTTCGATGGATTGCAGTGGGACCTCGAACCCGATGGTTTCGGCCGTGACGTCGTCGACAACCGCCCCATCGAAGACGTCAAGGATACCGAACCCTACAAGTGGAACGGCGGCAATCCCAACCTCCCCACCGAGTGCGGCCCGCGCACGGAGAAATACTTCTGGCGTGCCGAAAACTTCGACGACCTGACCCTTACCGACCTTGTTGTCTATGTGCGAAACCTTCCTCCGCGTCCAAACCGCTGGCGTCTCCCCGTCGGCGAACTGACTGCAGCCCAGGAACGCGGCAGAGTCCTCTTTGAACGAAGCGTCGACAAATTCCATAACCCTATTCCTGAACAGAATCGATGCATCTACTGCCACAGCGGACCCAAAGGCACAAGTCAGAAGTCCTTCGAAGTGGGCACAAAGAAGGACATTGACAATTCCGGTCTTCTCGATACCCCGCAACTCACCAACATCGCTATCACCGCGCCGTATCTTCACGACGGTTCCGCGCAAACCCTCGAAGAGATTTGGACTGTCTTCAATCCAGAAGACAAGCATGGTCGCACCAACGATCTCACCAAAGACGAACTCAACGACCTGATTGAGTACCTGAGGACGCGATGAAAAAACTATGCACGATCGTATTGTTTATCGCTTCGGTGTCCACTCTGTGGAGCACGACACAGGGTTCGACCCCGGCTGAAAAGACTGCCACGAGCCCACTGGCCCACACATCTGCCAACGTGTCTGCAGGGAAACTTCAGGCACCCGCCATGCCGCGCTTCCGCTTCGAAAACTTCACCACCGCGAACGGCCTGCCGGACAACCACGTGTATTCCGTGCTCGTCGACGGAGATCGCATCTGGGTGGGCACGGACAACGGTCTTGGACTCTACGAAAACGGGAAGTGGAAGACCTTCACTACCAGGGACGGCCTTGCGCACCGTGCAGTCCTCTCCCTCTCCCTCGATAAACGCACGGGAGACGTCTGGGCAGGCACCATGGGCGGTCTCAGCCGAATCTCCGGCGGACGCATCGACACCTTCACCCAGCTCAACTCTGGCTTGAGCAATGACGTCGTCTACGGCGTTTCAGTAGAAGGCGAACACGTGTGGGTGGCCACCGCCGCCGGTGCGAGCATGTTCGATCTGCGCACACATCAGTGGTCGCTCTTCAACGAACGCAATACGCCAATGTTCGAGATTTGGGTTTACGGCGTATCGGCGACACCCACCAAGGTGTATTACGCCGTCTGGGGCAGTGGCATTCTCGAGTACGACCAGCAAAAGAAGACCTGGGACAAGTACGACGATCCTGATGGAGAGACCGAGATGGTGCTCTTCAAGGATCAGGGCCTGATTCACGAGATCACTACATCCGTAAGCTATCTCGAGAAGGACAACATCCTCTGGGCCGCCACCTACTTCGGTGACAGCCGCTATGACGGCCGCTACTGGCACAATTTCCTCACCAAAGACAGCGGTCTGCCCTCCAATTTCACCAACGTCGTCAAAGGCGTCGACGCCAATCACGCCTGGTTCGGCACAGACAAAGGCCTCGCCTACTACGACGGCGTAAACTGGGCCGTCTATCGCCCGTCACTCACCACGCACAGGCCGGAGATGACGGTTCGCGACGCCAAGGGAAACATCACCACCGTTCCTGTCACCACCGCGCCCGCACACCATTACATTTTGGGAATCGATTTTCAGGGCAGTGACATCTGGGTCGCCACTGCCGAAGGTTTAAGCCACGGGATTCATCAGCCATAAGGAGCCATATTTCATGATCGATCTTTCTGAAGTTCTCGAGACCATCGCCCACGCGCCCGTCGAAAAGCGTGCCATCACCAACCACGGCGTGCTCAACGAAGCGTATGCGTACGCCAAGCCGAGCTCGTTTTCCCGCGGCATGCGCATCGACTTGAACGGCATCACCATCCTGCTCATCTCCGGCACTGCATCTATTGACGAGAACGGCGTGAGCGTGCACATCGGAGACTTCCGCGCCCAGTTGCGCCGGACATACGAGAACATCACCGGCCTGCTTGAGAGCGAAGGTTGCACCTGGCACGACATCGTGCGCACCACATGCTATCTCCGCGACATTGACCGCGATTATGAAGCCTTCAACGAAGAGCGCACAAAATTCTTCCACGAACAGGGACTCGATCCGCTGCCGGCTTCAACAGGAATTCAAGCCCACCTCTGCCGTCCGGAACTCCTCATCGAAATCGAAGCCATCGCCATGTTCCGCACAGAGAAGAAGGCGCAATAAGGAGAAGTGCCATGAGTAAGGCGTGGTTCATCGTCGCGGTCTGCGCGCTTGCCGCAGGCTCTGCGGTCGTTGCTGCTGGCCAGGATGGAGGAACGCCGGCTCGTGTTTGCGAGTGTGGTAAGAACCCGCCTCCTCCGCCAAAAGATCGTGTCGTCCAGCCCTATGCTGGGGAGCCAACCGACCTCAGCCCTTACTCGAAGTTCGCAACTCCTTACGACCTTAACTACATTCGTCCAAATATCTACGTGGGATCCGGACGCGATATCCCGGATCCAAAGAATCTCACCGAGGTCCGCATCGGATTCTTCGGCCCCATCGAGCACAGCCCGGAGAAGGTTTTCGGCATGCGCATGCTTCATGGCGCGCAACTGGCCGTAGAAGAAGCCAACTCCCGCGGCGGCTACGGGGGCAAGCCATTCAAGCTGATGCTCCACAATGACTACGACAACTGGCAGGCCATGACGGTCTACGGCAATGATCGGCCTACTGATCCGAATATCTGGGGCTCTCCCTCCGACGAAACCGTCAAAATGGTCTACGACGATGGGGACTGGGCCATCTTCGGATCCATCAGTTCAGAGTCGACACACATCGCACTTCGCGTCGCGCTCAAAGCCGAAATCCCAATCGTCAACTCCGCATCGACCGACCCCACAATCCCTGAGACATATATTCCGTGGTACTTCACTGATCTTCAGGATGACCGTGTTCAAGGCCTCACGCTGGCTCGCCGTATCTACACCGAACTCGGCCTCAAGCGCGTAGCTCTGCTGCGCGTGAACAGCCGCTACGGACGCTTCGGTGTGATCAAGTTCCGCGATGCTTCGCGGCGCCTCGGCCATCCCGTCGTCATCGAGCAGAAATTCCTTCCCGGCGACACGGACTTCACCCGCGCCCTCAAAATCATCCAGTCATCCCACACAGATGCCATAGTTCTCTGGGCCGATGAAATTCCCGCCGCTAACATTCTCAAGCAGATGAAAGCGCTCGGAATGAAGCAGCGCGTCTTCGGCGCCTACCGCACGCTTGGGCCCGAGCTCTTGCAAGAAGCCGGTCCTGCAGCCGAAGGGTTCGAAGCTGTTTTCCCCTACGATCCCACTCGCAACGACTCCAAATGGATCGACTTCAACAAGCGCTTTGAAGCGCGGTTCAATGAGAAACCCGAACAGTTCGCCTCGCTGGCCTACGATGCCATGAATGCGCTAGTGGATTCGATCTGTAGAGCCGGCCTCAATCGCGCCCGCATCCACGATGCCCTTGCCGACATTGAGCAATATGACGGTGTTACCGGCCACATGACCTTCGATCCAAATCAGAAGAACGTGGCGTCTCTGTATCTCGGGACCGTGCGCAACGGGTCCATCACATACCGTCCCGCCACGATGGAGAAAGAGCCGGCTCAGCCACAGAAAGCGGCTGAAGAAGCAAAGCCCACCTCGCCCTCTGTTCCCTATGCTCGGGTCGGCGAAGAGGGCGTTTCATTCGTGGGTCCTACCGTGGCGGACGTACCTGCCGGGCCTGTACGTGTTATCGTCTTCGGCCGGCAAGCCGACAAGCTCGTTCAATCCCAGGCAATGCAATCCGCACTCAATTCAAGTGGGCGGCAGTGGCTCCTGCTGCCCATTGCAAGCGACCACAACTGGGGCACAGCTTCCACTCAGCTGGTTCACGCGCTGATGGATGAGCACCCGCTGGCCATCATTGCTCTCGACCGCGACGCCGCACATCTGGCCGAGCAGTTGGCTCTTAAAGGATTCGTTCCCGTAATCGCACTGAGTGACGACAAGATGCTCACCTCCACAAATGTGCCCTGGATCTTCCGTTTGCCGGCTTCTACAACCCCGTCAGACGCCTTGCGACTGATCGAAGCGGCAACCGCGAAGGTTGGCGCGAATCCCGAAAAACTCCGTGATCTACTGGCCTCGGGACAATCCATCGATGGAGTAGCGTTCCTTTCCACCGGCGAACCGAAAATCCACTAGCGTCGTTCCTCTCTTGTTTCCGAACAAATAAGAAGAGGCAATCCAGAAGGATTGCCTCTTCTCGCGTTGCTGCGAAGCCCCACCTACGGCAGGTAGTAGCGGAAAGAGGTGAAGAACATGTTGTCCGTGCCCTTGGCGCCGCCATTAGGATTGAGCGGTCCACCTGCGCCGGACCACAGGTCGCGTCTGAATAGCGCGTACTGCAGACCGAAGCGAAGGCGCCCCTTGGGACCGGCGTAGAGGTTGTACCATTCGCCCGCGGTGAACTCCTGGACGTCCTTGTTATTTGCGCCGCAGTTAGGTGGCGTTGACGGGTTGAAATTGCCGGTATTCGGGGCCTCGGTGTTGCAGCCAGACATATTCACGGTGTAGGTGCCATACCCGACTTCTTTACCGCTGGAGGGATCAATCGCATAGTCGCGCCCAATGTAATCGCCGCCGTAGTTCAAGTAGATCTGGAGGCGCGCGTTGGGATTGAACTCCAGTGTGCTGAGCGCCGAGAATCCATGCAGGGGAGAGATGCTGGCATCAGGCCTGAGTGTTACGTCGGCAATGGTCGAAGAGCCGTAGCGCCCTACACCCTGACCCCATAGACCCTTGAGTCCGACCGTGACCTTCTTCTTCGCAAGCTGGCCACGGAAATCGCCGCCAATACCCCCGCCCCACACGGTGTCGTTATAGGGCGTGCCGCTCGTGGGATAGATCCGATCGCGGAAACTTCGGCCAATGCCAAAGAGCTCCCAGTGACCCCATCCCGGCTCGATTGCGATCTTGGCAATAAAGTCGGGAGTCAGATTAAACGAGTAGTTGTTGTTCGGGTTGTACAAACCACCCGGATTGCCCGCGGCACCGAGCACGCCATTGGTCGGTAGGTTCTGCCCGGCCGGATTCAGAGTTTCGGCGTTTTCGATCGCGAGGCCCGCAAAGAATTTTTTGCTGAAGTCCTTGGTAACCCTAAAGCTGTACTGACGCGTCCAGATAAAGCCGGCGACGTACTGTGCGTCAATGGTGGCAGGAAGGATTTCCGTTCCGCGGGTCAGTCCCTGGGTAGTTTCGGTTGCCATCGACCAGCCTTGGCCGCCGTTAAAGTCCCAGCCATTGTTCAGCTTGGCATCCGCCCACAATTGGCGCTGGCGCAGAGTGTAGCTGTTCGACTGGTTGTTATTGGAAGTGATGCCTGCGCTCAGCCAGTCCATTTCGTAATAGCCGCTGAGGGTCATGCTGTCGAGCTTACCTACGACCTTCAGAGCCAGACGCGACTGACGGCCAGAACCGTAGAACTCGCTCATGTTGTGTGCATCCGCGTGATCCAATGGAACGCCGGTGAACTGGGTATTGATATCGCCGCTGGTCGCGCCCTGGCGCCACACCGTTTCAGCCGCCAGGAAGCTTCCGGCCGGCGAGATCGTGACGCCCTTGTAATGAATCGCCTCGGGGTTAGCCATTTGCTTTTTCAGATTGGAGGTTTCGTCCGAGATCGTGGTTACGATCTGCACATTGTTGTCTTTGATGTCCTTCACTGTGCTCTGGAGTGTCGATACGGCCGAAGCATTTTCGCTCACCGCAGTCTGTTGAGCCGTAGCATCCGCTTGAGCCTTCTGCGCTGCCGCCTGGGCGTCCGCAGCAGCCTGTTGCGCCTGCTTCAGTTGTGCATCCCTTGCCGCCAGGTCAGACTTCAGACCGTCGATCTGAGTCTGCATCTCTTGGCGAAGCGCATTGATCTGCTCCTCGACAGTCGGCTTGGGAGGTTTTTTGCTGGCTGATTTCTTCGCAGGCGCGGGGGGATCACCGGCGTATGCATAAGAACCAACGAGACTGGCTGCCAGAATTGCAGCGGCAACCATTTTCATTTGCGATTTCATTGGGCGTCTTTTTCCTCTCAGATCAGGTTGAGTCTTGCAGGCGCTCGTATCTGGGCGCCATTCCTGGGTTCAATGAACAACTGAAGATGGAGCCTTGGATTCTTGCGAACGACTTGCAAGCAGCGGGTGGGCTCTGATGAAGAGCAGAAACGAAGACGTAGCTTTTCCCCCGTTGCTTCTGTTCTTCACACTCGCAGAGTTTGATGAATATTTGACTAATTCACGTACTTTTAACCAGTTGTGAAGTAAGCAATTGTTACAGGGTGATGAAATTCAATAATCTATTCATAGATGCAGAGATTAGTAGGGACCTAACCGCGCACACTCTCCAACTTGCCTCTCCTGTCGAAAGGCAGTCAGCAGCCAGCTTAGACACGCGGAAGCTTACTGATTTGCGCTCGCGTCTTTCCCGGCACTAAGCAGGTTCGCGAGTATCCGGTAGGCGCCTGGTACTAACTCGGGTAGTTGGCGATAGAGTGCGTAGGCGACATAGATATAGGTCCCCTTGCCCTCTCGCGTCACCAGCAGTCCGCCACGTTGCGCGTCCTGTCCGGGATCGGCCGTCTCGGTAAGTGCGGTGTAACCCCGATCCCACGAATCAAGAAATCCGTGTCCACGCTCCTCCACCCACCCTTCGAAGTCAGCGGCTGCGATCTTGTTCGGGAAATTCACCAAGGAATTCGACGGATCTAGCAGCTTGACGGCCGCGTCCTCATTTACGACGCGCTCCGGCAATCGGCTGCCCATCGAAAGTGGCAATGGAGCGGGGAAAGTGTTGCTCTGGTACTGCACGATCAGCGTGCCGCCATTGCGCACAAACTCCTCCAGCCGTGGCTGCGCTTTCGCCAGTTCGGGTCGGACTGAATATGCTCGAATGCCGACCACAATGACGTTGTAAGCGCTGAGATCACCACCCGCCAGATCGGCATTCGACAGAAGTCGTGGCGTGATGCCCATTCCCTCCATGGCTTCAGGTACCAGATCGCCAGGACCCATGACGTATCCCACACGAAGCCCCGGCGCCAGTTTCACATCCACCTTCCGTGTCTTGAATTCGGCCGGCAGATACTGGTTATACGGACGAAGGCCCGGATAGCCGATGCGCTGCCATCCTGCCTCATAGCTGTTTCCTCCAGACTGCACCACAGCCTTGATGGAGTAAGCTCCAGTCTGTGCCGTAGCAGGCGTGACAGAAAACATGATCGCGTCAGTGTCGCCGGCCACCTTGCGATGAAACTCAGCCTGCGGCGGCTCCGAACGCCAGCCCACCGGCAATTTGAGAGACACAGTCCCATCTGCGGCGCCTTGCGTATGCACCGTAACGCGGACCGGGAGTGCGCTCCCATCGAGCGGAAGGATGCGAGCCCGCGGATCGATACTCACGCCAACCGCTGGAGTGACCACCAGAGGCTCATAGAATCCCCCCGGTCCCGTCACGTGCTGCAGCGTCTGTACAACCTTTCCAATCCGGATCGGCAATCCATCGAACGTGAACTCAGCCCACGCATCCAGTGGATACGGCGCAAACGAACGTCCGCGCCATTGTGGATTCGAAACGTCATAGTATGGCTGCTCGATGTCGGGCCGTGTGAAGTAGGGTGCGGTTGGTTGTGCGTTGTCCGCGACGTGCACCGTGAACACAGGATCGGAGACCGCACCAGTCGAATTGACCGCCCCGCTTGTGATGCTGTTCTTCCACTCGTCTCCGCTTCGGCTTTCGAGCCACACCTTCTCGAGCTTCGTTTCCGAACTCGCCTGCGAGGCGTGGACCTGAACATAAAGCTGCTGGCCCGGAGAAACACTGGTTGCACTCTCATCTGCAGAAGCTCCGCGGAAACCTTGGCCCTGCACATGCGGCTCATTGTTTCGGAAGGCGATCATGTCGAGTCCAAGCGCATCTGCAAGCGCGGACTGAAATTGATCAATCTTCGTATCCAGTTCGAACAGCAGGCTGGCCTTGCCGCGTGCATCGAGAGTGCTTCCGGCGACCTTGTCGCGAAGAGCAAGAGTCATGCGGTAGACCGGAGCGAGTTGCCGCGCTACAGGTGAACCGGAATTGCACGGACATTTCGACTCAAGCTCACGAATGTCGTTGTCGATGTCCTTAAGCCCACTCACCAGCCATTCCGGCGCAGGGGCTTTCACGAGTCCGGCCAAGCCGGAAATCGAACTGTCGATTTGCACCTTTGAGTTGAGAAAGAGGGAATCATTTGTCTTCGTGTCGCGAGCCCCCGTTGGCTGGCCACTCGCAGCTACCGCCCACAGATGATAGCTGCCTGTCGCGGGTCCACTCAGCAAGGGATTTGCGCCACCATACTGCGATTTCTGCTCACCCCACCCTTCGTGCGCGATCTGCGCGTAAGTGCGCCCAAGTATCAGATCGAATGTTCCGACCGAAATCTGAGCGTCAGAGGACGGAACCGTCGTTGACCACTCGCCGGTTACATAGTTATGAAACCGCACAGGAGACCACTTCCCAGTGGCATAGTCGAACATGCCCTTATCCGTCACCGGTGCAAACGGCGTTCTCGAATACACCGCAAGAGGTTGCCACGGCTGCAACCCCAGCCCACCCTGCGAAACGGGCTTCAGTTGATCCGGAAACACGCTCGGATCTGCCGCAGCTTTGAAAACCTCCTGCGCGATCTCTCCTGACACCTGGTGCTGCCCATGTCCATCCGTGATTCCACCGACAAAAGTCGACACAATAACCTGCGGGCGCTCCCGTCGAACCGCAAGCACTGCATCGTAGAGAACGCGATCGTGCCCCCACTTTTGAAACGCCTCTTCCTGCGTTTTTGAAAACCCAAAGTCGACTTCTGTCCCCCACAGTTGTTTCGCGCCGTAGTACTGGTCCGCCTTGAGCAGTTCATTTGTCCTGATGATCCCCAGCGCGTCGTAGGAATCGGCAGTCATCGCATTCTGGCCACCCTCCCCACGCGTCAGCGTGAACGAAATGCACCGCACACCCATGCCGCGCGACATAGAGGTCAGCATTGCCCCATCTTCGTCGTCAGGATGAGCGACGATCGTCATCAGGCTCGCCGTCGTCCCAAGCTGCTTTAGAGTTTGCTCGAGCTTCGCCTCGCCGCGATCCTCCGGCAGCGGCAGAGCCACAAGTTGCGGTTCTGCTGCGTATGTCTGCGAAGCGACCTCTTGCTGTGCGAGGGCCTGTGGTCCGCATCCAGCCGCGATCAGAGCCGCTGCAATCGCTGCCAGGACAACCATTCTGGTGGGTTTGTGAAGGACTCCGTGGGAAAGGAACATGGTTGTCGTCAGTGTACAATCCGTGAAGCACCGCGGTTGCATGATCCCATCCGTGTCCACCTCAGGCAAAACACCTCAAACCCAACCCGGACACCTCCAGCGCCGCATCGGCCTGCGCTCCGCCGTCCTCTTCAACATGCTCGAGATGATCGGCGTCGGCCCCTTCATCACTCTTCCCCTGGTCATCGCCGCCGCTGGATACAAGCTCTCCGTATGGGCCTGGCTCCTCGGCGCAGCCATCGCCGTGGCCGACGGCCTCGTATGGGCCGAACTCGGCGCCGCCTTCCCCCGCGCCGGCGGCTCCTATGCATTTCTTCGCGAAATCTATGGCCCAGACGGGGCCGGGAACTGGCTCAGCTTCCTCTACGTCTGGCAGCTCAGTTTCTCCGCGCCGCTCTCCATCGCCTCCGGATGTATCGGTCTTTCCAGCTTTCTCGCATGGTTCTGGCCCGGCCTCGAAACAGCTCCCATCGCGGCGATCCCCGCACTCCACTACGCAAATTTCGCAGCCGCCACCGCCTGTTTGCTCGTGATGCTCCTTCTCTATCGCAATCTCGGAGCCGTAACGCGTCTTGCCTGGGTACTCTTCGCCGGAGTCATGGCAGCCATGGCTGGCGTTATCACCTCAGGCTTCGCGCATGCAGCTTCCACTGGAGGCTGGTACATGCCGCCCACTCCCGTGCAGTCCGTCGCGGTAGCGATTGGCGGCCTCGCCCATGCCACCCTCATCGCCACCTACGACTACTGGGGCTACTACAACATCACGTTTCTAGGAAGCGAAGTCCGTCAGCCCGAGCGCACCATCCCCCGAGCAATCCTGCTCTCAGTCCTCTTCGTCGCGACGTTTTACGTAGTGATGAACCTGTCCGCGCTACCCTCCATGCACGATGCCGCCACGCATGTAAAGGAGAGCGCAATCCTCCGCCTCCAACTCGTCGCCGAAATCGCGCGCTCCGCCTTCGGTCAGTGGGCTGGCTACACCGTCGCCGCCCTGGTCATGTGGACCGCCTTCGCCTCAGTCTTCTCGCTTCTGCTCGGATACTCACGCGTTCCCTTCGCCGCGGCGCAGAGCGGCAACTACTTCCGCTTCCTCGCAGCGGTTCATCCGAAACACGGCATCCCTCACCGCTCCCTCGTCGCCCTCGGACTTGTAGCCTCGACCTTCTGCTTCTTCAGCCTTGAACAAGTCATCACCATGCTGGTCATCACGCGAATCCTGCTGCAGTTCTTTCTCCAGCATGTGGGAGTGATGATTCTCCGCGTGAAGAGGCCCGGCCTCGAACGCCCCTTCCGCATCCCGTTCTATCCCTTGCCGCCGCTCCTCGCCATGGCAGGATTCGTTTTCATTCTCGTGAACCGCAGCAACGCGCTCGGCGGACTCGCCGTCGCTGCCGCCATCGCCGTGAGCGGCACCTTGATCTACTTGATCCGCGCAAAGCGTCTCCAGCAGTGGCCGTTCGCGGACTGATCCCGCATCGTGCCGCCTTCACTTCGTTCCCACAACAGGTTTATCCACCGTCAGCAGCCCCTGCGCGCGCAGCCAGTTCTCAAGCAGAGCAGGCCACTGATCCAGTGCCGCATCACCCTTGCCCAGTCCGGTTCCATGCGGACCGGTTGCAAAGATGTGCCCCTCCGCCGGCACTCCTGCCTTGATCAGTGCCTCGTAGAAACGCAATCCCTGCTCAATAGGAACCGTCTGATCATCCGCAGTGTGATACCAGAATGTCGGCGGAGTTTTGGAAGTGACGAACAGGTCAGGCGAGTATGCTGCACGCAGTGCCTCGCACCTGTCCTTCACCTTGAACAGCTTGCAATAGGTCAGTTGCGCCGAATCGCTCGATAACGCCCCGATCCACGGATATCCAAGCACCAGGAAATCTGGCCTGCTCGAAGCCCTCTCGATCGGATCTGTCGCATTCGCATCTCCGCCCACAGGCTGTGTCGCTGCCAGCGCTGCCAGATGTCCACCGGCTGAAAACCCGATCATCACAATCCGATTTGGATCAATATGGTAGTCCCCCGCTCGCGCCCGCACCGTTTGCACCGCTCGTCGTGCGTCCAGCAGAGGAACCGGCAATAGATATCCATTCGAACTCAGCCGATAGCTGAGGATAAAGGCCCGGAATCCCCTCGACGTGAACCAGTCCGCCACCTGCCGACCTTCCAGGTTCCCTGCGAGTCCCACGTAGGCGCCCCCTGGCAGAACCACCACCGCCGAACCGTTGCCATGTCCGTGTTGCGGATCGAGGATTGTCAGTGTTGGCGTATCTTCGCAAGCCGTTCCCTTCGCCTGCGGAACCTCTCCCGGCCACAAATGGATCGTCTGGATCCCCAGAAACGCATTGTCCGCCCCAGGAACGGCGCAAGGCTCCTTCTGGCCCCAGGTCCCACACGCAAATCCGCAAAAGACGGCTATCCCCAACAACCGCTTCACCATTCGTCTCTCCGCGTTCCGGGGGAATTATACAGACGGCGTCATCGCTTCTCACCTGCACCACCTCAAACACGCACGAACCCATCCTCAGTCGTTACTTCAGTCGCACATCGATCTGTCAAATCGATTCACTACCGTTACTTCCGGACCTTCGACACGCCGCTCAGGAGTCTGCTAAGGTGTCACACTAGTTCCAATGGCATCCTGCCCACAGTGCGACGGGTTTATGGAAAGCCAGAGCTTCGGGAAGGCTCGGGAGTATCTCGAGTTCGCCCGGGAGCTTATCGGCCTGGTGCAAGAGGGCACATTCGTGCTTGGACAGGGCACTTGCACCCTGGAAGATCTTTTCAACCCTGAATGGCCCGGTGATTTGGTCGAGCACAACCTCGAGTGCAGTCTCTGCGGGCGATCCTTCCAACTCTTCGCAGACACCTACCGCGGCCACGCCGGCTGGGGCGTTTCCGGCCCCCAAACCAGACTCGCCGCCCTGGAATCCACCACAAGTTCATAGTTAGGTGTTCGCGGTTCAGAAGTTGTGCTTCACAGCTGAGTGTTCGATCTCTGACCCCTAACCCCTGCTTTACATCCACACCGTTTTGTGTCCCGGACAAGGATCAGTGGCCAGTTCCGTCAGCGTCTCTGCAAGCTCGAACCCATACCGCGCGAAGTAATACGCCGCGCCATGCACGCGCTCCTGCAAAACGCCGCCCGGATTCAGCGCCCGCTCGATCGCCCCGGCATGTCGTCGCAAAGAACCCTCACGCTGCATCTCAAAGTTCGCGGCCAGCCGTCGCAGACGATTCATCTGGTAGCGCATCTTGCTCGCCGCCGTCTCTGCCGACCGTCCAAGTCCCGTGTCCATCGCCTTCATGTACTCGACGAGCGGACCAAGTTCCCCGTCCAGCGTGGTTCCCACCGCACTCAGTTTTCGCTTACCTTCCACGGGCATCGCCCGCGCCGCCAGCAACAGTGCCAGCGAATCAGCATTCTCCTGGAACACGCGATCCAGCCCTACTTCATGCTTCTTCAGCAACTCGCCGATCGCCGATTCAATCAGTGTCGCCGAGAGTCTCGGCTCCGCTGCCGTCACTCGGCCCAGGATGCGCTCGTAAAGCACCGCCGATTGCGCGAAGTACGCAATCTCCGCGGGCCCACCCACAATCAGTGACGTCCCCAGCAGGTAGTCCTGAAATACGGGCCGCAGCAGCGCTGCCGGCGAAATTCTTTCCGGCTCAGCCGCCAGCACGCCCAGAAGGTCGGCCGTCGTATATCTCTCCCGTCCCGCCTGCCACAGATCATTCGGTTCACCCGAACTCGCTGGCAACCGCTTCAGCGAAAGCCTCGCTCCGCTTCTCGCGTCAACCAGAAACAGGAGGCTCGATTCCGGCGTCACAGCAACCTGCGCATGATATCCCGCGCCTTCGAGCGCCTTGTTCCGCTCCAGAAGTGCCGCGTGCAGCTCATCTGCGCGTTCAATCGCTGCGCGCAGAACCGGAGCTCCCAGCCGATGTATCTCGCTCCCGGCCGCATCCAGTACCAGCAGCCCCTGGGCGGCAAATGCCTTCCTGTAGAACTCTGCAAAGGCTTGCCCGAACGTCCGCCCCGGCTTGTAAGCCTCTTCCAGGGTATCCATCGCATCTGAAGTGCCGAGCAACTCCCATGCCTGCTCAATCAGCGGCTCGATGTTTTCGTCCAGCACCAAACCACCTACCCGGACCGCCGAAGCCGGAGCCTTTTGGTACACCAGTTTGTGCAGTTCTTTTCTTGAGGGAAAGGTGACGTGATTGATCTCGGCGAAATCGTGGTCTTCTGTCGCCAGCCAGAAAACCGCTACATGTGGTTTGCCGTCCGCCGTCGCCTGCCGCGCTCGCGCCAGCGCTGTCGCAGTCTTGAAAGGCGTGTAGAGTGGACCCCCCAGGATCCCGATCTGTTGCCCGGTCAGTATCGTTCCCGCCCCACTTCGCAGAGCTTCCAGTGCCGGCGCCGCCGCAGACGATGGATTTTGCTCTGCCAGTACCTCGACAACATCAGTCCATAGGTCGGGGATAGGACATCGTTGCTGCCATCCGGTCTCGCGCGGCAAGGAGGGATAGAAAGGCCAGACTCCCGAGGCTCCAGCGCAATAATCCAGGAACAGCCGGCTCAATCCGGGAACCACGTCGATGGGATAACAATCTGAACTCGGCAATACGTACCTTCCGGTTGGATCCGTCGCTTGAACCCCGTCATTGGGCTCGGACACAAATCAGCTTGAACTAAGGATGCCACGTCCACCGTCTTCGATGCAGAACCTGTGACTAAGCGACTCCGGGCAAATGCCAGAGTCCCCGAATCATAAATGGCCAGTCAAGACTGCGAAAGACCTCGCCCCGAAAGCGCAAAGCACGACTTCACAGGTTCCAGATGAACTCAGTCGAAGCAGGTTTGTATCAGGGCACGAGTTCACTCGTGCTTAAAAGATCGCAAAAATGAGTACCGGGCATTTAGCCCCCGCCTGACTTCATAACCCAATTGACTTTTTCCGCAGCCTCTCCCAGTGCCCCGAAACGAGCGACAAGAGATGACCCTGACTTCTGCATGTGCCGAGGCGGCAACCGGCGGGAAGCGCCTAGGCGTATGTCTTTTCGCTGACAGGAAAACGGACCGGTGCCGCGGGACGGCAGGAGAGCTCGTCTTCCGCATTCTTGATGCGCCGGAGAAGGATCTCGCGCAGCTTGCCGGCGGCTGCATCGTCCAGACCGAGGTGTGAATACTCTTCCATCACGTCAAGGGCGTAGCGGAGTTCTTTCGCGAGGTCCGGATTCGGAGCGCTGATCGACATGAGTCCATTCTACGAGGCGAGTCAATCGCTTTTTCAGAGTGTAAGACTCCAAATATTCACAGTCTTTCCACAGAACGCCCAGGCCTTTGAATCACTTGTTTACTTTGTGTCAACCCTTCAAACGCAACGTCTGTGCCTAACCACCTCATTTCATGACCCGAAAAACTATCCGTGATTTGCAGTTAATTTCCTGACCCCGGAGCAGAATGGATCTGAACTCGGAATCCTCCCAAAAAAGTCCCTCGAATCGCGACGAACCGCGCCTCGGCTCCAGACGCTTCTACGACCTCTAACTCCTTTGCGAGGAAATATTTGCGTCCAAGTCCTTTAGAAAGAAATATTTGGCACCCATATCAACCAATAAGCCATTCAGAATCAGATATTTATGTCCAAAAGGCAGGGGGGATACCCCCACAAGATCGGGAGTCTCCAAGAGCATGTGGCTGCTTTCTGAAACTCTCGGTTCCGTGTCGTCCGAGGTCCCTGGGGCAGTCCAATCACCGTCCCCTCCCGCATATACTTCACTAGACAGCACAAGGAGAAAATTTTTGCATGCCCAGCGAGCCCGCGAAGAAGGCCAAGTCGCAGAAAGACAAGTCAAAGAACTCCGCCGCCAGCCAGGCCAAGATCTCCGAAACCGAACAACTCATCAGTTCTGAAGTGGTCTATCAGGGGTCACTCTTCCGCGTTCTTCACGACAAACTCATCGAGCCTGGGGGCAAGGAAAGTGAGCGCGATGTCATCCGGCACAACGGCAGCGTCGTGATTCTCGCCGTCGATAAATCCATTAGCAAGAATGACCCTTATATTGTGATGGAGCGCCAGTACCGGCATGCCGCCCTGCAGTTTCTCTGGGAATTGCCGGCCGGCAAACTCGACGCGGGTGAGGATCCGCTGGTCGGCGCTCAGCGGGAACTGGAAGAAGAGACCGGCTACCGTGCCGAAAAGTGGAAGCCGCTCGTGGAGTACTACGGCAGCCCCGGGTTCCTTGGCGAATCCATGAAAGTCTTTCTTGCCGAAGGCCTGATGGCAGGGGATGCCCATCCCGAGGACGACGAAGACATCGAGTTTCGACTTGTAAAGCTCTCAGAAGTGGTCAAAATGATCGAGAAAGGGGCGATCAAAGACGGGAAAACACTCTGCAGCGTCTTGCTTTATGCACGAAAGCTGGCAAAAAAGCAGAAAAGATAGGACCGCAAACCCTGCTCTCTTATCGCCTGCATTTTCATCAAACAGGTCGGACGATGCAGCCGCCGGCCTGTTTCATTTTGAATTCTGCGCTGTTTCAATAAACCTTTGCCGCTGATCTCGCGTCATAGTCGGTAGGGTGGGTGTTCCCCATTCCCGAAACCCACCAACCCCATCAAGAGGCAAGAAAGGCAAAACCCTGTGGCTCAGTACAAAGGCAAGGTCAAGTGGTTCAACAACGCCAAGGGCTACGGATTCATCGGACGCGATGACGGGCCAGATGTTTTCGTTCACTACTCGGCAATCCAACTGGATGGTTACAAGACTCTGAAAGAGGGCGATGACGTAGAGTTCGACATCGTTCAGGGGCAGAAAGGTCCTCAGGCGGACGCAGTTGTCCGGTTGAGAGACACAGCCACCCATAACGCTGCCTAGCAGGAAGCACGAATAGGTCTGGACCTTCATTTCGACCGCTTTAGAGCGGTACGGGAGTCGACTGTTTCCAGCCCAGTTTTCATTTTTCACACCCAACAGCGCTCCAATTCGGTCACGAGCCAACCTGCGCTTTCATTTTGAATTCAAAGGGCCAAAAAGATTCGAAGTCCTTCTTGGCTCTCCAGTCCTTCTCGTCTTTCCGCGCGTGCATGAACGATACTGATCGCGGAGAACCCGCCCAATGGACAACCTGACGATGGCCTGCCTGCTGAGGGAGACCGCTGATCTGATGGAGATCGACGGAGCTGACAGCTTTCGCGTCCGCAGTTACCGCAACGCCGCAGATGCCATGGAACAGACGACAGTGGATCTGGTCGCTGCCTCGGTCGATTCTGCACAACTTCTGGCGATTCCAGGCATCGGCAAAAGCATGGCCTCAAATATCCAGGCAATCGTCTCTTCAGGCTCACTACCTCTGCGCGATGAATTGCTCACCAAATATGGTTCCGGTCTTCTCGAACTGCTCAAACTCCCTGGCATGGGTCCCAAAACCGTTGCGCTGCTCTGGGACGCGGGCCGCATCAGTACCATCGATCGGCTTGCAGAAGCGATCGACGCTGGCGAGCTGAAAGGCTTGCCGCGAATGGGCGACAAACAGATCGAGAAGATCCGCAAAGGGATTGCAGAATACCGCCGGTCGGCCGGCCGCTTCCGCATCGACGAGGCTGAGGATGCTGCCGAACGGCTCACCAGCTATCTGATGGCGTTGAAGGGAATCGAGCGTGTAACACCGGCTGGATCACTTCGTCGGGGCCGCGAGACCGCAGGCGATCTCGATCTGCTCGTCACCGGCCCCGCGTGCAATCCCGAGCAGACCGACACTGCGGTTGAGTATGTTGCCGCTTATCCCGGCGTTCACGACATGATTGCGAAGGGAGAGAACAAGGTCAGCTTTCACCTCGCGAACGGCCTTCAGGTGGATGTGAGGCTCTTGCCATCGGACTGCTATGGGGCTGCGCTGCAATACTTTACCGGCTCTAAAGCCCACAACGTTGCTTTGCGCCAGCGCGCACTCAAAATGGGTTACACGCTGAGCGAATGGGCTTTGGCCAAAATGGAGGATGAATCAACTGTCGCAGCCGCAACCGAGGACGAGATCTACTCTGCACTGCAGATGGACTGGATTCCGCCGGAGTTGCGGGAAAACCTCGGTGAAATTGAGGCGGCCGCAAAGCATGCTTTGCCGAAACTGATCGAGGCCTCTGATATTAAGGGCGACGTCCACATGCACACGACAGAGACCGACGGCCGGAACTCGATTGCAGAGATGGCTGAAGCGGCCATTGAATGCGGCCTTAAGTACATCGCCATTACCGATCACTCCAAGGCTCTCGCGATGACGAATGGTCTCGACGAGAAACGGGCGCTCGAACACATGATTCGGATACGGGAGGTCGATAAGCAGATGGAAGGCCGAATCCGCATCTTCGCCGGTATCGAAGTGGACATCCTGGCCGACGGATCACTGGATCTCGATGACGAGGTGCTGACACAATTGGATGTGGTGATTGCCAGCATTCACAGTCGTTTCGACCAGCCGCGCGACGAGATGACCGCTCGCCTCATCCGCGCTGTCGAGAACCCCAATGTGCATATCCTCGGCCACCCGACGGGCCGCCAATTGCTGCGCCGGGAGTCCTACGCGATGGACACTGGCGCGGTCATCCGCCGTTGCGCAGAACTAGGCGTTGCGGTGGAACACAATGCCGCACCCGAGCGGCTCGACCTGAGCGACCGTGATCTAAGGCTCGCCAAGGAGTGTGGCTGCAAAATCGTGATCAACAGTGACGCGCATATAACACGCGTCGTGGGGGAATGGCGGTACGGTATCCGCCAACTTAGGCGAGCTTGGCTGACCGCTGCTGACGTTCTGAATACACTGCCCCCAGCAGAGTTTCTGACTGCGTTGCGGCCTAGAAGTCCATCAGCGTGAAGCACGAAAGGCGATCCGAATCGGAGATGTCAAACGAAGCCAATTCGTTCTGGATTGTTCGTATCCGGTAGGTCTAATATGAGGGCGCTATGAGTCTTCTAGAACAGGAATCACGCGAATCGGCCGGCGAGTCGTATACCAAGGGTACGAGCCACGTCATCATCGCCACCGTTGTCGCGGTCGTGATTGTCTCCATTGCCGTAACTATTTATGTGATTGCCGGAGAAAAGCCGCCAGCAGCCACGGGCGATATTCTCGAGGCATGGGCGCACCCTATACACAGCGAAACTTCGGGCTGGGATGCGAACGGTGCGGCAGTTCCCAAGGAAGAGATCGATCAGGTCCTGCTATTTGCGCGTGTCCGGCTGCGCAACCAGAGCAAGCAGCCCATTTTTCTGCATCAGATTATCGCTAATACCACGATGGCCGATGGGATTCACTCAAGTTACGCGGCCATGCCTAATGATTATGAGCGCATCTTCAAGGCTTACCCGCAGTTGATGCAGTGGTATGCCGCCCCCATCTCGCCCGATCTGACGCTTCAACCGGGCGAGATGAAAGAGGGTACATTTGTCTGCTCATACCGCATGACGCAGGCCGACTGGGAATCTCGGAAGGGGTTGAACTTTACCTTCAACTTCCAATACCTGCCGGGTCTCACGCTGGAGACGAAGGGGGCCGTTACTGAACGCTAGGCGGAGCCGGGGCATTCTTCGGCGCGGAGAGATAGCCGGAGACGCTGTTCTTTGACGGCACCGAATTCACCACGATCTCATAGAGGGCTGGATCCTTACCCGCATAGAACTGGAGCGGCTCATTTACGTTGCGGTCCTTCTTTTCGTACTGCTTATCGTCGGCGGAGACCACAATCGTGAAGCGGCTCTTCTTCTGGTCGGCCTTCTTCAATTCCAGGCTGACTGTACCAACCGGCTTACGCTGGCCCTTGGTCAGGGTAAATTCGTAGTAGTTGCGATCGCCCTTGTGCTTCAACACATCGAGCTCTGATGCGTTGCGTGCAATCAGCGTCGAGTGACTGTCCAAGTCGCCCTTCATCGAAGTCAACTGCGCAACCGCAGTGGCGAGGTCGGACTGGGTCTTGCCCAGATCCGTCTTCACGCCACCTACATCGGTCTTGACGCCGGAGACGTCGCTCTGTACTGCGGTCACCTGCTGAGCGGTCTGTTTCTGCGCGGCTTCGAGACGCTTGTTTTCGGCTGCTTCGTGAGCGACGATTTCCTGCGCGCGATCCTCCATCTGCTTCTGCGTGAGTCCAACACTCTTGCCCAGTTCGTCGGTTGCGACGCGGAGGCGCGCGTTGGTCTCGCGCAGCTCAGCATCCAGCTTGGCGGTTTGCTGGTTGGCTTCAGACAGGGCTGTTTCCTGGTGGGCGATGCGCCCGCTTAACGTGTAAGTCCAGATCAATCCACCGACCGTGCCGAGCAAAGCAATGGCGATTACGCCGAGCAATGCGCCGCTGTAGGGAGGTGTTGATTCAATCACCGTGGTTTTTTCGTCACTCATTATTAGATCTCCTCCGGAGTGCTCTGGAGCAACTCCCTCAAGTCTTCAGCGCCAGCTAAGTCATTTTGAGATCGAATCCGCGTTCGCAAAGAAGCCGGAAACTCTCAGGACTCCCATGTCCGGCCAGGTGGAATACCGGCCACCGATTCTTGAGTACTGCATCTGGGGACTCAGGAGACTACAGAGAATATAGAAGAATTGGGACGGTTGCGGGGAAAATGCTGTATCGGAGAGACCCTCGATTGTAACTTGCGGTCAGGCAACTCAACAGGGCTGGGAAACCGCCCCATAATGGCGTGTTGCGGGATGCCGCGACCCCGGTTCCGTGACAACCGTCTAATCACTAAGTTATAAAGAGCTTTACCGCTGTTTTCACCGGGCCCCGCTTAGAGCCCGCGCGAATATTGAGACGAAAACGCATCCAACCACCCAAAGAGGGGAGCATAAAAAGGCTATGTCTACCGCTGTCGCTGGCAAGGGACTGGAAGGAATTGTTGCCGCCAATTCCGGGATTTGTTTTATCGACGGCGAAGCGGGAGTGCTGGCCTACCGCGGCATCGACATCCATGAGCTGGCCGAGCGCTCGACCTTTGAAGAGACCACCTATCTGTTGTGGAACGGCCGTTTGCCGGGCGAACTGGAGTTGCGCGAGTTTTCGTCGCAATTGGCCCTGGCGCGCTCGCTGGATCAGCGGATCATCGACCTGCTCAAGACGTTTCCAATCTCGGCGACACCGATGGAGGTGCTGCGAACCACGGTGTCGGCGCTCAGCTTCTATGACGCCGACGAGAAAGACAACAGCCACGACGCCAACGTTCGCAAAGCCTATAACCTGACTGCGCAGATTGCGATGATCGTCGCGATCTATGACCGAATCCGCAAGGGCCTTGAAATAGTTCCTCCCGATCGCTCTCTTTCGCACGCAGGCAATTTCCTCTGGATGCTGAACGGCGTGAAGCCGTCTGAGACGGCCACACGAACGCTGGATCTTGCACTGATTCTTCATGCAGACCACGAGTTGAATGCTTCGACATTTGCGGCGCGCGTGATCGCTGCGACGCTTTCCGACATCCACTCGGCGATTACCGGCGCCATCGGCGCGCTGAAAGGGCCGCTGCATGGCGGAGCCAACGAAGCGGTGATGCGTCTGCTGTACACGATCGACAAGGCTGGCGCTGATCCTGTTGAGTACGTGAAGAACATGCTGGCGGCGCGGCAGAAGATTTCCGGTTTCGGGCACCGCGTGTACAAGACCGAGGACCCGCGCGCGACGCATCTGCGGCGCATGAGCGAGAGGCTCGGTAATGACGCGGGACAGCCGAAGTGGTACGAGATGTCGCGCGCCATCGAGGTTTTCATCAACAAAGACAAGAGACTCAACGCGAACGTTGATTTTTATTCGGCGTCGACCTACGCGACGCTTGGCATCGATATCGATCTCTACACACCGATCTTTGCGGTGAGTCGCATTGCGGGCTGGGCCGCACACGTGATCGAGCAGCTCGATGACAATCGACTGATCCGGCCGCGTGCGGAGTATATCGGGCCGGTGTATCCGTCGGCGTATATTCCGATGGAAGAGCGGCCGTAGCGGTCGAGCAGTTAACAGTTGAGAGTGGCATCGATCGGGCGAACGGCTTCGTGCGCAAGATTCCCGGCTATCCTTTTCCGGTTCTCATTGTTTCAGTTCTCTAGTGCACCGGGATCGAAGAGCAGCGGGAAAAACCGTCCCTCCATCTTCTGTCCCTTCGGAATTACCGGCACGCCCGCGAGCAGTGGCTCATCCGCTGCGGAGCAGACTCCATCGCGGAAGACATTCACCAACGTGGCACGGCGGGGGCGGTCGGAGCGGTTTTCATACGAGCCATGCACCGTCAGCGGATGGTGGAACGAGCACTGGCCGCGTTTGAGTTCGATGGGCACGGGATGGAAAGCCTCTTTCTGCTCGTCGTCGAGCACGGTCATGATCTCGTTCATGTCGCCTGCGAGCCCTGTGATGGGCAGCAGATTCCATTTGTGGCTGCCGGGGACATAGTAGAGGCATCCGTTATCGCGCGTGCTGTCGTCGAGCGCGATCCAGCAGGTGAGGTGGGCCATGGGCTGCGTCCTCGTCCAATAGGAGTAGTCCTGGTGCCACGCCACGACGCCGCCGTGATGGGCCGGTTTGCAGAAGAGCTGGTCGTGCCAGAAGCGGACAGGGCCGTCGAGCAGTTGTGATGCTGCTACCAGAAATGCCGGACTCCAGAGCACGTCGTGAAACGCAGGCCCGGTGCGCCAGGCACCGAGCGCATGAAACAGGATGGTATCCGGGTTGCTGGACTCGTTCGAGTGGTACTCGTGAAACAACTGGTGCGAGGGATGTGAAGGCTCCATCAGACCGGCGAGTTCCTCACGCAGCGCATCCACCTGCGGTTCGTCCAGCACCTGCAGGCCAGTCAGAAATCCGTCGCGGTGAAACGCTTCGACCTGGTCCTGGCTGAGGCGATATCGCCGCCAGTCATTTTTATGCGCAGGCTGACGGACGAGCGCGCCGACCGGTGTGTGCAATTCCGAGAAATCCTGGATCATGAGTTCATCTGTCCTCGGCGGTTTTGTACATCAGTGCGGGTGCGGATGTATAGGGCGCCTTTGAGCCGATGTGATGCAAGTGTGAATTGCGCGGTGATTCGGGCGGCCCATCCGAGACGCGGGGTTCTGGTCGTGGTTTTCCCAGGTTTCGTCCGCGGATGCGGACTTCACCCTGGGCTCGCCCCTCCCGGGGCATTTGGTTCCTTGGCGTGCATTGCATCGTTGCTTTCCCACCCATGCTGCGCATGGATGGGCACCCGTCGTTTTGCTGTTCGTTTTCAGGCGGGGTTGTTGCTTTCCCGCCCTTGCTTCTCCTCCTCACCCTCGGCATGATGTGTCTACACTCGTCGTGCATGGTCGATTCTCCGGGGGTACCCCACCCCGTCTCTGGTTGGAAGTTCGGTGTCATCAATGGTTTGCAGAAAGCAACTCCGGGCAAAGTCTTCTTTACAAAGGAGTTGCGGGTAGAGTCTTGAAAAGACAGGGATTACAGGGACAAGGGAAACCCGAGCAGGGAGTCGGGAGTAGCGAGCCTTGGTGGTACACGATTGCGTGCTCCAGCGTAGAGGATTGATTCAATTTCATTGTGCGGCGGAGACGGGAAATTACATGCAAAACGGGGGTGGCGGGAAGTAGCTGAAGAACAGGGAGTTGGGAAAAACTTCGAGGTCGAGGGCTTGACTCGGATGGCGCGGAGTGAACAGGGAACGCAGACCAGGGGTGAACGAGCGGAAGATGAGACTTCTCGTCAAGCGGACAGCGGCTCAATGGGGGAGGAGGCCAAAGACGGCTACGCCGCTGGGGGTTCCTACGTAGACTTTGCCGTTTACGACGAGGGGAGTGATGAACTTGTTGCCATTGCCGAAGGAGTCGCGGCCTCCGGATGCCTGCTGGCTGTTGTAGAGTTCATGGCCTAGGTTCGTGGAGTCGTAGGCGTGGAGCACGGCTGGAGAGCCGGCGTGCGATTCAACTGCCCAGACGATTCCGTTCTGGGTGCCGTTGGCAGAGACGGCTGGAGATGTTCCGGGGAAGGCGAAGGCGACCGATGTCTGGCTTGATGGCGTGGCTGCCAGTTTGGCTTTGGACACGGGGAAAGCCCTCAGGGGACCATCGACGGTTCCGAGATAGAGAACGCCATTGAAAAACGCGGGCGTGGAGAAGATGGCGCCGACACCTGAGAGTTCCTGGTACGCATTGCTGTTGTTTGAACCGCCGGAAGTGAATTTGCCGAGGTTGTCGCGATCGATGACATAGAGGTTTTGATCTTTTCCGCCGCCGACGAGGAGGTGGCGGGTTGCTCCGCTTGACTCGGACAGGTCGGGCAGGAGGACGACACCGCCGGATCCGAGATCGAGATCGGCGCTCGATTCGGAGACGGTGTTGTAGGGTTCGAAGTAATCGGAGACCGAGAGCTTGCTGGACGCGGTGCTGAGCTTCAGGATGGCGTTGCCGTAGTTGCCGGCTGATGGAAACTTGTTGGCATCGAGGGTGGTGTCGAATTTGCCGTTGGCATCGAGCAGGAAAAGATTGCCGGCGGAATCCGCAGCGATGCCGTCGCCGCTCATCCAGATGGAGCCGTCACCTCCGTTGGGGGTGACGTTGAGCACCGACGTCTGCTGAAGGCTGGATTCGCTGTAAGCCATTATCCAGCCGGTGTAGGGCGAGAAGTCGCAGTGCGAAGACCAGCCGAGATAGATGTTTCCATTCAGGAGGAGAAGGGCGGCGCGTTCCTTGTACTGCTTGGGATCGAAGACGACGTTGCCGTTGGAGGAGCCGTCGCCGGAGCCGGGGTAGGTGGCGGCGATTTCGACAGGACTGCCAGAGATCTCGCTGCCCCCTGCGACGTCGAGCGCATGAAGCCTCTGGTGGTAGTTGCCGGCGGAGTCTTTGCTCATGGCGACGACGAAGATGGTTCCGTTCGAGCCGAGGTGGCGATCGATAACGGGGGTTGAGGTGATTCCGATTTCAGGACCGACCTGTCCACAACCGCGGTCGTCGCTCGTGGCTTCGCCTGATCCGAGAACCGAGGTTTTCCAAAGCTGAGTTCCGGAGTCGGCATCGAAGGCATAGACGCTGTCGTGTTCGGTAGCGACGAAGAGGACGTTTCGCGCGCTGCCGCCGGCATTGAGGTTGTTGAGGAAGAGAGGCTCGGCGTCGACGAGGCCGTCGACGGTGTCAAAGGCCACCTTGCCGAACTGCGAGGAATTTACGTTGCCCAGGGTGAGAATCGTTTCCTGGGCATTGAGGCCGTCGCGGGCGTTGTTGTCGTGGAACGTGGTGATGTCGGGAGCGGGGCCCGTCGGCGTCTGGGAGGATGACTGGACGGTTAAGGCGACAGCGGCAGAATGAGTGGAGCTTCCGGAAGTTCCGGTGAAGGTGATGTTTGTGGTCGCGGCGGTTGTGCTGGAGGATGCGGTGAGCGTGACTTTTTTTGAAGCGCCGGGAGTGATGTTCAGGGAAGCAGGCGATGCGGTTGCGCCCGAAGGAAGTCCGGTAACTGCAACGGAGATCGACCCGCTGAATGAATTGACCGCGCCGGCGGCGAGCGTTATGTCCGATCCTGAACCGCCAGCCTGAAGGGTAATGGAGGAGGGCGAAACGGAAAGTGAGAAGTCAGGCGACTTGGAAGCTGTGGAGTGAGAGCCGCCGCACGCGGAGACGAGACCGGCAAGAACAGAGAGGACGACGAATGAATGCGCGCGGGAGGTCATGCGGGAGAACCTCTGTGTAGCGATGATAGATCGGCGACAGCTTTCCAGGAGAGTTGGATGAGACTTAACGGACGATGGTTGGAAGAGACGGGTTTCCGGCGAGCCCAGAAGAAGTCCTAAGAACTTAGTTGACAGGGGAGACCGGTCGGGCGTAGAGTCCTAAAAATATAGGAGGCCGCGTGGCGACACCTTCGCAGAGAGTGGGGTTAACGAAACTTGAGCTGAAGATCATGCAGGTGATCTGGAAGCGCGGCGCGAGCACAGTGAGCGAGGTGCAGGCGGAGCTGGAGCCGGCGCTGGCGTACACGACGGTGCAGACGATGCTGAACATCCTGGAGCGCAAGGGAAAGCTGCAGCGGGAACTCGAGGGACGCGCTTATGTTTATGCGGCCAAGGTGAGCGAGGAAAAGGCGGTGGGTCAGAGTTTGCGGGACATGATCGACCGAATGTTTGGCGGGTCAAGCGAAGAGCTGGTGATGAGTTTGCTGAAGAGCCGGCAGATCGATGCGAAGAGGCTGGCGAAGCTGACGGAGCGATTTAGAGAGGAGGCGAAATGAGCGGGTTCGAGTCGTTGTTGATGACGTATGTTTTGAATTCGCTTTGGCAGATTCCGCTGATTCTAATTGCGGCATGGGTGGCGGCACGGGTGGTTCGCCCGATGGGGCCCGGGGCCGAGCATCGGGTGTGGGTTGGAGCGCTGCTGGGAGAGGCGATTTTACCGGCGATGACGCTGGTGCCGTGGGAGCGGCTGGATATGGCCTGGCCGTGGGGCATGCGGGCGATGGAGGCTCCAGCGGGGAGCGTGATGGTGCAGATGGGACCGGGTGTCGGAGAAGGCGGATTGCACATTCCAGGGGCAATGATGGCGGCGATGAGCGCGGTCTATGCGGCGGTGACTGTGTATTTTGCTGCGCGGTTTGCGTGGCGGTGGTTGCGGACCGCTGAGTTGGCGCGAGGGTCGGAGGCGGTGGAACTGAGAGGCGACCGGGCGGCGTTGTGGCAGCGTTGGTTGCGCACGGGAGGCGGGCCGGTTGCGCTGGTTTCGTCGAGAGAGATCTTTGCGCCGCTGACGATGGGGATTCTGAAGAAGTGCGTGATGTTGCCGACGGAGATGGTTGCAAATCTTGCGGAGACGGAGTTGGAGACGGTGATCGGGCACGAACTGGCGCATGTGCAGAGGCGGGATTTCGCGAAGAACCTGCTGTATGAGCTTGTGATGTTGCCGGTGAGTTATCACCCCGGTGTGTGGTTTACACGGCAACGGATGACGGAGAGCCGCGAGATGGTTTGCGATGCGATGGCGGCCGAATTGGCGGGGAGCAGGGAGTATGCGGCTTCGTTGTTGCGGCTGGCGCGAGTGCTGCTGGTGGGAAAGCCAGTCGGAGTTCCATATGCGATCGGAGTTTTTGATTCGAGCACGCTGGAGAGGAGACTTATGAAATTGACGGAGACGAAGAAAGAGATCGGACGCATGCGCCGGATGGTTACGTTAGGTGCATGCGTTGCACTCGGGGTTGCTGCGGCGACTTCGGCGGTGGCGTTGAGGGTTGGAGTGGATGAAAAGGCTTCGACCAGTAAGGATGCGCCGGCGTCGGTGCCGGCGGAAAAGATGCAGGACAACCTGATCACGAAGGTCAATCCCGTATATCCGCAGGAAGCGAAGGACGAGCGGATTCAAGGGGCGGTGGTTCTGAAGGCAGTGATTGGGAAGACGGGGCATGTGGAGAACCTGAATGCGATCTCCGGGCCGAAGGAGCTGCAGCAGTCTGCAATGGATGCGGTGCGGCAGTGGGTGTACAGGCCGTACCTGATGAAGGGGAAGCCGGTAGAGGTGATCACGAAGATTACGGTGAACTATACGCTGAGCAAATAGATGAGCACGGGGGAGTTCGTGGTATCCCACCCAAGCTGCAAAGGGCGCAGCTTGGATGGGGCACCCAGCGTTTAGCATCGGGCACACAGGCTTGAGCGAGAACCCCGAACAACAACTGCAGGTCCCTGCAATCCGCTTCGCTGCGGTCGGGATGACACTCCTAATAACAACCCGAACTTAGTTGAGGAACATGGTGCGATAGAGGGTGTCGCGCTGGACGGGTTTGAAGCCGGCGTCGCGGATGATGCGGCGGAGCTCTTCTTCCGTGGTGCAGTTGCTTGTGCCGGCGGCTTTGACGACATTTTCTTCGAGCATGACGGAGCCTACGTCGTTGCCGCCGAAGTGGAGGCCTAGCTCGAGGACCTTGAGTCCCTGCGTGACCCAGCTAGCCTGCACGTTCTCGATGTTGTCGAGGTAGAGGCGGGCGATGGCGAGGACTTTGAGGTATTCGACGGAGGTGGCCTCGTCCCAGCCGCGGCCGCCGAGAGCGGTGTGTTTGGGCTGGAAGCTCCAGGGGATGAAGGCGGTGAATCCGCCGGTCTCTTCCTGGAGGCGGCGGACTACTTCGAAATGGTTGATGCGCTGGTCCATGGTCTCGCCGACGCCGAACATCATGGTCGCTGTTGTGCGCATGCCTAACTGATGGGCGGTGCAATGGACGCTGACCCAGTCTTCAGTGCGGCATTTGAGGCGAGCGATGCGCTTGCGGACGTCGTCGTCGAGGATTTCGGCGCCGCCGCCGGGGATGGAGTCGAGGCCAGCGTCGCGGAGGCGGGAGATAGTGGTGCGCAGATCGAGGTCAGAGTACTCGGCGATGGCGAGGACTTCGGAAGCGCTGAGGCAGTGGAGCCAGATCTTCGGGAAGCGCTGCTTGATGCCGCGAAAGAGGCTTTCGAACCAGTCGATTTTGAGATCGGGGTGGATGCCGCCCTGCATGAGGACGCCGGTGCCGCCCATCTCCTGGGTTTCGGCGATCTTCTCGTAGATCTTTTCGAAGTCGAGAATGTAGCCCTCGTCGGAGCGGGGGTCCTTTTTCCCGTTTTTGGGGAGTGGGCGGTAGAAGGCGCAGAAGGTGCAGTACTCGGTGCAGAAATTGGTGTAGTTGATATTGCGATCGATGATGTAGGTAACTACGCCTTCGGGATGGAGGCGGCGACGGACGGCGTCGGCCTCAAAGCCCAGCCCGATGAGGTCAGGGGACGCGAAGTAGTCGAGGGCTTGCGGCCGGGTCAGCGACATAGTTTCAGTCTACAGGGACCAGAGACCAGAGAACAGGGAGTAACAACCTTCTGGCTGCTAGCTATTTTGGGTTGGCGAGGTTTTTGCGCGGGGAGCGGAAGAGGAAGAGGCCCTTGCGTTGGACGGGGTCGCGGCGGGTGCGGGAGAGGTTGGAGGCAGTGGAGATACCGCTGAAGAGGACAAACCAGTCCCAGAATGCGCGCCAGAGGTTTTTGTTCGATTGCTCTGTCATGTCTGCCTCCCGTCTGGTTCGATTCGGAAGCGATGTTTTGCGGTTCAGGATTGTGGGCCGGGGCGCGGTTTTGGCGGCGAAATGGGCTTCTTTGTGGGGCTGGATATGCCGAAGCTCATGAGGAAGAATCGGAATCCTTTGCGGAGAGTGTGGAGGAGAGACATGGCGATGCTTAAGGATATCGCAGGAGAAGAGGATGCCAGGGGCTAAAGCCCGAGAGTCAGTACGCTGCGTTTGCGGCATGAGTGAACTCATGCCCTGATACGAACCGCTCCGGCTGGGGTTCTTCGGAAGCACGGAGCGGGTCTCGGAGAGCACTAATCCTGGTGGGGTGGTTCGGTTGTGGGGGGATGGGCGGGGGCTTCAGAGGGCGGGGCGGGCGCACGATTCAGGATGTCGAGTGCGGCGGGCGGCATGGGTTTATTGGCATTGGCGAGGAACAGGCTCACCTGCCACATTTCAGGATCGCTGAGCTGGCTTTTGAACGCGGGCATGCCAGAAAGGCGGATGCCGTTCTCGACCTTCCAGTAGGTTTCGCCGACGGGATCATCGCTGACGCCGACGACATCGGGATTGTTCCGATGCTGCTCGAGAAGCTGGGGTGCATCGGGGTACATGTGGGCACCGAGTGCCGATGGATGGCTGTGCAGGCCATGGCAAACCGCGCAACGTTCGACGTAAATGCGGGCGCCGGCACTGAGGTTGGTTGCGTCAGGTTCCATGTGAGTGCCGACCATGTCGCGCTGAATCCGCGCGTCTAGGGGCATGTGGACAAGCTGGCGTTCGTGGGGAAATGGGGAGTCCGCCACGGCAACAGGTACCCTGCCGTACTCGAGATAGGCGATGAGCGCGAGAGGAACCAGAACGATACCGAAGATCAGGCCAACGATAAAGCGCATAGCGAACTAGCGTCTCCTCAAGCTCTCATCGTAGAGCATCCATGGAAAGTCGCGGCAAAATCCTGCGGCGTGCGTCCAAAGGATGTAAGCCCTCAAAGACGCTGTACTTGAGATTGGCGATTGCATGCCCCGCAAGGGAACGGGCAGCACCGAGATTGCGTGGGCGTGGCTGCGGGGTGCTTCAATCCGGTTTGCGATAATTGACGGGAGGGGCGCTTTCGGCTCCAAAACGTAGTTTGAGACCACCCGCCATGGGTATCGGTTGCGAGTGGGAAAAACCGGAGTTGTGCCCGATGGGCGAAAGCTCGTTCGCGGGGACCCTGGTGGAGGTAAGGACAGATCGATGTTTTCTTTTCGCCGTTCTCAAGCAGTTCTGGCGTTTCTTTCGCTTGTTACCTTAAGTATTTTCGCTTCTGGCCAGGATTCCAGCGGCAGCCAACCGGCGCAGAACCAGACGCAGCCACAAGCACCCGCATCTGCGCAGAGTCAGCAGCCCACGACCAGCGTGCAGGCAAGAATTCATGCGCGGCGAGAGGCGCGCCGGGCGCAGGCGATCCACGACACGTATTCCCATCCATACGAGCTTTTTATTGGATCGAACTATCAGCGATTTTCGCCTGGGGAAAACCTGCAGCACGCAACGATGTACTCGTGGGACGCGGCGTTGACCCGTTACTGGGGTGAGAAGCTGGGGCTCACCTTTGATGGCCGGGGCAATTACGGGACGGCATTCGTGGGGCTAAACGAGTTTTCTGTGACGCGGCCGGCGATCAGCTACTACGAGGCGATGGCAGGTCCGATCTACCGGTTGCGGCTCCGGCCGCGGTATTCGCTTGCGGTGCGCGGGGAAGGCGGCATGGCGATCAGCAACTTTTCAGGCGATACGAACGGCATTGGCACGGCGAATCTTGGGCTGTACCCCGATGAGACGACGTATGCCTTTGGGGGGGCCGCGATCGGGGAATGGAATCTTACGCCGAATATGTCGCTGAGACTGGCGCCCGAGTACATTTTCACGGGATTTGGCGGGAATATCCAGCACAACTTCGGAGCGACATACGGGCTGGTGTACCGGTTTGGAAAGCAGTAAAGCAGGGGAACGAGGGATATGGGAGTAATAAGCGGCTCGCCGGGAATCGGCGAGCCGCTTCTGTTTGTGGGCGGCGTGGCCGGATGCCAGCGGTGACGACCGGTGCACACTCGTTTGGAGTGAGCACGAAAGTACCGGCGTGAATTCAGTAGAAGCAAAGCTAGAATAGTCGAACTCGGGACGTTGATTCTTTTTCGCCAGGTCGCGAGATCGTTTTTCTCAACTGCGCTGGATGATGCCGATGAACCGTGCCGCGAGGCAGTTTCCGCCAACGAATTCGCCCGGGATCGTGAAGGCAGGATCTCGTTTTTCCGTATGGGGAGTGATCTTTGGGGCGATTCTCATGGCCTGGCCAGCCTTCTATAGTGGCTTTCCACTGATGTATCCAGACACGGCGGAGTACATACACGCCGGCCGACCGGTTGCGTCCGCGATTCTTCTGGGACACCGCTCTCCCCATTACGGCATACGGTCATTGATCTACAGCCTCGGAATACTGCCGTTTCATCCCGGCGGCATACTCTGGCCGGTCATCATGTTTCAGAGTTTGCTGACCTCCTGGATTCTCTGGCTCGTTTTTCGATCGCTCTTTCCGAAACGGACCTGGACTCAATTTGCGCTCCTCATGGCGGTGCTGAGTCTCTTCACCAGCTTGAGTTGGTTCGGATCGTTCGTCATGCCGGACATCCTTGGTCCAGATCTCTATCTATGCGTCTTCCTGCTGGTGTTTGCGCCCGAGTCTTTATCGCGCGTAGAGAGAGCGCTGGTATACCTGGTCGCATGGTGGTCGATTGTCTCCCACGCAACGCATCTGATGATTGTTGTCGCTTTGTGCGGCTCTCTGGCAGTTGCGGCGATTTTCCAGCCGATGTCTCTGCGTCGGTATTTCGGGATTGCTGCTCGATTGGCGCTCCTGATCGGGCTTGCGATTGGAGCGCAGGTCTCGCTGAATATTCATCTCTATGGCAAGGTATCAATGAACGCCGACAGGCCTCCGTTCTTGATTGCGCACCTGGTTGCAGACGGCACGGCGCGATCGTATCTTGCGAAGCATTGTCCTCAGGCAGGATGGGAACTCTGCCATTACACGGATAATCTCTACGGAACTTCGAACCGTTTTCTGTGGGACGCGGACGGAGTGTGGAAGAGTGCGACTCCAGATTCTCGAGAGCGTCTGCTTCAGCAGGAGAGTCCGCTTGCCAAGGCGATCATCCTTGAATATCCGCGCGAGCAATTTCAAAAGACGATGAGCAGTTTTATTGCGCAGCTATCCATTTTCGACCTGGGTGACTTCAAACCGAACTACGACATTGTTCTGGGAACAAAAGGGGTACTTACGCATGCTGGAGGATACCTCTCCAGCCGGCAGGCCTATGGTCAGATGCACCTCGATTTTTTCTTTCGGGTGCACCAGGCTGCGATCATTGCCTCTCTGGCTGGCATTGCGTTGTTTCTCCCCTGGTTCTTTAGAGGCCGGCCGATGCCGCTGATTGCACTGGGATTGGTCACCGCTATCAGCGTGGTTGCCAATGCCTTCTTTACGGGCGCACTCTCAATGGTGGCAGGACGTTATGAGAGCCGCGTGATCTGGCTTGTGCCGCTCTTCGCCGGTCTGTGCTTCTTTGGCTGGGTTGATGACCGAAAGGCCGGCGAGGCCACTATCGCTGAACCTGCAATTGAACACGCGAACAGATGAATGTTTTTCTAATCTGTTTCAGTGGCCTGAAGGCCACCGCTCCTCCTTTGTTCGTTATTGGAGGATGGGGATGTTGGCTATGCGCTGTTGCCACTCTGCGGGGCCCGTCTGGTGGACGCTGGTGCCTTTGGAGTCGACGGCTACGGTGACGGGCATGTCGCAGACTTCGAATTCGTAGATGCCTTCCATGCCGAGGTCTTCGAAGGCTAGCTGACGCGAGCCGGTGATGGCTTTGGAGACGAGGTAGGCGGCTCCGCCGACGGCCATGAGATAGACGGCGCCGAATTCGCGGATGGCTTCGATGGCGACAGGGCCGCGCTCGGCTTTGCCGACCATGCCGAGGAGGCCGGTTTCAGCGAGCATCTGGCGCGTGAACTTGTCCATGCGCGTGGCGGTGGTGGGGCCGGCGGGTCCAATGACTTCTTCACGGACGGGATCGACGGGGCCCACGTAGTAGATGAAGCGGTCGCGGAAGTCGACGGGAAGTTTTTCTCCGCGATTGAGCATGTCGGTCATGCGCTTGTGGGCGGCGTCGCGGCCGGTGAGCAATTTTCCATTGAGGAGGAGCACCTCACCTGGTTGCCAGGAAGAAGCTTCGGCGCGGGTGACGGTGTCGAGGTTGACGCGGCGGGCGCTCGAGACATCGTAGGTGAGCTTCGGCCAGGCGTCGAGCGAGGGAGGATCGAGGTAGGCGGGGCCGGAACCGTCGAGGACTACGTGCGCGTGGCGGGTGGCTGCGCAGTTGGGGATCATGGCGACGGGGAGGTTGGCGGCGTGGCAGGGCACGTCGAGGACTTTGATGTCGAGGACTGTGGTTAGGCCGCCGAGTCCCTGGGCGCCGATGCCGAGGCGGTTGACTTTGTCGTAGAGTTCGACGCGGAGTTTTTCGGCTGTTGTTTTGGGGCCGCGCGCGATGAGGTCCTGGATGTCGATGGGGTCCATGAGGGATTGCTTGGCGAGGAGCATGGCTTTTTCTGCGGTGCCGCCGATGCCGATGCCGAGCATGCCGGGTGGGCACCATCCGGCACCCATGGTGGGGACGGTTTTGAGGACCCATTCAACGATGGAGTCGGAGGGGTTGAGCATGACGAATTTGCTTTTGGCTTCGGAGCCTCCGCCCTTGGCGGCGACGGTGATTTCGACGGTGTTGCCGCGGACGAGTTCGACGTTGACGACGGCGGGGGTGTTGTCACGGGTGTTCTTGCGCGCACCAGCGGGGTCGGCGAGCATGGAAGCGCGGAGGGTGTTGTCGGGATCGGTGTAGGCGCGGCGGACGCCTTCGTCGATCATGCCTTGAATGTCTAATGTGGGGGCGCTGCCGTGGGGGCCCTCGAAGCGGACGTCCATGCCGATTTTTACGAAGGCGTTGACGACGCCGGTGTCCTGGCAGATGGGGCGGTGGCCTTCGGCACACATGCGGCTGTTGATGAGGATCTGCGCGATGGCGTCTTTGGCG
>Ga0335080_10000141_pt1 | contig 62533 bp, 61 predicted proteins | sample Lox_Sample_34_FD_206720 | JGI IMG/M metagenome (GOLD analysis project Ga0335080, IMG submission 206720) | Soil microbial communities from Loxahatchee National Wildlife Refuge, Florida, United States - Lox_Sample_3.4 | ecosystem: Environmental > Terrestrial > Soil > Wetlands | place: USA... | reverse complement strand
CTGCCCGAGGCCGCCCTCGCCCAACTCCGCGAGACGCCGACGAAACGCCAATCTACCACCGATCGATCCGGGGCGCAGCCCCGGATGGGCCCTGCCTCGACGACGAGCCCCACTAATGATGAAGGGCGACACCCGAAAGAGGAGGAATGACATGGCCGTCGCACACGCTTGGTCCCGCCGCCCCGGGCCGCGACCCGCCCCCGGAGTGGTGCGCATCCACCTCGATCACCTCCGCGATCCCATCGGCCACTTCCACCTCGCCGAGGTGGAGAGAGGTCTGCGGGGCGAAGCCGCTCTCGCGACCGAGGGGCACAGCGCCGTCACGCTCGTGAAGTACCCGGACCTCCGCATCGTCCTCCTCTCGATGCGCGCCGGAGCCCGGCTGGGGGAGAGCCGCGCCGAGGCGCGGGTCTCGGTGCAGACCCTGCGCGGGCGCGCCACGCTCCACCTTCCCGAGGGGCCGATCGACCTCCCAGCCGGTCACCTTGCCACGCTCGAGCGCGGCATGCTCCACGACGTCGAAGCCCGCCGCGACAGCGCCGTGCTCCTCACCCTGGTCTGGCCCGGCGGCGCGCAGTCATAGCCTTCCCGACGCCTTGGCGGACGCGTAGCCCGTGAGCGCCGCCGCCGAGGCGGACTGGCCGGCGGCCACGTCCGCCACCCGCACCCCCGTGCCCCGCAGTCGGGCGAGCGCGGCCTCCCGCTCGGCGAGGATCCGCGCGGCGGCCACGCGCGCGAAGGCGTCCTCCACCGAGGAGGGACGGGAAGCCGCGGCGCTCGAGAGGGCGGGGTCGGCCGGCGCGACGAGGAGGACGAGGTGGCGCCGGCAGAGGAGGGTGGCGCGGGCGACGAGCGCGGCTCCGCTCTCCGGGTCGGTGAGGTCGGTGAAGAGGACGACGAGCGCGCGCCGCCCCTGGCGCGCCTGCACGAGGTCGAGGGCGTGGGAGAGGCAGGGTTCCTCGGGGCGGGCGTCGAGGCCGTAGAGGGCGGCGGCGAGCGGGCCGAGCTGGCCGCTCCCGCGGCCGGGAGGGACGAGGGCCCTCACCTCCGATCCGAAGGCGACGAGCCCCACCCGATCTCCGCCGCGAGTGGCGGCGCGCGAGAGCGCCAGGCACGCGTCCACGGCTCCGTCGAGGCGGGTCCTGCCGCCGGGCAGGCGCCCGGCCAGGGGGCGGCCGCAGTCGAGGAGCAGCCACACCGTCTGGCTGCGCTCCGGCCCCATCTCCCGCACCACCGGGGCCCCGCGGCGGGCGGTCGCCTTCCAGTCGACGCGGCGCACGTCGTCGCCGGGGAGGTGGGGACGGAGGCCCTCGAACTCCCGGCCGTCGGGGATGCCGCCCCGCCGCGAGGGGGCCGACCCCGGGGCGAGCGAGGCGTCGAGGCGCGCCAGGCCGCGCAGGTCGGGGTAGACGCGCACCGCCGCGGCGAGCTCGGTGCGCCACTGGCGGGCGGCGAGCCCCCAGGGGCCGGCGGCCCGGACGTGGAGGTCGCCGAAGCGGAAGTCGCCGCGCGAACGCGGCACCACCCGGTAGCCGAGCGCGACCTCGCCGCGCGGCGGGAGGAGGACCTCCATCCGGTGGCCCTGGGACTCGAAGGAGGAGGGCGGCGCGTCGGCGAGGCGGACGAAGGCGGCGCGCGAGCCGCGCCAGGCGAGTTCCAGCCCCACCGCGGCCGGGGCGAAGGCCGACATGGGGTCGGCGAAGCCGCGGCGGGCCGCGAGCGACCCGGGCCGCGGGGCCCGGAGCGCATCCGCCGCCACGGCGGCGAGGAGGAGGAGGTCGAGGGCGAGGACGGCGCCGCCGAGCCGCGGCCAGGGGGGGGCGCGGCGCGCGCCCCCCCCCCCCCGCCCGGGGGGGGGGGGGGTGGGGGGGGGGGGCGCGGCCCGCCCCGCCGCGCCGCGGCGCGGGGCGGGCGCGGCGCGCGCCGAGCAGCCCCGCCGCGGCCAGGCTGGCGGCCCTCGGGGTGGGCAGGAGCACTAGCGCGGCACCTCGACCGAGGAGAGCAGCTCATCCACCACGTCGTCCGCCGTGGCGCCCTCGAGCTCCGCCTCCGGGCGGAGCAGGAGGCGGTGGCGCAGGACGGGGTGCGCCACCGCCTTCACGTCGTCCGGGGACAGCCACTCCGCGCCGCGAAGTGCCGCGAGCGAGCGGGACACGGCGAGGAGCGCCAGCCCGGCTCTGGGGCTCGCCCCGAGCCGGACGCGGGCCATGGCACGCGTCTCGCGCACCAGGCAGCCCACGTAGTGGAGGACAGCGGGAGAGACGGGGAGCCGCCTCGCCGCCGCGCGCAGCCCGGCGAGATCGCCCTGGCCGAGCACCGGGCCGACGCCCTTGGCGGCGAGGTCGCTCGGGTCGCCGCTCTCGCTCGCCCGGCGGAGGAGCTCCGCCTCCTCGGCGTCGGAGGGGTAGCCCACCCGCACCTTGACGAGAAACCGGTCGATCTGGGCCTCGGGGAGCGGCCAGGTCCCCTCGTACTCCACCGGGTTCTGGGTGGCGATGACGAAGAAGAAGGGGCCGAGCGGGTGCCTCGTCCCCTCCAGGGTGACCTGGCGCTCCTCCATCGCCTCGAGCAGGGCCGCCTGGGTCTTCGGGGGGCTGCGGTTCACCTCGTCGGCGAGGAGCAGGTCCGTGAAGACCGGGCCGCGGACGAGCTCGAAGCTCCCGGTGTTGGGGCGAAAGACGCTCGTCCCGAGGATGTCCGCCGGCATGAGGTCGGGCGTGAACTGGACCCTCGTCGCGCGCAGATCGAGCGAGCGCGCCAGCGCCTTGGCGATGAGGGTCTTCGCCACTCCCGGGACCCCCTCCAGGAGCACGTGGCCGCCGGCGACGAAGGCGGCGAGGATCTCGTCGACCGCTGCCCCCTGGCCCACCACCACCTTCCCGATCTCGGCGCGAAGGCGCCCGTGCACCGGGACGAGCTGCGGTTCGGACATGGCGGGCAAGATAGCAAAAGCCCGGCCGGCCTTTCACCCCGGGCGCGCGGAGGGGGAGAGGGCCGCCTCCACCGCGCTCGCGGCGCGCGCCACCCGCAGGAGATCGGAGGGGCCGGCGGACGAAGCTCGCTCCGCGGCGGCCGCGACCTCCTCGAGGGCGGCGGCCGCGGCGGGGCTGCGCCGCTCGAGGAGCCGGGCTGCCTCGGCGGTGGAAAGGGCGCGCGGGATCCCCGCCCGGTCGCGGAGCCGCTCCCGGAGCTCGGCGTGCGCGGCCCGCACGAGCTCGGGCTCGGCCCGCGCCCGGCGGTAGAGCGCGGCGAGCGACTGCAGGTAGTGCTCCGTCCCGCGCTCGCCCGGCTCCGCGCAGGCCCGGATGCTGCCCAGCCGCGGCAGGACCGACCAGGCGATGAGCCCGAGGGCGAGCGCGGCCTGGCCGGCGATGGCGAGGAGCCCGGCGGGGAGGGACGGCAGGGCGCCTCCCGCCCTCCGCCGCTCGTCGAAGGCGAGCGGCCCGCCCTCCGCGGCGCGCGCCCAGAACTCGAGGTTGTCGCCCCTCGCCACGGTGGCGTTGGCGAGGAGATCCCGGCCGGCGAGGACGAGGACCTCTCCCCGCCCGACCGGGACGGAGAGGGCCGAGACGCAGGGCGCGCCGCTCCTCTCCTGGCCCGCCACCGGGAGGGCGCCGGGAACGGCGCTCTGGAGCTCCCCGCAGCGGCCGTAGAGCGTGAGGCCGCGGAAGAGGGGGTGGGGGGCGAGGGCGGTGGTCTCCCCCCGGGCCGACGCCGGGCCGCGGCGCAGGCCGAGGAGCCCGGCGAGCGCGGGCTGGGGGCTCGAGCTCAGGGCCCACACCGAAAGGCCCCCCGAGCGCGCGTGGTCGACGAAGGCCGCCGCCTCCGCGTCCCCGAGCGGCCCCGGAGGCTCGCCCAAGATCCAGACCGCGCCCCTCGGGGCCCTCTCCCCGTCCTCGACCCGCAGCGGCCCGCGGCCGGTCGACTCGGCCCAGCGCCACAGCCCCGCCGCGCCCTCGGGGCCGGTGCCGTCGGCGCCCGGCGCGAGCCGGTGGGCCGCGTCGACCTCGCGCCGGTGCAGGAGGGCGGTCGCCGCCGCGAATCCGGCGAGCGCGAGGAGGGCGGCGGCGGCCAGCTCTCGCCTCACCCCCCCTCCTGCGAGAGGCCGCCGCGGAGGGAGCGCGCCCGGGAGACCGCCTCCCGCGCCTCGGCCATCTCGACCGGGGCCTGGCCGTAGACCGCGCGCTCGAAGCGGCGAGAGAGCCACCCGAAGGTCGGCGCCGCCGAGGTGGCCCGGGGGCTCCGGTCGAGCTCCCGCACGAGCTCCCGGTTGGTGAGGTCGCAGCGGCGCGGGAGGGCGCCCGTCTCCTGCAGCGCCGCCAGGGCGGCGAGGAAGGATTGGCGCACCGCCTCGGCGGGCTGCCCGCTCGCCAGGGCGGCCTCGGCGCGCGCGTCGGCCGCCTCGCGGGCGGAAGGGCTCCCGGCGACCGGCCGCGGAGCGGCCCCTGGCGGCGGGCGGGAGGCGCGCCGGCGGGAGAGGACGAAGGCGGCGGCCGCTGCCGCGGCCGCGAGAGCGACGAGGTAGGCGACCCGTCCCCCCGCCGCGTAGCGCTCCGCCTCGGGGGTGCCGAGGAGGTCGAGAAACCACTCCCAGAGCCGCTCGGCGAGCCGGCCCGCGGAGACGTCGGCCCGGGGCGGGCGGTCGGGGCCGAGGCCGGCGAGCGCCTTCCGGAGCGCGTCGCGGTCGCCGCTGCGGAGCCCGGCCGGCGCCGGCCTGGCGGCCCAGGCGGCGATGCGCGCCCCCGCGGCGCCCCCGGCCTCGGCTTCGGGCTCGGGCGCGGCGAGGAGCGCGACGGAGAGGAGGAGGGCCGGGGTCAGGAGGCCTCCGGCCCCGCGAGTGCCTCCGCCCAGCGCTCCAGATCGAGCCCCTCCCGGCGGGCGCGGCGGTCGAAGTAGAAGACCGTCAGGGCCACGAGCCCGAAGGGCTGCACGGCGGCGTTGCCGACGGCCTCGAGCAGCCCGACCCCGAGCTCGGCGGGGAGCGGCAGCGGCGAGAGCGGCCCGCCGCGCCCCAGGGCGAGGGTGAGGGCGGCTCGGGGCAGCCCGGTGAGCCCGTTCACCGCAAGCGCGAGGAGCAAGGTGACGAAGAAGATGGCCGAGACCCGGATGCCGGGTCGCTCGGCGATTCGCTCCCCCGGCGCAGCGCCCATGAGGCGCGCGCTGCGCCGGAGCGACCGCAGCCCGTGGAGCCCCTCGGCGCCGGCGGCCGAAGGCGCCAGCGCGAGGCGAACCACCGCCCAGAGGAGGGCCGCGAGCCCGCCCGCGGCCGAGAGGGCGAGCGCCAGGGAGCGAGTGAGCCCCTCGGTGGCCCAGGCGGCGAGCGCGCCCGGGAGCGCGCCGGCGCCGGCGGCGAGGAAGAGGGCGCCGAAGACGGCGGCGGCCGCCGAGCCGACGGCCAGGCGGCGGGAGAGCGCGCGCTCGAGGCCCGGCCGCAGGCCCGCCTCCCCGTCCTCCCCGAGCAGCCGGGGGGCCACCACGGCGGCGATCGCACCGGAGGCGACGAGCTGGAGCAGGGAGCTCAGCCCGAGGACCGCGGCCGACCAGGCGAAGAGGCGCTCGGCGCCGGCCGGGGGGAGCGCGTGCCGGGAGAGTGTCACCTCGAGGAGCTCCGAGAGCACGCCGGCGTAGGCGCGGTAGAGGACCAGGGCGGGGAGGCCGGTGGCGAGGCAGACGGCGAAGAGGGCGGGGAAGCTCGCCCGGGTCACGGCGACGGCTCGGTCCACCACGTCCCCGAGTGAGAGCGGCCGGATGGCGAGGTCGCCGGACACGCCCGGGAGCTTACGGGGTGGCGCGGGCGCGGTCGAGGAGGGGTTTGCGTTCCTCGCCGGACCGCTGTAGATCGCCTCTCGATGCAGGTCACCCTGAACGGAGAGGTCCGGGAGCTCCCCGACGGGACCACCGTGGCCGGGCTCCTGGCGCAGCTCGGCATCAAGGCGCAGCGGGTGGCGGTCGAGGTGAACGAGACCGTGGTGCCCCGCGCCGACCACGGTGCGCGCGCCCTGCGCACTGGCGACGCAGTGGAGATCGTCGCCTTCATCGGAGGGGGTTGACCGTGGAGACGCGCAGCGCCGACACCTGGAGCCTCGGTTCCCAGGCCTTCACCAGCCGGCTCCTGGTGGGGACCGGCAAGTACAAGGATTTCCCCACCATGAACCGGGCGCTCTTGGCCTCGGGGGCCGAGGTGGTGACGGTGGCCGTTCGCCGCCTCGACCTGAAGGCCAAGGGGGCGGAGTCGCTCCTCGAGTGGGTGCCGAAGGGGATGAGGCTCTTGCCCAACACGGCAGCCTGCTTCACCGCCGAGGAGGCGGTCCGCACCGCCCGGCTCGGCCGCGAGCTCGACATGGGCGACCTCGTGAAGCTCGAGGTCATCGGCGACCGGCGCACCCTCTTCCCGGACGTGGAGGGGCTGCTCTCGGCGGCGCGCGAGCTCGTGAAGGAGGGATTCACCGTCCTGCCGTACACGAACGACGACCCGGTGACGGCGAAGAAGCTCGAGGACGCGGGGTGCGCGGCGGTGATGCCTCTCGCCGCCCCCATCGGCTCGGGGCTCGGGATCCGCAACCCCTACAACCTCAAGATCCTGATGGAGTCGGTGAAGGTGCCGGTGCTCGTCGACGCCGGCGTGGGCACCGCCAGCGACGCCGCGGTGGCGATGGAACTCGGGGCGGTGGCGGTCCTCATGAACACCGCCATCGCCGAGGCGGACGACCCGGTCCTCATGGCCGAGGCGATGCGCGAGGGGGTGAGCGCCGGGCGCAAGGCCTTCCTGGCCGGTCGCATGCCCATGAGGCTGCACGCCTCGGCGTCGAGCCCGATGACGGGCCTGGTGGGGACGCCGCGCTAGCCTTGGAAGGGCTTGACCGGCGTCCACTGGTCCGCGACGAAGCGGAAGACGCGCGAGGGGCGTCCCCAGTTGCCGGAGGCGAAGCCCTGGCAGATGCGCTCGTAGGCCTCGGCGTGCTGCTGCGGCGCGAACTCCTCCACCGTGCCGCGCAGCGAGTAGCCCTCGAACGTGTCGAGGTCGACGAGCAGCCGCGTCTCCTGCCGGTTCTGCTTCAGGTTCATGTAGGTCTTGAGGGCGAGCCCGTCGCCGTGGAAGAAGACCGGCCGGTCGAGCTTCGTCTCGTAGTGGAAGACGAAGCGCGGGGAGATGTTGGCGGTCTCTCCCACGCCCACCAGCGCGAACCGGACCCCGCCCACGATCTGCTGCACCTCCTCGAACGGGATCTGCTCGAAGAACTTCATGGTGTAGGGGCTGTGGTGCACGGTGTAGATCTGGCGTCCCTCGACCACGAGCTCGTTGCCCGACCGCCGGAAGAGCTCGGCCTCCGCCCCGTCGGTGGCGGGCAGGGCCTTGGTCTTGATCTGGTACCCCTGGTATTGCTCGATCTTGTCCACGTGAACGGTGATGCACTCGTTGCGCCCGGGCGGGCGCGGCAGTTGCCCGCGCAGGTGCACCCGCATCTCGGAGGGGTTGGCTCCGGGCTCGAGCCGGACGACCGGGAGCATGCCCACCGCCGCGTGGGTGCCGGCCAGGCTGGTCGTGCCCATGAAGGTGAGCAGCTTCTCGGCCTTCACGGTGGGAAAGTGAGAAGCTTGCTTTTTCTTCTGGATCTCCATGAAGTCCAGAAGGCTCTTCAGGTCGCCGTTCAAGGGACTCACCTCGAGATGGATGTCCGCCTCGGAACTATTGGATGATGCCGCGCGTCCTGCCGCATGTCTACCTCGTGACCGACGCGGAGGCCGGGGCGGATCTGGTGGCCCGGGTGGAGGCCGCCCTCCGCGGACTGCCCCGGGAAGCCGTCGCCGTCCAGCTGCGCGCCAAGGAGGAGGGGGGACGGGCCCTCCTCGCCGCGGCGCGAGCGCTCCGGCGCGTCACCGAGGAGAGCGGGCAGTTGCTCGTCGTCAACGATCGCCTGGACGTGGCGCTCCTCGCCGAGGCCGACGGCGTCCACCTGCCCTCCCACGGCGTCCCGCCCGCCGCGGCCCGCCGGCTCCTCGGCTCGGGGAGGCTCGTGGGGGTCTCCTGCCACTCCGCCGCTGACGTGCTCCGGGCCCGGCAGGGCGGGGCCGACTTCGCCACCTTCGGCCCCGTCTTCCCGACCCCCTCCAAGCTTCGCTACGGCCCGCCGGTCGGCTTGGAGCGACTGCGCGAGGCCGCGGCGACGGGCCTTCCCGTCCTGGGCCTGGGAGGGGTCGACGTCGCTCGCGCCCCCGAGGTGATGGCGGCGGGCGCCTACGGGGTGGCCGCCATCCGCGCCTGGCTCGTGGCGGGCGACCCGGGGGCGGCGGTGCGAGGCCTGCTCGCCGCGACCGGAACCGGGGACGGCACTTCTCGGGACAGGGGGAGGTAAGAGCCATGCAGGGGAAGACGGGCCACGACCACGGCGCGAGCCACTCGCACCGCTCTCCGCATCCCGGCGGGCGGGGCGGGCCCCACGATCGCCACGGGAACCCGCACGACCTCGCGCGCTACCTCTCGCGGCTCGAGGGGGAGGACCGGGCCGAGTGGCAGGAGCCCGAGCGAGTGCTCGCGGCCCTCCGCCTTCGCCGGGGCGCCACCGTCTGCGACGTCGGCGCCGGGCCCGGCTACTTCGCGCTGCGCATGGCGCGGCAAGTGGGTCCGGGCGGGGTCGTCTACGCCATCGACGTGGAGCCCCGCATGATCGAGACCTTGCGGGAGCGGATGCGGGAGGCCGGGGTGGGGAACGTCCGCCCCCTGCTCGCGACCGCCTCCCGGCCCGGCCTGCCGCCCCGCCCCTGCGACCTCATCCTCGTCGTCAACACCTTCCACCACTTCCCTGCCGGCGTGCGATACCTCGCGCGCCTCGCCGCCCGGCTCGGGCCGGGCGGCCGGATCGTGAACATCGACTTCCACAAGCGGGAGATGCCCGTGGGCCCCCCGGTCGCGCACAAGGTCGACCGGGTGGACTTCCTCGCGGCGGCGGCCGAAGCGGGGCTCCGGCTCGCGCGCGAGCACCGCTTCCTGCGCCACCAGTACTTCCTCGAGCTCGAGCCGGGCCCGGCGGTCGCGGGACGGGAGGCGGGCCGCGGGCGCGCTCCCAGGCCCGCGCCCCGGCGAGGCGGCGCCGCCCGCGAGCGGAAGCGAGCGCGCGCAAGAGCCGGCTCGTCCCGGAGTACCCGGCGGTCGCGGGGTTCGGGGTCAGGGGGCCGCCCCGGCCCCAGGCGCCGTTAGCCGGCCCGGGCCGAGGGCGAGGGAAGCGATCGTCAGGGCGAAGAGGGCGAGATCGCGCCCGACCGCGCCCCAGCTCGCGGTCTCCTTCCCGCCGAAGCAGCCGCAGGAGAGGTCGATCCCTCGCAGGAGCGCCTGCGAGAGCGCCGCGGCGAAGACGAGAAGGAGCAGGGCGAGGACGGCGGCGGCCGCCCGCGGCCACCACCCGGCGACGAGGGCCGCCCCGGCGACGAGCTCCACCCCCACCAGCGCGGCGGCGAGGAGGGGAACCCAGCCCGGCGGCAGGACCCGGTAGTTCGCGACGCTCTCGGCGAAGCCGGCCATGTCGGGGAGCTTGGCCGCGGCGGCCCACACGAAGAGAGCACCCAGGAGCAGGCGGAGGAGGGCCGCCGGGGCGCGTCTCACGGATGTCCCTCGGCGTGCCCGCAGCTAACGCAGGCGCCGGCGGCGGCGGGAGCCCCGGCGGCCGCCCAGGCGGGCCAGGCGCCCGAGAGCACCCGGACGTCGGCGAGGCCGGCCCGGCGGAGGCGGGCGGCGACCTCGTCCGCCACCGCGCAGCTGTCGTCGCCGTCGTAGACCACGACGAGGGGGCGCTGGCGCAGCTCGTCGAGCGCCGCGCCCTCGTCCGGGTGGCCGGACGGCGGGAGGTGGACGGCGTTCGCGACGTGGCCCTGGGCGAACTCGCCCGCACCCCGGGCGTCGACGAACGCGGCCAGGCAGGACTGGCACAGCGCGCTCGCCTCCGCCACCGAGATGCGAGGAGCAGGCGCCGCCGCCTCCTCCGGGCCGGCGCAGGCTCCCCCGCTCGCCTCCGCCACCGAGTAGACCTTCGCCCGCACCGGGGCGGGGCGCGGGGAGAGGGCGTTCGCCCCGAGGCCCACCGCAGCGCCCAGGGCGACGAGCGCCGCCATCTCGAGTGCCTTCGGCATCGCCCAGGGAAGCTAACCCGCAAACCGGGGGCGCGCGACGGGTCTTCCCGCCGGTGCGCCGCGTCCCGGGCGCGGGTATATTGCGCGGGCGATGGGCTCCATCTACGAAATCTCCAAGGACTTCCTCTTCAGCGCCGCCCACCAGATCCGCCTTCACCCCGGGAAGTGCGAGCGGCTGCACGGCCACAACTGGCGCGTGCGCATCCACGCGCGCGCCTCCAGCCTGAACGCGCTCGGCATGGTAGTGGACTTCGCCGACCTCCAGCGCATGGTGGCGGAGATCGGCTCCCGCTTCGACCATCGCAACGTGAACGAGGTCCCTCCCTTCGACGAGGTGAACTCCACCGCCGAGAACCTGGCGCGCTTCTTCTACGAGGAGGCCCGCCAGCGCCTGCGCGACCAGGAGGGCGGCCGCGTCACCGTCGCCAAGGTGGAGGTGTGGGAGAACGAGGGATCACTCGCGGTGTATCGCGAGGACTGAGCGCCCCCGGGGATCCGCGGAGACGTCGTACCCGCGGCGTATCCTCCGCCGCGTGACGGACTTGGTGGTGGTCCCCTCCGCCCTCCGGCGGTCCCGCGCCTCGCTGCGGCTGTGCGAGGCGGAGGGCGGGGTCCTCCTCGGGCCGCGCCTCGCCACGATCCCGTCCCTCGTCCCCGGGCTGCTCGCCCGCGCCGGCGAGACGCGGGCGCTCCTCACCCCGCTCGCCGAACGGATCCTGGCCCTCTCCGCTTGCGAGGAAGCGGAACTCTCCCGCTCGGCGCCTCCCTCGGCCGGGAGTGCCCGCGCGGCGGCCGACGCCGTCCGCGAGCTCCGCCTCTCCGAGGTCTCCGCCGCCGACCTGCGCAGGGCCGCCCTGGACGTCCCGGGACGCCCCGCCGAGCGGCTCGTCGCCCTCTCCCGGGCGCTCGAGATCCACGAGGAGCTCCTCTCGGAGCTCCGCGCGGCCGACGCGGCCGCGGCACTGCGGGCGGCGGCGGAGGCGGCCCGGCGGGGTATCCCCTCGGAGGAGACGGCGGACCTCGGCCTCCTCGTCCTGGAAGGATTCCTCCCTCCCTCGCCGGGCGCGCTCGACCTCGTCACCGCCCTGGCGGGGCGGGCGCGGAGGGTCCTCGCCCGGGTGCCCTACTTCCCGGAGGATCCGCGCCGCAGCTCGCCGGCCGAGCCCTGGGTGCGGAGGATCGAGTCGCTGCACGAACTCGCCTCGAGGCGCGAGGTGGCCCTCCGGTTCCCTTCGGACGAGGAGCGCGCGCCGCGAATCGCGCGCGCGCTCGGCCTCGGCGGGGGCCGCCGCGATCCCGGTCCCGAGGGCTGGATCGCGACCTTGCCCTCGCCGGGCGACGAGGAGCAGGCGGAGTCGGCCGCCCGCTTCGCCGCCGATCTCCTCGAGGGCGGCCTCGCCCCCGACGAGATCGCCGTCGTCGCCCCGCGGAGGCTCTCGGAGGCTCTCTCGCGCTCCTTTCGTCGGCTCGCCGTGCCGCTCTCCGCCGCCGGGCAAGCCCCGCTCGCGGCCCTCCCGCTCGTCCGCGATCTCCGGGCCGCCCTCGAGGCTGCCGGCGAGGTCGACAGGGCGAGCGCCGAGCTCCTCCTCCGCTCCCCCTACCTCCGCGCCGGGGAGCCGCCCGCGGGGCTCGGGCGCATGCTCGACCGGGCCGGAGCCCTTCCCGGGCGCGGCGATCCGGCCGAGAGGCTGGCGGACCGCGCCGGCCGCCTCACCGCCCCCGCGGCGCGCCGGGAGAGGGCCGGGCTGCTCGCTACGGCGCGGGAGCTCCGCCGGTCCGCGGCCGCGCTGGCTCCGCTCCGCGGCCCTGCCACGGCGCGCGGATGGGAGGCGCGCGTGCGAGCCTTCGCGGAAGGCGCCGGCGTTCGGCGCCGCGCCGCGCGAGGCCCGGCCGACGTCGCTCGGCGGGACCTTGAAGGCCTCTCCCGCTTCGAGGAGGCGATGGAGGAGGTCGCGACGGCCCAGCGGCTCCTCGGGCGCGGCGAGCGGAAGCTCGACCGAGGGGAGTGGCTTCGCCACCTCGACCTGGCCCTCCGATCCGCCTCCGTGCCGGGGGCGTCGCCCGCGGCCGGAGGCGGAGTCGAGCTCTGGCCTCTCGAGGAGGCCCCCGGGCTCGAGGCGCGGGCGGTCCTGGTGCTGGGCGCCGAGCGGGGTTCCTGGCCGTCTCCTCCGCGGACCGACCCGCTCCTCGGCGACGCCGCCCGCCGCGCCGTGAACGAGCGCCTGCGGCGGCGCGCGCTGGCGACGTCGGCGGACCGCCAGGCGGTCGCCGACTACCTCGGCTTCGCCGCGCTCGCGGCGGCGCGGGAGGTGCTGGCGGTGGGCTTCACCCGAGGGGCGGGGGGCGAGGGGCCGGCGCCCCTCGCCGCCGAGGTCCTCGCCAGGGGCGCGGCGGAGGAGCTCCCGCTCGCCTCCGACCCGCCGCTCGGCCACGCCCGCTCCCGCGAGGAGGCGCTGCGCGCCGTCGCACGCCTCGCCCCCTCGAACGGGGAGCCGCTTGCCCGGGCCCTCGCCGCGCTCCCGGGCGCGACCGCCGGCGAGGGGGCGAGCCTCGCGGCGCGGGCTTCGAGCGCCATCGCCAGGGGCGAGCTGGAGCGGGAGCGCCGCCTCGCCGTCCTCGAGGGGCGGACGGCCCCCTCGGCCGGTGCCATCCCGGGCGACCTCTCCCTCGCCTTTCGAGAGGCCCTGCCCGAGGAGTGGAGCGCCACCCAGCTCGAGACCCGCGCGCGCTGTCCCTACCGCCTCTTCCTGCAGCTGGCGGGGCTGCCGGACGCCCCGGCGGCCGACCTCGACATGGCGCCGCGCGACGAGGGCCGCCTCCTGCACGCCGTGCTCGAGTCCTTCCTGGCCGCGCGCCGCGCGCGCGGGGCGTGGCCCCCCTCGGGCGACGAGGAGGACCAGGCCGAGCTCGAGCGAATCGCCGACGAGGCCTTCGCCGCCTGCGAGGCGGAGGGGAGGGTGGGAGACCCGGCGGCCTGGGCCTCCCGGCGCCAGGCGCTCGTCCGGCGGCTTTCCCGCTGGGTGGAGGCGGAGGGCCGGGTGCACGACGGGCTTCGGCCGCTGCTCGTCGAGCACGAGTTCGGCGGCCGGTCGGGGAGCCCGCCGCTCGCCGTTCCCTCCCCGGGCGGCCCCATCCTCCTGCGCGGGCGCATCGACCGGGTCGACGCCGACGACCGCCGGCTCCTCGTCCTCGACTACAAGAACTCCCGGGGGGAGAGGGACCACCGCGGCAAGCTCGACGAGGAGGCGCTCGGCACGACGAGCTTCCAGCCTCCGCTCTACCTCCTCGCCGCCATGCGGGAGGCCCCGGGACGCGAGGAGCTCGGGGTGACCTACGGCCTCCTCCGGTCGACGGAGCGGGTGCGCCCCTGGCGGCCCCCGCCCGGCGACGGGTTCCTGGCACTTGACCCGGCCCGGCGGGCGGAGGTGCGAGCCGCCGGGGGGCGCACCTTCGCCGACGCGGTGGTGGCGGCCGTGGGGGAGGTGCGGGCGGGGCGGTTCCCCATCGCCTCGGCGGATTGCACCGGCTGCCCCTACGGCGCGGTGTGCCGCTTCCCTCGCCCTGGAGACGACGCGTGACGACGCTCTCTCGCCAGGCGGCCCGCCCCCGGGACCGGGAGAGGGCGAACCTCGCGCCGCCTCCCCCGAGGGAGGACCCTCCCGCGATGCCGGATGCCGGGGCGGGGGGCCCGTCGACGCGGGACGAGGCCGGAGTCGCGTGGAGCGAAGCCGCGCTGCGGCTCTTCCGGCTCACCGGGCCGAGCGCGGTCTCGGCGGGCGCGGGCGCGGGCAAGACCACCGCCCTCGTGGAGCTCCTGCTCCGGCTCATCGCCGGCGAGACGCCGCTCGGCCCGTGCCGGCCGGAGGAGATCGTCGCCATCACCTTCACCGAGCGGACCGGGGCGGAGCTCGCCGAGCGGCTCGGCGAGGCCCTGGCGCGGGCTTCTGCGGCGGTCCGCCCGGAGGGCGCGGAGCGGCTTGCCGCCGCGCGCCGGGGCCTTCCCCGCATGGCCGTGGGCACGATCCACGGCTTCGCCGCCCGGCTGCTGCGCGAGCACGCTCTCGACGCCGGCGTCGATCCCGACTTCGCGGTCCTGGAGGAGGAGGCGGCGGCGGAGGCGCTCGACGCCGCGGCGCTGGCGGCGGCGATCGAGGCGCTCCGGGCGGGCGGGGAGTCGATCCGGGCGCTCGCCGCCGGGCACGGAGGCGTCCGCGGCCTCGCCGAGGTCGCGGCGGCGCTCGTCCGCGACCGCGCCGTCCGCGGCCTGAGCGGCCCGGTGGCGGCGGCGGGCGGCGACCCGGCGGGGCTCGCGACGGCGGTCGCGGAGCTCGCCTCGGCGGGAGAGGATCTCCTTCGCCTGCGAGGGCGGGCGGCGACGCCGTCGGGCCAGGCGGCGATGGAGGAGCTCGCCCGCGGCTGGCCGGAGGCGCGCGCCCGCCTCGCGGCCGGATCGGTCGCCGGGCTCTGCGAGCTCGCGGGGCCCCTGCGGAGGTGGCGCCTCGGCCGGGCCCCCCCCGAGGTGCGCGAGGCGCGCGAGCGCTTCCTCGCCCTCGCCGCCGCGATCCCCGCGGTCGCGGCCGAGATCTCGGCGGCGCCGCAGGCGCGCTCGCTCGCCGACGTGGTCCTGGACGCGGAGAGGCGCTACCGGGACGGCAAGAGGGCAGCGGGCGCGCTCGACTTCGACGACCTCCTCCTCGGCGCCCGCGACCTGCTCCGAGACGAGCCCCTCGTCCGGCGCGAGCTTCGCCGCCGGACCCGCGCCCTCCTCGTCGACGAGTACCAGGACGTGAACCGACTGCAGGCGGAGATCTTCGAGCTCCTCTCCGGCGACCCTTCCCCCCCGGACGGCGAGGACCGGCCGGCGGTCCTGGTGGCGGTCGGGGACGCGAAGCAGTCCATCTACCGGTTCCGCGGCGCCGACGTGGCCGTCTTCGCCGGCGTGATCGAGGAGCTCGGGCCGGGGGGCCGGGGACAGGTCCTCCACCTGCGCGAGAACCACCGCTCCGTCCCGGGGGTGATCGATCTCGTGAACCACCTCCTCGAGGCGAGCGGCGCCCGCCTGGGCGTGCCCTTCGGCGAGGAGGACCGGCTCCGGGCGATGCGCGGCGGCGGCGCCTTCCCGGCGGCGGAGATGATCCTCGCCCCGGAGCTCGGTCCCGCCGAGGAGCGGCGCGCCCGCGAGGCGTCGGCGCTTGCGGCTCGCATCCGGGAGCTCATCGGCGGCGGTGCGGGGGTGACGGTGAGGGACCGGGCGAGCGGCCTCGATCGCCCCCCGCGGCTCGGCGAGGTGGCCGTGCTCTTCCGCCGTCTCACCCACGTCCGGGAGTACGAGAGGGCGCTCCGCCAGGCAGGCGTGCCGTGCCGGCTCGGGCGCGGCGGCGGCTTCTTCCAGGCCCCGGAGGTCCGCGACCTGGGGGAGCTCCTCGCGAGCCTCGCCGACCCCTCGGACGAGCTCGCCTGGGCGGCGCTCCTCCGCTCTCCTCTGTGCGGCCTCTCCGACGGGTCGCTCTTCCTCCTCGCCCGCGGAGGAGGGGGTCGCTCCGGCCTCGCGCGCCTGTGGCGCCTCGGGGCCGAGGGGGCGGCGGCGGAGCTCCGCTCGCTGCGCCCCGGAGGGCCTGCGGAGGGAGAGGGCGAGCGCCTCGCCCGGTTCCTCGAGGCCTGGGGAGCGCTCGCCCGGGTGCGCGACCGGCTCGACGTGGGGGAGCTCCTCGCGGGCGCGGTCGACGCCCTCGACCTCGAGGCGGCGCTGCTCGCCGGCCCGGACGGCGAGCGCCGGGCGCGGAACGTGCGCAAGGCCCTCGACCTCGCCCGGGGCGCCGCCGCCCGAGGCGCCGCCGCCGCCGCCTTCGGCGCATCCTTGCGCCGGATGGCCCGGCGCCCGGCGCGCGAACCCGAGGCGAGCCTGGAGGAGGCGGACGCGGTGGCGCTCCTCTCCGTCCACCAGGCGAAGGGGCTCGAGTGGCCAGTGGTGGCGGTCCCCGACCTCACGGCGCGCCTCCCCGGGGAGCGGCGCCGGGCGGCCCTCGACGAGGCGGGGAGGGTGTGCGCCGCGCACTACCTCCTCGCCTCGGAGTCCTTCGAGGAGACGGCCTCGCTCGAGCGCCTGCGCCGGAGCGGCGCCGAGGCCGAGGCAGCCGAGTCGCGACGGCTCCTCTACGTGGCACTCACCCGGGCGAAGGACTACCTCGTCCTCTCGTCGGCAGGCCCCGCGCCCAAGGACTCCTGGGCGGCGCTGCTCGGCGAGGTCCCGGAGAGGCTCCTCGCGCGGCTCGAGCCCGGGGAGCCGCGGGAGGCGGCAGGGGGCGAGCCGGACCGCTCCGGGTCCCCGGGGGGCGAGCCCGCTGCCGGAGTGGCCCCGCCGCCCATCCGGAGGGCGCTCGCGGAGCCGGTGCGGGAGGTGGTCACCGCTCTCTCGGAGTACGGGCGCTGCCCGCGCCGGCACTGGTTCTCCCGGCACCTCCGGCTCCCGGAGCCGCGCCCCGAGCGGCCCGCGGACGATCCCGACCGCGCCACCGAGCGCGGGTCGCTGGCGCACGCCCTGCTCGCCGAGGTGGACCTGCTCGCGCCGCCCCTCGCGCGCCGGGCGCTCGTCGCCGCGGCCGCGTCCCGCCGCGGGTACGACCCGGCCGCGCCGGGCGTGCGTGCGGTCCTCGCCGACGTGGAGCGGTTCCTCCACTCGGAGCTCGGCCGCCGGCTCGCCGAGTGGGAGCGCTCGGGGGCGCTCCGGCGCGAGGTCCCGTTCCTCCTGCGGCTAGGGGGCGGGGCCGCCCCGTGCTACCTCGACGGCGCCATCGACGCGCTCGTGGTCGAGCGACGCGAGGTCCGGGTGCTCGACTTCAAGTACGCCCGGAGGCGCCGGGAGGAAGGGGAGCGCTACCGCCTCCAGCTCCTCGCCTACGCCCTCGCGGCCTCGCGCGCCTGGCCCGAGAAGACGGTGCGGTCGGCCCTCTGGTTCCTGCGCGGGGGAGCCGCGGCGCTCGACCTCACCCCGTCGCAGCAGGAGCTCCTGCGCTTCGCCGCGGAGGTGCCGGGGCTCGCCCGCGGCGCCGCCTCGGCCTCGGGGCGGGGCGCCTCTCCCGAGTCGCTCGGGCGGGACGAGGAGCGCTGCCGGGGAGAAGGGTGCGGGTACGCGGCGCGGTGCTTCGCCCGCACCGGGGCCGAGGCGGGCCCAGGAATCCCGGTGAGCGCGAAGGGGCTGGAGTGAGGGGCCGGGGCCGGGCCCGCGCTCGCGGCCCCGCCGTCCCAATGCGCCCCCCGCGTGCTATACAGGAACGGCGGAATCCACTCGTCCGAGCGAATTCTCGAGAAACCCCACTCTAGGGAGAGGTCCATGAAGATCACCCCGCGCGTGAAGGAAATCCTTTCTTGGTACTCGTCCGACAGCCCGGGCACGCTCACCAACCTGGCCCGCCTGCTCGGCACCGGCCGGCTCGGTGGGACGGGGAAGCTCGTGATCTTGCCCGTCGACCAGGGCTTCGAGCACGGTCCGGCGCGCTCCTTCGCCCCGAACCCCCCGGCCTACGATCCGGAGTACCACTTCCAGCTCGCCGTCGATGCCGGCTGCAACGCCTACGCGGCTCCGCTCGGATTCCTGGAAGCGGGGGCGGCGAAGTTCGCCGGCCAGATCCCCCTCATCTTGAAGCTCAACAACTCCGACAGCCTGGCGAAGATCGAGCAACCTATCTCGGCCGTCACCGGCTCGGTGGACGACGCCCTGCGCCTCGGCTGCGCGGCCATCGGCTACACCATCTACCCCGGCTCCGGCGCCCGCAACGAGCAGTACCAGGACCTGCGCGAGCTCGCCGAGGAGGCGAAGCGCAAGGGGCTCGTGGTGGTGGTGTGGAGCTACCCGCGCGGCGGCGGGATCTCCAAGGACGGCGAGACCGCCACCGACATCGTGGCCTACGCCGCCCAGATCGCTGCCCAGCTCGGCGCCCATTTCATCAAGGTGAAGCCCCCCAAGGATTACGTCGAGCAGCCGGAGGCGAAGAAGGTCTTCGAGAAGTGCGGGATCTCGACGAAGACGCTTCCCGAGCGGGTGCGCCACGTGGTGCAGAGCGCCTTCAACGGCCGCCGCGTCGTCATCTTCTCGGGCGGGGAGGCGAAGGGGAACGAGGAGATCCTGGCCGAGGTCAAAGGGCTCAAGGAGGGCGGGTCCTTCGGGTCCATCATGGGCCGGAACTCCTTCCAGCGGCCCAAGCCGGAGGCCCTGAAGCTCCTCGACGAAGTGATGAAGATCTACGCGGCCTAGTGTCGGTCGCCCCCTCGAGGCGCGGACCGGGCAGCCGTCCCTTACGGGCGGTTGCCCCTTTTTTCTTGCCCTGACCGGCGCAGCGAGTCTATAGGGAAAACCCTTGAGAAAACCGATTTCACACGGCTCGGGCGCGGTATAGTCCGCGCTGCGAGGAAAGAGCCCCATGCGCCTTTATCCGAAGGTCATCCCCACCATCGCCCGCGAGGTCGTCCAGACCCTCATGCAGGACGGCGACATCGAGGTGGAGACCATGCGGATCGCCGATGCCGAGATGGACATGGCGTCCATCATGAAGGAGTACCTGGCCGCCGAGGAGCGCGTGAACGCGGCCACCCGCGAGGCGCTCGAGCGCCGCGGCTACGACCACTCCCGCTTCAACCAGGTGAAGCGCGAGATGGCCGACGTGCGCGGGTTCAAGATGGGCGACGAGGGGATCGAGTACGTCATCGGCCAGATGATCGAGTTCCTGCTCGTGTCCCGGAACGTCGAGGAGGTCTACACCGAGGACCAGGTGCTGCGCCGGAAGATCTTCGGCATCTTCAAGCGCCACCTCGACGTGGACGACGAGATCGACCGCGAGGCGCGCGCCCGCCTGAAGCACCTGCAGGAAGGCACGAGCGCCTGGGACGTGGAGTACCAGAAGACGGTCGACCTGCTCCGCCGCTCGCGCGGCCTCGTCTAGCCCTGCCGGGGCGCTACGGGGCGCGCGCCAGGGTGGCGGACACCGGGCCGAGGTCGATCTCGCTCACCACCGCCACCAGCGGGCGGGGCGGCTCGGAGCCGATCCAGAGGTGCAGGGGGCGGGAGGACGCGGGCTGGTCGGCGCGGGTCACGGTGGCGTCGATGCGCACGGTGTCGTAGGGCCCGACGGTGGTGTCCACCCGCTCCGGCTTCGCCGCCACCCTGCCGCGGAACCGCCAGTAGCGTCGGTTGCCGACGAGGTCGAAGCAGATCTCCTGGCCGGGCCTGAGCTCGGCGGCGCGCAGGTAGTAGGCGGCGGAGAGCGCGTCCAGGACCTCGCCCTTGCGCTCGAAGCGGGAGGAGTTCTTCGCGTCCCCGATCACGGTCTCGATGGCGATCGCGTCCGCGTTCTGCGAGATGCGGACGTCGGTCACCTTCTTCACCCCGTCCTCGAGCACCTCGTCGCGGTAGCGCTCGGGGAGGAGCGTCCTCGAGTTCACCCAGGAGAAGGCTCCTCCGACGATGCGCCGCACCTTGGCGAAGACCGAGGTGTTCTTGAGCCTCGCCTTGAGCGGGATCTGGGTGCCGTTGAACATCGGGCGCCCCGCCTCCATCGACAGGCTGCCCGCCCGGACGAGCCCCATCACGTCGAGGTCCATGTGGAGCACCTCGCCCGTCCTGGGCGCGGCGCCCGGCCGGAGCGGCGGCAGGCCGCAGGGCTCGGCGGCGAGGGCCAGGGCGGCGAGGGCGGGGAGGATGGTCACCCCTCACCTCTGCCCGCCGCAGCGGGGGACGGGTCGTTCTCCGCGGGCCGCGGCAGGCGGGGCCGTCGGGGCTTCACTGGTGGAGGATAAGAGGGCTTCAGTTCCGGGCCACGGCCTCGCCGGGATGGTACCCCGAGAGGGTCGCGACCACGCTCCCGACCGCGAAGTCGGCGCTGACGCGAACGGGCACGTGGCGCTCGTCTGCCGAGAACCAGATGAAGGTGTCGCGCTTCGAGGCGAAGTTCCCCTGGAAGGCCGTCCCCACCGCCACCTTGAAGGAGTCGAAGTCCCCGGCGGGCGTGGAGAGCCGCTCCCGGCCGACGACCGTGGCGACGAGGACGAAGGTGCCCTTGGTGGTGAACACCGGGACCTCGTAGCGGGCCTGCGCGGAGAGCGGTTGCAGCCTGAGCCACAGGATCGCGCTCGCGAAATCGAGCGCCCCCGGGTCCATGTCGTAGGTGTTCTCGAACCGCTTCCCCTTGCGGACGATGCGGATGGTGGCCTTCTTCGAGTCGCGGTCGAAGCGGGCGCTGTCGGCGTGCCGGTCTCCCACCTCGATGGCCTGCAGGTCGGAGCCGCGCGGCAGGTGCTGCTCCGCGTCCCAGTAGGAGACGAGGTGCTCGCGGATGTCGAGGATGCTCGCGAGGCCGTCGGTGCGTGCCTGGGCGATGACCGGCCAGATCACCCCTTCCGGCTGTCCCACCGAGATCCGGGCCTGGCCGGTGCGGACGCCCAGGTAGTCGATGGTGAAGTCGAGCTGCTCGCCGGGCGAGAACGCCTCGGGCCGGGCGATGGCCGGTGCGGCCAGGACGGCGAGGGCAGCGGCTGCGATGGCGGACCGGAGAGTCATCGGGACCTTGGCCTTGGGGCAAACGCTCCTTTTCCCCGCTCTTGCAAAGCCGCGGCCATCTGTCGGTATCCGGTTTTTGTTCAAGGACTTGGCGCGCGCCGCCCTGCTACCCTGGTGAAGACCGCGACACCTTTGTCGCAGTCTGGGCACCAAATGGCGTACCCTGGACGCCCCAGGGGGCGGTAGCCCGAGGTGATCCATGCCAGTCGATCCCCACACCCTCGACGACGACTCGGATTCCTCGGCCGAAAGCGAGGGGAGGAGCCGGCGCTTCGGCGACTTCGACTGCCCGGCCTGCATGGCGAACAACCCCTACGACGAGAAGTTCGGCGACGGGGACGAGGTGCTCTGCTACTTCTGCGGCCAGGAGTACCTGGCGCAGGTGTCCGACGAGGGGCGGCTCAAGCTTCGCGAACGCTGACGGGCCGGGTGGGGCGCGAGGTACCCTGGGTGCGGCGGCTACCGGGGCACAGCGCGTTCGCCGAAGATGGCGGTCCCGACGCGGACGATGGTGGCGCCGGCCTCGATGGCCTCCGGGTAGTCGGCGCTCATCCCCATCGACAGCTCCCGGAGTCGGAGGCGATCCCGCATTTCACGCATCGCCACGAAGAAATTGCGCGGATCGCCTTCCACCGGGGGGATGCACATGAGCCCGGCGACCTCGAGATGGGGCAACCGCGAGAGCGAGGCCACGAGCTCGCCCACCCGCTCCGGGTCGCAGCCCGACTTGCTCGCCTCGCGCCCGACGTTCACCTCGACCAGGATCCGAGTGGGCGAGCCGCGCTGGGTGGAGCGGCGCGAGATCTCTCGCCCGAGCTCCTCGCGGTCCACCGTGTGGATGAGCCGCACCTTGCCCACGAGGTACTTCACCTTGTTCGTCTGCAGCCCGCCGACGAAGTGCCAGACGACGTCCGGCAGGTCGGAGAGCGCCTCGGCCTTCTCGCGCCACTCCTGCACGTAGTTCTCGCCGAAGTCGCGCTGGCCGGCGGCGTACGCCTCGCGGAGGGCCGAGGCCGGCTGGGACTTCGACACCGCCACGAGCGTCACCCCTGCCGGGATGTCCCGCCGGACCCGCAGGAGCCGTTCCGCGATTCCGCCGGCGCTCAGGTCACCCTCCAGGGCAGGACCACCCCGAGCTCGCCGAGGAGGGACAGCGTCTCGGCGAGGGGGAGGCCGACGACGTTCGAAACGCTGCCCGCGACCTCCCGCACGAAGGCGCCGCCGGCTCCCTGGACGGCGTAGGCCCCCGCCTTGTCGGCCGGCTCCCCGGTCGCCACGTACCAGTCGATCTGGTCGGCGGATAGGGCGACGAACTGGACCGTGCTCGAGACCACCGCGCTCGCCCATGCGGCCTCGCGCCCCGGGGTGGCGGGCCGGTAGGCGTGGACGCCGGTGAGCACCGAGTGCGTGCGGCCCGAGAGGGCGCGGAGCATGCGGCGCGCGTCGTCGGCGTCGCGGGGCTTGCCCATCACCTCGTCCCCGAGGACCACCGCGGTGTCGGCCGCGAGCACCACCTCTCCCGGCGCTGCCGGAACGGCCCGGGCCTTCTCGCGGGCGAGCCGGCTCACGTAGTCGCGGGGGGGCTCGCCCGGCAGCTGGGCCTCGTCGGCCTCGGCCGGACGCACCGCGCAGGGAAGCCCGACCGACGCGAGCAGCTCCCGCCGTCGCGGGCTCATGGAGGCGAGCACCAGGCGCATTTGACTCGACCGGGGGGTATTGCTACCACGAACCCGAGCCATGGAGTCGAGGGACCTCTTGCGAGAGCTGGAGCGAACCGTCCGGGAGCTCCAGGCGTTCAACGAGATCGGGCGCACCCTGGCGAGCACCCTCGACCTCCACGAGGTGCTCTCGCTCATCATGGAGAGGGTGAGCGGGGTCCTGCGCCCCGGCCACTGGTCGCTGCTGCTCGTCGACGAGGTGCGGCAGGAGCTGCTCTTCGAGATCGTGATCGGGGAGGGGGCGGAGCGACTGAAGGAGATGCGCCTCCCCGTCGGCGAGGGGATCGCCGGCCACGTCGCCCTTTCCGGAGAGCCCCTGCTCCTCGCCGACGCCCGCGCCGATCCGCGCTTCGCCGGCCGGTTCGACGAGGCCTCCGGCATCGTCACCGGGAGCGTCCTGGCGGTGCCGCTCGTGTCCCGCGGGCGGGTGCTCGGGGTGATCGAGCTCGTCAACCCGCAGGGAGCTCGCCCCTTCGACTCCGACGACCTGCGCATCGCCCGGGCGCTCTCCGACTACGCCGCCATCGCCATCGACAACGCCCGGGCCTACCAGCGCATCCGCGAGCTCACCCTGCGGGACGACCACACCGGGCTCTTCAACGCCCGCCATCTTTGGCAGCAGCTCGCCTCCGAGGTGGAGCGCACCAAGCGCACCGGGCGCCCCTTCTCGCTCGTCTTCCTCGACCTCGACCGGTTCAAGGCGGTGAACGACCGGCACGGGCACCAGGCCGGGAGCGCCGTCCTCCGCGAGGTCGGCGAGCTCATCCGCCGCCGCATCCGGTCCATCGACGTCCCGGTGCGTTACGGCGGCGACGAGTTCGTGGTGCTCCTGCCCGAGACCGACCGCGCCGGCGCCCGGGCGGTGGCCGGCCACCTGCGGGAGGCCATCAACGCCGAGGTCTTCCTCGGCTCCCGCGACCTCGCCGTACAGGTCACCGCCAGCTTCGGGATCGCCACCTTCCCCGGCGACGGCGCGGGAGCCGAGGACCTCCTGCAGATGGCGGACGCCGCCATGTACCACGTGAAGGAGACGACCCGGGACGCCATCGCCCAGGCGGGCGACCTGCCGGCGCGCGCGGTCTAGGACCCGGGACTTCCGACGGCTAGTCCTGCGCGGTCGCGGGCGACCGGAGCAGGGCGTCGTTCACCTTCACCTTCGCCCCCTCGCGGAGCGACTTGAGCCAGGCCGCCTCGAGCTGCGACTCCCGGGAGGTGCGCAGGCGCGCCGCCACCTCCTCGCTCTGCTGCGCGAACCGGGCCGGGTCGGGGTGCGTCCGGTCCTTCACCTGGGCCACCGCCGGGCCGGCGGCGGTCGAGTAGACGTCCGGGAGCGCCTGACCGGCCGCCGTGGCGGCGAAGGCCGCAGCGGCGAGCGGCGGGACGTCGCCCAGCCGGGGCACGGCTCCGCCGCTGCGGCCGAAGAGGCCGGTCTCGTCGGCGACGAGCGGGTCCCCGCCGAGCGTCTGCACCGGGGTCTTCCTCGCCTGGGCCGGGTCCTTCGGCGGGGCGGGGAAGAGGTCGGAGAGCTTCTTGCCCGCCTTCAACTGCGCGAGCGCCTCGGAAGCCTTGGCCTGCGCGAGCTTGCGCGCCGCCTCGCCGGCGAGGATCTCCTTCGCGATGTCCGCCTGCACCTCGGCGAGCGGGACGGTGTGCGCCTCCTCCACCGCCTCCACCTGGATGAGGTGCCAGCCGAAGCGGGTCCGGACGGGCTGGGAGAGCTCGCCGGGCTTGAGCGCGAAGGCGGCGTCCTCGAAGGGCTTCGCCATCACCCCGGAGCCGAAGAAGCCGAGCTCCCCGCCCCGGTCCTTGCTCCCCGGGTCGTCGGACACGGCCCGCGCCACCGCGCCGAAGTCCTCGCCCTTCCTCACCCGCTCGGCCGCTTGCTCGACCTTCTTGCGGGCGGCGTCGTCCTGGGCCTGGGGGGCGCCCTCGGGCACCTTCACGAGAACGTGGCGCGCCTTCACCCGCTTCCCCTTCTCGTAGCGGGCGGCGTTGTCCTTGTAGAACTGGGCCACCCGGGCCGCGTTCGCCGAAAGGAAGGCCTTCACCTCGGCGTCGCTGACCTTCACCTGCTTCTGGGCGAGGGCGACGGGGAAGCGGACGTAGACGAGGTTCACCTGGTCGTTGTCCGCCGTCCAGGCCTCCTTCACCTCCTCGGGCGACACCTGGGCGCCCTCCCGCAGGAGCGCCATCATCTTCGAGTAGAGGAGGTCGTCCCGCAGCGTCTGCTCGAAGCGCGACTCGGAGCCGTAGATGGCCCGCGCGTTCCTCCGGTAGACCTCGAGGTCGAAGTGGCCGTCGGTCTGGAAGGCGGGGATCCCCCAGATGACCCGGTTCACCTCCTCGTCGCTCACGGAGAGCCCGCGGCGCCGCGCCTCCCTCGTCGCCAGGACGCGGTCGACGAGCTGGTTCACGGCGACGTTGCGCAGGCCGAGCTGGTCGGCGAGCTCGCGGGTGAACGTTTGTCCTACACGGGCCTGGTAAGCGCGGAAGAGCTGGGCGTAGCGCTGCTCGAAATCGGCCGCGGTCACGACGTAACCGTCGACTTCGACTGCATTCGTCCGCGAGAGCCCCTCCACCTGGCAGCCCTGCGAGCCCGGGCCGAAGCTGATGACGAAGACGACGATGATGATGCCGAAGAGGATGTAGGTGAGGACGCTGCGGCTCTTCGACCGAAGGATGTCCAGCATGACAGAGGGGCTCCCGCCGATGAGGGGATCCGCCTTGGCGAGCTGCCGCAGCGGGGTTGAAGACCCTAGCCAAAGACGGCTAAAATGCAAGTGATTTCGAGGGCCGGCGGGGCGCCCCCCGCAGGGACGGAGTTGCGTTGCTCGCACTGCTGAAGCGGTACCGAGAGTTCATCGCCGTCGCGTTGCTCGTGGTCGTGCCGCTGGGCGTCTTCTTCGCCCACGCCCGCCACCCGAGCGACCGGACCGCGACCGATCGCTTGGTGCTCGCGATGACGAGCCCGCTCGAGAAGGCGATCGACTGGACGGTCACCGGAACGCTCTCCGCCTGGCGCCGCTACGCGTCGCTGCGCGGCATCCGGGAGCGGGCCGACGACCTCTCGCGGGAGGTGAACCGCCTGCGCTCCGAGGCCGACGCGCTCCGGGAGCTGCGGGCGGAGAACGAGCGGCTCGAGCGGCTTCTCGAGTTCGCGCACACCCGCCCCGAGCTCCGCATGGTCGGGGCCCGCATCATCGGGACCCGCATGGACCCGAAGGGGCTCCAGCTCCTCACCATCGACCGGGGCTCCGAGGAGGGGCTGCGCCGCATGATGCCGGTGGTGAGCGCCGACGGCGTGGTGGGGCGCGTCCACACCGTCGCCGGGCACAGCGCCGACGTGCTCCTCCTCAGCGACCGCAACAGCTCGATCGCGGTGCGCGTCGATCGGTCGCGCGCGCGCGCCAACGTGCGCGGCCAGGGAGCTCCCGGCCCCTGTCGCCTCGATTACGCGCTCCGCTCCGACGACCTCATCGAGGGGGACCTGCTCGTGACCTCCGGCACCGACGGGGTCTTCCCCCGGGGGTTCTCGGTGGGGAAGGTGACGCGGGTGAGGCGCGCCGCCTACGGGCTCTACCAGACCGCCGACGTCCTGCCGGCCGCCGATGTGAACCGGCTCGAGGAGGTCCTCGTCCTCGTCGCCAAGGACCCGGCGCCCGAGAGGGTGCAAGAGGCCCAGGCCCCGCTCCCGTGAGACCCGCCGTGCGCACCCTCCTCGCCCTCGCCGCCACGCTCGTGGTGCTCGCCCTCGGGGCGTCGCTCACCCACCTCGCCGGCGGCGGCGCCTTCTCGCTCGCCCTCGCCCTGCCGGTGGTGGTGTGGCTCGGCCTCGGGGCCGGGCTGGTGGAAGGGGCGGTGGCGGCGGCGCTCGTGGGGGTGCTCCTCGACGCGGCGGCGGGCGGGCCGGCGGGGCTGCAGGTCTTCCTGTCGGTGATGCTCTTCCTGTCGAGCCGAGCGGCGGCGGGCGCCTTCGACGGGCGCTCCACCCTGGGCTTCGCCCTGCTCTCCGCGGTGGGGACCCTGTGCTACGGGCTCGGCGCCATCCTCCTCACCCGCTACGTCTCGACGGCAGAGGTGGCGCCGCGATGGGCGCTCGGGTGGCGCGTGCTCGTCGAGGCCACCCTCACCGGCGCGGCCGCGGTCGCCATCCGCCCGCTTCTCGATCGGTTCGTCGCCCCGCTGAAGCGGGAGGACCCGGGGCTATTGCGATGAGGGCCGGCTAGCGTGGCCATCTTTCCCCCCACCGACCCCAGGACCGGGGAGGGCCGTCGCGTCCTGTGGATGGGAGCGGTGGCCTCGCTCGCATTCCTCCTCATCCTCTCGCGCCTCTACCAGCTCCAGATCCTGCGCGGCGACGAGTACAAGGGCCGGGCGGACGAGAACTTCGTGAAGGAGCTGCGCGTCCCGGCGGACCGCGGCCTCATCCTCGACCGCAACCGCAACGTGCTCGTCGAGTCGCGCCCCAGCTACGACGTGGTCCTCATCCCCTACTTCTGCGGGAAGCAGTGCGACGAGGTGGTGAGCCGGCTCGCCACCATGCTCTCCCTCTCCCGCGACGAGGAGCAGCGGGTGGCCGACCACGTCCGCACCGCCCGCGGGCTCCTGCGCTTCCGCCCCTTCACCGTCAAGGTAGACATCGCCCGCGACGACCTGGACGTGCTCGAGGCGAACCGGACGGAGCTCTCGGGCGCGGTCGACGTCCTCCCCACCCCGCACCGGAACTATCGCCAGGGCGTCCGTGCGAGCCACCTCTTCGGCTACATGAACGAGGTGGGGCCGGACGAGATCGACCACATGAACGAGGAGCTCGAGAGCGAGGGCTCGAACGAGCAGCCGTACCAGCCCGGCGACTTCGTGGGGCGGCGCGGGCTGGAGCGGCGCTTCGAGCGCGAGATGCGGGGCCTCGACGGGATCCAGCGGGTGGTGGTCGACGCTCGTGGCAACGCCAAGCGCGACTCGGAGCTCATCCCGGAGGAGCAGCGCTACCAGTCCTCGGTGCCGGGCGACAACCTGGTGCTCTCCCTCGACTGGCGGCTGCAGGAGTTCGCGGAGAAGACCTTTCCCGGCAAGGCCGGGGTGGTGCTGGCGATGGAGGCGAAGACCGGCTTCCTGCTCGCCCTGGTGGACCGGCCGGCGGTCGACCCGAACAAGCTCACCGGCCGCGTCACCCGCGCCGAGCTCGCCCAGATTCGCGCCGACCCGCTGCAGCCCGAGCTCTTCCGCGCCATCCAGCAGCACTACCACCCGGGCTCGACCTTCAAGGTGGTCACCGCCATCGCCGCCCTGGAGGAGGGGGCCTTGAAGCCCGGGGGTTCCGTCTACTGCCCGGGCCACTACACCCTCGGGGGCCACAGCTGGCGCTGCGACAAGGACTCCGGCCACGGGAGCGTCGACCTGGACCACGCGCTCGGCGCGAGCTGCGACGTGTTCTTCTACTCGCTCGGCGACCGGCTCGGCACCGAGCGCATCGCCAAGTGGGGCAGCCTGCTCGGGCTGGGGAAGCCGACCGGCCTCGACCTGCCGGGGGAGATCCCGGGGGTGATGCCCGACGAGGCCTGGCACGAGTCGCACATCGCCGGGGGCTACCACCACGGCATGTCGCTCAACCTGGCCATCGGCCAGGGCGACGTGAACGTGACCCCCATGCAGCAGCTCGTCCTCTACGGCGCCCTCGCCACCGGCGTCGTCTGGAAGCCGCAGGTGGTGCTCCGGGTGGAGGACGCCCGCGGCGAGGTGGTGAGCGAGTTCGCCCCGGAGGAGCGCGGCAGGCTGCCGGTGAAGCCGGAGACGCGCAAGGCCGTGCTCTCCGGGCTCCTGGCTGCGGTGAACCAGCCCTTCGGGACCGCCTACGGATCGCGGCTCAAGGAGTTCGTGATGGCCGGGAAGACCGGCACCGCCCAGGTGGTGAAGCTCGGCGCCAAGCGCCTCAAGGCGGCGCAGGTGAGCTACGCCGAGCGCGACCACGCCTGGTTCGCGGCCTTCGCCCCCGCCGACGATCCGGAGATCGTGGTGGTGGTCCTGAACGAGCATTCCGGCTTCGGGGCCTCGAACGCCGCGCCCACCGCGGCGGCAGTGGTGAGGAAGTGGCTCGAGCTCAAGGAGGAGGACGCGCGCAACCGCGCCGCGGCCGACCGACCGAGCGCCGCGCCCCGCACGCTCCCGGCGGAGCCGGCGCCCGAGGTCCCCGGGCGCCCGGCCAAGCCGGCGCACGCGGGGACGGCGGGGCCGGCAGGAGGGGACCGTGGCGCTTGAGAGGACGGGGCTGGCGCGGCTCGGCGCCCCGGAGCGACGGGCCCTCGCCCGCTTCCCCTGGCACGTGGCCTTCCTCGTCCTCGCCATCTCGGCGCTCGGCGTCTGGAACCTCGCCTCGGCGTCCCGGAGCGCGAGCGCGCCGGTGTGGAGCTCGCAGGCCACCTGGATGGGGGCAGGTCTCCTGCTCGCGCTCCTGGTGCTCCTCGTCGACTACCGGCTCTTCCAGCGCGCCGCCTGGGTGTTCTACGGAGGGGTGCTGGTGCTCCTCGTCGCGGTCCTACTGAAGGGCCGCGTGGTGATGGGGGCGCGGCGCTGGATCACCCTCGGCCCCGTGAACTTCCAGCCGTCCGAGCTCGCCAAGGTCGCGGTCGTCCTGGGCCTCGCCGCCTGGTACGCGCGGGACGCGCGGAAGGAGGAGCAGCCGGCCCCCTCGGGGCTGCGCGGCATCGCGGTGCCGGCGGCGCTCACCCTGGCACCGGCGGCCCTGGTGCTGAAGGAGCCCGACCTCGGCACCGCCCTCATCGTGGTGGCCATCGGCGCGACCATGATCCTCTTCGCCGGCGTCCGCTGGAAGGCGCTCGCCCTCTTGTTGGCGGTGGTGGTGGGGGGCTCGCTCGCTGCCTGGCCGCAGCTCAAGCCCTACCAGCGCAAGCGGGTGGAGAGCTTCCTCAACCCCGAGGGGGACGCGCTCGGCGCCGGCTACCACGCCACCCAGTCCATGATCGCTGTCGGCTCCGGACAGGGGTTCGGCAAGGGCTGGGGGCAGGGCACGCAGACCCTCCTGTCCTTCCTCCCCGAGCAGCACACCGACTTCATCTTCTCGGTGTGGGCCGAGGAACACGGCTTCGTGGGCTGCCTGCTCCTGCTCGCCCTCTACTACGCCCTCGTGGCGTCGGGGCTCACCATCGCCGGCTACGCGCGCGACGACTTCGGGAGGTTCGTCGCCGTCGGCACCACCGCCATGCTCTTCTGGCACGCCTTCGTGAACATGGGGATGGTGACCGGCGTATTGCCGGTAGTGGGGGTGACCCTCCCCCTCATGAGCTACGGGGGGTCGTCGATCATCGCCATGTACCTGGCGGTGGCGCTGCTCGCCAACGTGGGGACGCGCCGCTTCGTCAACTAGGGAGGCGGGCGAGGTCCGCCGCTCCCCCGCCCGGGAAGCCGGGGCGGAGGCGACGCCAAGAGGGGAGGGGACGGGATCGCCCTAGGCGACCTTCTTCACGCTCTCGAGGAGCCGGGTCTTGTCGGCCCCCACCACCGTGTCGACCACGCGGCCGCCCTTGAACACGAGCAGGGTGGGGATCGACCGGATGTTGTACTTCTGGGCCACCCCCTGGTGGTGGTCGATGTCCATCTTGCCGACCTTCACCTTGCCCTTGTACTCCTGGGCGATCTGGTCGATGACCGGGGCGATGGCCTTGCACGGGCCGCACCACGTGGCCCAGAAGTCGACCAGCACGGGGATGTCGCTCTTCAGGACCTCTTGGTCGAAGGTGCCGTCCTCGAGGACGACGACGTTCTCGGATGCCATGTCGACCTTCCTAACCACTTGGACGCGCGCTGGCAAGCGGCCGGGAGGGCGTGGTAGCTTGAGAAATCCGCCGCAGCGGCGGATTCTCTCGGTGATCTCCCCATGGCCGGCGGCCTTCTCTTCGTCTCCCAGGCCCTCATCGACACCTGGGCAGAGCAGGGTCGGATCGACTTCGTGGGGAACGTGATGACGCTGCTCGCCGGCGAGGGCAGCGGCCGCCGCTACGCGCTCGAGCCGGCGGTCCGCTTCCTCAAGGTCCTCGGGGCGGAGAAGGACCCCCATCAACTGCTCGCGAAGGTGAAGCCGCTCGAGCAGCTGCGCGGCATGGGGGCCGAGGCGGTCGAGAACTCGGTGGTGATGGGCGACGTCGCCTACGAGGTCGAGCCCGGGTTCCTCGCCGAGGTGTCGGCCATCGAGGCGGCGGTGAACGCCCCCCGGGGAGCGGCGCCCGCCCGCCCGCCCCCGACGAGCCCGTCCCCGGCGCCCCCGGCCCGGGCCGAGCCCCGCGCTTCGCCGGGCTCGGCGGCGGCCGAGATTCCCCCCCCGGCGCCGCGCGACCGGGGCGTCCGGCCGTCGAGCTCGCCGCGCGATCTCGAGGAGCGACGCAAGGAAGCCGAGGCACTGGCAAGGTTCCTGCTAGACAACCTCTCTTGAAGCCCGCCCGGCGCAGGGTCTGCGCGCCCCCGGTGCCAATCGGCCCCCGATGGGGTAGAAAGCGTGCCGGAGCGCGCCTCCCAAGCCGCCGAACGACGAGAGCCAGATGAGCATTCAGGTGCTACGCATCGCCGCCGTCCTCTACGCCCTGGCGGCCACGTTCTACGTCCTCTACTTCGCCCGTCCCCGCCACGCCCGGCTCGCCACCGCCGGCCAGTGGCTCCTCTCGGGCGGGTTCCTGGTCCACGCCGCCGCCATCGGCCTCGGGTGCAAGGAGTACGGCGGCATGGAGTTCTTCAGCCTCCGCGGCGGGCTCGTCACCATCGCCTGGCTCGCGGCCGGCGCCTACCTCGTGCTGCAGCGCCTCTACCGCATCCCCACCGTGGGCGCCTTCATCATGCCGCTCATCCTGGTGGTGCTCGGGCCGGCGCTCTTCCTCACCAACCCGAACCTCCCCGAGACCCTCCCCGAGACGGTGCGCCGGCCCGTCCTCACGCTGCACATCGTCTCGGCCCTGCTCGGCGTGGCCATCTTCGCCCTCGCCTACGTGGTGGCCATCATGTACCTGCTCCAGGAGCGCGAGGTGAAGGGGAAGCACTTCGGGGCCCTCTTCTCGCGGCTCCCCTCGCTCGACTCGCTCGACCAGCTGAACCAGCGGCTGGTGCGGGCCGGATTCGTGGTGTTCACGGTGGCTCTCGTGCTCGGGGCGATGGTGGCCCGCCACGTCTGGAAGACCGCCTGGGAATGGGATCCCCAGCAGGTGAGCTCGCTCGTCATCTGGAGCCTCTACGGGGCGATGGTGCAGCTGCGCCACACCGGCTGGCACGGGAGGCGCTACGCCTTCCTCACCATCGCCGGCTTCGTCCTCGTCATCGGCTCCATGGTGACCCTCAACGTGATCCCCGGGGCGACGCGCCATGGAGGAAGCTTCCAGTGAGCCCGGCGGGCGTCGAGCTCTTCCTGGTGGGGCTCTCGCACAAGAGCGCCCCGGTCGCGGTCCGCGAGAGGGTGGCGCTCTCCGGAGACGTTCTCAAGGAGGCGCTCGTCCGGCTGCAGGCGTCCGACGGGGTGCGCGAGGCGATGGTGGTCTCGACCTGCAACCGGGTGGAGGTCTACGTGTACGCCGACCGGCTCGAGCACGGGCGGCGCTTCTTCCTGGAGCGCGCCGAGCAGGCGGAGGGGCACCTCTACGAGCGCTCCGGGCGGGAGGCAATCCGGCACCTCTTCCGGGTCGCCTCGAGCCTCGACTCCATGGTGGTGGGCGAGCCGCAGATCCTGGGGCAGGTGAAGGAGGCCTACGGCATCGCCAGCTCGGCCGCGGCCGCCGGCTCCTTCTTCTCGCGCTTGTGCAACCACGCCTTCGCCGCCGCCAAGCGGGTCCGCAGCGAGACCGACATCGCCAAGGGCGCGGGCAGCGTCTCCCAGGTGGCGGTGGAGCTGGTGGAGAAGATCTTCGGGGACCTGAAGGGGCGCGCCGTGCTCCTGGTGGGGGCCGGGAAGATGGGGGCGCTCTCGGCGAAGGCGCTGCGCGCCCTCGGGGCGGACCGGATCCTCGTCACCAACCGCTCGCCCGAGCGGGCCCGGGCGCTCGCCGCCGAGGTGGCCGGCCAGGCCGAGCCCTGGGAGACGCTCACCAGTCTGCTCGCGCTCGCGGACGTGGTCATCGTCTCCACCGGCGCCGCGAACTACGTCGTCACCCGCGAGCTGGCGACGCAGGTGATGAAGGCCCGGCGCCAGAGGTCGGTCTGCTTCATCGACCTCGCCGTCCCCCGCAACGTCGATCCCGCCCTGGGCGAGCTCTCGAACGTCTACGCCTACGACATCGACGACCTGCAGAAGGTGGTCACCCAGACCCACCAGGCCCGCGCCGAGGAGGCGATCCGCGCCGAGGCGCTCATCGAGGCCGAGGTGATGGCCTTCTCCCGGGAGCGCGAGACCCGGGCGGCCTTGCCGGTGCTGGCGGCCCTGCGGCGGCGGGCGGAGGAGATCGCGCGCGCCGAGGCCGAGCGCACCCTCGCGCACGTGGGCGAGCGCCTCGACGACAAGGGCAAGCGAAGCGTCGAGGCCATGGCGCAGGCCATCGTGAACAAGCTCCTGCACGGCCCGACGGCCCGGCTGAAGGAGGCGGCCGCCTCGGGCGACAGCGACCTGCCGGGCGCTGCCGCCGAGCTCTTCGGCGTGGAAGTGGAGCACAACGAGCGCGCCCGGCCGGAGGGGGAAACCCGGGGCCCGGCGCCCCTGGAGCAAAATCGATGACCGTCCGAATCGCCACGCGCCGCAGCGCCCTCGCCAAGTGGCAGGCGAACCACGTCGCCGGGCTCCTGCGCGAGCGCGAGCCCGGCCTCGACGTCCGCCTGCTCGAGCTCATGACCCGCGGCGACAAGATCCTCGACGTGCCTCTCGCAGAGGTCGGGGGCAAGGGCCTCTTCGTGAAGGAGATCGAGGACGCGCTCCTGCGCGGCGACGCCGAGGTCGCCGTCCACTCCATGAAGGACCTCCCGGCGCAGCTCGCGCCCGGGCTCGTCATCGCCGCCACCCCGGTCCGGGAGGACCCGCGCGACGCCCTCGTCTCCAAGGGGAAGCGGCTCGAGGACCTGCCCCGGGGAGCCCGGGTGGGCACCGCCAGCCTGCGCCGCGCGGCCCAGCTCAAGGCGGCCCGCCCCGACCTGCGGCTCGAGACCATCCGCGGCAACGTCCAGACGCGGCTGCGCAAGGTGGAGGAGGGCTTCGACGCGGTCGTGCTCGCCTACGCCGGGCTGCGGCGCCTGGGGCTCGCCGACAAGGTGGTGCAGGTGTTCACCGTGGAGGAGATGCTGCCGGCCGTCGCGCAGGGAGCGCTCGCCATCGAGGCCCGCCAGGCCGACGCCGAGACGATGCGGCGCCTCGCCCCCTTGGACGACGCCGACACCCGGCACCAGGTGGAGGCGGAGCGCGGGGTGATGCGCCGGCTGGAGGGCGGGTGTCAGGTGCCGCTCGCCGCGCACGCCACCGTGGCCGCCGGGACCGTCACGCTCCGGGCACTCGTCGCCTCCATCGACGGCACCCGGGTGGTGCGGGGCGAGCGCACTGGGCTGGTCGCGCAGGCGGCGGACATAGGCGTGGCGCTCGCCGAGGACCTCCTCGCCCGCGGCGCCGACGCCATCCTGGCGGAGATCGAGCGCGGCCCCGGGCTCACCGCGCCGAAGCGCTAGGTGACTGCTCCCCCAAGGCTCGACGGGCGCCGCGTGGCGGTGACGCGCGGGAAGGGGGGCGACGACGCCCTCGCCTCCCGCCTGCGGGAGCTCGGGGCCGAGGTCGTCGGCGTCCCCGCCATCGCCACCGCCCCGCCGGAGTCGTGGGAGGAGCTCGACCGGGCGCTCCGCTCCGTGGAGGCATTCGACTGGATCGCCTTCGCGAGCGCCAACGCGGTGGAGATGACCGTGGGGCGCCTGCGGGAGCTCGGGCTCCCGCCCCCCTCGAGGACGGTGAGGCTCGCCGCCGTCGGCCGGGCCACCGGCGAGAGGCTTGCCGGGCTCCTACGCCCCCCCGATCTCGTCCCGGCCGAGGCGCGGGGCGCGGCGCTGGCGGAGGCCCTGGGGGAGCGGGCCCGCGGGAAGAGGGTCCTCGTCCCGCGCGCGGCCGAGGGCCGTCCCGAGCTCGTGGACGGGCTCGCGGCCGCCGGGGCGGAGGTGGTCGCCGCGCCCTGCTACCGGACCGTCGCCGCCCCGGCGGAGGCCATCGCCCCCCTCGGAGCGCTGCTCGAGCGCGGCGAGGTGGACGCGGTGGCCTTCGCGTCGCCTTCGGCGGTGAGGAGCGTGGCGAGGGGACTCGGATCCCGTGCCCCGCTGCTCTCTCGCTGCGCGCTCGCGGCCATCGGCCCCACCACGGCTGCCGCGCTCGAGGAGGAGGGCCTCGAGGGCGCCTTCACCCCCCGGACCTCGACGGCCCGGGACCTCGCCGACGAGATCGCCCGGCGGCTCGGCCCCCGGCGCTGAGGCCCTCGCCCGAGGCCGCGCCCTCCCCGACGCCCGCAAGGGTGCAGGCCCGAGCCGGTCCCCGGGAGAGGCGACTCGGGTAGCATGAAGCGTCGACTTGTGCTACGAGCTGGGCCGCGCGGAGAGCGCAGAGTTCGACGGTCTCCGGCGGCCGGGCGTCCCTTCCCGAGGTGCTCCTCCTGACGGGCTCATCGATGGCGCTTCTCATCCCCCACGGCGCCGCCTTCGCGACCCGGCCCGGGCCGGGGCCCGGGCGGGCCCCCCCGGAAACCCCCGCCGGCGACGGGAAGGCTAGCCGTGTTTGAGGAGGTCGCGAGGACGAGGCGGCCGGGGCGCCTCTTCCGCCGGAGCGCCTTTGTCGTCGCCTCGACCGCGGTCGAGGCCGCCCTCCTCCTCGCGCTCGCGGCGGGCGGCCGCTCGCGGGCGGCGGGAAGGCCCGAGCCGGTGGTGGAGGTGAGGCTCGTCCGCGCGGTGCCAGCCCCGCCTCCGCCCGGGTCGCCGCTCCGCAGGGTGGCCCCGGAGCGGCCGCGGGAGACGAAGAAGCCCGCCCGCACCGCCATGGTGCAGCCGAAGGCGGTGCGGGAGCTGCCCCCGCCCGACCCGCCGGCGGCGCCTGTCGCCGCGCCCGAAGCCGCCGCCGGCCCCGGTGTCTCTCCGGAAGGTGTCGTCGGCGGGCTCCCCGGGGGAGAGGGCTTCGGCGCCGCGCCGCCCGACCCGGACCTGCCTTCCACGGTCGACTTCCGCGACGAGATGACCCCGCCCCGGTTCCTCGAGGGCCCGGCCCTCGAGTACACGCCGGAGGCGATCGATCATGGCGTGGAGGGGCTCATGGTGGTGCGCTGCGTAGTGACCGCGGAGGGTCGGGTGCACGGCTGCCGGGTCCTGCAGGGCCTGGCCTTCATGGACCGAGCAGTGGTGGCGGTCCTCGAGGGCCGCCGCTACGCGCCGGCGACGCTCCACGGGGTCCCCCTGGAGGTGAACTACACCTTCAAGATCCGGATGCGCCTGCCGCGCTAGGGGCCGGGGGAGCGGGCCTTCCGGCGCGCCTCGCGCCGGGCGCGCTTCGCGGCGAGGAAGCCGGTGCGGCGCCTCTCGGCGCGCACCTCCTCGGGGGTCGGGGGCGGCGGGCGGGGGGGCGGGACCGGCTTGGTGCGGGCCCGCGGCTCGAGGGTCCAGGAGAAGAGCCGCTTCACCACCAGCGTGGCGTAGGCGCCTGGCGGCAGCGTGAAAGCCACGTTCACCTTGAGCCGGCCGCGGTTCATCTCGTCGGGCCGGGACTCTCCCACCACCAGCTTGCCGGGGAAGATGAGCAGGGATCGCTCCTCCGGGTCGAAGTGGATCTGGGGCGCGTCCTTCACGCGGAGGTCGGCGAGCGACTGCCCCTCGCGCTCCAGCACCGAGAGGGCCGCCCGTCGGACGCGCTCGTCCAGGATCTCCGACGAGGGGGAGAGGAGCGGGAAGGTCCGGTGCTCGAGCTCCCGGGCGGTGGCGAGGTCGAGCTGGCGCGGGAAGAGGAGGGTCCCGGCCTGGTAGCGGACCGAGAGCAGGCGGGCGACGCCCACCACGTCGCGGAGGTACTGCTTCACCCCCTCGTTCCACAGCCAGCTCTGGTAGGCGAAGACCTGCAGGGCCCGCCAGCGCGGCTCGGTCCGGAGGAAGGCTCCGAGGAAGTCCAAGGGGTGCTTGCGGAGGAAGCGCACCACGGGCGCGTAGCGCTCCGCGCCCGCGTGGGGGTTCTTGCGGTCCCAGGCACCCCAGTGGTCGCGCCAGAACGCCTTCACCTTCGCGTCCGGGCTGCGGTCGAGCTCGCTCGGGCGCGCCAGGTAGTTCTTGAGGGCCCGCTCGGCGTCGCCGCGCATCAGGTCCTTCACCAAGAACCCCTGGCCGTGCTTGAGGGACCCGAAGCGCTGCGAGTCGAAGTAGTTCACGACCCCGATGCGGCGGACCTCGGCGACCGAGCCGGGCAGGCGCGCCACGTCCTCGGCGGAGAGGTCGCGCACGGTGACGGCGAAGCGGTTGGAGGTGGTGTTGGCGGCGCTGAGCGCCGAGGCGCTTCGCCCGACGAGCTTGAGCCGGAGGTCGGGGTCCTGCAGCACCACCTCCTTGCCGCGCACCGCGACGAGCTGGGTGGTGCGCCCCTGCTTGTCCTTGAGCCCGCAGTAGCTCACGTCCGCGGGGCGGACCCGGCCGGCGGCGCACAGCCGCTCCACCGCCTCGAAGGTGGAGAGCTTCTGCTTGTCCATGAGGTGGACGTACCACTCGCCGTTCGGCTCCGGATCGAAGCGGTACGACTCGGAGACCGAGAAGTCCTCGGGCAGCTGCTTCAGCCTCATCGCTCGCGTCCTCTACCACGGCGCGGCGGCGGGTGCAGCAGCGCTCCCGCGCCGCGGCCGGCCGGGGGACAGCGCGATTCCCCGGCTAGCCCTTCTGCCGGTAGAAGAGGACGATGGTGAGGCAGTGGAACTCGTTGTCGCTCGACTGGGAGACGACGCGATCGACGACCTGCAGGTCGCTGTTCGAGTGCAGCCAGCGGGTGATGTTCTCGCCCAGCTCTTCTCGCTCTTTCGCCTTGGTGGCCGAGAAGACCTTCACCCCGGTGAATTGCATCGCGCGCTCCTCGCTCACGCCGCTGACCCCCTAGCGCGACCCGAAAAACCAGCAAAATTGTGCCTGAGAGAATTTGGAGTGTCAAACGCGGTGCGTCGAGATCGCGGGAAAAAACTCGCTGCTTAACAAGCCGCTCTGCCCGTGCTATTCCACCGCCGGCGACGGGAAAACCACCGGGAAATCGCGATGCTCATCGATCTCCACGTTCACAGCCGCCACTCCGCCGGATGCGCCCTCGCCCCGAGGGACGTGGTGCGCCGAGCCCGGGAGGCGGGGCTCGACGGGGTGGCGTTCACGGACCTCAACACTCTCGATGGGCTCGAGGAGATCCGCTCGGCCGGGCGCGAGGAGGGATTCCTCGCCCTCTGCGGGGTCGAGATCGCGACCGACCGCGGGCACTATCTCTGCTTCTTCCCGGACCCGGAGAAGGTGCCGGCGCTCCCCCAGATCTTCGGGACGCCGCCATGGCCGGTGCGCGACGTCCTGCGCAAGGTCGGAGAGCTCGGCGGGGTCGCCGTGGCCGCTCACCCCTACGACAAGTCCATCGAGCGCCCGAGCGGCGACTTCATCTTCACCCTCGACGGTCTCGCGGCGGTGGAGGGACTGAACGTCCGCCGCAAGGGGCCGGCGAACGACCTGGCGGTGGAGGCGGCGGACCACATGAACCTCCCCTGCACCGGGGGCTCGGGGGCGAAGGAGTCGCTCGACGACATCGGCCTCGCGGCCACGCTCTTCAAGGACCCGGTGGGCTCGGAGCGCGACCTCGTCGCGCAGCTCCGGGCCGGAGCGGTCTTCTGCGTCGCCATCGGCGTCACCCCCCAGCCCGCGAGCGGCCGCGGAGGAGATCGCGGCGGCCCTCGGCGCGGGGGGGAGCGCGGCGGGCAGGGGCGCGGAGGGGACCGAGGCGGGCAAGGCCGGCGGGACCACGGCGGGCGGGGCGGGTCCGGGCGCCGCGGCGGTCCGCGCCGGTAGCGCGCCGGTCGGCGGCGACCCCCTCAAGGCTCGGGCGACGCCTCCTGGGCGGTCTCGTAGCGGACCAGGCGGTCGTCCTGGAAGAGCGCGTGCCTGCGCCCCTGCGGCCAGAACCACTCCTCGGTCCTCGCCTGCGGGGCGAGGACGATTCGTTCCGGATAGCCCCAGGCCATCAGGGCTGCATCCCTTCCCATGCCGTCGACGAGCTCCTTCTTCAGGACCGCTGTCCTCTGCCCGTCGGGGAGCGCCCGGAACGCCGGGCCCGGGTCGTCCGAGGTCAGGTAGCGCCCGATCTCGGCGAGGAGGTCCTCGACGGTCTCCGCCTGGGCCGAGAGCAGGATGACGGCGGTCCTCTCCTCTCCGTCGGCGACGGCGAGGAGCCAGGGCGAGAAGCGGGGCGACGAGGGGGGGCGGGTGAAGAGGGCCGCCCCCGTCGGGAACTGCACCGTGGTGACGAAGAGCGGCGTCCCGGGGGGCAAGATGCGCTCGGGCACCGCCGACGCGATCGGTTTCCCGTCCGCGGCCCGCAGGGCGGCCACCTCCGCCGCCGGACGGTCGGTGAGGAGCACCCTGGAGGAGTCGCCGAAGAACGGGCTCACGTACACGGCCACGCGGAGGTAGCTCGGCTGCTGCGCGGTGGCGCGCAGCACCCGCTCCCGGCCGTCGGCGGTGAGGACCGGATGCGGGAAGCAGGCCGCCGCCGGCAGGGCGAGCGCGAGGAGGAGGGCCGAGCGGCGCATCGCCCTCCTGTCTACCGCACCGGAGAGGGGGGCCGGTAGCATTCGGTACCGGCACCCGCGCGGGCATGCGGAGGAGGGGGCCGGAGCGCTAGATTGTGGGGGATGGAGTCCATGGGCGAGAACGCGCTCCGGGTGCTGGAGCGACGCTACCTCCTGCGCGACGACCGCGGTGCGGTGGTGGAGACGCCGGAGCAGATGTTCCGGCGGGTGGCGCGCGGAGTGGCGGAGGCCGAGGGCGGCGGGGATCGCTCCATCTGGGCGGAGCGGTTCGAGGCGCGCATGGCCGCGCTCGAGTTCCTCCCCAACTCCCCCACGCTCATGAACGCGGGGCGCGGTCACGGCCAGCTCGCCGCCTGCTTCGTCCTCCCGGTCGAGGACGACCTGGGCTCGATCTTCGACGCGCTCAAGTGGGCCGCGCTCATCCACCAGTCCGGGGGCGGCACCGGTTTCTCCTTCTCCCGCATCCGGCCGCGCGGCGACCTGGTGCGCACCACCCACGGGGTGGCGAGCGGGCCCCTGTCGTTCATCCGCGTCTACGACGCCGCCACCGAGACCATCAAGCAGGGAGGGGTCCGCCGCGGCGCCAACATGGCGGTGCTGCGGGTGGACCACCCGGACGTCCTCGACTTCGTGGACGCGAAGCGCGGACCCGGGCTCACGAACTTCAACGTTTCGGTGGCCATCACCGACGCCTTCATGGCCGCGGTGGCGGCAGGCCGGTCCTTTCCGCTCCGCGACCCCAGGGACGGAGGGGTGGTGCGCGAGGTGCCGGCGCGGGACCTCTTCCGGCGCGTGGCCCAGGCGGCCTGGGCCTCGGGGGAGCCCGGGCTCGTGTTCCTCGACCGGGTGAACGCGGCCAACCCCACCCCGGACCTGGGCGCCATCGAGGCGGTGAACCCGTGCGGCGAGCAGCCGCTCTTGCCCTTCGAGGCCTGCACCCTGGGCTCGGTGAACCTGGCGCGCTTCGAGCGAGCCGGGGCGGTCGACTGGGAGCGGCTCGGCGAGTGCGTGCGCGACGGGGTGCGCTTCCTCGACGACGTCCTCGACGTGAACGAGTGGCCGCTCCCCGAGATCGCCCGCGTGTCCCGGCGCAACCGCAAGATCGGGATCGGGGTGATGGGGTGGGCCGACCTCCTCCTCCGGCTCGGCGTCCCCTACGACGATCCCCGCGCGCTCGCGCTCGCCGGAGAGCTCATGGGCTTCTTCCAGCGCGAGGCCCGCGCCGAGAGCGTGCGCCTGGGCGAGGAGCGCGGCCTCTTCCCCGGCTGGCCCACGAGCGCGCTCGCCGGCGCCGGCGTCCCGGCGCGCCGCCACGCCACCGTGACGACCATTGCCCCCACCGGCACGCTCTCGGTCATCGCCGGCTGCTCCTCGGGGATCGAGCCGCTCTTCGCCGTCGCCTACGTCCGGCACGCCCTGGAGGGGGTGGAGCTGCCCGAGGAGCACCCGCTGCTCTCGGCCATGCTGCGCGGACCGGCCGGGGAGGCGGCCTTGCGCGCGGTGCGGCGCGCCGGGCGCGCCCGGGGGGTGCCCGAGGTGCCGCTCGAGGTGCAGCGCCTCTTCGCGACCGCCCACGACGTGGCGCCCGAGGACCACGTGCGCATGCAGGCCGCCTTCCAGCGCCACGTCGACAACGGGGTCTCGAAGACCATCAACCTCCCGCGCGAGGCCCCGGTCGAGGCGGTGGAGCGCGCCTTCGCACTCGCCTACGAGCTCGGCTGCAAGGGCATCACGGTCTACCGGGACGGATCCCGGGAGGGGCAGGTGCTGACCGGCGGGCTGAACGGAGAGTGCCCCGCCTGCGGGGCCTCGATGTCGCGCAGCGGCGGCTGCCTCACCTGCCGCTCGTGCGGCTACGCCACCTGCGAGACCACCTCCTGACGTCGAGCGGCGCCGGGCGCTGCCGTCACTCGTCCTCCTCCTTCGCCTCCAGGAAGCGGCGCCCGAGCTCGTGCGACCGCTTGGTGGCCGCCTCGACGGCGTTCATGAGGGTGGTGCGCAGGCCGCCCGCCTCGAGGGTGTGCAGCCCGGCGATGGCGGTTCCCCCGGGGCTCGTCACCTGGTCCTTGAGGCGCCCCGGATGCTCCCCGGTCTCGATGAGGAGCTTGGCCGAGCCGAGGACGGTCTGGGCGGCCAGGTCCTGCGAGGTGCGGCGGTCGAGGCCGACCTTCACCCCGGCGTCGGAGAGCGCCTCGATGATGAGGAAGATGTAGGCCGGCCCGGAGCCGGAGAGCCCGGTGACGGCGTCGAGCAGGGACTCGTCGACGACCACCGTCTTGCCGATGGCGTCGAAGAGGGCCTTCGCCTGGCGCAGGTCCTCCTCGAGGGCGTGCTCGCCCGGGGAGATGGCGGTGGCGCCGGCCCCGACGAGCGCCGGGGTGTTGGGCATGGTGCGGATGACGCGGATGCCGTGGCCGACGCGGCGCTCGATGGCCGCGAGCGGGACCCCGGCGGCGATGGAGATGACGAGCTTCGTCTCGTCGAGGGCGGGGGCGATCTCGGCGAGCACCTTGTTCATCACCTGCGGCTTCACCGAGAGCACGACGATGCTCGCCCCCGACGTCGCGGCGCGGTTGTCGGAGCTGGTGCGGACGCGGTAGCGCTCGGCGAGCTCGGCGAGCCGGTCCGGGCGCCGATCGGTGCAGAGGACCTCCCCCGGAGCGGCGACGTCGGCGCGCAGGAGACCCTTGACGAGCGCCTCGGCCATGTTGCCGGCGCCGAGGAAGGCGATGTTCTTTCCGAGGGGCATGACCGCACTCTACCCGATGATGAAGTCCTCGCGAACGGAGTCGCCGCGAGAGAAGCGCTCGAGGGTGAAGCGGTCGAAGATCTCGTCCTTGCCACGCCCCGTCAGGAAGTCGGCGTAGAGCTCCGCCACCGCCGGGGCCATCATGAAGCCGTGCCCCACGAAGCCGGAGAGCTGCAAGAAGTTGGCGGGCCCGGCGGCCCCCAGGATGGGGCCGTTGTCGGGGGTGACGTCGTAGGCGCCCGCCCACTGGCGCATCACCCGGAGCGGACGAGTGACGGGCGCGAGCCGGGTGAGGGCGCGGGAGAAGCGCGCCAGGAACCGGAGGGTGGAGCCGGCCTCGACGCCTTCGGGCTCCGCCGGATCCCCCATCCCGCCCACGATCTCGCCGCGCTGGGACTGGGAGAAGTAGAGGCCGGTCCCGAGCGCGGAGACGAGGGGATCGAGCCAGGGCTTGAGCGGCTCGGTGACGAGGATCTCGTGCCGGGTGGGGCGGTTGGGCAGGGAGACCCCGGCAAGGCGCGCCACCTCCGGGCTCCAGGCGCCGCTGGCGTTCACCACCGTCTCGCACGCGACTCGCCCCGCCGGCGTCAGGACCGCCCGGATCCGGCCGCCTCCGATGTCGAAGCCCTCCACCGGGCAGAAGGTGCGGACCCGGGCGCCGGCCGCCTCCGCCCGGGCGGCATAGCCCCACAGGAAGGGCCAGGGGAAGACCACGCCGTCGTCGGGGTTGTAGGAGGCGGCGACGAAGCAGGTGGGATCGAGCTCGGGGACGATCCGGAGCGCCTCGCCCGGCGAGAGGAGGCGCGTCCGCATCCCGAAGCCCCGCTGGACGGCGAGGTTGCGCTCGAGGAGGCCGCGGTGCTCCTCGTCGGGGGCGAGGAAGAGGTAGCCGCCCCGGCGGAACCAGACGTTCACCCCCATCTCGGCGGCGAAGCGCGAGAAGATCTCGAGCGAGCGCAGCCCGAGGCGCACCATGGTGGGGGTCGACCACTGGGCGCGGACCCCGCCGCCGTTGCGCCCGGATGCCCCCGCGTTCAGGTAGGAGCGCTCGAGGACGAGCACGTCGCTCACGCCCCGGCGCCCGAGCTCGAAGGCGAGCCCGAGCCCCATGATTCCGCCGCCGACGATGACCACCTCGGCCCGCGCCGGCAGCGGCCCGCTCGCGGCCGGCCGGGGCGCGCCCGCTCCCGCGGGCGGCCGCGGGACCCCGGGGTCGAGCGGCAGGTCCTCCGGGTCGAGGGAAGCGAGGGCCCCGAGCGGCGCGGGGTGAAGCGGGGGGCGGCTGGTGAAGGGGGCGATCTCGGCGGGGGTGGCCCCGAGCCGGACGAGCTCGCGGACCGTGGCGGCGAGGCAGCTCTTCCCCTGGCACGGTCCGGTGCCGAACCCGGTGTAGCGCTTCACCGACTCGAGGTCCCGGAATCCCAGGGCGAAGGCGCGCCGGACCTCCTCCACCGTCACGTCCTCGCAGGCGCAGAGGATCTCCTTACCCAAGCGCGGCCTCCCCGGCCCTCCGGCCCCCGTCCGCTGCCTCGGCGCCGGTCGCCGCCCGGGCGACCTCCCCGGCCGCGAAGAGGCCGGGCACGGCGGTCCGCCCCGACGGGTCGACCTCCGGCAGGAAGGCCCCGGCCGCCTCGTCCCAGCGCACCGGCACGCCGAGCGCCCGGAGCGCCTCGGCTGCGGGCACGGGGGGGCGCGCCTCGGCGACAGAGTCGCATTCGAGCCTCTCTCCTCCGCGGAGGAGGAGGCCTCGCACCCGGAGCCGCCCGAGCGCCCTCGCCACCTCGCCGCGGGCGCTCTCCACGGCCATCCCGGCGCCGCGGAGCCGGTCCGCCAAAGCCTCGGCCTCCGGCCCCTCTCCCACGACCGCGGCGCGCCTCCCCGCGAGGACCCCGTGCTCCGTGAGCGCGACCGCGAGGGCGCGACCGGCGAAGACGCCAGGAAGGTCGCCGCTCTCGAAGGCGGGGGGCGAGGAGACGCCGCCGGTGCAGACGACGATGTGGGCGGCGCGCACGAGCCGGGCGCGCTCCGGCGCTCCCCGGGCGAGGAGCAGGCAGGCGGGAGTCCCCCCGTCGGTGAAGAGCCCGGCGAGCGCGGTCGACCTCGCCACCTCCCCGCCCGCGCGCTCCACCGCCGAGGCGACCTCCTCGGCCCAGGAGAGGTCGGGGTCGCCCGGGAGGTCGAGCCGGGCGCGGAGCCGGCCCCCGAGCCGCTCCGCGCGCTCGACGAGGAGCAGCCGCCTCGCGCCGCGCGCGAGCGCCTCGGCCGCGCCCAGGCCTGCGGGGCCCGCGCCCAGGACGAGGGCGTCGAAGCGCTCCTCGGTCGCCGGGGGGGGCTCGGAGCCGGCGGAGTCCGGCAGGCGGCCCAGCCCCGCGAGCCGGCGCGAGACGCCCACCATGACCCGGTTCACCAGGGCGGGCCGGGTGAGCATGTGGTGTACGTCGAGGCCGCCGGGCGCGAGCCAGTCGATGGCTCCGAGTGCGTCGTGGGCGGCGCTCGGCCAGGCGTTCTGCGTCTCCACTCGCATTCCGTCTCGGCAGGGCGTCTCGCAGGCCCGCAGGTTGGGGACGCCGTCCACGCGGACGAGGCAGCTCCCGCAGTTGCCGGCGAGGCAGTAGGGCCCGCGTGGGCGGTGGTACTTGTAGCTGCGGGAGAGGAGCGGGCGCCCGGCCGCGACGAGGGCCACGGCGAGGCTCTCCCCGTGGCGCGCCGGCACCGCGCGCCCGTCGACGAGGAGCGCGCAGTCGGGCGCGAATCGCGGGTCTGGGAGGCGGGGCATGGGTCGCCGTGGACGCGGCCGAGGATAGCCCCGGCGAGCGGCCCCCGGCACGAAAAGTGAGCGCTACCCGTCCGGCCCCTTCTCGGGCGGAACGCGGCCGCCCTGGCCCGCGCTCGCCGGGTGCGCGTCGCCCGCCGAGGGCGGCGGAGAAGCGGGATCTCCCGTCCCTCGCTCTGTGGACGGGTCGAGGAAGTCGATCACCTTGCCGTCGACGAGGACCGCCTCCCGGCCCTCCCCGGGACTGCCCCAGGTCCAGCGCTCGTACACGACTCCCGACGACGGGGAGGGGAAGGTCCGGGTCGTGGAGGGTTCCCCCCAGGCCTCGCGGAGCGCGGCGGCGCCGAGCCCGACCGTCACCGGGGCGACCGGAGCAGGCGCTCGGGCGACCGTGCCGCCGGCCGGCGCCGGAGCCTTCGGGGGCGGGGGCGGGGCGTGCGCGGCGCAAGCGGCGAGCCACAGGGCGAGGAGGGCAGGGGCGCGCGGTTGTGGCACGGGCTTGCCCATTATATGGGCTCGCCGTGCCGGTGCTCTTCGTCTTCGTGGACGGCGTCGGGGCGGGGTCGCCCGACCCGGCCGTGAACCCGCTCGCGCGAGGCGACTTCCTTCTCTCCCGCTTCGCCGACGGCTCGGGCGCTCCGCTGCCCCGCGGAGGTCGGGCCGCCCTCGCCGATGCCTGCCTGGGCGTGGCCGGCCGCCCCCAGTCCGCCACCGGCCAGAGCACGATCCTGTCGGGAGAGAACGCCGCGGCCGCCGTCGGCGGCCACCTCCTCGGCTTCCCGAACGCCCGCCTGCGCGCCTGGCTCGAGCCGCGCTCGCTGTTCCGGGCCCTCCGCGCCGACGGGCGCGGGAGCGGCTTCGCGAACGCCTTCCCGGTCGCGCACCTGCGGGCGCTCGGGTTCCCCGCCGACGGCGAGGCCGAGTTCGACCCGGAGTTGGTGCGGCGGAGGGCGCGCGCCTCCGCCACGACCGTGGCCTTCGCCGCGGGGGGCGGGCGATTCTCCACCTGGGGTGACGCGCGGGCCGGACGGGCCCTCACCCACGACATCACCGGCGTGCGCGCGAACGCCTACGGCGCGGGGATCCCGAAGCGCGAACCGGAGGAGGCGGCCGAGATCCTCTTCGGCCTGTCGGCGGGAAGGGACCTCACCCTCTTCGAGTTCTTCGAGACCGACGAGGCCGGCCACGCGCGGTCGATGGAGCGGGCGGTCGAGGTCCTGGGACGCCTCGACCGCATGCTGCGGGCGCTCGTCGCCGGGCTCGGGCAGGAGGACTCCCTCGTCGTGGCGAGCGACCACGGGAACCTGGAGGACGTCTCGCACCGCAACCACACCTGCAACCCGGTCCCGGTGCTGGGCTTCGGGCGGGCCGCCTCCAGGCTGGGAGAGGTGAGGGACCTGACCGGGATCGCCCCCCTGTTGCGGAGCCTGGCGGCGGGCGGAGCGCGCCCGCCCGGCGGCGGGGCCTAGCGGCCCGGATGGGCGCTCTCGGCGGAGGGCGCCGGCAGGAGAGGGCCCCGCTCGCCGGAGTGCGAGGTGCGCTGCAACTCGATCTCCGACACCAGCACGGCCGGGGCGATCGTCGACACCGGGACGTACCCGCTCTCCGCGCCGCAGTAGCCGTTGAAGACGCGCGTCTCGTCCCCGGTGGCGATCACCTTGTTCACCGCCGCGAGCGGGGTCCCGACGAGTTCCACGCCGCGCACCAGCTCCTCGCGCCCGGTCTCGACGTCGACGCGGTACACGAGCCGCGGAGTCCCCTTGAATGCCTGGTAGCCGAGGGTGGCGGTGTTGGTGTTGCCGCTCGAGATGTCCCGCACGAGGAGGCCGTAGGGCTTGCCCTGGCGGCGCGCCTCGGCAAGGAGCAGGCGCCTCAGCTCCTCCATGGGCACCCGCCGGGTGGAGGCGACGACGAGGTTCGCCATGCGCGCCACCGGGGGTGCCCCGCCGTGGCCGCGGGCGTGCCCGTTCGAGCGCGTGAAGGGCTTCACCGGCTTGCGGGAGAGCAGGTAGCCCTCGAGCCGCCCGTCCTTCACCAGCTCGGCCCGCTGGGCCGGCACCCCCTGGTCGTCGAAGGCGTAGGAACCGTTCAGGGAGCGGCCGGCCGCCGAGGCGAGGGTGGGGTCGTCGGCCACCTCCAGGAAGGAGGGGAGCACGAGCTTACCGAGCTGTCCCTTGAACGTCCGGCCTTCCTGGTCGTCCTCCTGGCGGTCGCCCTCGAGGCGGTGGCCCACCGCCTCGTGGAAGAGGACCCCGGTGGCCTCGGGGAAGAGGATGGCCGGCCCGATATAGGGATCGAGCGCCGGGGCCGCGCGCAGGAGGACGAGCTCGGCAGCGAGTCGCCTCGCCTCGGCGCGGAGCTCCGCGGGCCCGGGGAGCTCCTCCTGGGTCCGGCCGTACCAGTCGCGGGAGTTCTCGAGGAGCTCGCCGTCGGGGGCGCGCGCCAGCGCCTGCAGGTGGATCCCGTAGAGCGCCCCCTCGGTGACGAGCGCGGTCCCCTCGCTCGAGGTGAACCAGCGGACCTGCTTCTCCGCGTCGACCTTCATGGTGGCGTCGAAGATCCCCGGCTCGTCCCGCAGGAGCGCGGTGACCTCGCGCACCTCGCGCCGCCAGCGATCCCGGTCGAAGGCGAAGGGGAGAGGCAGGTCGACGTGCCGGTGGGGCTCCTCGCGGCTGAAGCTCGGCGACCGCTCCTCCCCCTCCGGACGGTAGACGCCCTTCCCGCGCTTCTTGAACCAGCTCGAGAGCGCCTCCTTGTACTTCTCGTCGGTGAGGAGCCAGAGGGTGTTGCGGAGCGCCATGGGGTCGTCGTCGAGGGGGGCGTCGCGGGGGGCCGCCCAGGCGGGCGCGTCCCCCACGAAGAAGGCCGGCGCGTCCTCTCCGCCGGAGCTGTCGAGGTCATAGCTCCCCACGCGCACGTCGACCGAGACCCGCCGGTCCCGCCGGTCCCGGTCCTCCGTCACTGCGCCGTGGCGTCCCGAGACCTGGAGCGAGTGGACCTCGCGGAGCTGGTAGGACGCGAAGTAGGGCGCCTCGTACCCCGGCAGGCGGAGGCGCTCCATGGCCCGGGCGAGCTCGGAGGACATGGCGTCGAGGAGCGCGAGCCGCCGGTCGCCGGGAGGCGTGGAGCCGGGCGGGGGCGGGGCGGAGGAGCCGGAGGCGAGGAGGGCAGCGAGGAAGGCGGCGGAAGCGTTCACCTCCGAAGTCTAGCCGAGGCCGCCCCGGCCCGCCGCGAAGGGCCCTTCTGCCCCCGGGATCCCGGCGTCCTCGGGTCCGCAGGGGCGGGAGCGGGCCCGCTCCGAGGGGGCTCGCGTCGCCCGGGGGCGACGGGATTCACTCACCGTCCAGGCCGGCGCTCGCCGCCGGCCTTTTTCCCCATCGCGCCCGCCTCGTCTACAATCGGCGGACGGTGCGGCGCCTCGGAAAGTACCGGCTCCTCGCCCCGATCGCATCGGGGGGCATGGCGGAGGTATGGCTCGCCGAGGTGTCCGGGCCCGCCGGCTTCGTGAAGCAGGTCGCGCTCAAGCTCGTGCGTGCCGACCGCGGCGAGGACCCGGAGATGGTGCGGATGTTCATCCAGGAAGCGAACCTGGCCTCGCGCCTGCACCACGCCAACATCGTGCACGTCTTCGACTTCGACCTCATCGAGGGCCGCTACGCCATCGCCATGGAGCTCGTGCACGGGAGGACCCTGCGCGCCGTGCTCGATCGCTGTCGGGAGACGGGCATCCGCTTCGGACTCTCGCGCTCGGTCCACGTGGCGGCGGAGCTGGCGAAGGCCCTGGCCTACGCTCATCGCCCGGTGGAGGAGGGCGGCGTGGCGGGCATCGTGCACCGGGACGTCTCGCCCCAGAACGTGCTCGTCTCCTTCGAGGGGGAGGTGAAGCTCGCCGACTTCGGGATCGCGCGAGCGCAGGACGCCGTCGGGCTCACGAACCCGGGAACGATGAAGGGCAAGGTCGGCTACATGCCCCCGGAACAGTGGCGCGGCGGGCCCATCGACGGCCGGGTGGACGTGTTCGCCCTCGGGGTGGTCCTGTGGGAGATGTGCGCCGGCCGCCGGCTCTTCGCAAGGGAGAACGAGCCCGCCACGCTCGCGGCCGTGGAGGAGGCGCACGTCTCGCCGCCCTCGGCCTGGAACGAGGAGGCCTCGCCCGAGCTCGACCGGCTCGTCCTCGCGGCGCTGGAGCGCGATCGGGAGCGCCGGATGGCCTCGGCGGCGGAGATGGCCCAGGCGCTCGCCGGGATCCGGATGAAGCTCTCGCGCACCCCCGAGGACCACGACCTTCGCCCCTTGATGCGCCGGCTCTGGCCGGCGGAGGACATGCGCCCGCCCTTGGCGGCAGCCGCGGAACCCGAGGAGGGAGGGAGGGCCTCGGCCGCTGGGCGGTCCGGCCGGGCCGGTCGCTGGCTCCTCGCGGGAGCCGCCGCGCTCGCGCTCGCGGTGGGCGCCCTCGCGCTTCTCTGGCTCGCTGCGCCGGCGCCGCCGCCCCGGCCCGTCGCCTCGTCGCCGGTCGCGCCGGCTCCGGCTCCGGCGGAGCAGGGGAGGGGAGGGGCCTTAGCTGCCGCCGCGGCCCCCGCGCCGGCCCCGGGCGACGAGGCCGCCCCGGCGGGGCCTCCCCCGGCACCGCCTGCGCGCCGCCCCGCGCCCGCGGTGGTGCGCGGCGCGAGCGACCGCCTGGGCGGGCTCCCGGTCCCGGACGTCGCCTCTGGCGAGGGCGTGCTCTTCGTGAACACGGTTCCCTGGGCGGAGGTCTCGGTCGACGGCCAGACGGCCGGGGACACCCCGCGGGAGCTGCGCCTCTCCGCCGGCAAGCACCGCCTCAGGCTCCGGCATCCCACCCTGGGAAGCGTGGAGCGTTTGCTCGAGGTCAAGGCGGGCGAGCGCGTCCGCTTCGAGCCCCCGCTCCAGCGGTGAAGTAGCCCCATAGCCCCAAACGAGGGTCGGCCCGGTTTCGGGTGACTCCGAAACCCGTTGACATGATCCATTCAATGTACTAGCTTTGAAATTGGACATTCTGAATATACTTTTAAATGGATTTTCTCCTCCCCCCGCACGAGATCGAACGCCTGGAGCGCGAACGCGCCGCCGGCGTCACCAGTCGCGAGGTGGTGAGGCTTTTCGAGGCGAAGGGAGCGCGGCTCTCGGAGTCCACCTTCCGGAAGTACGTCCAGGTCGGCCTCTTGCCGCGCAGCCGCCGCGTGGGGCGCAAGGGCAAGCACACCGGGTCGACCGGGCTCTACCCCGTCGAGGTGCTGCGCCGCATCAACCTCATCAAGCGGATGATGGCGGAGGGAGTGACGCTCGAAGAGATTCGCGGGAGCTTCGTCGCGCTCAAGAACCGGCTCGAGGATGTCGAGCACGAGTTCGCGTCGCTCCTGACCGACCTGTCGCGCAAGGCGCGCGAGCACCCGGGGCGAAAGGAGATGGAGGGCGAGCTCGTCCGGGCTCGGCGGGAGGTGCGAAGGGCGCTCGGGCGGATCGAGCGGGTCGGCGGCCGCATCGCCACCGTGCCTCCGCGCGGGCGCGAGGCGGAGTGGGGAGCGGGCGCGAGTGGCGGCGAACCGGTCGGAAGGGGAAGGGAGGCGTCGGGATGAGCGAGGCGAAGCAGTGGAAGGACGAGAGCGATCCGGGCGGAGCGGAGCAGGTCCCCGTCTTGCGAAACCAGGCCGCGGCTCCGGAGGAGAACGAGCTGGAGGGGAAGAGGGGCCGTCGCCGGTCGAAGACCATGTCCCGCAAGGAGATCGCCCGGGAGCTGCGGCGGCAGCGGGCCACCGGCGTCATCGACCCCGAGCTCGAGGAGGTCATCCGCGAGGTGGAGGCGGCGCGACCGCGCACCCGGGCAGACTGCGTCGGCGCGCCGCGGCCGTGCATGTTCATCTCCTGCAAGCACCACCTCTACCTGGACGTGAACCCCTCCACCGGCTCCATCAAGCTGAACTTCCCCGACAAGGAGATCTGGGAGATGGAGGAGACCTGCGCCCTCGACGTCGCCGACCGGGGCGGGATCACCCTGGAAGAGGTGGGGACCATCATGAACCTCACCCGGGAGCGGATCCGCCAGGTGGAGACGCGCGGCCTGCTCAAGCTGCGCGCCATGGCGGAGGACGAGCCCCGCGCTCGCCTCGGGAACGACGTCGCCGGCGACGACTTCTAAGGAGAGCCGTCCCGGACCGGGCTGGCCCCCGCCGCCCTTGAAGTCCGGGGCCGCGGGGGCTAGAAAGGGCGCCCTTCTCAACGGAGGTGCCCCCGTGGTCGTCCGCCGCGCCCTGCTCTCGGTCTCCGACAAGACCGGCCTCGTCCCCTTCGCCCGCCGGCTCGCCGCGCGGGGAGTGGAGCTGCTCTCCACCGGTGGCACCCAGCGCGCCCTCTCCGAGGCCGGCCTGCGCGTCATCCCCGTCGGCGACTACACCCAGGCGCCGGAGATCCTGGGAGGCCGGGTGAAGACGCTCCATCCGCGCGTCCACGGCGGCATCCTCTACCGGCGCGGCCTTTCGGCGGACGAGGCAGACGTGGCGGCCCGCGACATTCCCCCCATCGACCTGGTGGTGGTGAACCTCTACCCGTTCCGGGAGGCGGTGGCGGCGGGCAAGCCGTTCGACGAGGTGGTCGAGGAGATCGACATCGGGGGCCCGGCGATGGTCCGCAGCGCGGCCAAGAACTCCGCCCACGTGGCGGTCGTCGTCGACCCCGCCGACTATGAGCGGGTGGCGGCCGAGATCGAGGCGGGCGGAGCCGTGAGCGACGTCACCCGCTTCGACCTCATGAAGAAGGCCTTCGCCCACACCGCCTCCTACGACGCGGCCATCGCCGAGTACCTATCCTCCCGGAGCTCGAAGTCGGCCACTCCCAGCCACTTCCCCGGGACCCTCGCCGCCACCTGGAGCAAGGTGCAGGACCTCCGCTACGGGGAGAACCCCCACCAGGCGGGCGCCTTCTACCGCTCCCCGCGCGAGCCCCAGGAGCCCTCGGTGGCCTTCGCCGGCGTCCTCCAGGGCAAGGAGCTCTCCTACAACAACCTGCTCGATCTGGAGGCCGCGCTCGCCGGGGTGAAGGAGTTCGAGGAGGCGGCCTGCGTCGTCATCAAGCACAACACCCCCTGCGGCGTCTCGCTCGGCGCGGGTCCGGCGGAGGCCTTCGCGCGCGCCCGCGACTGCGACCCGGTCTCGGCCTTCGGCGGCATCGTGGCGCTCAACCGGTCCGTGGACGCCGCGGCGGCGAAGGAACTCGCCGGCCTCTTCCTCGAGTGCGTCATCGCGCCCGCCTACGGGCCCGAGGCGCGCGAGATCCTGGGCGCGAAGAAGAACCTGCGGCTCCTGGAGAGCCCCAGGCTCGGGGAGCCGCGGTCGCGCTGGGCGAGGCAGCCCGAGGAGTCGCGCGAGCTGCGCTCCATCGTCGGCGGCCTGCTGGTGATGGACCGCGACCTCGGCTCCATCCGCCGCGAGGACTGCCGGGTGATGACGAAGCGCGCCCCCAGCGAGGAGGAGTGGAAGGACCTCCTCTTCGCCTGGAAGGTGGTGAAGCACGTCAAGTCGAATGCCATCGTCTTCGCCAGGGGAGACCGGACGGTCGCCATCGGCGGGGGGCAGACGAGCCGGGTGGAGTCGGTGAAGACCGCGGTGATGAAGGCGCGGCTCCCGCTCCGCGGCTCTGCGGTGGCGTCCGACGCCTTCTTCCCCTTCGCCGACGGGGTGGAGGAGATCATCCGCGCCGGCGCCACCGCCGTCATCCAGCCCGGCGGCTCGGTCCGGGACGCCGAGGTGGTGGCGGCGGCCGACCAGGCGGACATCGCCATGGTGGCCTCCGGGATGCGCCACTTCCGGCACTGAGAGAGCGCCGCCGGAGGCCCCCGCGCCGGGGCGCCCGCAGGCGTGGTATATCGCCCCCGCATGCGCGTTCTCGTCGTGGGCGCGGGCGGCCGCGAGCACGCCCTCGCCTGGAAGATCTCTCGCAGCCCGCTCGCCGAGAAGGTCTACTGCGCGCCCGGCAACCCCGGGACGGCGCGCGTCGCCGAGAACCTGCCCATCGCCGCCGACGACGTGGAGCGACTCGCGCGGTGGGCGCGCGAGAATGCCATCGACCTGGTGGTGGTCGGACCCGAGGCTCCGCTCGTCGGCGGTCTGTGCGATCGGCTGGCGGGGAGCGGGGTGGCGGCCTTCGGGCCGAGCGCGGCGGCGGCGCGCCTGGAGGGGTCGAAGGCCTTCGCCAAGGAGGTGATGGAGGCGGCCGGGATCCCGACCGCCTCGCACCGCGTCTTCGAGTCCCTCGAGCCGGCCGCCGCCTACGCCCGGGCCCGGGAAGGCAAGGTGGTGGTGAAGGCCGATGGCCTCGCCGCCGGCAAGGGAGTGGTGGTGTGCGGGAGCGTGGCCGAGGCCGAGGCGGCATTGCGGAGCCTCCTCGTCGAGCGCGTTCACGGCGCGGCGGGCTCCCGCGTGGTGGTGGAGGAGAGGCTCGAGGGGCCCGAGGCGAGCGTCATCGCCCTCACCGACGGGAAGCGGCTCCTCACCCTGCCGCCGGCACAGGACCACAAGCGCATCTTCGACGGCGACCAGGGGCCCAACACCGGTGGAATGGGGGCCTTCTGCCCCACGCCCACGGTGGACGCGGCGCTGCTCGCCGAGGTGGAGAGGACCGTGCTCCTGCCCACCATCGCCGAGATGGCGCGGCGAGGAACGCCCTTTCGCGGGGCGCTCTACGCCGGGCTCATGCTCACCGAGCGCGGGCCGAGGGTGCTCGAATTCAACGCCCGCTTCGGCGACCCGGAGACGCAGCCCATCCTCATGCGCCTCGGGAGCGACCTCCTCCCGGCGCTGCTCGGCGCCGCCCGGGGAGAGCTCGGGGGCGCTCGGCTGGAGTTCGACCCGCGCGCCGCCGTGGGCGTCGTCCTGGCGGCCGAGGGCTACCCCGGCACCGTCGTCCAGGGCGACGTCGTCGAGGGAGCGGAGGAGGCGCTGGGGGAGGGGGTGGAGGTGTTCCAGGCGGCCACCGCGCGAGGGCCGGACGGGAAGCTCCGCACCGCCGGAGGGCGGGTCCTCACCGTCTGCGCTCTCGGGCGGGACCTGGAGGAGGCCGCCGCCCGCGCGTACCGGGCGGCCGGGACCATTCGCTTCCGCGGCGGCCAGTACCGCCGCGACATCGGAAGGGCTCTTTCGCCTGCCAGGAATCGGGAGGTCACGTGACGGCCAAGGTCCTCATTCTCATGGGCTCCGACTCGGACTGGGAGGTGATGTCGGAGGCGAGGAAGTCGCTCCAGGAGATGGGAGTGGAGAGCGACGTCCACGTCTCGAGCGCCCACCGCACGCCGGAGCGGACCGCCGCCCTGGCGCGCGAGGCGGCCGGGCGCGGGATCCGGGTCATCATCTGCGGCGCGGGCGCCGCCGCCCACCTCTCCGGGGTGGTCGCGGCCGAGAGCCCGCTCCCGGTGCTGGGCGTGCCCCTCGCCTCGAGCGACCTCTCCGGCCTCGACGCGCTGCTCGCCACCGCCCAGATGCCCTCCGGGGTGCCGGTGGGAACGCTCGCCATCGGCAAGGCGGGGGCGCGCAACGCCGGCCTGCTCGCTGCCCGCATCCTGGCCCTCTCCGACCCCGAGGTGGCCGCCAAGGTGCGCGAGCAGCGGGCCCGCATGAGTCAGGAGGTCGAGGCGAAGGACGAGGCCCTGCAGAAGCGGCTGCGGGGCGAATAGAGGGCGTGGACACGCTCGACCGCTACCTGGCGCGCGAGATCCTGCTGCCCTTCGCGGCGGGGCTCCTCTTCCTCACCCAGCTCCTACTCGCCTCCCAGCTCCTCGCCCAGGCCGACGTGCTGTTCGGCGGCGGGGTCTCGGCCTGGGACGTGATCCGCATTCTCGCCGACCTCGTCCCGCACGTCCTCGAGTACGTCCTGCCGGTCGCCTTCCTGCTCGGCGCCGTGCTGGGCGTCGGTCGCCTCGCCGAGTACCGCGAGATCGTGGCCCTCTCGGCGGCAGGCATCTCGCCGGTGAGGCTCGTCCGGGTTCCCCTCCTCCTCGGCGTGGCGGTCTCCGCGGTGGCGATGTGGATCGCCCTGCAACTCGCACCCGCCGGACTGCGCGACGCCCGCGGCCGCATCGACGAGGTGATCAAGCGCAACCTCCAGGGGGAGATCCGCGCCGGGGTCTTCTACGAGGACATTCCCGGCTTCACCCTCTACGCGGCCGAGGTCAAGCCGGACGGCTTCCGCCACGTCCTCATCGCCGACCGCACCAACCCATCCGCCCCGGTCCTGGCGCTCTCCGAGAGGGGGCGCTTCGAGCCCTCCCCGGGGGGCAGCCTAAGGCTGGTGCTCGACCGGGGCGAACTGCACCGAGAGGAGCCGGCGAGCGAGTACATCGTGGCGGCCTTCGACCGGGCCTCGGTGGACCTCGGGCTCGGCCAGACCCTGGGGGAGCGCAACCGGCTCTCGGGCTCCGCCTTCGAGCTCACCCCGGCCGAGATCCGCCGGGCCGGGCAGCCCGGGGGCGGGCGGAGCGAGGAGGAGGCCCGCGGCTGGAGGACGTTCCTGTGGAGGCGCATCGCCGTCCCTCTCGGGATCCTGGCGCTCGGCCTCCTCGCCGTTCCCATCAGCGCCATGCGCCGCGGGGGGCGCGCCTTCGGATACGGGGTGACGCTGCTCGCGGTGGTGGCGTACTACTCCCTCCTGCGCTTCGGGGAGAAACTCTCGCACCGGGGCACCCTGCCCCCGTGGCTCGGCCCCAACGTCGCCAACCTGGCGGTGGCGGCGGTGGCGATCGTCCTGCTCGCCCAGCTGGCCCGCCGCGGTACCGGAGCCGTGAAGTGACCCTCTTCTTCCACATCGCCCGGCGCGCGCTCGTCGCCTTCGTCGGCGCGCTCGTGGCGGTGGTGATCCTCTTCCTGGTGGTGGAGGTCTCCGAGAACGCCAACCTCTTCCGGGGAGAGGGGTGGCTCGAGGGAGCCGTCGAGGTCTACCTCAACCGGGCGGCGGCGGTGGCCTGGCAGACGGCGCCCGCCGCCATGCTCCTCGGCGCCTCGCTCACCGCCTCGAGCCTTCGCCGCACCCGGGAGTACGACGCCATGCGGGCGCTCGGGCTCGGCCCCTGGCGGGTGGCCCTTCCCATCCTGGCGGTGGCGACGGTCGTCGCCCTCGGGATGATGGTGTTCGACGACCTGGTCGCCGCCGGCGCCGCCGCCCGGGCGGACGAGATCCTCGCCACCCGGTTCAACGGGGGTGCGAACTGGCGCCGCTGGCAGGAGCCGAAGCGCTGGTTCCGCGGCCGGGGCGGGAGGCGCGTCTACGACCTGCGCGGGACCGGGGAGGGGGGCGCATTCGAGCGGGTCACCATCCTCGAGCTCAGCCCCGAGTTCCGGCTGGAGCGCAGGATCGACGCGCAGCGCATGCTCCCCGGGGGCGCCGGGGAGTGGATCCTGGAGGACGTCGAGGAGCGGACCTTCACCCCAGCGGGATTCCGGCTGGAGAAGGCCGACCGGAAGGTCTACCGGTTCGACGAAGACCCCGAGGCCTTCGCGGTGCGGCCGGGCTCTCCCGCCCAGATGCGGCGCTCCGTCGTCGCCTCCCAGATCCAGGTGCGCCGCCGCCTCGGCCTCGCCACCGCCGACTACGAGCTCGAGTGGCAGCGGAAGATCGCCTATCCGGCGGCGGCGATCCCCGCGGCGCTGCTCGCGCTGGCGCTCGCGCTCCGGCGCGACCGGCGCGGGAACGTCACCGCCTCGGTGGCCGAGTCGGTGGGGGTCTCCGTCGCCTTCTGGGGGCTCCAGGGAGTCGCCTGGTCCCTGGGGCGCTCGGGCCGCATCTCCCCGGCGGCGGCGGCCTGGCTGCCCGACGCCGTCGTTCTCGTCGCCGGGCTCTGGGCCCTGCGGCGCTTTCGCTAGCGGAGGACCGCCGGGATGGCGCTCTTCACCTGCGACGTCGCCGAGGTGGCGCTCGTCCTGCGCCGGGGGGGGATCGCCGTCTACCCGACCGAAACCTTCTACGGCCTCGGAGCCGTCGCTTCCCTCCCGGACGCGATCGCGCGCCTCGCCCGGGCCAAGTTCAGGCCCGAAGGGAAGCCGCTCCCGCTCGTCGTCGCCGATCGCGACATGGCGTTTGCGCTCTGGTCGGCGGTGCCCGACGAGGCGCGGGTGCTCGCTGCCGCGTTCTGGCCGGGCCCGCTCACGCTCGTGTCCAGGGCGGCGAACGGGCTCCCCGCCGAGGTGGCCGGGCCCGGCACCGTCGGGGTGCGGGTGCCCGGGAGCGAAGTCGCGCGGGACCTCTCCCGGCTCTCGGATGCACCCCTGGTGTCGACCTCCGCGAACCTCTCGGGGGGTGAGCCCGTGCGCCGCGTCGAGGATCTCGACCCGGCCCTCGCGCTCGCGGTAGATGCGGTCCTCGACGGCGGACCTACCCCGGGAGGGTTGCCGAGCACGGTGGTGGAGGTGGGCCCGGGAAGGGTCGTGCTCGTCCGCGGGGGAGCGGTTCCCTGGCCCGAGATCCTCCGGGCGATGCGCGCGGCGGCCTTGCCCTCCGCAGCCGACTGATCTACGGTCCCGCGACCCCATGCCCGCCGTCGCGCCTTTTCGCGGTCTCCGCTTCGCTGCGCCCGGCAGGGACATCTCGGACCTGGTTGCACCTCCCTACGACGTCATCTCGCCCGCCCTGCGCGAGACGCTCCTCTCGCGCTCGCCGCAGAACGTGGTCCGCCTCATCCTGGAGAAGGAGGGCCCCGGAGACGCTCCCGGAAGCGATCGGTACACGCGCGCGAGCGCCACCTTCCGCGGTTGGATCGCACGCGGAGTCCTTCAACGGGATGTTCAGCCGGCGCTCTACCCCCTCGAGCAGACCTTCCCCACCCCCGACGGCCGCGAGCGAGTCCGGCGCGGGCTCCTCGCCGCCGTGCGCCTGCACGACTTCAAGGACGGCGTCGTGCGGCCGCACGAGAGCACGCTCGCCGGGCCGCTTGCCGACCGCCTGGAGCTGACGCGCCACGCCCGCGCCAACCTCTCGCCGGTGTTCGGCGTCTACGACGACCCGCGCGCCGAGGTGGCGCAGGCCCTCGCCGGCGCCTTCGTCCCCGACCCGGTGGCGCAGGCGGTGACGGACGACGGGACCCGGCAGCGCATGTGGCGGCTCGAGGACCCCCAGAGCATCTCGGCGGTGAAGCGCCTGCTCGCCGACCGGCGCGTCATCATCGCCGACGGCCACCACCGCTACGGGGCGGCGCTCTCCCTGCGGGACGAGCTCGACCGGGAGACGCCGGGCCTGCCCGCCGAGGGGGGGCACCGCTGGGTGCTCATGTACCTGCTCGCGGCCAGCGATCCGGGGCTCGTCATCTTCCCCACCCACCGGCTCCTGCGGAACCTGCCCGGCCTGCGGTCTGCCGGACTCGCCTCCGGCTTGGAGCGCTGGTTCCGGGTGGACGCCATCGCCGAGGACATCCGGCGACCGACGGGGCGAGCCTGGGCCATCTCGCGCCTCTCCGAGCACCTCGGGAAGTCCACCGCCTTCGTCCTCGTCACCGCGGAGGACGGCCGCGCCCGGTTGCTCACCCTGCGCGAGGACGCCGACCTGTCCGGCCTCCCGCTGCCGAAGGACAGGAACCTACGGGAGCTCGACGTCAGCGTCCTCCACGGGGTCGTCCTCGAGGGGCTCCTGGGCCTCTCCAAGGCGTCCCAGGACCGCGAGGAGAACCTGGTCTACGTGCGGGACGCCGGCGAGGCGGTGGCGAGGACGCTGAGCGGAGAGGCCCAGGCGGCCTTCCTTCTCAACCCCACTCCCATGTGGCAGGTCCAGGCGGTGGCCGACGCCGGACTGACGATGCCGGTGAAGAGCACCTGGTTCCACCCGAAGATCCCGAGCGGGCTCGTGATGAGGGAGTTGGATCCGGCCGGGCCGCCTTGATGTAGCGCCCCGCCGGCCCTTTCCCGCGCCGCCGGTTTGCGCTAGAAACGCGCCCATGCCGTTTCCACAGGAACGCCCCCGCCGCTTGCGCCGCAACGAGGCCCTGCGCACCCTCGTCCGCGAGACCCATCTCTCGCCCGACGACTTCATGTGGCCGCTCTTCGTCGTCCCCGGCTCGAAGGTCCGCAAGGCGGTGAAGAGCATGCCGGGGGTCTTCCAGCTCTCGGTGGACGAGCTCGTCGGCGAGGCGCAGGCGGGCTGGGACGCTGGGGTGCGCTCGGTCATCCTCTTCGGAGTGCCGGAGCACAAGGACGAGGTCGGCACTGGCGCCTACGCCGACGAGGGGATCGTGCCGCGCGCGGTCCGGGCGCTGCGCGAGAGGGTCCCGGGACTGATCATCGCCACCGACGTCTGCCTCTGCGAGTACACCGACCACGGGCACTGCGGGGTCCTGAAGCCGCCGCTGGCCGGTGGACCGAAGCAGGACCTGGGGGTCGACAACGACCTCACCCTGCCCATCCTGGCGAAGGAGGCGGTGGCCCACGCCCGGGCGGGCGCCGACATCGTCGCGCCCTCCGACATGATGGACGGCCGGGTGGCCGCCATCCGGGAGAGGCTCGACGAAGGTGGGTTCCCGGATGTCCCCATCCTCTCCTACGCGGCCAAGTACGCCGGCGCGTTCTACGGACCGTTCCGGGACGCCGCCGAGAGCGCGCCGCGCGAGGGGCCCGGCATCCCCAAGGACCGCAAGGGCTACCAGATGGACCCCGGGAACGCTCGCGAGGCCCTGCGCGAGGTGGCGCTCGACGTCGCCGAGGGCGCCGACATGGTCATGGTGAAGCCCGCCGTGCCCTACCTCGACATCGTTCGCATGATCCGCGAGCGGTTCCCGGTGCCGGTGGCGGCCTACCACGTGTCGGGCGAGTACGCGATGATCAAGGCGGCGGCACAGGCCGGATGGGTCGACGAGGAGCGGGTGGTCCTCGAGACCATGCTGTGCATCCGCCGGGCGGGAGCCGATTTCATCCTCACCTACTTCGCCAAGGACGCGGCCCGTCTCCTGACCGGGGGCCGTCGTTGAGCAAGGACCCGGAGACCCGGTACCAGGTGGCGGAGGTGTCGCCCGTCACTGCCGAGACGCTGGAGCGGGCGCTCAACGAGCACGCCGAGGACGGGTCCAGCTTCGAGTCCATGCACTTCGTCATGCGAGACGGCTCTCACCGGCCCGCCATGGCCTACCTCCTCTTCACCGCCGGGAGGGCGGGGCGAAAGCGCCCCGGCCGCTAGATGCGCGAGGCGCGGCGCGAGGGCTCTCCCTACCCGAAGGCCGACCTGATGCTCCGGGGTCTGGCCCGAGGCCTCGACTTTCTCCTCGCCATCGCCCTCGCCCAGCTGGGCCACGAGCTCGGTGCCATCCTGGCGGTGGTGTACCTCCTCCTCGCCGACGGCTTCATGCACGGGCAGTCGCTCGGCAAGCGCGTCTTCGGGGTCCGGGCGATGCAGATCCCCGGCCGGACTCCGGCCGGGTACCGCGAGTCGATGCTGCGCAACGCCGACTTCGCCCTGGTGGCCCTCTTCTACGTCGTCCCGCTGGGGTGGATCCTGCTCGTCCTGGTGGGCCTCCCGGTGGTGGCCTTCGAATCCTGGATGGTCTGGACCGACCGGCTCGGGATCCGCATCGGCGACATCTTCGCCGACACCCAGGTGGTGGACGCCAAGGTGGTGACGAAGATCGAGGTGGTGGCCGCGCACTCCTTCCCCATGTCGCCGGCGCCGCCCGGGCACGGCGCCGGCCGCGGCGCGGTCGCGGGCCACGCCGCTCGCGCCGCCTGAGGGCGCCGCGCCGGAAGGCCCGGGCACGGGAAGAGCCATGCGCATCGCCCTCACCCACAACCTCCGCCTCTCCGACTCCGAGGAGGAGGCCGAGTTCGACACCAGCGAGACCGTGGCCCTGCTCGCCGGGGCCATCGAGCGGCTCGGCCACCGCGTCGAGCGCGTCGAGGTCTCGGGACCGGCCTCGCGGACGGCCACTCGCCTCGAGGCATTCGGCCCCGACCTCATCTTCAACACCGCCGAGGGGCGGCGCGGGCGCTTCCGTGAGGCCTTCTTCCCGGCCCTCTTCGACGAACTGGGCATGCCCTACACCGGGTCGGATGCCTGGGTGCTCGCCGTCACCCTGGACAAGCAGCTCACCAAGTTGGCGCTGCAGCAGCACGGGATCCCGACGCCGCGCTGGCAGTACGTCGAGGATCCGCAGCGGCTCGTCCCCACGGCGCTGCGCTTCCCGGTCATCGTCAAGCCGAACTTCGAGGGAAGCTCGAAGGGAATTACCCAGGACTCGGTGGTCGAGGACGTCGCCCGGGCTCACGAGGCGGTCGCGGAGGCGCTGCGCCGCTATCCCGCCGGCGTGCTCGTCGAGGAGTACATCGTCGGCCGCGACATCACCGTCCCCTTCCTTGAGGTCGCCGGGGAGGAGCGGTCGGGGGTGCTGCAGCCGGTGGAGTACGTCATCGACGAGCGCGGCCGGGCCGGGCGCCGGCACGCCATCTACGACTACGAGCTCAAGACGACGCTCGACGAGTGCGTCTCGGTGCGGGCGCCGGCGCGGCTGTCGCGGGAAGAGACGACGCGGGTGCAGGGACTCGCCGCCACGGTCTTCAAGGTCCTGGGCGTGCGTGACCTGGGCCGCATCGACTTCCGCCTCGGAGACGACGGGCAGCTCTATTTCCTGGAGGTGAATGCGCTGCCCTCCCTGCAGCCCGGGGCCGGCATCTACGCGGCCGCGGCCCTGGAGGGGCTGCACGCCGACGCGGTGGTGGGCGCCGTCATCCGGAGCGCGGAGCGGCGCTGGAACCTGGAGGTGCCTCGCAGCCGCCGCGGCCGGCCGCGGCGGGCGGACCGGCTCAAGGTCGGCTTCGCCTTCAACGTGAAGCGCATCCACCCCGACCCGGCCGGCGATCAGGACGACGAGGCGGAGTACGACGCGCCCGAGACGCTGCAGGCCATCCGGGAGGCGATCGCCAGCCACGGGCACGAGGTGGTCGACCTCGAGGCGACGAGCGACCTGCCGGTGGTCCTCGCCTCCACCCCGGTGGACGTGGTCTTCAACATCGCCGAGGGCTTTCGCGGGCGCAGCCGCGAGTCGCAGGTCCCGGCCCTCCTCGAGCTCCTCGACATCCCCTACAGCGGCTCCGACCCGGCCGCGCTCTCCGTCTCGCTCGACAAGGCGCTCGCGAAGCGAATGGTGCGGACGCACGGAGTGCTGACGCCGGACTACACGGTGATGTCGACCGGCAAGGAGCGCCTCCCCCGGGAGATGCAGCGCTTCCCGCTCATCGTGAAGCCGGTGGCCGAGGGGACCTCCAAGGGGGTGACGGCGAAGAGCGTGGTCCACGACGAGGCCGAGCTCCGCGAGGTCGCCCGGGAGCTGGTGGCGAAATACCGCCAGCCCGCGCTGGTGGAGCAGTACATTGCCGGCCGGGAGTTCACCCTGGGGCTGTTGGGGGAGCGGCGCCCGCGCGTGCTGCCGGCGATGGAGATCGTCTTCCTCGACGCCGGCGACCCCACCCCCGTCTATTCCTTCGACATGAAGCAAGAGTGGAGCAAGCGCATCCGCTACGAGGTGCCGGCGAGGCTCACCGAGCGGGAGTCGGAGCGGCTCGAGCGCGCCGCCCGGGAGTGCTTCACCGCGCTCGGGTGCCGGGACGTGGCCCGCCTCGACTTCCGCATGGACGCGCAGGGGCGGGTGTTCTTCATCGAGTCGAACCCACTGCCGGGACTGGCGCCGGGGTGGAGCGATCTCGTCCTCATCGCGGAGGCCGCCGGCGTCTCCTACCGGGACCTGATCGGGGAGATCCTCTCCTTCTCCATCCGGCGGCTGCTGGAGCGCGCGCGCGAGCGCGAGAGGGCGCGCCGCGCCGCCGTGCGCGAGGCCGCGGGAGGGAACGGCGTCCGGCGCGAGGCGGGCGGCGAAGGCCTTCCGGAGGCCGAGGACTAGGGTTTTACCCGGCTCCCCCC
>Ga0335080_10000140_pt1 | contig 62876 bp, 44 predicted proteins | sample Lox_Sample_34_FD_206720 | JGI IMG/M metagenome (GOLD analysis project Ga0335080, IMG submission 206720) | Soil microbial communities from Loxahatchee National Wildlife Refuge, Florida, United States - Lox_Sample_3.4 | ecosystem: Environmental > Terrestrial > Soil > Wetlands | place: USA... | reverse complement strand
TAGCGCTGCCCTGCCGACCACAGTCCCACCCACTGCATGATCGTCAGATCCACTCCCGGAGTCGCCCCGCGTATCGCGTTCTCCACGCGAAAGCTGACCGCCACAGTCTCGACCGACTGACCGAGAGTTGCCGGACGCCTTTCGATCCGCGTTACAGTCCCGGAGAAAATCAGCCCAGCCGCGCGCGCGAGCTGTGAGAATCCGTACTGGCCCGGAGGCGCCGTGGGAGCCCACGAAGGAGGCGGCCACGAAGGAGGGAATACCGGCAGCTCTGTCGCGTGCGACGGCGGCTCGATCCCGTATTCTGGGGCCCGGCGCTGGGATCGCATTCCCTGCCCCGCCAGTGGGCAGGGCAGCGAAAGCAGAGCCACCACGAGCAGACAGCAACAAACTCTCCCAAACATTTGGAGAGACCTCGCTCAATAGTTGTCTGCTCGGAGGAAACCTGGAAAACGCGTCAGCATAGTGCCAAGCGAAATTCGGAATCTGTGACGGATGTCACAAGTGCCTGTGAATTTTTCGATCCTTCCCGTTTCCGAACTACCGCGCAGCCGACTCCGCCACTTCCGGTGTAGACTGTCTCCCGGTTTGGAGGACTACCTCGTTATGACAAGAATTCTCGCCGTTGTCCTGCTCTGCCTGCCCTTCCTGGCCTTCGCACAAGACAAAGCGGACCAGAAGCCGCCCACACTTCGCAGCATCCTGCTCGAACAGCTCAAGACCACGCACAACAACAAGGACTGGTTCGTTCCCGCCAACATCGCCGTCGAAGGGCTCACCGCCGAACAGGCCAACTGGACCGACGGCAAAGGCAACCACTCCATCGGACAACTCGCCTATCACCTGGTCTTCTGGAACACCCAGGTCCTCGATAAGTTCAAGGGCATAACTCCACCCAAGTTCAGCGGCAATAACGACGAGACCTTCACCGCCTTCGATGCCAAGCAATGGGCCGACACTGTGAAGCAGCTCGACAACGTGATGGTCGAGCTTGAAAAGTTCGTCGAGACCGCCGACGACAAGACGATCGAGAAGAATGCTTCTACACTTGCCCACATCGGCACCCACAACGCCTACCACATCGGCCAGATCATCTACATCCGCCGCCTGCAAGGTTCCTGGAACCCGGAGAAGGGCGTGAAGTAAACATTTGGCGAGAACGCGAAGCCCCGAACGCGAGGGAATCAGCCTGGCATCGGCGCCACCAGTGACGCAGGTGGGAAGCGAGGCATGCCCACCTGCGAGGTCAGACCATCCATCCCTGCCCAACAACGAAGAACCCCAATGAGATTCCTGGTTGCCATCCTTCTTTCCATCGCCAGCACGACCGCCAACGCTCAATCCATCCCTGCCGTTAGTCACTTCACTGGATCATCTTCGGTCGAACTGGTTGCGGACGGCCGCACTGCGACGATTCACATCGGCGAATCGATGAGCGGCTGGACCCTGATGCAAGTGATCTCTACCGGCGCCGCCGAGCGCTGCGCCATCCTCGAAGACTTCGCCCACCAGGACGGCCGCATCGTATTTCTGGGCCGCAGCGGCGTGCTCCTGAGTTTGCCCAAGACTTCAGAGCCCACGGCCGAGGATCCCACCCGCCTTTACCTCGGCCACACCATCGACGAGGTCATAAAAAGCGACACCGACCTGCTGGGAGCAGAGATTCTCTCCAAGGCAGGCGATCCCCAATATGCCGATGTCGCCGCCGCCCTACCGCCGATCACGCGGAAGATGAACACTTATAGCTTCCTCGGCACGCCCGGCAACATGGACAAAGTCTGGTTCAACTATGGCGGACGTACCCCGAACTTCGATCCCGCTCCCTACGATCCGGCCATCACCGCAATTCGCGACCGCGACCAGGTGCGCGATGGTCTCGTCGGCGGTTATCTTCCCGTGCTGCGCTTCGTCTATCCGGAACCAGAAGGCGCCTGGACGGAGATGCTGGCCTTCGCCCCGTTTCGCGTAACAAACGGCAACGATCGAGCCCAGCCCGTGTGGTATCGCGTCGCGCACGTCAAGAATCAGCGCCTCGAATGGGTCCGCTACATCGACTCCTATCATCCCTTTCCGCCGCGCACCGACTACGATCCCGCCATCTTCTATCGCGATCTTCTGGACCTCGACCATCAATGGAAGCAGTTGCTGCAGACATCGATGACCATCAACCTGCCGGACGATCGCGTCGCCAACATGGCCCGCTTCGCGCTCGTTCGCGACCTGATGACCCGCGTCCACGATTTTCCCAAGTACGGCGCCGTCGACAAGGACTACGCCGGCACCGAGCACGACGGGTTCCCCGACACCTTCAACGTCGACACCACCGCCATGCTGGAGTGGGGCCTGACCGATCTCGCCGGGCGGTACATCGACAACTATTTCGGAAAGTTCGTCCGCGACGACGGCTCACTCCTCTATCGCGGCCCCGAGGTCGGCCAATACGGCAGGATGCTCACTGTCGTCGCCGAATACATTCACTATGGGGGCGACCCGGCTGTCGTGCTGAGGCAGCGCAGCCGCATCGATGGCGTCACCAGACTCTTGCTCAATCTGCGGGCTCGCGCCAAGACCCTCCCGCCGAGCGACCCCGCCTACGGAATGATCGCCGGATGGAGCGAGGCCGATGCCTGTCTCGATCCAGACCCTCCCCGTTACATGCAGCCTTATTTCTCGAACAGCGCCGAAGCGGCCCGCGGCTTCCGCGACCTCGGCCAGGTCTGGGAGAAACTCGGAAAGCAGAAGCAGGATTCCAATCTCGCCGCTTGGGGACGAAGACTTCAGCGTGAGTCAGCAGAGCTGCAGCGGGACCTGCAAGCCTCGATCTCCCGCTCCATCCTGCATCTCGACGGCGAAGCGATACTGCCGTCGATCGCCGGAGTGAAGCAGCCGTTCCATGTCGCCGTGCCCGCGGATCCTGCCGATCCGCAGTACCGCTCTTATCGCGCTTATGTCGAGATGATGGACTCCGGCCTGCTCACCGCCGACCAGGTCAAGATGATCGTCGACTACCGCACACGCCACCACGACGTCATCCTCGGTATGCCCGCCGCCTACGGATTCCGCACCGGAGTCATGGCCGGATTCCTCTCCTATGGCCACGGCTACGGCCTGATCCAGCACGACCTGATCCGCGAAGCTCTCCTGATGATGTATTCCGACATGGCGCACCAGTTCACCCGCGGAACCTGGACCGCTCCCGAAACCCGCAGCATCGTGCCCAGCGAGGGCGTTGCTCCCTACTGCACACCCGCGCAGTTGGTGGTCGCACTGATGACCCGTTGGCTTCTGGTGTTTGAGGATCCGCAGTCCGATGAGGTATGGATTGCCAAAGCCACTCCGCGCGAATGGCTTCGCGACGGCAAGACGATCTCAGTCGAGCACGCCCCAACCCGCTGGGGACGCATCGGCTTCACCATCGACTCCCATCTGGCCGCGGGAACTGTCGCTGTGCACGTCAAGCTCCCCCAGGGATTCGCTGCCGCCATCCACTTGCGGCTGCGCGTCCCGGACAACGCCAGACTGAAATCGGTGACCGTCAACGGAAAGCCCTGGGATGGCTTCGACCCGGCCGCGGAGACCATCACGATTTCCCCGCGAACTCTGCGTGACTATGAAATCCTGGCCCATTACTGACCAATTCTGAATGGCCCTGCAGCCCGCTTCTCCGCAGAACGGCAGGGCCATCCTTTCAACAAGGGGTTTATGACTTCAAACGGCTCATCAAGCTCCAACCACGGCCTCAGCACGATCAACGGCATGTGTGGTGCCTTTGTCCGCGCTGCTCTTTGGAAACGTTTACGTTCCCGGCCATGACTGGTTTCGCTTGCGTGTATGCATAGATCCGTGCAAATGCCCTGCCAGAGCCGCAGGTTTGCCGCTGCTGAAAAGACAAGACTTGGGAGAATAAGCAAAAAGCGCACTTGGGACAACCTGTCTCACCTTGGCGCCCGAAGGTCACATTGTCTCGCGAGTGATTAGAATCACAATCTCGGTCAAAGAAGTACGTGGACGATCATGAAGAGAGGGACCACGTAGGGACAGCCTCCTCGGCTGTCCGGCCCGCGCGAACTCTGCGCGGGCAGTCGCCGGAGCCGCAACTGGCGGAAGAGAATTCGGTTCTAAGGCTGGCTTCACGATTTTACAGGTGCTCAAAATGCGGTTGCCCCACCCTTCCCGCGTTCTGTGCGGGAGGGTGGGCTTTCGATACCGTTGGTACGACCTCCAGCCGTTTCGCGCCGACGCGACGTCCGCTGGGCGATGGCCTAGCCTTTCAGAGTCCCGTTTCCAACGGTTGGCGCCATTAGCTCTTGTCGAGGGGCAGAGGCAGCGATGTTCACGCGCAAGCATCCTTTGCCGAGATCTGGAGATAGTTGTACTCGTCCAAAAGTTTCAGGATCGAGACACCCTCAATGATGTCCTCTGGGACATGCTGCACCTGCTGTGTGACCAAACTCATAAACTGGAGGTAGCCTTCGTGGTCTCTCGTCACACCGTAACCCGCGGCAATTTTGTCGTCCCATAGCGGAAAGAAACTCGGTGCGAGAATGTGAAGAGCTTTGCCCGTACCCACGGGTCCACACTCTGCACGCAACACATTGAATAGCCGCAAGATCTCGCGCTTGTCGGATGGAGCTAGGGTTTTGATAGAGCGTCCATGCAACGTAACGAGCTCCGCGATGTTCTTCTGCACAATTGGGAGCAGCCTCCCCGTAAGCGTCTTCGCTTCGTCAGGTCGGAATCTGAAATATTGGCGATTTAGATCCCGTAGCCAATCGGAGACCGCTGATGCCAACACATCCGCGTTACGGCTCGCTAATGCAGCGTCAACGTGTCGGACTGCGGTTACGTAACTGTTCGGCACGGTCTGAATATACTTTTCGTGGGTAGATCTCAGCTCCTCCACGCTAAGGTGCTTTGTTGAGAACCTCACTCTTGCAGCACCTGTGTTCTCGGGCTTTAATCGCATTGGTCGAGAACCTGCGTACCAGATTTTGTAAGCGGCTTTTGATTTATCCAGCTCCAATCGCGCGGCCAGTCACCCCCCTCGCCCGTAGTATTGCGACGACCCGAAGCTCGTTGCCTTGAGAGTCTTTCATCTGCGTAGGCTGCTGCTTCAGCGACGTCCGGATAGCTGCTGATTTGCGGCATGTCCGCGCTTCCGCCATTGCTAAACCTAATGACGGTGTCGACGTCTTTGCCGATAATAACCAGCATACGAACGCCCTCGATGCTTACCTCCTCGTAGGCAACTGGTGGCTTCCGGGCCGCCAAGAGGCCAACGATCCGTGCCGCCTCGCTTGCTTTCATCCAAAATCTCCTTTCTCGAAGGCAAGAACGAAGCGATTGTACCCCCATTTAGCGGGGAGGGCGGGTGGTCCAGCCTTTGAAATAGCTGACACGATTACAGGAGCTGGCGTCCCTCGTCGTTCGCGTCCTTTGCGAGGGGCGGGTACCACGGGTGGACGTCGAACAGGGCACGGTATCGGCAGCATGAATGCGCGCCCTTGCACAAATCGCAACGACGGCGCACCCACAGTTGCGAGACGGGAAACGAAATCAGAATCTCAAAGGCCTGCGCCACCCGCCGACGCAAGCCGGATCGGGCGGGCACACGATCACCAATTCCGGCGCGGCAAAACCGGGAAGGGCACGAGTTCACTCGTGCCGCTGGCGCGCCGGGAACGTCGGAGGCTTCAGCCGCTGAGGGACGCATGCCCCGCCATGCGAAGAGCAATCGGGAAACGTCTCGTCTGTCCCCGAGTCTTCCGTGGTGATAGTGCTCGTGCCAGAAGGTTGGTCCATTCCTCGACTCAACAGGGTCGGGAATGGATGGACGTCATTTCGGCGCTGTCATCCTGAGCGGAGTGGATGCTTCGCGCTACGCGAAGCATCCACGGAGTCGAAGGACCCCGTGTCCGCGCGCAGTGAAGCGAACCTGGAAAGGCATGCTCAGGATGCAGCGGGCGCTCCCGGCATAAACTCCCTGACATGCCGATGCCGGGATCTGGAAACATGGGGTCCTTCGACTGCGGTTGGTCTTTGCGCTTGAGGCGCAAAGACCAAGCCTCGCTCAGGATGACAAAGAGCGAGCGGAGATAGGCGGAACATTCCTCAGTTTTGGTGGCTAGCCCAGCATTGCATAAGCCTCAAATGGGGCACCCGACAATTGGAAAGTCGATAACTCGTCCGATCCCTCCACTTCTCAGCCCTGCCTTTTGCGGCTTTCATTTCTTGGGCTTAGCTGTCATGACGTTATTGTCTTCCCCCTTTCATGATGACATTGTGTTCCCGCAGGAACACTTTGCCATGCTGCCGACAACTATGAGCTGTTACGCCCAGCCCATCATTCATCATCGACTGCGCTGTGCCTCCTGCCACTTCCGGACACGGCGGATTTGCCCATCCCCAGCCGCAATGGGACAATAAGCATCTATGCACAAACCGCTGATCTGCGTCTTCACCTGCCTTGCCGGAATGCTGCTCGCTGCCTCCGCGCAAGACACCAAAACTGCCACGCCACCGTCGAAGCCTGCGACATCGTCGGCCACAGCCGCCAAGAAGCCAGCCACTACCACCGCCAAGCCCACGACCGCACCCGGAACCGCGCTCACCACGCCGAAGCAGAAGAACAGCTACGCGCTCGGCATGAGCATCGGTACAGGCCTGAAGAGGCAAGGAGTCGCCGGAGCCGTCGATCCCGCGACGGTCGCTCGCGGACTGCGCGACGCTCTCGCCGGCGCCAAAACCGCCCTCACCGAAGATGAAATGAGGGCCGCTCTGCAGGCCCTGCGCGGCGAAGTCGACAAGGCCCAGGAAGCGAAAGGCCATGAAGCCGGAGCCGCCAATCGCAAGGAAGGCGAGACCTTCCTCGCGGCCAACAAGTCGAAGGATGGCGTGAAAGTCCTCCCCGACGGCCTGCAATACAAGATCCTGACGGAAGGCAACGGCCCCAAGCCCACGGCGAACGACACCGTCACCGTGAATTATCGCGGCACGCTGATCAACGGCAAGGAATTTGACAGCTCCTACAAGCGCGGACAGCCCGCCAGCTTCCCCGTCGGTGGCGTGATCCACGGCTGGACCGAAGCTCTGCAGCTCATGCCCGTCGGATCGAAGTGGCAACTCTTTATCCCCTCCGATCTCGCCTACGGCGACCGCGGCGCCGGTGCAGACATCGGTCCGGGAGCCACGCTGATCTTCGAAGTAGAGCTGATCTCGATCGGCGATCAGAAGAAGTAGGCCAAGTACGAAGTCAGAATGCAGAAGTAAAGGCCGAGAGTCGGAAGGTGAGTTGAAGAGGAAGAGAAGTCAGAACGAAGCGCATTGGGATTCGACAGGATTTTACTTCTGCATTCTGACTTCTCACTTCTGACTTCAAGCTTCTGACTTCAAAGCGCGCTGCGCAGATGCTCCTCTGCCGACAGATGCGCTCCCGCCAGCAGCAGCAATCCCGACAGAAACGCCCAGAACATCATCGTGACCGAGAGCGCGAACGGCCCGTAGACTTCCTGGAAGTTCAGCCACGGCAGCGCGAGGATGTAGGCGTACTTCAGCGCCTCCGATAGCAAACCCATGATGATCGCCACCGGAAGCACGGTGCGCGGCTGGACTTTGCCATTCGGCAGTATCCAATAGATCAGGAAAAAGATGGCGATGCTCGCCGCGATGGCGAACACCTTCATCACCAGAAAACCCACGACCCGCACGAAGCCGGTTCCGTGCCCGCGCAGCACCCATTCCAGAAACGCTACCGGGCCCGCTGAGATTCCAATCGAGAGCAGCGCCAGCGCGCCGCAGGCGAAGGCCAGGCCGAATGACACCACCTGATTCCCCAGATAGGACCGATTCTTGTCGAAGCGCCAGATGGCGTTCAGGGCCACCTCGAGCGGCAGAAAGATTCCGGAGGACGTAATGAGGAGGATCACCACCGAGGCGAACTGCACGCTCTGCCGGGAATTGACCATGGAGTTGAGGTTGCGGATCACGAAGTCCTGTCCGGCAGGCAGGGAGTCGCGCAGGAGCTGCACCACCACCTCGTACATCGCGCGGGAACGGAAGACGCGACGGATGAGGGTCATCATCAGCATCACGAACGGGAAGAACGAGAGGATGGCGTTGGCCGCGACCGAGAAGGCGAAGGTGTGTACCTCGGTCTGCATTAGGTACTTTACGGTCGAAAGGACCAGGGCTCGGGAAGTTCGTTGCGGCCGCGGACCCGGCTTCGGCAGCGGAGTTTGGGCCGGAAGGGGCAGAGTCGGTATCGGTGGCTGGGACACGGGGAAAACCAAATCCTACCATGAGATACGGGCGGAATCCGTGAGGGGGCGGAACGGAAGTTTCCAAGGAGGTTACCGGGCTATTTCTTAATCCTTGTTAAAGTTATGGAAAGTGACCACAGGTCATATTTCGATTGGCTTCTAATTTCGCTTGCGAAACGTTTTAATACTGCTTATTATCTTGTGCTCACCACCGGATACTGTCTGGCGGTGAGGACCTGTAGTTGGTTGACGTTTGTAAGGTGTGGTGGAAACGCGCCAAATTGTCGGACTCCCAAGCTCCGTAATGAAACGGGGTTGAGGAGTCTTTTCCTTTTTGGAAGTAATTCCCTCTACACGTAAACGCAACCGAAATTCTGTGGTTTCCCTGAGGGGGGTCCCGGCTTGCCGGGACGCGATCCGGGAAACCGGAGAATTACTTTTCGCGATTGGTGAAAGGAGTAGTTTCCGTGAGAGAGAAAGGCACAGTGAAGTGGTTCAACGGGGCGAAGGGATATGGTTTCATCCAGCGCTCCACCGGCGAAGATGTGTTCGTGCACTTCTCCGCAATCCAGGAGAACGGTTACCGCACTTTAAACGAAGGCGAGACCGTGGAGTTTGACCTGCTCAAGGGCCCCAAGGGCTTTCAAGCGGCAAACGTAGTCCGCGCATAATACCTGCGAGACCAATTGAGAGCCCTCCCGGAACCCAGCGGGAGGGTTTTTTACTGCAAATCGGAACCGGGTTGGGTTACTCAAACCGTAACGCTGAAATAGGGTCCACCCGGGTCGCTCTTCTGGCCGGAACCCAGACCGCGAGCAGCGCGACCAGGCACAGGAACAATGGCGTGAGGATGAACGCCAGTGGGTCCCACTTCTTTACTCCGAACAGAAATCCCGTCAGGAACTTCGTGAGCCAGAAGGCTCCTGCGATACCTATGACTAAGCCGATTCCCGCTAACGCCATTCCCTGTCGGATTACCATGTTGCGGAGATTCGAGGCCTGAGCTCCGAGCGCCATCCTGACGCCGAGCTCCTGCGTGCGCTGCTGGACCGAGTAGGCCATCAGGCCGTAGATACCGATTGCGGCCATCAGCAAGGCTGAAGCGCCAAACGAGGTGAGCAGCAGCATGTTGAAGCGCTCGCGCGATGTGGTCTGCACGACGATCTCGTCCATGCTGCGAATGTGCGCCACCGGCAGGCCGCCCGTGGCTTCGCGGACCGCGTTGGTTACGGCCGCAGTGAGCGTGTGTGGTTCCATCCGAGTGCGCACGATCCACCACAGGGGCGCGATGCGCGAGTTCAGCTCCGTAACCTTGTCCGGCATCTGAGCGACCGGAATGTACATGGTCGGGCCCGGGTCCTGACTGAGTCCGCCATCGCGGATATCGCCTACAACGCCGATCACCTGACGCGCGGGTTCGGCAAAGACCGGCCCCATGCCCGCGCCGACCTCGAGGCGATCGTTGAGCGGATCGCTGTTGGGCCAAAACTGTCGCGCCATGGCTTGATTGATGATGACAACGCCGGGAGCTGACCCGTCGTCGCGTTCGGTGAAATTGCGCCCACGGAGCACCGGCACCCTGAACACATCAAAGTAACTCCATGAGACCGACATGTACCCCCCGCCGCCTGTGGTGGGATTGTTGCCGTTCGCACGCCCGACGATATTGAAGGGCAGGCCGAAGCCTCCTTGCATCGGGAGACAGCACGCGGCAGCACTGGCCGCGACGCCGGGAACCGCATTGATCCGCTCAGTGCCGTCGTGAATCACCTGCGCGACCCCACTGGTCTTGAGGAATCGGTCGCCGCTGATCGACATCGCCATGGTGAGAACGTTGTGCGTATCGAAGCCGGGATCGACCGACTGGAGTTTCATGAAGGTGCGAATGAGCAGCGTCGCTCCGATGACCAGGACGAGCGCAAGTGCCATCTCACTGATCGCCAGAATTGACCGCACTTTCCCGCTGCGGAGGCCAACTCCGCCACGGTTGCTGCTCTCGTTCAAAACTGCCGCAAGATTCTTGCGCGAGGCGCTGATGGCAGGCACCAGGCCAAACAGAATTCCGGTCAGCAGCGACACCGCGAGCGTGAACAGGAGAACATTCGAATCGACGTGCACGCCCGATCCATCTTCGCCGATACGCGGGATGCTTCCGGGATTGATGGCCAGCAACAAGCGAACGCCCGCGAATCCAAGAATGAGCCCAAGGGCTCCGCCGGTGAGCGAGACCACAAGACTCTCGGTAAGCAACTGGCGGATGATGTGCCAGCGCCCAGCGCCAAGTGCCGAGCGGGTTGCGAGTTCTCGCTTGCGCGCCGTGGCCCGAATCAGCAGGAGATTCGCAACGTTAGCGCAGGCAATCAATAGTACGAACCCCACGGCGCCCAGCAGCACATAGAGCGACGATCGCGCATCCTGGACCATCAATTCCTGCAACGGAATCACAGCAAAGCCGTTGTTGTTGCTCGGGCCCATCCTGCCGGGATACATCGTCCGATATTGATCGGCGGCAAGCTTCAACTGAGCGTTGGCCATGGGCACGGTCACGCCGGGCTTCAGCCGCGCGATCACGCCGAAGTAGTGAGCCTGGTCGGTAGAAGTCATATCAAACTGAAACGGCAGCCAGAGATCCGCCGGATACTCGCTGACGAATTCGCGCCCGATGACGCCGACCACCTGATAGGGCTGTCCATTGAGCTGGATGTTGTTGCCGACGATACTGCGGTCTCCGCCGAAGCGACGCTTCCAGAGACCGTAACTGAGCACGACAAAATCCCCGCCGTGCGGGCTGTCTTCGGCCGCGGTAAAAGTTCGCCCGGCGATCACCGGCGCACCGAGGAGCGCAAAATAGTCGGCGCTGACGTGAACGCCTTGCACCTGCTCCGGGCGATCGTTGCCGGTCAGATTCAGCCCGGCACCCCCGGTGTCGAACGCCGCAACTTGCTGGAAAATCCCCGTTTGTTGCCGCCAGACATTGAACTTGGGCACATTCGCGCCGCGGTAGGAGCCTTGATCGCCAGTGTTCATCAGATGCACCAGCGATTGAGGATCGGGATAAGTGAGCGGCTTGAGCAGCACGGTATTGATGACAGAGAAGACGGCGGTATTCGCGCCGATCCCGACTGCGATCACAAGAATTGCGACGACGGTGAATCCCGAAGACTTCAGCAGCGACCGCACGGCGAAGCGAATGTCGCGCCAGATAGCTTCAACTGATAGCAGCGACGAGCCTGCCGGCACGCTCTGTCTTTCACCGAGCCTGTTCTGATTCATGCGGCCCCCTCGCGGTTTAGATGCGCCAGCCCACAGAAAATGGACGCGCCGCGGATACGAAAGTTAGTTCCCCACAGTATTAACCCGATGCGCTGGCAAATGACTTAGCGCACCTCTCTCGCAATTAACGAGTCAAATCGCCCCCGACTGACATTTGCCTATTCTCTCATCTACAATCGGACGCCATGCTGGCGAGCGGAGAATCTCGTGGGGCTGTTCTTTTCTTTTTCTTCATCGTGGGGGCGATGTTCCTCTCCATGCCCGCCCGTGCGGATGGAGTGGCCTGTGATCATCTGGCTTCGCTCACGATCCCTCGCACCGAGGTTAGCTCCGCAGCCTTGGTTCCCGAAGGAGAATTCTCGCCAGGCGCGGGGGACCAGGGCGCACCCACTGCGCTGAAAGTCCCGCCGTTCTGTCGCGTGTTGGTGGTCGCAAAGCCCACGGCGGACTCGGAGATTCACATTGAGGTTTGGCTGCCGGACGCGAAGGCGTGGAATGGGAGGTTGTTAGGGACAGGAAATGGGGGGTATTCGAGCGCCCTGAGCTACCGGCAAATGGCCGACGCCCTGCAGAAGGGATATGCGACGGCTGGATCCGACACGGGGCATACGGGCGGAGATCTGAAGTTTGGCGTCGGGCATCCGGAGAAGATCGACGACTGGGCCTTCCGTGCGGTGCATGTGATGACTGAGGCCGCGCAGCTGGTGATCCGCAGCTACTACGGTCGACTCGCGGCGCATTCGTATTTTTGGGGATGCTCCACCGGTGGGCATCAGGCATTGACTGAGGCGCAGCGGTATCCCGACGACTACGACGGCATCATCGCGGGAGCGGCGGCGAACAACAGAATCCGTCAAGTCGCGGGTTTTCTGTGGAACTGGCGTGTTCTCCACGAGCACGAGGGAGATGCGTTGCCGGTTTCGAAGTTGGCGCTCCTTCACAATGCGGTCGTCACAGCCTGCGACGGGCTCGACGGCGTGAAGGACGGCATCATCAGCGAACCGCGCCGGTGCAAGTTTGATCCGGCGAGCCTGGCCTGCAAAGGGGCGGATGCCGCCGATTGTCTGACCGCAGCGCAGGTTGCACAGGTACGCAGGGTTTATGAGGGGGCGCGCAATCCGCGGACAGGAGAGCCGATTTATTCCGGATGGGTGCGGGGCAGCGAGTTCCTGGACGATTCTCCAATTGGCAGTTGGGGTGGGTATTTTGTGGGGAAGGATGAACCGGCGCGGCTGGAGTTTTGGCGGTCGTGGGTGTTCCATGATCCGGCGTGGGATCCGCGATCGTTTGATTTTGACAAGGATCTTGCGTTCGCGGATCGGGCTCTTCCGCAAACTGATTCGACGGCTGCCAACCTCACGCCATTCAAGCAGCGGCACGGAAAGCTGCTGATGTACTACGGGTGGGCCGATCCGGTGGTGCCGCCGGAGGAGGGCATTCGCTACTATGAGAGTGTTGAGCGGACCACGCCCGGGGCGCAGGACTTCGCCCGGTTGTTCATGGTTCCGGGAATGGGGCACTGCGGAGGAGGGCCGGGACCGAACACGTTCGACGTGCTGGGCACGCTGGACCGGTGGGTCACTAATGGCGCAGCTCCAGATATGATCGTGGCTTCTCACTCGACTGGCGGAAAAGTGGACCGGACGCGGCCGTTGTGTCCGTGGCCACAGGTGGCGAAGTGGAAAGGTTCAGGTAGCAGCGATGATGCGGCGCGGTTTGAGTGCGAGGCGGAATAGTGAAGGTCGTTGACCACAAGGAAAAGTCTAGGGGCGGACAACGTCCTTAACCGCCGAGATCGCGAAGAAAGGCCGCAGAGGCCGCGAAGAAGAACTGGTCGCTCGACTCTCATGACGCCTAGTACTTTCCCTCGAAAGCCGTCTGGATCCGTTCTTTCGGGGATTCGTGTTCTGGATTTCTCCCATGCGCTTGCCGGACCTTACTCCACGCTGCTGCTGTCGGATTATGGGGCGACGGTTTACAAGCTGGAGGGACGCGCCGGCGATATGGGGCGCGGATGGGGGCCTCCGTTTTCGGGAGGGATGGCGCATTTCTTTCTGGGGCTGAATCGGGGCAAGCAGGGCATCTGCATTGACCTCAAACAGCGCGAGGGGCTTGATCTGTGCCTGCGCCTCGTTGATCAGGTCGACGTGCTCGTGGAGAATTTTCGTCCCGGGGCGATGGACCGGTTGGGACTGGGGTACGAGGCGATGCATCGGCGAAATCCACGCCTGATCTACTGTTCGATCTCAGGCTACGGGCAGGAGGGGCCGTCGCGGGATGAGGCGGCAATGGACCTGGTGATGCAGGCGTCGAGCGGGCTTCTTAGCATCACGGGAACGGAAGAGGGCGATTCCGTGCGCTGCGGCTATGGGGTGACCGATGTGACGGCGGGGCAGTTTGCCGTCATCGGCATTCTGCTGGCGCTGTTGTCGCGTGAGAAGACCGGCGTGGGACAGTTTGTGGATGTGTCGATGCTCGACAGCATGATCTCGACCATGAGCTCCAATTACATGAGCTTTCTGGGGTCGAATATCGTTCCGGTGCCGATGGGAACGTCGTTTCCAACGATCGTGCCGTACCGCTGCTACCGTGCTCGGGATCGCGAGGTGGCGATAGCCATCGGCAGCGAGAAACTGTGGACGGCATTCACCGAGGCACTGGAGCGGCGGGATCTTGAGAAGCATCCGGACTATGCGACGAATCCCGATCGAATCCGGAATCGGGCGGTGCTGGAGCCGATCCTGGATGAGGTCTTCGCGCAACGATCCGGCGCGGAATGGATTGAGCGCTTGCGGGCAGTCGGCGTTCCATGTTCGCTGGTGCGAGATTTCGGCGAGGTATCGAAAGATCCGCAGAGCGAACTCCGGCAGATGTTTCCGGTGATGGAGCACCCAGCGGCGGGTAAGCACCAGGTAACGGGCACTCCGGTGAAGCTGTCGGAAACCCCCGGCAGTCCGACCTCACCGGCACCGCTGCTGGGAGAGCACACGAGAATGGTCTTGAAGCAGATCTTTGCGTTGGACGACGTGGCGATTGACGGTCTTCTCGAACGTCGCGTCGTGTTTGAGTTTGTTGCGTCCGGGCCTGCTTCCTAGAAAAGAAATGCTCGCTACCGCCGGATTCCTCACCATCGCCGTGTTGCTCGTCGCCATCCTGAGTCAGAGAATCTCCGCGCTGACGGCGCTTATCGCAATTCCCGTGGTTGCGGCATTGGTGATCGGTTCCGGCGCATCCACGGCGACCTTCATCGTGCACGGAATCCAAAGCGTTGCGCCGGTGGCCGGAATGTTCATCTTCGCCATCCTCTATTTCGGAGTGATGACGGATGCGGGAATGCTCGATCCCATCATCGACAGGATCCTCAGCACGGTCGGAAGCGATCCCGTGCGGATTGTCATGGGGACGGCCTTGCTCGCGTTGCTGGTGCATCTGGACGGTTCGGGAGCGGTGACATTTTTGATTACGATTCCAGTGATGCGGCCTTTGTACGACCGGCTAGGGATGGATCGCAGAGTGCTCGCATGTGCGGCCTCGCTGGCCGCGGGCGTGAATTTTCTGCCGTGGACCGGTCCGATGATCCGGGCGTCGGCGTCACTGCATGTGCCGGTGATGACGATTTTCCGTCCGCTTGTGCCAGTTCAGGCGGTGGGAATCGTGTTCGTATTCGCGACGGCCTGGTGGCTGGGCAGGAGAGAAGCGCGGCGATTGGGGAGCGGCGGGGGATCGAAAGCGGCATTTCATCGCGAGTTGGATGCGGCGTCGCTCACCCTGCGACGTCCAAGGATGTTCGTGGTCAATCTGGTTCTCACCCTGCTGATGGTGGTCGCCATGGTCGCATTGCGATTGGATCCCGTGGCTGTTTTCATGGTTGGACTGGTGATCGCATTGTGGATCAACTATCCCGACCTGAAGATTCAACGCAAGCGCCTGGACGCGCATGCCAGGGCGGCGTTGCTCATGGCGGCGATTCTGCTGGCCGCGGGGGCATTCACGGGGATCATGAAAGAGTCCGGGATGTTGAGCGCAATGACCAAGGCGGCGATCGGCGTTGTTCCGAGATGGATCGCGCCGCACTTACCGTTTGTATTGGGCCTGGTTGCGATGCCGCTGAGCCTGATGTTCGATCCGGACTCCTTTTACTTCGGAGTCTTGCCGGTGCTGGCGGACGTGGCAAACGGGTTTGGCATTCCGGGGGTCCGCATGGCGCAGGCTGCTGTGTTGGGGCAAATGACGACTGGGTTTCCTGTGAGCCCGCTGACGCCTGCGACTTTTCTGATTGTGGGGCTCGCCGGGGTGGAGTTGCGCGATCACCAGAAGTTCAGCTTTCCCTTTCTGCTGGCGGCGTCGGTGCTGATGACGCTGGTCTGCGTCATCATCCGCGTGTTTCCGCTGTAGTTGCATACCTGCCTCGAAACCAAAGTAATGTCGATGTGATGGAAATCACCGCTCCGGGACGCGTCCCAAAATGGAATAGAGTGGGGATTCTGTCATGCGGCTTGGCCGAGTTAGCCTGGTCTTTCTGTTGATTGCCGGAGCGTTCACTCTCCGGGCATCCGCAGTGCCTTTTGCGATGTTTCCGAAGGCGGGGCGTCTTGTGTCTCCCGACGGGCGGTTTGAAGTTCGGGAGGCTGGACGGGATACATCGTCAGGCGATTTCGCGGGGACATTTCATTCGCTCTGGCTGATCGAAGTTGCGACGGGGCGTTCGCGCAAGCTCTGCGATTATGTGGGCGTTGCCGCGGTGGCGTGGTCGGAGAAGGACTTTCTGGTGGTCACGCAGTATCTGAGCAAGAAGACATCGCGGGCGCTGGTGTTTGCGGCGGCGTCGCCGGACGAGCCGGTTTTGCTCGATGCGCCCAGTTTGATCCAGATGGTGCCGGTGGAACTGCGGGAGACGCTGCGGCAGAACGATCATTCATTCGTGGAGGCTTCGCGGCTGGAGGGAGAGATCTTTTACTTCCAGGTGTGGGGCTATGGCCAACACGATCGCAGCGGTTTTCACTGGAATTGCGAGTATGGCCTCGGCGACGGCAGGGTCGCTTGCGTGGTGAAGAATTCGGCCGACATTCACTAGAGCGGTGCGATCATTTCTGTAACCCTCATGCGAATCCGTGCAGCCCTCATCCCGTTGCATAGGCCCTTCGTCGCAAAGAACGCTCCTCAGGATGACAACCAAGAAGAGAGGGCGATCCGAACCTCAGTCTGGCTTCCGGAATAGATAGTTATTACGAGTGCTGATGTGCTCGTGTTGCCAATAGCGGACGAGTAGAAGTCCCGCGGATTCGGCCAGGGCAATCATCTCTTCGGGGGATGCCCAGAAAGTTGTTGCGGTCCCGGGGTTGATGACCGCGGGAGTTCCGGTGATCTGCCACCAAGCCATGCGGCGCACCATGCCAAACCACGCGCGGAGGCCGTTGTGGTGGTAGAGATGCGAGAGCAGTTCCCCGCGAGTTGTGAACTGGGGAGTGGGATCGTTCTGCTTATGAACCGGAATCTCTCCGATAAAAATTCGGGCTGCCGGTTTTGCGACTCGATGGATTTCCTGAAGACTGGCTGGAATCTTTTCTCGCGGAACGATTAGCAACACGCTGTTGCACACGATGACTGACGCCGCGCAGTCAGGAACAGGTAATTGATCGGTGAATCCTTGCCGGACGTTTAGATTGAAGGGCCGAAGGACGGCGACTTCCTCTTCGGTTGCCAGCAGGCCAATCGCGGAATGCACGCCAATCGCATTCGCCATCCGGAGCAGGATGCCGTCGCCGCAACCGATATCGAGTAGATCGTCCTCAGCGCGGAGGTTGGTGACTTCGACGATGCGTTCGTGGGTTAGACGGGTGATCTCGTGCGCTTTGCCTCCGCGCAGGGCGAGGTCATGCGGGTCGCGAGCGTGCTTTGCCGTTTCGCGGCAATACGCGACGTAGTCGTCGGATCGAGTCAGCATGCTGGAAATCCTAGCATCAGCTGACACGCATGAACTCTCATCGTACCTCCAACGACATGAGCTCTCCGCCGGCGCTGTCGGGTCTGTAGTTGGCGCTGATCGCCCGGTCGCGCCATTCGCAGGAGAAATCGTCGGCACCGATGAGCAAGAGAGATTTGTAGTCCGCGGTGCGAAGTTTCAACGTACCAGCGTCGGAATGGACGGTCAGCACGGCCGCCGGAGCCTTTGAGCAATCGACAGTGACCAGGCGGCCTTTGACGAACTTCGAGGTACGGCGATCGGGAGGACTGCCGGGGGACGCTGGGTTCTCGGCAGCGGAACGTTTTGCGGCATCTTCGTCCAGCACGTCAAACGGCGACTTTTGCGCCTCGAACTTGGGCTGGCTTGCGCCGGCGGAATTGGCCGGGATGCCGTACTTCCTTTCCACACCAGCCTGGGCCAGCAGGTCGCGCGCCTGGGCGGCAATCTGCGGGTTGGTACTCGCCTTCAATCGGTCGAGCAGGGCGCCGGCAGCTTCCCATTTCTTGCTGGCGACATAGATCTGAGCCAGGTGGAAGACATATTGCTCGTTGCGCGGGCTGAGATTCATGGCGGCGCGCTCCGCCTGCATGGCGGCAATACTGCTCCCACCGGAGTTGCGCGCAACGGCCAGCAAGTCGTAAGCGTCGGCCATTTCCGGATTCCACTCCAGCACGGCCTTGAGATCGAGCATCATGTTGGCCAGGCCCATCATGTCGGCGTGCTTCGCCTGCGCCATGCGGTACTTGGCAAGCGAGAGATAGTAGCGCTGCCACATGTCGCGCGGATTCAGCGAGGCGGCATCGCTGATTTCATTGAACGCCTCTTCGAATTCGCTGTGTTCGATGTGATCCCAGGCAAGAAAACGGTGGGCGAGCGGATTGCCGATGGCATTGCTGGGGAGTTCCTCTGCGTCTTCGCCGATTCTCTTTGTGGCTTTGGCCTCAGCTTTCTTGTCGGCCTCGGTTTGAGTGGTTGCAAGTTCACGCAGAGTCTTCAAGCCGATTTCGCGCCTCTCCGGGATTCGGAGTTGCACTCCCGCATAAAGGGCGCGGGCGTCGGGTTCTGGAAACGGCTTAGCGGTGATGACGGAGTCCTCGGGGCCAACCGGGACGGGGAAGTGGTCGGTTTGGCCGGAGCGAACGACAGGCGGGCGGTCGGGATCGACTCTGGTCTGGCGGGCATCGTCGACCGCCGCCTGAAGACCGCTCTGGGTGTGGAAGTAGTCCTTCACCGCTTTTTCAAATTGCGCGGAACTCATGCCAAACGCTTGTTGGATCGCATCCTCGACCCGGGCTTTCTGGTTCAGTACGAGGTTGAAATATGTGCCGGTCTCCGGCAGCTTTTTTTCGTGCAGGAGATAGTGCATCACGATCCACGACTCGGCGTAGTAGAGCGTGCGGCGAGTGCCCTCGTTGCGGGAAGGATCATGATTCATCGTGAAGAGGTCGGGAATCGAGAGCCACACCTGAGCGGCAAGGAGTTCGGTCAGGGACTTCGGTGGCTGAACCTCGCGCTGATTGCCGACCAGGTCCTGAGTCAGCGAGGGCTGGAGCTCGGGATCGGCGCCAATCTCCACCTGCCTGTTGTCGACACGAATCGAGCTGAAGTACTCGGCGAACCCCTCGTCGAACCAACCTTGAACGGGGGGATAGTTGAAATCGAGAAGGCGAAGGGCGAAGTCGTGAGCCACGGCTCGCCAGGATTCGCTTTCGGAGAGATTGAGGGCAATGAAATCCTGGTCCTGTCCCGAGAGAAGGAAGCCTGGGACATCGATGGGTTGGCCCTGGCGGAGCGGGGCGAGGTGGTAGTAGGACCGGTCGTTGTTGAACGCGAAGATGGTTAGCGGACGCGATTCGTGGAGGCGATCCTTGGTGAGCAGAGTGCCGCAGACGGCGCGCATCTGCTCAAAGCGGAGGGCGACTTCGCGGCCTTTCTTGTCACCGGCGTCGGTGATCACCGTGAAATGCGTGGAATGGACTTCGAGCCACGGAGGTTCGGTGGCGGCATGGAGTGGGCTGGTTGTCGAGGCAAATAGCAGCAGGAACAGCGAGATGGGCAGGAATCGGGACATGACTGCCGCGGGGGCTACAAGCAAAATGCTAACACGCTGAGGAGACCGGCGTTGAGTTGGGGAGCCGGCCGAGACGGTTCCAAGAATGTGCTTGAGAATCCTTCTAATGCTTGTTCCGGTGCGCAAGGCTCACCTATATAATCCTCATGTCTTACATAAAACATCATGCAAAATCGTTATAGTAGGCTCTTTTTACTGCTCACCCTCAGCGTAGTTCCTTTCCTGTTTGCTCTTGCGGAGCCAGTTTGGACTGGGCAGGTCGCAGACGCTTCCGGCAAACGCGTCAGCGGTGCAGTGATCAAGCTGCATTCAACCACGGCACAGCGGGACTACACCGTGACGACCGGAGATGGCGGAAAGTTCAGTCTGGCAGACGTCGCATCCGGCAGCTACGAGCTTTCCATCAGCTTCTCGGGCAGAGAATGGAAAGCGGAAACTCCGTTTGTGATCGAGGCCGGCAGAGCCACCAACAGCGCTCTGCAGCTGACCTCGTCGGGTCAGGTGATTCAGTCGCCGGCCACATCAGCAGGTGGACAAGCGTCGGAAGCGAGTGGGGGAGAACATCTTTCCAGCGCGGAGGTGTCGGGTCTTCCCTTGAATGCGCGCGATTTCAGCAAGCTGCTGCTGCTGGCCGCAGGCACGATGACGGATGCCAACGGGGCTGCGAACTTCACGCAGCAGTTTGCGGTGAACGGGCAGCGCGGAAGCGCGACCGTGTTTGCGCTGGACGGATTCGATACGACCGATCCGGAGATGGGCGGCGCGACATTTTCGAATTTCAACGTCGACGCCATCCAGGAGGTGCAATCTGACGCTGGAGTGATGCAGGCCAGCATCGGGCATGGTGCGGCCAGTTTCACGAACGTGGTCAGCAAGTCGGGCGTGAACCAAATCCACGGCAGCGTTTTTGAGTTCCTGCGCAACGCGTCACTGGATGCGCGGAACTATTTCGACTATCGCGATCCGGCCGGGAAGCATCGCATTCCGCCGTTCATCCGGAACGAGTTTGGATTCACCAACGGCGGGCCGGTGGTGTTGCCCGGAATCTACAACGGGCGCGACCGCACGTACTACTTCGGAGAGTATCAGGGATTCCGGCAGATTCTCGGGACGACGCAGGTGATCCCAGTGCCGACGGCGGACGAGCGCAACGGAATCGATACGACGGCCTACCCGAAGACCGACACCGATCCCGGCGACACCTTGTTCGTGAGCTCGATCGATCCGCGGATTGTGCCGATCCTCAATGGCTATCCTCTGCCGAATGAGCCGGACGGACCGCTGGGGCCGCGTACTTACGCTGCATCGTCGAAGGTGACCACTCGCACCGATCAAGTTTCGATTCGCATCGATCACAAGATTTCGGATAAGGCGTCGCTCCTCACTCGCTTCAGCCTGAATCAGGTGACAGGGCCGCTGACGAATCCGGATCAGACGGTGATCAATCCGGACTTTGGCATTCAGTTCTTTGATCACCAGCGGAATGCGGGAGTGCGGTATGTGCGGACGATTTCGCCGCACATGACTTCGGAAACTGGTTTGAGTTACATCCGCAGCACGCCGTTCTTCCCGGCAACGAATCACACGCTGCCGGCGATTGCCTATGCTGACGGACTGTATCAGCCGTACAACCAGCCGGCGGGATCGATTTTCGGGTCGTACAGCAATCTTTATCAGTTCAAGCAAGACTTCGCGTGGACGCGGGGATCGCACTCGTTCAAGTGGGGAACGGAAATACGATTCAATCGCGATTCGACGATCTTCGGCGTGAATCCGAACGGGCTGTATGAGTTTGGCGGCGGGAACGCTTACCTTCCCGAGGGCTTCACGATTACGTCGGCGAGCGGGACGCACAACTTCAACCCCGGGGATGCGCTGCCCGACTCACTGACCGGCTTGCTCACGGCGACGGCGTATTCCTACAACATCATGGCGCCGGCATTTCTTACTCCCGTTGGCAACAAGTTCAACGAGGCGGGCGTACGACGGGAGGCCTACAACTTCTATTTCCAGGACACGTGGAAGGCGACTTCGAAACTGACGGTGAGTTATGGATTCCGCTACGAACTGGATACCCGCATTCATGAGGCGACAAAGCGGACGTCGCTGCCGGTTTTTCACGACGCGAACGGGAAGACGGTGCCGTACTTCGATCGCAACGCAATCCAGGAGGAGCTGATCAATCCGGAGCCGCCGTACGATCTGGACAGGAGAGGATGGGGGCCACGGCTGTCGGTGGACTACGGACTTAGCAAGCACACGGTATTGCATGCCGGGGCGGCTGTTACGACGCTCATTCCGAATCTGTGGCAGGACAACGCGCTGACGGCGGCGATTCCTTATGTGTTTGCGCCGGCGATTTACGCCCAGCCGAATGAGCCCATCAACTTTCAGAATCATTTTGTTCCGTTGAACCTGCCGACCGCTTACAACGTGCAAGGCGATCCGATATTTGCGACTGGACGTACGCAGGATGTTCCGGCGAACACGGTGTTTGACTACGTACGATTCCAGAACGATTTGAATGCGCTGGCTCCCGGGAATGTGCAGTTGCTTGGTATTTACGGGATCGCGAAGAACTTCGGCAACGGCTATGTCGGAAGCTGGACGGCGGGCTTCGATCACGACTTTCACGACTTCAAGCTGAGTGCTTCGTATGTGGCCACCGCAGGAATTCATCTGCCACGGTTCTATAACCCGAATAGCTACGGAGGGGCCTGCCAGGGATTCGCGCCGTTTACGCAATTCGATACCGAGTGCCACGCTACGGGCGGGTTCGGGCCGGAGACCATCATGACGGATGGGTCGCATTCGTCATATCACTCGCTGCAGACCGGTTTGACGAAGAACTCGGCGCGGCTGGGACTCGGGCTGCAGGCGAGCTATACGTATTCGAAGGCGCTCGACGATACCAGCTCCGTGCTCGGCGGACTGCTTGGGTCGTCGGGAACCGTGCTGCAGACGGGACCTCAGAATCCGTGGGCGCCGTGGGTGGAGAAGGGGCCGTCAACGTTCGATGTGACCCACGTGTTTGCGGCGAGCGTGATTCAGATATTGCCGCTGGAAAAAGTCCACTTCTTGCAGCCACTCGGCCGGACGTTCACCAAGGGCTGGCAGGTTCTGAACATCACCACGATGACGACGGGGTCGCCGTTCACGATCTATTCAGGAGTGCAGCAGACGGGAGCGGGACTGGGCGGAGCCGATCGCCCGGACCTGGTTTCGATGCCGCATCTTGCAACCAGCCGCGTCAACCGCGCTGACTATTTCGGCAAAGGCGGAGATCCAAAGAACAATCAAAACCCGTCGTTTTTCAACATCCCGATCAACGTGCCCGGTGGAACGGGACCGCATAGCGGGCGCTTCGGCACGCTCGGCCGGAATACGTTCCGGGGGCCGGCGTTTCATGACTTCGATTTTGCGCTGATCAAGGACACGCCGTTTGGACATCGCGGGAACGCGGAGTTCGGTACGCTGGAATTCCGGGCAGAGTTCTTCAACATCTTTAACATCGTGAACTTCGGACTGCCGTCGAATATTGTGACCGGGAGCGGGTTCGGGATCATCAGCAGGACGGCAGGGTCGTCACGGCAGATTCAGTTCTCGCTGAAAGTCATCTACTAGAGCTTTCACCACAGAGACACAGAGGCACGGAGAACACCTTAGGATGGAAGGAACGCCGTTGAGGAGCGCTCAGTCGCCGCTGGCGTGGTTCTGCGTGGGGACCAGCGCAAGGCGCGGACGGATCAGAACCGGCTCGGAGCGCGCGGGCCTGCCGAATGCACTCAGGACGCCAAAGATGGCGACGTAGGCGGCGAGAACTCCGATGCTGACGGAAGCGATGACGGTGAAGCAGAGGATGACGGGCATCAGGAACGCGATCACGGGAACGAACACCCTTCTGAGTAATATCGGCTGAACCGGCTACTTCGCTTTGGTGAGTCGTAACAGCTTTTCGGTCGTTCGTCGTTTGTCGTTGGCCAAACCTGAACGACCCGTCTTCAATCTACCTGCGTTGACGCTCCGCGCTGTTGACGACTAAGATACGGAGTAGAGCTCTGCATTCCCACTCTCGAACAATTCTGGTCACGTGTCGAGGTTACGGAAGGTACACGACCCCGGAAAATAATGGCGATTACCAAGATTTCTGTCCGGGGCGCCCGGCAGCACAATCTGAAAAACATTGACGTCGAGATTCCTCGGAATACGCTGACGGTGGTTACCGGGCTGAGCGGATCGGGGAAGTCGTCGCTCGCCTTTGACACGATTTATGCCGAGGGGCAGCGGCGATATGTGGAGACTCTGTCGGCCTACGCGCGGCAGTTTCTGGATCAGATGGAGCGTCCGGATGTTGATGGAATCGATGGACTTAGCCCATCGATCTCGATCGAACAGAAGACGACCTCCCGTAGCCCGCGGTCGACTGTCGGCACCATAACCGAGATCTACGATTATCTTCGCCTGCTGTACGCCTCGATCGGGGTGCCGCATTGTCCGAAGTGCGGGCGGGCGATCAGCCGGCAATCGGCGGATCAGATTGTCCAGAGGGTCATGGCGCTGACGCCGGAAGATCGCGTCATGGTCATGGCGCCGATTGTGCGCGGGCGCAAGGGCGAGTTCAAGAAAGAGATGGAGACGCTCGTCAAGCATGGCTACACGCGGGCGCGGATCGATGGGGAATTGGTCAGCTTGGATGACGATTCGGTCATCAATCTCGACAAGCGAAAGAATCACACGATTGAAGTGGTGATCGACCGGTTGCTGGTGAAGCCGGGGATTGAGCATCGGCTGGAGATGTCGGTTGGGCTGGCGATGAAGCTGGCCGGAGGGCTGGTGCAGGTGGCGGTGGTGGGCGGCGAGGAGCAGTTGTATTCCGAGAAGCTGGCGTGCCCGGATTGCGGGATCAACGTGCCGCAACTGGAGCCGCGGTCGTTTTCGTTCAACAGCATGTACGGGGCTTGTCCGGAGTGTCATGGACTGGGCAGCAAGTATGACTTCGATCCGGCGAAGGTGATCAGCGACTGGTCGAAGCCACTGCTCGACGGCGGGCTGGGGCCGGGATCGGCGTCGCAGAATTTGATCCATCAGCTGCAGATTGTTTCGGTGGCGATGGGGATCGATCTCAACACGCCGTTTGAGAAATTCCCGGAGAAGGTGCAGGACTTTCTGCTCAACGGCGAGCAGGGGCGCGGTGTCCGGACCGGCTTCCACGGGATCTTCGGATATCTCAAGCAGAATCTGGAGGAGTCGACTTCGGAAGGCTACCGCGACTGGCTGATGGATCACATGTCGGCGACGGAGTGTCCGGTGTGCAAGGGCAAAAGGCTGCGGCCGGAGAGCCTGGCGGTAAAAGTGAGTGGGATGTCGATCGGCGACTTCACCGCGATGCCGGTTTCGCGTGCGCTGGAAACGGCGCAAGGGATCAAACTCGCTGGGCGCGAGGCAGCGATCGCCGGGCGCGTCATGCACGAAGTGGTGGAACGGCTTCAGTTCCTGAATGCGGTTGGGCTCGGATATATCTCTCTGGATCGATCAGCGGCGACGCTGTCGGGCGGAGAAGGCCAGCGCATACGGCTGGCGACCCAGATCGGGTCGAAGCTGCGCGGAGTTTTATATGTGTTGGACGAGCCGTCGATCGGCCTGCATCATCGCGACAACGGGCGGCTGTTGAATGCGCTCGAAAACCTGCGGGACCTCGGCAACACGGTGCTTGTGGTAGAGCACGACGAGGAGACGATTCGACGCGCCGATTATGTCGTCGATCTCGGCCCGGGGGCCGGGCGGCATGGTGGAGAGCTCGTTGCGCGGGGGACGCCGGAAGAGATCATGCGCGAACCGAAGTCTCTCACCGGCGCGTATATCTCAGGCAGGACGCAGATCGAGATGCGGGAGCGGCGTCAGAAGAACGGCGCCGCGCTCACGATCCTGGGTGCAAAAGAGAACAACCTGAAGCACCTGGATGTCACATTCCCATTGGGCGTGATGACGGTAGTGACAGGGGTGTCGGGCTCAGGGAAATCGACGTTGGTCAACGACATTCTCTACAAGTCGCTGGCGCGGCAGCTCTACCGTTCGCGGGAGAAGGCGGGCGATCACAAGGCGATTTCCGGGGCTGAGAACATCGACAAGGTGATTCAGATCGATCAGTCGCCGATCGGGAGGACGCCGCGATCGAATCCGGCGACGTATACGGGAGTGTTCACTGCGATTCGCGATCTCTATGCGATGTTGCCGGAATCTCGCGAGCGCGGCTACAAAGCGGGGCGGTTTTCCTTTAATGTCACGGGGGGGCGTTGCGAGGCGTGCCAGGGTGAGGGGCAGCGGCGCATCGAGATGAATTTCTTGCCGGATGTGTACGTGTTATGCGAAGTGTGCGGCGGACGCCGGTACAACTCCGAAACTCTGGCGGTGAAGTACAACGGATATTCCATCGCTGACTTACTGGAAATGCCGGTGTCGGATGCGCTGCCGATTCTGGAGAACATTCCGCAAGTAAAGCCGAAATTGCAGACGCTGGTTGACGTTGGGCTGGGCTACATTCATCTTGGACAGTCGGCCGTGACGCTCTCCGGCGGAGAGGCGCAGCGCATCAAGCTGTCGCGCGAGTTGAGCAAGCGCCAGACGGGAAAGACGCTGTACTTGCTGGACGAGCCCACCACGGGCCTGCACTTCGATGACGTGAAGAAGCTTCTCGACGTGCTGCATCGACTGACAGACCTGGGAAATTCGATCATCATCATCGAGCACAATATGGATGTGATCCGCAACGCCGACTGGATCATCGATCTGGGGCCGGAGGGCGGCGAGGATGGCGGCCGCATCGTGGCGCAGGGGACGCCAGAGCAGGTGGCGAAGGTCAAGAAGTCGTATACAGGGCAGGCGCTGGCCGGGTACTTTGGGAAAACAGTTTCGAGTTAGAAGGATTCCTTTTGGTGTCTCGAGACAATCCGCAATTTCAATCACCACAGTCGATGGGCGGCGACGAGTCGCCGGGCCCGACGGTAAATCCTATTCCCGCTCTGACGCCCCCGGAGGGGCCGGTAGGATCGGCGAGGACTTCATCTTCCGGCGAGAATCCGGTGTGGAAAGCGTGGGACGTCCTGGCAATCGTAGGCCTGGCAGTGGGCACCGCGTTCTTCTCGCAATTGGCGATTCTGTTCGGAGCCCACTATCTTTTCTACCCCGGTCTTCGGCTCAAAGAACTGGCCCAGCAGCCGCTGCTGCTGATTATTTCTCAGTTCGTAATTGATGGAGCGATTGTCGCCTACCTGATCCTTTGGGTGGAAGGGATGTACCGCACGCCTTTTTGGCCTGCGATCCGGTGGAACTGGCCGAAATCCATATGGCTGATGCTTGCGCTGGGGGCGGCGACATTTGTCGGCCTGGCGATGGTGCTAGGTAGTCTTCTGCCGATGCCCAAAGAGACGCCGTTTGAGAAACTCTTTGAGCATCGTCGGGATGCGTTCCTGCTGGCGATTATTGCTACTACGCTTGGCCCTTTGATGGAGGAGCTTTTCTTCCGCGGGTTCTTTTATCCTGTAGTGGCCAGGCGGTGGGGCGCGGGCTGGGGTGTATTTCTAGCGGCACTTCCATTTGCATTAGTGCATATGCAGCAATACGGCTACTCGTGGGGGATTCTTCTCATCATCTTTGGCGTGGGGGTTGTTTGTGGCGCGGTTCGGGCTGGTACCGGTTCAGTGGCAGCCGCCTTCCTGGTACACGCGGGTTACAACGGCATGCAGATGCTGATCACGATGCTGTGGACCCACGGGTTTACCCGGATGCCGAAGGGGTTATTTCGGTACTATTTTCGCTAGTTTACGAAATACGAACGCCTTGCGCCCTTGCGCACCGCGACTCTGTTTTGAAGTATAGTAAGCACAACTGACAACTCCGCGTGGGGCGGGGCCAATCCTTTAAAAGATGTTAGGACAAGGACATGCCTTCGGATCCTAAAAGCGTGGCGGAAACGCTGCTGTCAGTTTCCATTCTGGAAGCGATCCCCGATGCCGTCGCGGCGGTGAACGAGCAGGGCGTGATCATTCAGGTTAACGCCCAGGCCGAAGCGATGTTCGGCTATACCCGAGACGAATTGATCGGGCAAAGTGTCGAGATGCTGGTGCCGGAACGGCAACGCGGGCAGCATCATCGGCACCGAGAGAGTTTTCATTCCCGCCCGAAGATTCGACGGATGGGGTCGGGGCTGGATTTGTGCGGCCGACGGCGGGATGGCACGGAGTTTCCGGTCGAGATCAGCTTGAGCCCTGTGTTCACGGGGAACGGCCCAGTCGTCCTCAGCGTGATTCGCGACATCAGCGACCGCAAGCGAATCGAAGCAGATTTGCGGCACGCCAACGAGGAACTGGAGCAGAGGAAGGGCCGGGAACTGCGGGACTCGCAGAATCGGCTGGCGCTGATCGTTGATTCCTCGCAGGACGCGATCATCGGCAAGAACCTCGACGGGGTCATTACCCAGTGGAACAAGGGCGCGGAGCAGATTTACGGCTACACGGCGCCAGAAATCATCGGGCGGAACATCTCGGTGTTGTGTCCCCCGGAGCGCCCCGATGAAATCATCGGGATTCTGGAGAAAATCCGCCGGGGAGAGAGCGTCGAGTACTTCGAGTCGGTGCGAATCACCAAGGATGGCCGGCGGCTGAACATGTCGATCGCGGTCTCGCCGATCTATGACTCCGAGGGGCGGGTCGTGGGCGCATCCGCCATCGGGCGCAACATCACCGCGCAGAAGAGGATCGAAGATCAGCTGCGGCAATCGCAGAAGATGGAGGCGGTGGGCCGCCTGGCAGGCGGAGTGGCCCACGATTTCAATAATCTTCTCGGCATTGTCACTGCGTGCACGGAGCTATTGAGCGGGAAGGTTGACCAGGACAGCCTGGAGTATGTCGACAACATTCGCGAAGCCGCGAAACGCGGAGCTGCGATGACCCGGCAACTGCTGGCCTTCAGCCGGCGGCAGCCAGTGCAGACCCAGATTCTGGACCTGAACGATCGATTGAAAGAAGTCAGCAAACTGCTGAAGCCGCTGATGGGTGATGACGTGGAGATCTTGTTGCCATCGCGCTCAACGGTGGCGATCATCGAGGCGGATCCAAGCCAGGTGGATCAGATTGTGCTGAACCTTGCAGTGAACTCCCGCGATGCCATGCCCCACGGGGGGAAGTTCATTATTCAAACCGCGGTGCACGATCTGGACAGCGGGTTTGCGCGCGAGCACTCCATGAATCCTGGTCGCTACGTCATGCTGGCGGTCAGCGACAACGGGAGCGGGATGGACGAGGCGACCCGGTCTCGCATCTTCGAGCCCTTCTTCACCACAAAAGAGATGGGGAAGGGAAGCGGGCTTGGCCTGGCGACCGTTTACGCTATCGTCAAGCAAAGTGGCGGGCACATTTGGGTCTATAGCGAAATCTCCCATGGCACCACGTTCAAAATCTACCTGCCGAGCGCGGAACACAAGCTCGGAGTCAAGTCCGAGCCTGGCGCGGAACTGTTGCCGGTCCGGCGCGAAGGATTCACCATTCTACTGGCCGAAGACGATCCAGTGATGCGCAGGTTGACTCGCCGAATGCTTGAGGATCATGGCTACGAGGTGTTGGAATCGATTGATGGCGAGGCTGCGTTGGACGTGATTGCACAGAACTCTGACCGCATCGATCTGACGTTGACCGACGTGGTGATGAAGGGGATGAATGGGCCCGAACTTGTGCTGCGGCTGATGGACTCGCACCCGGAAATGAAGGTCGTTTACATGTCCGGGTACACGGGCGAACTGGTCGCGCATCAGGGATTGCAGGCGGGCATCCGGTTGCTGGAAAAGCCGTTCACGAGGTCGTCGTTGTTGAAGGTCATCGACGAGGTGCTGGGATAGCCAGTGGCCGCTCCCGGATTCTTCCGCTGTCTATTCTCGTTTGAACTCTCCCCGCGGGTTTGCGATACTCTCAAGTCGATATCAGGAGGAATGGATGAAGGGCAATCCTAAGGTTATTGCTGAGCTGAACAAGGCCCTGCGCGAGGAACTGACAGCCATCAACCAGTATTTTCTGCATGCCGAGATGTGCGAGAACTGGGGCTATCGCAAGCTCTCCGGCTACATCAAGAAGCAATCCATCGGCGAGATGAAGCATGCAGAGGAACTGATGGAGAGGATCCTCTTCCTCGATGGCAGTCCGTCCATGATGCCGCTGGAGCTGAAAGTCGGCGGGACGGTCAAGGGCATGATCGAAAGCGACCTTGCGCTCGAGGTGGGAGCAGTGAAGATGTACAACGATGCTGTCGCACTCGCCACGAAAGAGGGAGATAACGGATCACGAGACTTGTTCGTCCAGCTCCTCAAGGACGAGGAAGAGCACGTGGATTTTCTGGAAGCGCAACTGCACCAGATCAAGGAAATCGGCTACGAGCAATACCTGAGCATGCAGATGGGCGAGAACGAAGGGCAATAGGTTCGCGCCTTATTTCACCGTCAGGGTCAATACCTGCGCGCCGCTGACCACACAGTCGAGGGGCGGCGTCGCAGTTTCATTTACATTCGATTCGGCGCTGACGATCATTTCCTGGTTGCCGCGCATTCCTTCCATCACATTCATCACTGAGATGGGCAGGGTCGGCATGACTTTGTCGGCCACGCGGGCCTCGGGGTCCGCTTCGAGCAGCGATACGTAGAGACGGTTGTTGGAGTGCTCCTTATTGAGCAAGGCGATGGTCGATGCCAGGTCGAGCTTTCTGCCGAACGCAGGATTGGTGCGGGTGACTCGATCAAGGGTATCGCCGTCGCTCACCAGGATGCGAAGCGTTCCCTTGCTGGTCGAAGGCGGGATCTTGACCGGAATCTGGCGTACGACGCGTTCGCCGCGATAGGGAGCAAGGACCGTTTCCACGACGATCTGGTCGCCGGGACGCGCTTCTGTGACATCCGTGCGGGCACTTTCGAGGCGAGCCCAACGGCGTTCGCGGACCAGATCAAAATCGAGTTTCACGCTGTTCACAGCAGGAGCGCTGTAGGGATTGTCGTAAATGCGCCCAAAGCGCTCGCCCAGCGAGAGTGCGGCGGCCATCGCTGCAGGCTGGCCATTCTCAGAGGGCGCGAACATGTTCTTCAGTCCGACTTCCGGGAAGCCCTTCACATTGATGCTGCCGTTCAGCCGATAAGTGATCTCGTCGCCGTATTCGTTCAGTCCACGCAGGGCATTAAAGACAGTTGCCATAATCGCGACCGGGCTGAGCCGCGGGTTGTTGAGCACTTCGTAGTGGAACTCCTTGGTGGCGCTGCCACTGCGGATGGTGAGTGCTACCGGGATCATTTCAGGGCGTTTTCCCAGGACGCCGAGGATGCCAGTGTGGCGGTCCTGCACGAAGACTCCGGCTTCTTCTGTCGTATTGACGATCTTGAAGGCGTTCAGAGGCGATGGCAGGGTAGCCAGCACCTGGGCCTTGTTCATGGGAAGGTCAACGGAGCCAAACTGCAACAAGGGATGTCCGCAGGCAAGCAGGCGCTGCGGGTCGATGTAGGTGACGGTGCAAGTGGCTGCGATGTCCATGTCACCGCGCACCAGCGTCGCGCTCACGGCAGAGCCGGCTTCGAGCGGCTCAGGCTGCTTTTCCTCGCTCATCGAGCCGGCGCCCATCACGGGGACGATGCCAGCCGCGGCGAACTGCGGGGCGAATTGACGGACAGCCTCTTCGGAGAAACCATTGAATACCAGCGGGGTTTCGATCGGCTTCAGGTAGTTCGAGATGTTCGAGGCGCTACCCGCCAGGGGAGCCGCATCCCCGGGGGCGGCGGTCTTTCCGGCCGTGTTCGTAACGCCCGGCTTTGCGACCGTGGCCTCCTCAGCGGGAGATTTGTCGAGCGCGTTGATCTCGAGCATGTCGGCGATGGGCGTAACCCCCGCGATGGGCTCCTTGGAGAACTCACCAATCCGGAATGCGAGGGCGCCGACCAGTTTGCCATCGATATAGACCGGGCTGCCGCTCATACCGGCGACGACGCCGGTGTACTCGACTTTGGGGCCATGTAGGCGAACCAGAACGATATCGCCCTTGGGGCCGTTCACGTTGTGAAGAACGCCGAGGACCTCAACATCCATGGGCTCAGGCTTTATGCCTTGGAAGACCGTGTAGGCAACGCCGTGCATCCCGGTATGGATCTGATCCACAGGGATAGTGGGTTGGTAGGTCTGAGCGGCCAGAATGATGGGGGTAGATAGTCCAAGGACGAGAAGCGCGCGAAAAAACTTCCTCATTTGAAGCCCCGAAGGACCCGGAAATGGGCCCGATAGCTTAGATCCGGACCAACTGCGACACGTTGCACCGATGGGGGACTTGTGGGAACGGGCAAAAACATCCCAATTGCGAATCTGTGCGTCTATACTAGCACAGGGTTTCAACTGGGTTCACCATGTCTAACTATTGTAAATTCAAGCTTTCCCGCCGAGTTCTGACGCTGGTCCTATGGGTGTTTGGGGCTGGTCTGACGGTCCTATGCACCGGCCTTTTGGCTCGCAGCCAGGACCAGTCGTCCCCGTCGGCCTCGCAGGCGCCCGATAACGGCAAGCCCAAAGAAGACGCTCCGGCCGCAGCCGGTGGCCCGACCGACAACGTTGGCCCCTACGCGATCCCGAAGAAGAAGGTTGAGGAACCGCCTCCACCGCCGCGGCCCGTGACCCCGAAGAAAATCGAGGATCTGCCCGACTATTCGCTCAAAGTCAATGTCCCGCTGGTGAATGTGGATGTGCTGGTGACGACGAAGGACGGCGGGCAGTTCATCCCGGGACTGAAGAAAGACAACTTCCGGATCGCCGAAGATGGAGTGCCGCAGCAAATCAAGAACTTCACGGTCTCACAGGCCCCGGTTACGGCTGTGCTGCTGGTGGAGTTTGCCTCGACCAACTACTCCTTCATGATTGACGCCTTGCGGGCCTCGTATTCGTTTGCGGATTCGCTGAAGAAGGATGACTGGATCGCGGTCGAATACTATGACATGCAGCCGCACATTCTGGTGGACTTCACGCAGGACAAGAAGGCGGTATATGGAGCTTTGAACCAGTTGCGCATTCCAGGGTTTGCCGAGACGAACTTGTTCGACGCCCTGTACGACACGCTTGACCGCCTGGATCGGGTGGAGGGAAAGAAATACATCATCCTAGTGACGACCGGTGTGGACACGTTCAGCAAACTCACGCTGGACAAGATCATTAAGAAGATCAAGGACACGAAGGACGTCGCGATTTTCCCGATCAGCGTGGGTTTCATGTTCCGCGAAGACTGCGAGACGCATCCAGGGTCCTTTTACTGCCGCAACGGGCATGGGATGGGCATTCCGGTTGGCCACATGGACTATCTGCAGGGTGACAACGAGATGCGGACCTTTGCCGCGATGACCGGGGGGCGGGCATACTTCCCGCGATTCCAGGGCGAGCTGCCGGAATTGTTCGGCGACATTTCAAACGACATCCGCAATCAGTACACGCTCTCGTACTCCCCGAGCAATACCAAGCTCGACGGTACCTACCGAAAGGTGAAGGTGGATGTAATCGCCGGGGATGGTGGCCCCCTTAAGGTCAAGGATCAAAAGGGGAAAGATCATAAGATCGATATATTCGCGCGCGAAGGATATACGGCGAAGCACACAGTGGAGTAGCGTTCGGCACAGAATTCCGGCTGTTCGGGAAGGCCCCTTACCCAGAGGGGCCTTTTGAGTTTCCCTGACCTTCCCTGAGTGTTACTCATTGTATGAAAGTTATACTTATTAGCATAGGTGCGATATTTTGCTATAATTCCAACCATGGGCATAGAGTATGCAACCGTCAAGGCCAAGGGGCAGGTCGTAATCCCGGTCGACATTCGGCGCAAGTTCAAGATTGATGAGGGAACGCGGGTTGCGTTTCTCGAGGAAGACGGCCGTCTGGTTGTGCAGCCGGTAACCGATGACTTCATTGATCAAATGGAGGGCATCCTCGCCGGTCAGGGGCTTCCCGCGAAGATCGAGCGGACCCCGGATCGGGTTCTCAAATGAGAGTCCATGTTCTTGACGCGAACGCGTTGTACCGCTTCCTGCTCGGCGGTCCAGGAACGGAGATCGTCAAAGGTTTGTTTCGGCAAGCCCGGAAGGAACAGCAACGACTTAAGATGTCCGTAGTGAATTGGGGTGAGGTGTACTACACGATCGCGCGCGTTAAGGGCTTCCCGGAAACTGAAAGGTTTATGCAGAACCTGAAAGTATTGCCGCTCACGATTGTTCCTGCAGACGAATCGGTGACTGCCAGAGCGGCGAGGTTTAAAGCAGGTTTCGGGTTGCCCTATGCCGATTGCTTCGCTGCGGCGACGGCGGAACCCGGAGAGATTGTCGTCACGGCCGACGCTAAGGATTTCCGAAAGATCCAGCAAATAGAAATTCTTCCTCTTCCAGCCCACAAAATGTAGGCCTTTCGTCCGCCATCTCGTCAATGCATGTGGAATAGGTGGTCGAGCAGGAAGAAGACCGCTGCGCCGACGAAAACGAGCAGAGCCATCTTCATGGCGGGTTCTTTGTTGACCTCCGGGACCAGGTCTGACGCCGCGACGTAAATCGTTACTCCGGCAGACAGCGGCAGGCCTGCTCCGACGTGGTGGCGGAAGATCGCCATCGTGAGGACTCCTGCCAGCGTTGATCCCCCAAGTAGCACGGACGAACCCCATGCGAGGCCACGACTGCGTCCGCTGGCCAGCATGACGGAGCTTACGGTGAAGCCCTCGGGAATCTTGTGCAGGAAGATCGCGAAGAAGATCAGCCATCCCAACCAGTTGGAAACCAGGAATCCGGAAGCGATGGCGATCCCGTCGAAGAAGGTATGGATGACGAGCCCGAGGAGGACGGAATAAGAGCTGTGAGCGTGCACGAACTCGTCGCGGTGCGTTTCTTCGCCGAAGTGGAAATGCGGAGTGACGGTGTGCTCGAAGAAATGAATGATGAGGTATCCCGCAAGAACGAGCAGGGCCCCTGTCTTTCCGTTGCGTTCGATGCTTTCGGGAACCATCTCAACCAGGGCGGTGGCGAGCATGAATCCCGCACCCAGGGCGACGAAGTACCGGAGATAGCGGCGCTCCCAGTGCCGCTGCACAATGATCGCGCCGCCGAAGATGTTGGCGGCCGCAGCGGTGAGACCTAGCAGGATGCTGGTAATGATTGGGCTCATTAACGAAAGTACCCAGTTGCCAGTACCCAGTAGCCAGAACTACTTCTTGAGAGAGTTAATGAGGCCATTCAGTAACTTGCCGACTTCCACGACTTGCATGAGCACAGCTTGAATCTGGTCGTGTCCAGTGTATTCCAATCGTTCGGCGATTAATAACTGCGTTTCCAACTCCGCTAGCGAGCCGCTCGCGTGACGTAAGAAGTGACAGAACTCGGCTCTACTGAAGTGTGCCTGACCCTCAGCGACGTTACTAGGAACCGAGACTGCCGCTCGCCGAATCTGATCCGTGAGGCTATAGACCTCGCGTTTCGGGAATCCGTCGGTAAGACGATAGACTTGCGTGACGAGATCCATCGCCTTCTGCCAGACAATCAGGTCCTTGAAGTGCTGCGCCACGGCAAACTCCGCCTGCACGATTATATTTGTACCCGCCGATTCCGGCTTCCTTCTGGCAACTGGGTACTGACAACTGGGTACTGGCTATCCGGAATGTCGGATGTGCATCACGTCGCCATCCTGGACGATGTAGTCCTTGCCCTCGAGGCGCAACGTGCCTTTGGCGCGGGCGTTGGCTTCCGAGCCGGCTTCCAGAAGCTGATCCCAGCGGATCGTTTCGGCGCGGATGAAGTGCTTTTCCAGATCAGAGTGAATGGCGCCGGCGGCTTCCTGGGCACGCGTATGAGCCGGGATCTGCCAGGCACGGCATTCGTCTTCACCGGCGGTGAAGAATGAGATCAGGCCGAGCAACTGATACGTGGTGCGGATGAGGCGGGTCAGGCCGCTCTCTTTCAGGCCGTAGCTCGACAGGAACTCGGCAGCGTCCGCGTCGCTCATCTCGGCGAGTTCGGCCTCCACTTTTCCGCAGATCGCTGTAGCGCCTGCGTTCGGACGCGAGGCAATCTCTGTGAGCTTGTGTTTGCCGACCGCTTCGGTGAGCTCTTTCCCCAGTTCGGTGGATTCGCCGATGTTGAGCACATACAGGATCGGTTTCTCACTCAGGAACATGAAACCGCGGATGCGCTTCTTATCCTCAGGCGAAATCTGCATCTCGCGCAGCGGCTTCTCCGATTCGAGATGAACCTTGGCGACCTTCAGAAGCTCGAACTCCTTCTCGAGGTCCGGAGTCTTCATCTTCTTGAGGTCTTTTTCAAGGCGCTCCAGACGCTTTTCGATCTGGCCGAGATCGCTGACCATCAGATCGAACTCGACGTTTCGGATGTCGCGCAGGGGATCGATCGTGCCGACATGGGGGATTGCGGGGTCGTCGAAGACTCTGACCACGTGGGCGAGAGCGTCGACCTGGCGAAGATGGCCAATGTAGGCAGTTTCTTTCAATGCGTCCTGGCCGATAGCGCCGACGTCGACGTATTCGACCGAGGTGTGGGTAAGTTTCTTCGGGTTGTAGAGCGCGGCGAGGCGATCGAGGCGGTCGTCCGGTACTTTGGCGACGCCGATGTGTGCCTCACGCGGGTTCGCGTGGGCCTGGGCTGAAAGATGCGCTTTGGTCAGAATCTGAAACAACGAAGTTTTGCCGACCTGCGGCAGGCCAATGATTCCAGTTTTCATAAAGAATTCTTAGGCGTTCGCTCCTGTGCTAGACAGCGCTCGGCTGAAAATGAGGACAGGATGACGATGCGTTTCAGCGAGCGTGAGACAACTCAGGATAAATGATGGCGCGGAAATTGCCCAAATGCTACGGCCGCTCCGAAGGGAAGTTCAGACGCATGCCGATGCGATAGAGAATCGGCGGACCGATGTTGAACAGGGAGCCGGTGGATGTTGGCGTATTCGCGATCTTGTAGCGTTCGTCGAGCAGGTTCTCGGCGGAGGCAAAAACCTCCAGGTTTCGCGTGATGTTCCGGCCGACCTGAAGGTTCATGACGTAGAAGCGGCCGAGAGGGTACAAGTTCTGGTCGTCGTCGAACTGGTTGCCGACGAAGCGTCCCTGCACACTGAGCATCAGCTTCGAGGGATTCCAATAGCGCGCCTCCCAGGTGAAGATGTTGCGCGGGACCTGCGCGACGTCGTTCCCAAGCAGAGACACCTCGCCGGTCGGAACTGTGTAATTGACGATCGAGGCTCCGGTGTATTCGTACCCGGCGCTGATCTGGATGTTTCGATTCACGTGAACCACGCCGTCAAGTTCCACGCCGCGCGAGCGAATCCGGCCGACATTCTGTTTTTGGCGCTGCACTGGCGAGGAATTCGGATTGATGGTGACATTCTGGACTGGGTCAACGATGTCGCTCCAGAAGAACGTACCGCGTAGCTCGAGCTTGCGGTCGAGCGCGGTGAGATTCATGCCCGCTTCCGCGCCGGTGAGGCGCTCTGCATTCAGCTGAGGATTGTTCGATGTGACCACGTTCGCCACCCGGAAGGAGCGGTATAGTTCGTTCAGGGTTGGAGCACGGAATGCCCGATAGGTCGACGCAGTGACCGATACATTTCTGGTGAGTGAGCGCAAGACTGACAGGCGTGGGCTGAAAGCGAGGTCACTGCGCGAGGGATACGGCTGACTCGGCGTCGTACAGCTGCCGGACACAGGAGTGCAGACGAGACTCGCGTTGAAGTTATTCCAGTCATCGACGCGGGCGGCCAGGATTACCGTCCAGTTGTTCCAACGGATGAGGTCTTCTCCAAACAGGCCTACGATGCGCTGTCTGCCTCCGGAAGCCGTATCGCGCAAGTTGGTGCCGGAGGAGAAGATCAGCTCGTCGCTGGCGCCCATCACCTCCATGGCGTCGGCGCCCGCGATTATGGTTTGGTGCCCGCCGAATAGGTGGGTCCATTGGCCGGCCCCTCCCACAACCTGTTCAGGAACATATTGTTTGTTGGTGAGGGACTCGCCGCTTCGGTCAGACGCAACCGAAGAAAATCGCTGATGGTAGCTCTGAACCTGTCCGTAAGCGCGGAGCGTCAGGGAGTCAGCCTTTTCGAATTGCTGGTCAAGACCGATGGCGCCCTCGACCATCTGCGTGTCGTTGGTTTGAACAGGAGTTCCGTTATTGCGGAACTCTGTGTAGTAAGTGCCGCGGGCGAACAGCCGTCCTTCGCCGATGCGCCGACCGAGGTTGAGCTCGACAGCAGCATCCTTCGAGTTCGCGTTGGTGTCCACGATGCCGCGCTGCGACATGGGAACGAGGTTGTAGCCATCGGTCCGAAACAATTCGGTGCCTCCCGAGACATCCCACTTGCCCATGCGGGTGCCGGTCCAGACGGAAAGATCGGGAGTGCGCTCGTTGCCGTACGAGGTCTCGAGTGAAAGGGCAGGCTGCTCGGGCTGGCGGGTTATGAACTGCACGACTCCGCCGAGGGCGTCACTGCCGTAGAGATTGGAAGCACCGCCGCGAAATACCTCAACGCTCGAGATGGACTCGCGAGGAATTCGATCCCAGTACACCCAGCCACCGAAAGCATCGACGAGGGGCAGGCCGTCTTCAAGGACGAGGGCACGGCTGGCCGCAGTGCCGCCAAGTCCGCGAAGGGATACTCCCTGATTGGAGGCGTTCGCTGTGCGGCTGTCGGATCGCCGGAAGAGTGAGAATCCGGGGACCTGGCGCAAGACGTCGTCGGTTCGAAGGGCTGGAGCCGCCGCCACATCTGCGCTGGAAAGCAGCACCGTGCTACCGGGAGTGTCGGCAAGGCGAACCTCCGAGCGCGTGGCCGAGACGGTCAACTGCTCTTGCGCGGAAGCTGGGTGAAGGATGATGTCGATCGTGATGCTGGTACGAGTTGCGGCGTCCCAGGATTGGTGAAACGCGCCGAATCCCTGACTGGTGACTTCAATCGTGCCGGAGGTTCCGGCGACGGCCGGGAAAGTAAAGCGTCCTTGAGCATCGGTTTCGGCACTGGCTGTGTGAGTACCAGTTTGCAGGCGGACTGCGGCCCTGGCGATGGCGGCTCCGGCGGAATCGCGGACTGTGCCTTCGACCGTGACAACGGTTTGTGCCCAGAGCCTCGGCGCGACTACGAGCCCCAGCAACAACAGAAGATGTGCGCGTCTTGTTTTGAACATGTCAGAACCCGGGTACAAATACCTTACCAGAGCCTTGTTGCGAGGGCGTGAACGACACTCTGCGCGTAGTTCGGACACATGATCCCGGGACATTCGCAGCCGGCTGGCCTCAAGTTGGGCTAGTGAGAGGCGGCCGCAGCTGCGGCCGCTGGCACGATGATCTTCACCGAATCAGGCTTGGTCCACACCGCCTTGCCTGTCGTGACGTCCACCCGATTCATTGTGATCATCAGTTCGTGGTGGTCAACCTCGACGAGCAGATAGTGGTAGTTCAGTTCCTTGCTTTGATAGGGGTCGTCCGGAGCGCGCTCGACGGGTGAAGCATGGGCGCCTCCTCCACCGGAGACAAAGTACGTGATCCCGCCATGTTCGTGGCGCTCGTAGTTATGAACATGACTGCTGAACACCACGAAGCGGTAGGGCGCGTGAACCTGCCGCTCCTCCAGCATGCGGGCAAGTGCCTGCTCCTGAGGACGAGCCGAGTGCCCTCCGCTGTGGTTTCCGCTTTCGATCGAGCTTGTATATGGCGGATGGTGGAACATCAAAAAGACGAAGTTCACTTCTGCAGGAACGTGGTCGAGTCGATCGTTGAGCCATTGCCCTTGGGGTCCCGTAAGTTCGTCTTGCTGGCTATCGAGTACGAGCAGCAGAGTGTTTGCGGCCCGGACCGAGTAATAGCGATTTCCGCCGAGATGAGGAAACTGGCGAAAGTAGTTGGTCAAGCCCGCGTCCATGTCCCCGCGCACTTCATGATTGCCGAGGGATGGATAGACGGTGATCTTCCGGTCCCGCCAAAGGCGCGTCTCCGCATCCCAGACCTTCCAGTCGTCGGCATCGTAGCCGTTGAAGACGAGGTCTCCGCCGAAGCAAATGAACGAGGGATCGGCATCGGCGATGCCCTGCACCAGGAGCGTTCTCACTTGCGGATTTGCCGCCTCGGTGTCCGTGGGATCGTGAAACCGCGCATCGCCGTAGACGACGAATCGGAAGGGCGCTTTCACGTCGAATGAGAGATCGGCGGGAGGCGTTTGTGCGGTCGATTTCTCTACGCAGCAAGTCAGCGCGAGCAAGATCGCGAGGCCGGAGAGCATTGCGGAATGTGGGCGTTGCAGCCTTATAGACTTTGTCAAAGTGTACTGATTTTCCCACGAACCGGCCTTTCCTTGACCCGAATCCGTTGCCTGCCTGGTTCTTTCAGACGAATTACAGATTCTTCTGTTCCCATGATGGAGGGATGAGAGAGCGGCTTCGCTGCTAAGCGGCGGAAGAAGGATCTGACACATATGAGGGGCGAGTTGATATCCTTCTCGGTTGGTGGTGCGACGGCGCTGGCCGGACCAGGGATGAAACTACTTGTCGTAGAAGACGAGACTCGCATGGCAGATCTTCTCCGAAAGGGGCTCACCGAGGAGGGTCACACGGTGACGTGCGCACGCGACGGCGCTGAAGGTTTCTCCTTGGCGAGGACCTACGAATTTGACGTGATCCTTTTGGACATCATGATGCCGAAGCTGAGCGGGTACGAGATGGCCAAGCGCTTGCGCGCAGAGAAGGTTAAAACGCCCATCCTGATGCTGACCGCCAAGGATACGGTGCCCGACATCGTTCGTGGATTGGATCTGGGTGCCGATGACTACATGACCAAGCCGTTTTCCTTCGATGAGTTGGTGGCAAGGTTGCGTGCCGTAAAACGCCGTGGCCGAACACCTCAAGAACCGCAGATGCGAGTGGCGGACCTAGTCCTGGATCCAGCCAGCAGAGAGGTGGTACGAGGCGAGCAGCGGGTGTCTCTCACCCGCACCGAGTACAGCCTGCTCGAGCGGTTGATGTATCGATCGGGCAAAGTCGTTTCGCGGAGGTCCCTGATCGAGTCGGTGTGGGGATTTGACAAGGAAATCGAGGAGAACACGCTCGATGCCTTTATGCATCTGCTACGCAACAAGATTGATCCTCCGGGCCGTCCGAAGCTGATTCACACCGTGCGCGGTGTCGGCTACATGATCCGTTCGGAAGAACCGGCATGAAGAGACTCTCGATTGGAGTCCGTCTCACGCTGTGGTATCTGGCGATCTTTGCGCTGGGCGAAATTGTGTTCGGGGCAGGCATGTGGCTGATCCTGCGGCACAACCTCTACGACCTGGTCGACGACCAACTGGAGGACCAGGTGGAAGATCTGAATAACTTTCTGTCGGCGCAGAAAAAGGATGCCACCATCGCGAAAATGCAGGAGGAAGTCACTGAGGCGTATGCCATCGAGCACTCCGGTGACTTTCTCGAGGTTTATGCCGAAACGGGCGACCTGATCTTTCGTTCGCGTTTCTTGCAGGACCATCCTTCGATCCTCTTGCCTCCCGACCAAATCAAGCGGCCTCTTTTCAGGACCCGGCGAGTCGAACGCCGGCATTTTCGGTTCGCCTTCGAGAAGTTGAGCGTCAATGGGCATGTCTATACGATCGAGATGGGCAATCCCGCCGACGATGCGGTCGAAACCTTGCGCGTGTTCCGCATGTACCTGATCGTGTTTGCTCCGTTCCTGCTGCTGGTCGCTGCCGGTGTGGGCTATTGGATGAGCCGGAGAGCGCTTGCTCCCGTCGATGCTCTGGTGCGAACCGCCCGCGAGGTGAGCGGAGCCAACCTGAGCGGGCGTCTGCAGAAACTGCGCACCGGAGACGAACTGCAGAGGTTATCGGACACGTTGAACGAAATGCTGGACCGGATTGAGTCGGCATTCCAACGAATCACCCAATTCACGGCAGACGCTTCTCATGAGTTGCGCACCCCGGTGTCGCTGATGAGAACCGAGGCGGAACTGGCACTGCGGCGGTCCCGCGGAGAAGAGGAATACAAGGAAGCGCTGCAGCACATTCTTCGGGAGGCCGAACGAACCACTTCATTGATCGAGCAACTGCTCGCCATGGCGCGCGCTGACTCTGGTCGTGAAGCAGTCAACCTGCAACCGACGGACCTCGGAGAGATTCTTCGCAGCGTCGTCCCCAGTTGGCAACAGGTGGCGGCCATGCACAACATTCAGTTCGCAGCCAGTTTTCCGGAGCAGGAGGCGTCGGTGTTGGGAGACGAGACCTTGCTGCGCAGGTTGGCCGAGATTCTGCTGGACAACGCGTTCAAGTACACACCGGCTCCCGGGTTGGTCCGCCTCGATCTTCATGTCGGGGAAGGGGCCGCTGTTATTTCCGTGCAGGATTCTGGCATGGGCGTTGCGCAAGAAGAACAAGGGAGGATCTTCGAGCGCTTTTACAGGGTGGACAAGGCTCGCAGCCGGGCACAAGGAGGAACGGGGCTAGGCCTGGCGATTGCGCAGTGGATTGTGCTGCAGCATCGCGGAACGATCACAGTGCAAAGTCAGCCGGGTGAGGGTGCGACGTTCAAAGTCGAGTTGCCCACTGTAGCAGTCGCGAAGCAGGCTGCGCTGTCGGTATCGTAGGCGAGCGATCTCGGCAAACGGCCATATTCAAATCAGCGCTCGCTGCCGTACAATAATGAGGCCTTCCTGTGCCGGGATGGCGGAACTGGCAGACGCAGCGGACTCAAAATCCGCCGGTACTTGGTACCTTGCAGGTTCGATTCCTGTTCCCGGCACCACTCGATTTATCTTCGCGGATATTCTTCCTTACTTGCCTGTGACTTCGTCGAGTTTGCGGAGCATCTCTCCGATCTCGGGATTCGCCATGAACTGCTTCCAGGCTAGTCCTGTGCGGTAGTTTTCCACCATCACGGTGATCGGCGCCTGATTCAGTCCCATGTAGATTGGCGAAATCCACGACTCGCCGGGATTGTAGGCGTCCCGCGGGCCGTAGATGTCCCAAGTCTGACCTCCGAGGTCGCGGTAGTAGTGCTTGAGGGCGGCCATCGATGCGTCCGGCGTGTAGGGGAAAGATGCCAGCGCTCCGGTTGGAGTCAGCGTGCCCTTGTCGCTGAATTCATCTGGCGCGTGTGGCACGTATCCGTAAGGGCCGTCGCTTGCGGTTAGTCCCCAGGCGTCCGGGCCGTATCCGCCGAAGTGTTTGGGATTGGCGATGCAATAAGCCCGGTTGATCAGCGCGATGTTGCGATTGTTCTCAAAATACGACGGCGTGAAGCGATCATGCAGGGCGTGGGGATCGAATCCGAAAAACGAGTAGTGCGTGAAGAACAGCGGGCCGCCCGTTCCCACTCCAACGTCGAGCTTGATTCCGTAATACGTTTTGCCGTTGCCGTAGTGATCGCCGTCCTTACTGCCCGACCATCCCGCGCGATAGTCAAGCGCGCGCTGGGCCTGACTCGCCCATCCGGAGTAGTACATGCTCGCGGGGACCGGATGCGTGGGAGACGACATGGAGAGCAGATACGTGATCATCACTTCGTTGAACCCGATGAGCGGGTGCTGAATCTGCCACTTCCACTCGGGCGACCAGTGCCAGTACAGGAAATCGCCGGGTTCCGGGCCGCGATACCAGTCCCACTCGACCGTTTCCCAAAGCTGAGTGATCTGCCGGTAGAGGTCCTGCTCGGCAGGACTATTTCCTCGGAAATATTGGCGCGCGGTTAATAGGCCCTCCATCAGGAATGAGGTCTCGACCAGATCTCCGCCGTTGTCGAACATGCCAAAGACGGGCATGGTCTTGCCGGTGCTGCCGTCCATGTAGTGCGACCACGCGCCGTGATAGCGCTGCGCGTGCTCAAGGAACGTAACGATCTTAGTCATGCGTTCGATGCCCTGCGCGCGTGTAATAAATCCGCGGTCGACGCCAACCACGAGCGTGGCGATGCCCATTCCGCTTGCCCCCGTGGCAACGATGCGATCGTCGCCTGGAGTGTTTTCCAGAGTCATTCCTGAGTGCGGATCGGCTCCGTCCCAGTAGTAGTGGAAGCAAGCCTCCTGCAGCATCGTGAGCAGTTCGTCGTCGCTGAGATCGCGGGTCGATGCCGTGACTGCCTCGGAGAAAGGCGACAGTTTATATGCACGATCTGACGCAGCGATCTTGTATTCCGCGGTGACATTCGATTTGCCCAGAAAATCGGAATAGCGGTTGATGCCGGGAAGTTGAATGCCAATCGGCTCGAAGTCCTTGTGGTCGAGCGAACGGTAGATGACGTACCGTCCCAGCGCAGGACTATCGGTTGGGTTCCAGCGAAGTTCCACATGCCTGTCATAGCCTATGGCGTGGAGGTTCGCAGGCGCAGATAGACGTGCCTCACTCGCGGGAGGATCGTCGTCCATCCGTATTTCATCGAGGATGAGCGTGTGCCGCGCACCGTCGGCGCGACCCTGGTGAAAGACTACGCTCCGCAAATATTCCGGCTGGAACTCGTAGATGGAGCTCGTATGGAATGCGGACAGCGGGATGCGTACGCGAGTCCATTTCGCCGCGGGAATGTCTCCGGCGAATTTTGCGAGCGGCAGAGGATCAGTGAAGGCGCCAGGAAATTCGGCTACGTGAAGTCCCTGGGCGGTGTTCGAAAGAACTACGACGGGGAGGTCCTCGGCGGCGATTCGTTCTGCCGAATAGCACCAGAAATAGAGATTCTGGCCGCGCATTTCCGGCAGTCGGTTACGAAAAAAATCGAGATGAACCTCAGCTTCCCAACTTCCGCCGGGATGAGACTGCCACTGCAGGCGCAGCGCGTTCGGCGGAGTGAGAAACGTCTTCGTCTCGACTGGAATCCGCCAGCCTTTCAGTTCGAGGTAGCTTGATCCGTTGGCCGAACCGGAGCTGTTGTAGTAGGCCTCAGAGGGAAGGCTGTTGTCGAAGACGACGTGGCGGTAGTACTCGGTCTTGCCCCACGCGACCGAGGTGAGAAGCAAGCAAACCAATGCGCGAAGTGCGATCACGGATCCCCCTTGTCCGGCGGGGCTCGCAGCTCGGCGCGAGCATGCCGGCGGTGATTGACTTCAACTTGTTCTACGGCAATATTTCCGCGGTTGCCGGCGTTCCGTGCGCTGAATCCGGACTGATCCAGACGCTCAGCTTCGCCGGTTCAGCAGCGAATTGATTGTGATCGTTCCAGATTGCGAGAGCGTCGGGACGCAGCTCGAATTTAACGTGCTTTCTCTCTCCCGGAGCCAGCGAGATCTTCTGGAATCCCTTCAGTGCGCGGACCGGTTGTGCCGTGCTCGTCCCTCGCAAAGCGACGTACAGTTGTACGACTTCGTCGCCTTGTCTTGCGCCCGTATTGGTCACATCGGCTTCGGCAACAATGGAGGGCGAAGTAGCGGCCAGGTCTTTGTTAAGCCCTGCTGCGCTCAACCGATTTGTACTGATGGTGGTCGCTCCATACGAGTACATGGTGTAAGACAGGCCGTAACCAAAAGGGAATTGCGGAGTGTTCTGCTCGTCGATGTAGCGCGAAATGTACTTTGTTTCAACGTTGTCGGCGGGATGATTCAGATCGACGTCTCCGACGGGCCGACCAGTGCTCAGTGCGTTGTAGTAGAGAGGTTCCTGTCCGACGGTGCGCGGCCAGCTGACGACCAGCTTCCCGCCCGGGTTGATATCGCCCAACAGCATTCGCGCCAGTGCCGGTCCGGTTGCGCTTCCGGGAAACCATGCGGCAACAACGGCCGGAACGTGTTCGAATGCCCAAGGCAAGGTGAGCGGCCGTCCGCTGAAGAGAATGAGCACGACCGGTTTTCCGGTTCGGACGATGGCCTCCAGTAACTCCTGTTGCTTGCCCGGCAGGTCGAGATGCGCGCGGGACGCGGCTTCTCCACTCATGTCTGGACGTTCGCCCATCATCAATACGACCACGTCAGCCTTTTGTGCGCCAGCGACGGCCTCGGCAATGTCGGCATCGTTGCCATCCAGAACTCCGACGCCCTTGACGTGCGAGACATTCTCCTGGCCGACTCGTTCTCCGAGCGCGGACACCAGCGATACTCGCGGCCCAGCGCCTTGGGGCGCGCCATCCGGATAAGATGGGTCGAGAGCGAGCGGGCCAATCACGGCGATCTTCTTGATTGCCTTATCGAAGGGCAGCAGCGGTTTGCCATCCGTGCCATTGCCATTTTTGAGCAGAACAAAAGAATGCTCGGCCGCCGTCTGTGCCTCCGCAATGCTTTCGGGACGGAAGATCGCCTTGGGTGCCGCCGCTTCGTCGACATAGGGATGTTCAAACAATCCCAGCGCGAGTTTGACCCGCAACACGTGGCGTACATCCTCGTTCACCTGCGATTCGGAAATCTGTCCACTCTTGACGAGTTGCAATAGGTGATCGTGGTAAACGCTACTCACCATGTCCATGTCAACGCCCGCCTGGAACGCCTTGCGGGCAGCGGTAGCGCCGTCGTTAGCGATGCCATGAGGAATGAGTTCACCGATCGAGTTCCAGTCGCTGACCACGAGGCCGCGAAACTTCCACTCGTCCCGCAAGACCTGCTTGAGAGTGAACGGATTCGCCGTGGAAGGCGTACCGCCGATCGCATTGAATGCGCTCATCAGAGAGACCGATCCGGCATCCACCGCCGAGTGAAAAGGGGGCAGATAAAACTCCCGCAGAGTGTGTTCCGTAATTTCGGTGGTGTTGTAGTCCCTGCCGGCCTCCGACGCGCCATAGCCTACGTAGTGTTTGGCGCAGGCAGCGATGCTGTCGGGCGCGTCCAGGCGAGTTCCCTGGTATCCCTTGACATAAGCCGCGGCCATCGCGGCCCCGAGGAATGGATCTTCCCCGGCGCCCTCAGCCATGCGTCCCCAGCGTGCGTCACGCGCGATGTCAACCATCGGCGAGAAGGTCCAGCGAATGCCGTCGGCGGCAGCCTCGGTCGCAGCGACGCGAGACGCTCGTTCGACGATCGATGGCTCCCACGTCGAGGCCAATCCCAGCGGAATGGGAAACTCGGTCTTGAATCCGTGAATTACGTCGAGGCCGAAGAGGATCGGGACATGCAACCTGGCCTTCTCCATTGCGATGCGCTGATACGCGTTGATCTGGTGCGGATCGACCACATTGAACAAAGAACCGATCTGTCCCTTGGCGATCATGTCTTCGTAGTCGGTTCTGCCGGTTCCGGGGCCGGTCGGTTGACCAGCGGAGTACTGCACCAGCTGTCCGATCTTCTCGTCCAGGGTCATGGTTTGCAGGATGGAGTCGACTCGCTTGTCGAGTGCAGGGTATGCCAGCGGCGAAGGCTGGCGGTTGGATTGGACGGGCGCGACTTGCGCCGAGAGCGTGGCGGAAACGATCAAGAGTGCGAGGAAGGAGAACGTACGAGCGGTCGACAACCGGAAGCTTGGGAAACCGGCGAGGCTTGTGCAGCAGCGCACTGCTCGAGCGAGCGGGGATGACATTCGACCACCTCCGTCGGCCACTGTCATTTACTAAATCGCATTAGTAGGCCGCAAAAATGTATGAAAGACCTTTCGGTCCCGGCTTGTCAATAGATTCGTTGACTATTCCGCGGGATATCCCTTGCTCAGAAATTCTCTTTATGCGAGACTGCGCAGCGTGACGGAAAGACGAAGAGGGCCCAAGGGCAAGGGCCCGACGATTCGCAAACCGGTAACCCTGAAGCAACTTGCCGAGCACCTGGGGCTTGCGCCAGCGACCATATCGCTGGTGATTAATCGATCACGGGTTGCCGACACAATTCCGCAGGAAACCAAGAACAGAATTTTCGAGGCGGTCGAGAAGTACAAGTATCGTCCCAGTTTTTTTGCTCGCTCGCTGCGAGCCCAGCGAAGCTTCACCATCGGCGTGATCGTGCCCGAGGTCAGCGAAGGCTACTCCGCGACAGTGATCAGCGGTGTCGAGGATCACCTTCTGCAGGAAGGCTACTTCTATTTCGTGGCCAGCCACCGCCATCGCCTCGACCTGATTGACGAATATCCGCGCCTGTTCCTGGAGAGATCCGTGGACGGAATGATCGCTGTGGATACGCCGTGGACGCTGTCGCTCTCCGTTCCCGTCGTCACGGTTTCCGGACGCAATCGGATAAACGGCGTGAGCAACATCATCCTCGATCATGCGCGCGCCGCCGAAGTGGCATTGACGCATCTCTGGGAACTGGGACACCGCAAAATTGCCTTTATTAAAGGGCAGGAATTCAGTTCTGACACCGAAGTGCGATGGACGAATATCGAGAACAAAGCGCGCGAGATCGGATTGACCGTCTCTCCATCGCTGGTGTCGCAGTTACAGGGAGATTCGCCCACGCCCCTTCCGGGCTACGAGGCCACGAAACGGGTATTGGCGTCGGGCAAGGGTTTTACCGCCTTGTTCGCATTCAACGATATTTCTGCCATGGGTGCCATCCGTGCCTTGCGCGAAGCGGGCTTGCGGGTGCCGAAGGACATCTCTGTCGTTGGTTTCGACGACATCGAGAGCGCCGCCTATCAGAACCCGGCGCTCACCACCGTGCGTCAGCCTCTACGGAAGATGGGCAGGATTGCGGCAGAGACGCTGCTTCGCAGAATCTCGCGCGTACGGTTCGACGTGAACGGCGAAACGATGGTCGAACCGGAATTGATCGTAAGGGACACGACCTGCCCTGTCGGCAAAGGGACACAACAGTAGACAAGTTACATTTGACTGTAGTCACTATTGAGTTTCTCCGCAGTCCCGAATCCGTTGACCGGGTCGTCGGCTTCGCAATAACGTTATTGTTCCCAGACTTCACCCCGAGTTACTCTTCCCGGACCGGATTGGCCCTCTACCTGAAAAATTCACTCCTTGACTGTTGAAAATCGACTGTGATATAGCAGACATCTGAAAATCTACTAAAACGCTTTTGTAGAGTTTTAGTGAGCACTTCGAAGTGCTCGGAGTTAGATGGACAGGGGGCGTCCAATGAGGCGAATGGTTCAAACGCTGCTGTCGATTTCGCTGGCAGCCGGCTTGTTGTTCACAGCGACAATCTCTCACGCGCAATATCGCGCATCCATCCAAGGCGTGGTGACCGATCAGCAAGGGGCGGTTGTTCCCGACGCGAAGTGCAGTCTCAAGAACCTCGAGACCGGCTTGCTCCAAAGCGCTGCCACCGATGAAAAAGGCATTTTCAACTTCAGCGGGCTGCCGCCTGCGAAGTTCACCTTGACGGTTGAAAAGGCCGGATTCAAGACGAAGAACATCGAAAACTTCGGCATCGTAGCCGAGCAGGCGAATGCGCTCAAAGTCCAGTTGGACGTGGGCCAGACGACAGAGTCGGTCACGGTCGTCGGCGACGCCACGCCTCTTCTTGACACAGAGTCGGCGGACGTCAGTGGAACCGTGAAGGCGCAGGAATTTCAGAAACTGGCGTCCTTCGGCCGCGATCCCTTCCAGTTGCTGCAACTCGCTCCGGGTGCATTCGGCGACGGCGCGCAAGGCGCAGGCGGCGGCACCCAGAACCTGCCTTCCACCACGATCGGTGGCACGGGCGGAACGGACGGCGTTTTCAAAATTGAGAACGGCGGACAGATCACTGCCAACGGCGCCCGCACCGGCGAGAACAACTATCAGATCGATGGCGTCGGTACGACCAGCGTCACCTGGGGCGGCACGTCGGTGATCACGCCGAATGAAGACTCGGTCAAAGAGATCAAGATCGTCACCGACAACTACGACGCAGAGAACGGGCGCTATCGCGGCGCCCAGGTGCAGATCATCTCGCAGAACGGAACCAACAACGTTCACGGAAGCCTGTATTTCAAATTGCACCGGCCCGGCCTGAACGCTTTCACCCGGTACAACGGCTACGGCAACGGAAACGTACGCGACGACAACCGCTTCAATGATTGGGGCGGAAGTCTCGGCGGTCCGATTCTCAAGAATCGGTTGTTCGGTTTCTTCTCCTACGAAACCATCGATAACAACGCCCAGCAGCACACCGGTGGAGGGTGGTACGAGACGGATGCGTTCCGTTCCCTGGTCGCGGGACCGAACGCCACCGCATTTCTTTCCTACCCTGGCGTCGCGCACAATGGCGGCACGCAGGTCGATCACGACTGCACGTTCGCGGGCTTGGTGGAAGGGGTAAATTGCATCACGATCCCCGGACAGGGCTTGAACCTCGGCAGACCTCTGACCACCGGCCTCGGGGCGAGGGATGGCGGTTGGGACAGCCCCAGCTCGCCGGGCACCGGAGGCGACGGGTTGGGTGGCGCTAACAACCTCGATGCCAACACGGCGGACATCGCTTTCTTCCAGGGCACTCTCGAACCCAGCAAGAGCACGCACCGGCAGTACAACGGACGCGTGGACTTCAACGCAACGAGCAAAGACCTTCTGGCCGTCAGTTTCTACTTCGTTCCCAATGCGAGCACGGGCAACAACGGAAACGGCGACCGCCAAATGAATCTGTTCAATACGACCTACAGAAATCGGGCAGCCACCGCGATTTGGGACCATACATTTGGCGCAAGCATGGCCAATGAAGCGCGCGTCAACGCTGCCGGGTGGCAGCAAAAGGATCTCAACAACAACCCGAATGCTCCCTGGGGATTGCCTCAGGTTTCCTTCGGCACGATCGGCAGTATGACAGTGCAGGGCTACGGCGTCGGATCCTTCAACGGTTTCGACCAGTGGACCTATGCCGCGAAAGATGTTCTGACCAAGATTCACGGCGCGCACACCATGAAGATGGGTGCGGAGTTTACCCGCCTTCTCTCCGTGGACGCACCTTTCTGGTCGGACCGTCCGGGTTACAGCTTCAACAACATCTGGGACTTCCTGAACGACGCTCCGATCTCGGAAAACGCTCAGTTTGATCCGACCAACGGCGTTCCGTCCGCACTCCGCAAGGACCTGCGCAACAACGACATCGGGTTTTTCTTCCAGGACAACTGGAAGGTGAAACCGAATCTGACCGTGACCGCTGGTGTGCGTTGGGAGTACTTCGGCCCAATCCACGAGAAGGACGGCAAACTGGCCACAGTGGTACTGGGCAGTGGTGCGAGTGCTTTGTCCGGAATGCACGTGCGAACCGGCGGAAGCCAGTACAACGCGCAAAAAACCAACTTCGGACCACAACTCGGCTTCGCATGGAGCCCGCGCACCGTGGTCGGGCACGACTTCAGCAACAGGCTTGTCTTGCGCGGCGGGATCGGTATCGCGTACAACGGCCTGGTTCAGTCAAACACTCTCGACGTCCGCTTCAATCCGCCCTTTGTGTTAAACGGCCAGACCTTGACGGGATGCCAAGTCATCCCGGGAGATGCCGAAACGACGGGATGTCCGATTCTCTATATCGGCAGTTTCGCACCGAACGTCCACTCTCCCTACGGATATGCCTCCAATCAAAATGCGATCGTGACCTTTGGGCCGGACAATCTTCCAACCACGGGACGCGCCGATCTGACGGCTCTCCCCGCGGACTTACCGACCACCTACGATCTCCACTACACGCTCGGTGGGGAATATGACCTGGGTCACCAATGGATGGTGTCAGCTGGATATCAGGGCAGTCAGACCCGCCATCTGACCGACCACTACAACCTCTACAACCCAGCGTCTGCCGCCGGCTTGGCGCTGAACCAGCATGTGACTGGAGTGACGCTCTACGCCAACGATGGATCGGCGCATTTCAACGCGCTGTTGCTGGAGGCGAAGCATACGTTCAGCCAGTCGTTCCAGTTCGACACACAATACCGTTTGAGCCATGCAACCGATATCGGATCGAACGCGTACGCAGGACCGAATTACCAGTGGAATCTGGCGACGGCTCTCGGATCGTCAGACTACGACGTCAAGCATGCGTTCAAGGTCTACGGGATATGGTCGCCGACAATCTTCCATGGGAGCCGCTCGTGGATGGAGAAAGCCCTGGGCGGATGGAGTCTCTCGGGAATTCTCAATGCCCACTCCGGTTTCCCGTGGAATCCCACCTATTCATTGGGCAATATCGACAATCACTTCGAGCCGGTCTTCAACTTCGGAGCGAATGCCGGTGGCGGCTCAGCCGACGCCGGGTCGGGCTCGATGATTCCTGCGGCTTACAACGGCAACCTCAAAGCTAATTTCCGCTCCTCCACGGCGTATGACGCGAACCCATTCTTCACGCCTCCGACCATGGTTCCGGGCACTCTGTTCGACTGCCTGTTTGCGAATCCGGACCCGGTGGAGTGTCCTGACGGGCAACAAGGTTACGGGCCATTGCCAACGGCACCGGGAATCAAGCGCAACTCCTTCCGTGGCCCCGGCTACTTCGATGTCGATGCCACGCTCAGCAAGGCTTTTGGGATTCCAAGCAACAAGATCCTGGGCGAGCATGCCGCTTTGGAGCTTCGCGCTAACTTCTACAACCTGTTCAACAAGCTGAATCTCGCGAACATCCAGACGGACATTTTCACGGGATGTTCGGAGGCTCCCTGCCTCGGGCACCTGGGTCAAGCCCAGAACGCGTTGGGCGCACGGGTCGTTGAGATACAGGCCAGGTTCAGCTTCTAACGACCAAATTGGCGCGTCGGGCGAGACGCGCCCCTTTCCTGCCGCAGGACGTTTTCAAACGTCCTGCGGCAGTTCTTCATTTAGACTGGAAACGGGCCGGAATCGAAGCCTCATCGCCGCCACTCTTGCCACCCAATTCCTATCGCCTTCGCATTGTTCTTCTTGTGGCCGCCCTGGTTGTCCATCCGGCTGCAGCTCGCACACAAACTGGCAATGCCCGGCCCCGCCCCGCGGGAGACTTCGCAGCTCTTTCGGCGAAGGCCGACGCTGCGCGCGACGGCGACCGGCTGGACGAGGCGCGCTCGCTTTATCGCCGCGCGCTTGCCCTGCATCCATCGTGGGCTGAGGGCTGGTGGTCGCTCGGAACGCTGGAATACGATCAGGACCAATACAGTCGAGCTGCTAGCGCGTTTCAAAAGGTCGTTTCATTGCAGCCTGAGAACGGCACGGCGCACGCCATGCTCGGGCTATGCGAGTTTGAGCTGGGCCGCGACGAGTCCGCGCTTAAGCACATCCAGAAAGGGAAGAGCCTGGGGCTGCAAAAGAATCCAGAACTGTGGCGGGTCGTGCTCTTCCACGAGGGCACGTTGCTGCAGCGCTCCGGCAGGTTTCAGACGGCACAGGACACTCTCGAGGAGCTGTGTCTTCAGGCCGGCTCGAATGATAAGGCTGCCATGATTCTCGGGATGGCAATGCTGCGTCTGAGTGCCAAGGAGCCGCCTTCTTCGGAATCGGCGGATGGCGACATCACTCTCCGTGTGGGCAGAGCGCAATGCCTGGCGGGACAGAAGAAGTATGATCAGGCGCGTCCGGACTTCGAGTCGGTGGTGAACGCCAACCCGAAGTGCAGGAATATCCATTACGCCTTCGGGCTCTTTTTGTTCGAGATTCGTGACATTTCCGCTGGAGTCGACCAACTCAAACAGGAAATCGCGAACGATCCCCAGAACGTGCTCGCACGACTGCGTATTGCCGCCGCTGAGTATAAGCAGGACTCGGCTGCGGGTCTGCCCTACGCGGAGGAAGCTGTCCAGCTTGATCCAGAGCAGCCGTTTGCTCACATGCTGTTGGGACTGTTGCGGCTCGACGTGGACGACTATCTCCACGCGATTCCCGAGCTGGAGATCGCCCAAAAGGGTTTGCCGAAGGAACCCAAAATCTACGCTGCTTTGGGAACCGCATACACCCGTGCGGGACGAAAGCAAGATGCCACCCAGGCTCGCCTCACGTTTGCGCGCCTCACCGAGGAAGAGAAGAAGAGAGCCGCTGCCAGCACCCCGGAGCCGCGAAACACGCCTCCAGAACAAATTCAGGTTGGCGATCTGCCGCCATCCTCGAAATAGGCTGCTACTTCGCGGGCTCTTCGACAGTCACGATCCGGTCTCCGGCGATGTCGTGGAGGGTCTGCTTGATGCCGCTGGGCCAGCGGATTTCAAGATCCTTAATATAGTTGTTCCCTCCCAGGCCAAAGTGCACTCGGCTGTCGCTCGACGATGTGTAGCCCACTGAAGTCGTGACTTCGTTCCATTGCGATCGCCCGTCGGCGGTGGTGACGCGAACCTGCGCGCCGATTGCCATCCGATTGCTCCTGGTACCCACCAACTTGAGCAGAATCCAGTGATTTCCTGTCTGGCTTGTGTTGCGCAGCACCTTTACGGGGCCACCTAACACGGTAACTACCGCGTCAATGTGGCCATCATTGAAGAGCGAGCCGAATGCGACTCCGCGGTGAGCCCCTGGCGCGAGGAAGTCCGGCCCCGCTGTCGCACTTATCTCCTGGAATTTGCCATTCCCGAGATTGCGGAAGACGGAATTTGGCTCCGGGTAGGGCCGGTCGGGCATCAGCTGGGTAATGTTGTCGAGGACGTTGGCCCGGGCAACGAAGAGATCCTTCCATCCGTCGTTGTCAAAGTCGAAGATCCCGTTGGACCAACCCGACATGTCCGACGTAGCCCGCAGGCCGTTGGCCTGGGTCAGATCCTCGAAATCGCCGTTCCCGGTATTGATCAGCAGGGGAAAGCTCTGGTGCTCGACTGCCGTGTACCAGATGTCAGGCCGCCCGTCGTTATTTATGTCGCGAAAATCTGAGCCCATGCCCGACAGTGTCGTCCCGTCCGGCGCATAAGCAACGCCCGCCGCCACTCCCACCTCTTCAAACCTCTTTCCGCCCAGATTGTGAAAGAGGAAGGCCGGGGTAGTGTCGTTGGCGACGAAAGCGTCAAGGTAGCCGTCGCCGTCGTAGTCGGCGAATGACACACTCATCCCCTTGCCCATATGGCCAGCAATTCCAGTTTCCTTCGAGACGTCGGTAAACGTTCCGTCGCCATTGTTGCGGTACAGTGTGTCCTGCAGCGACGTGTAGAGCTTGGGATGGCAGTACGCACGGACGCCGCTCTTCAGCGGGCAATACGGGTCTTTGTCGACCTCCCAGACGCAGTAGTTGACCACGAACAGATCCAGTTTCCCGTCGTTGTTGTAATCGAACCATCCGGCGCCGACGGACCACATCTTCTTCCCGCCGAACGTCGCGCCTGAGAGACCGGCCTTGGCCGTTACGTCCGAGAACGTTCCGTCACCGTTGTTATGCAACAGTTGATTGCCCGTTACGTTGGCGAGAAATATGTCCGGGCGGCCATCGTTGTCGTAGTCGCCCACGGCCACGCCCATGCCATACCCTGCACCAGCCACGCCCGCCTTCTCGGTGACGTCGGTGAAGGTCCCGTCATGATTATTGCGATAAAGCCGGTTCCAGTACTTGGGAGAGTTCTTCTGCAGGGACGGGATCGCCCCGCCATTTACCAGGTAGATATCCAGATATCCGTCGCCGTCGTAGTCCAGCAGCCCGACGCCAGCCACCATCGTTTCGATCTGATTCTTGAAGGAGGTCGGAGTGTTCTCTGTGACGAAGCGTACGCCTGCTTTCGCCGCGATTTCTTCAAACCGGATCGATCCCGTAGCTTCTCCAGAAACCGGGAACGGTTTGCCAGGGGCGATTGTAACGATCAGACTCGAGGCCAGAGCGAGCGCGAGAAGGGTGGCGAATTGACGCATTTCAGAAACGTAGGGTGCAGTCCGTGCCGAGATGCGCCGTCAGACTTGGTGGACCGCTATTAGCATGATATAACGATTCCTCCGACCCGAACCGCTGCTCCCCCGCGTGGTCTCAGGCGCGATTCCGTACGATGTCGGGAGAACTTGTTCAGTGGCTGCGGCTGGGCTGGGAGAGGCTTTCCGCCGCGAGCGCACTGCATGTCGATCGTCAAGTCCAACGACCGAGCATTCATCCTGACCGGAGCGGGCGTTAGCGCCGAGAGCGGCATTCCTACCTTCCGCGATGCCGGCGGCCTGTGGAAAAACCACAGTATCGAAGACGTCGCCTCACCCGAGGTGTGGCGGAGGGACCCCAGGTTAGTGTGGGAGTTTTACTCGATGCGCCGCAGGGTGGCATGCTCGGCGAAGCCCAACCTGGGCCACCTTGCCGTCGCAGAGCTAGAAAGTGTCATGGAAGAGCGTCTGTTTCTCTGCACGCAGAACGTGGACAATCTCCACGAACAAGCCGGCTCTGAACGCGTTGTTCATATGCACGGCGAGCTGTTCAAGAGCCGCTGCGATACTTGCTCTCGTTCGCCATTTCATGACGCGAACACCTACGACGGGGAGGCCGCGATTCCCCGGTGCGCTTGCGGAGGACGAATCCGGCCCCACATCTGCTGGTTTGGGGAAGTGCCGTTCGAACTCGACCTGGTCTTCGCGACCCTCCAGCGATGCACTCTATTCGTTGCCGTTGGAACCTCAGGAGTAGTGGAGCCCGCAGCCTCGTTTGCGGCGCAAGTACGCCAACGAGCTCGCACGGTCTATGTTGGGCTGGAGGAGCCGGCCAACGCCCCGCTGTTTTCGGAGTGCCACATCGGAAGAGCCAGTGAGGTGCTCCCTCGACTCCTGGGTGCCGCACATGCTTAGGAAGTAATCTTCATCGAGAAGGGTATCGTCAGTGCTAATACTGAGAGCAATAATGGTTCCCATCGGCGTATTGACCTTCTGCCAGTTTTCGGCATGTACCTCCGAAATCTGTTCTAACCGGACGGTTTGGCGCAATCTGACACGTACATACATCCCCCCGCATCAAGTGCCCCTTTAGAGGTGGGGATGCTTGTGTGATCACGATGCGAAAAAATTTTGCGTGCCACTCGTCAGTTTCGCGAATTGGAAAAGTAGCCAGCATCGTACTCCTCCTGTCTACTCTCGCTGCACTGACCGGATGCCAGGGATTGAGCCAAGCGGCCGATCAATTGGCCAATCTGGTCCTGGGAAGTGCGAGTCTCGATTTTGGAGGGGTGAAACCTGGGACCAGCAAGGATCTCACCGTTACCCTCAGCAATTCGGGAAGCAAGTCCGCCACAATTAGCAGTGTGTCATTTTCTTCCAAGTACTTTGCCCTGACATCTCCGGCATTGCCCGTATCGGTGGACGCGGGTCAAAGTGCGAATTTCACGATCTCATTTACTCCGAATTCTGACGTCAAGTTCAGCGGAACGGCCACGATCAGCAGCGACGCTGCGAATGGCAGCCAGACCATAGCGCTCAATGGGGTCGGCAGCGGCGTATTGTCGTTGAATCCGACCGCCGAACCCTTTGGCAGTGTGACTGTAGGATCGACGAAGTCCCAGGTTGTGACGCTCACGAACGACAATTCCTCAAGCGCCACGATTTCTCAGGTTGCGGTCAGTGGAAGCGGGTTTTCAGTCAGCGGAATCACGACTCCGTTGACCCTTGCCGCGTCGCAGAGCACCACGTTCACAGTGAGCTTCAAGCCGACCGCGAGCGGCAACGCCACCGGCACCGTGACTGTTACTTCTGACGCCCCGAATCCATCACTGACGATGGCATTGACGGGAACCGGGGTTACGGCAGGCGCGTTGAGTGCCAACCCCACAAGTGTGGCGATCGGCAGCGTGACTGTCGGGAGCACAGGAACCCAGTCAGAGACCATCACCAACACCGGTGGCACGAGTGTGTCTGTGACGCAAGTCGGAATCACTGGAGCCGGGTTCAGCGTCAGCGGAATCACCACGCCGGTAACGATCAACGCCGGGCAGAGCGCGACTTTCACGGTTTCGTTCGCCCCCACGTCGGCTGGGGCGGTGAGCGGCAATCTGACCGTGACATCGAACGCGACGAATTCCACGCTGACTATTCCGGTATCCGGGACGGGAGTCGCGGCTGGTGCGTTGACTGCCAATCCTACAAGTGTTGCTTTCGGTAGCGTGACGATCGGGAATTCAGGAACGCAGACAGAGACCATTACCAACACGGGCGGCACCAGCATATCTGTGACTCAAGTCGGAATCACGGGCGCGGGGTTTAGCGTCAGCGGAATCACCACGCCAGTAACGATTGCCGCCGGAAAGAGCGCGACGTTTACCGTTTCGTTCACTCCCGCTTCTGGCGGCGCCGTCAGCGGCAATGTCACCGTGACGTCAACTGCGACCAATCCAACACTCACCATCCCCGTATCGGGAACCGGCGTCACCCCGGGCACGTTGAGCGCGAATCCGACAAGCGTCAGTTTCGGCAGTGTGACTGTCGGGAGCACAGGAACCCAGTCAGAGACCATCACCAACACCGGCGGCACGAGCGTGTCGGTGACTCAAGTCGGAATCACAGGCGCAGGATTCAGCGTCAGCGGAATCACGACGCCCGTAACGATCGGCGCCGGCAAGAGCGCGACGTTTACCGTGTCGTTCGCTCCTACGGCGGCTGGCGCGGTTAGCGGCAACGTTACCGTGACGTCAAACGCGACGAATTCGACGCTGACCATCCCGGTGTCGGGCACGGGCGTGACCACCACCGTGGGTCAGCTCACCGTGTCCCCAACCACTCTCAACGTGGGCAGTGTGACCGTGGGGTCGAGCGGCACGGCAACCGGAACTCTGAGCGCCAGCGGCGCCAGCGTAACGGTGACGGCGGCCAGCACCAACAACTCGGTCTTCACGATCGGCGGGTTCTCGCTGCCCCACACGATCGCCGCCGGACAGAGCGCGAATTTCACGATTACGTTCAGTCCGACGGTGACAGGAAGTGCAACCGCCACTCTGACGTTTACCAGCAACGCACAACCGTCCACAACGACCGAGACGCTTACCGGTACCGGAGCGCACACGGTTGCCCTGTCGTGGACCGCCAGCACCTCCTCGGACATCTCCGGCTACAACATCTATCGGGCAGCTTATTCCAGTTCGTCCGGCGCATGCGGATCCTACACGAAAATCAACAGCGGCCTTGACGCTGGCACGACGTACACGGACTCTTCCGTCACGAACGGAAGCGCCTACTGTTATAAGGCGAGAGCGGTTGACTCGGGCAACGTGGAAAGCGCGGATTCGAATATTGTGTCCGGCGTGCAAGTCCCTGCTCAATAAGACTGATTCCTTGAACCGAGATCCCGGACGGCATCGCTCATGCCGTCCGGAGTCTGCCCAGACAGCCTGAAGCGCAAAGCGACCGCGAGCTATACCGAGGGAACTGGGGCGCGCGGTTCCCAGTTGAGAAGAACCTCCTGCTCCAACAACTCTTCCGGTGACTTTCCCTGACTGGCATACCAGTCGCGCAGACGCACGAGGCCCTCGCGCAAAGCAACGGTGGTCTTGAATCCGAAGAGCTTTCCGGCCTTGGAACTGTCAGACAGCAGCCGAACGACGTCTCCCGGGCGACGATCGGCGTAGACGATTTCCGCGTCAGGACGGCCCAGGACCTCGGCGATCATGCTAGCCAGCCCAGCAATGGTGATTTCCTTGCCATTTCCCAGGTTTAAAGTCTGGCCTACCGCGCCAGCTGAGAGCCCTGCGGCGAGAATTCCCTCTGCGGTGTCACTGACGAAGGTGAAATCACGCGTCTGCTTTCCGTCCCCGAAGATAACCATCGGCCTGCCGGCAAGACACCGCAACATGAATCGCGGAATGACCTCGCCGCTGTCGCCCTCGTGATGACACCGTGGACCATAAGCATTGAACGGTCGCAGCACAACCGTGGGAAAGCCGAACTGGTGCCAGAATGCGCGAGTATGGGCCTCCCCGGCGAGTTTCGAAGAACCGTAGATTGTCATGGGCCAAGTCGGGTGGTCTTCGACCACAGGAACGGTGGTCACCATTCCGTAGACTTCGGAAGTCGAGATGTACACGAAGCGCTTCACTCCACTACTCCGAGCCAGGTCCAGAAGCCCCAGCGTGGCCACGGCGTTGACTTCCTCATTTTCGAGCGGGGAGTGAATGGAATGCCGTACGCCCAGGCAGGCGAGGTGGAAGACAATTTCCACATCCTGGAGCAGGGAAGACATGGCCGCCCGATCTCGGATATCGGCAACAACCAGTTCGACGCCGTTTCCGAGCACACCCTCGAGATTCTCTCGGCGTCCGTTGACCAGGTTGTCGACCACACGCACACTCGCGCCTCGTGCCGCCAGGTGCCGCACCAACTCGGACCCGATGAATCCCGCGCCCCCGGTCACCAAGAATCGGTAGTTCTCCACTCGAGTTACTCCATCAAGAATGATCTAGAGATTTGGAAGGACGATTCTACCCGATGCGTGCTGCGATAAGCGGAGCTGCGACTTCGGCGTTGGCTCTTACGCTGTCACGATTTCAACTGCGAGAGTTGCTTCGCCGCCTCTGTGGCTTCGAGAGAATCGGGGCCCATTTTCAGCGCCTTCTGAAGTTGCTCGCGAGCATGGGCAATATCGCCGGTCTTCACGTACGCCATTCCGAGGTGATAGTGGAACCTAGGGTTGTCGGATGACTTGCCTTGCTGAACGAGCGCGATCGCCGCCTGGAGCGCCTCGACTGCGGGGCGATAGGCTCCCTTTTGGTAGTAAATCCAGCCCAATGTATCGGCAGCGTCGGGCGATTGCGGCATCTTGCGGCGGGCGGTTTGGGCGAGCGACAAGGCGACGTCGAGATCCCCGCCCATCTGGACCGTTACGTAGGCAAGATTGCAAGCCGCAATCGGATCCTCATGCCGAATCGCCAGGGCCTTTTCGTAGGAGTGCTCGGCGTCAGCCCAACTCTGGCGGGACTGGAAGATTTGCCCAAGAAAGACGTGGAAGGTGGCTTCCTGCGGATTGTCTCTCGCGCCCTGCTGGTAAACGTGAATGGCTTCGTCGGTCTGGCCGGCGGCTTCGTCAAGTTGGCCGAGTTTCAGAAGTGCGTCCGTGTTGTTGCGATCGAGTTCTACCGCTTTTTCCAAAGCCGCTTTCGCTTCGGTCAGGTTCTTCTTCTGCTGAAGCAAGACGGTGCCAAGGAGGTTGTAGAACCCGCTGCTGTCTTGGACTTTAGCGATCTGCGCCTTTGCCGCGTCGACGGCGGCGTCCGTGCGGTTCATCGCTACATAGGTATTCATCAACCCTCTAAGCGCATCGTTCGACTTCGGATCTCGCTCGAGGGCTTGGCGGTAACCAGTCTCAGCTTCGCTGAAGCGTTTTTGGGCGAAGTTCAGATTGCCCAACTGCACGTATCCCGTGGCATTCCCAGGAGCCACCTCCACAGCCTTGCGTGCGTCGGCTTCCGCAGCACTAAACTGCTTGCGGTTGGTCTCAGACACAGCGCGCAACGCATATCCTTCGGGCGAGGCCGGACGCAGATTGATCAGCTGATTGCTGGTTTCTGCGAGGGTCGTCATGTCTCCCCGCCGCATGGATAAGACCGCCAGCTCACGCTGAGCATCGATGAGGTCGGGACGCAGCCGCACCGCCTGTCTCCATTCGCTCTCAGCACCTTCGAGATTTCCCGACTTCTGAAATGCGGTGCCCAAGTGATAATGCGCCAGGCCACTATTCGGGTCGTTCTTCAAGACGGTCTGGAATGTCGTGACGGCGCCACTCACATCCCCGTCGTGCGATTGCAACTGTCCTCGATAGATCAGGCCGTCGCTGTCGTTCGGATCGGCTTTCAGGATTTCCTCATCGATTTTCTGCGCATCTTGGAACCGGTTTGTGTGGAGAAGCAGATCGGCATAGTTCTTCTTCACTTGCAGATCTTTTGGGTGATCTTCATAGAGGCCCCGATATTCCGACGTTGCCTTCTCCAGATCCCCGATCCCCAAATAGAAGTCACCCAGCAGCCGGTAACCGGCGGAATTGTCCGTGAAATTGCGCTTTGCCTGGATCAGGAAACTCTCCGCCAGCTCTTTCTTTCCCTCCGCCAGGTACAGACGCGCGAGGGCAGCGGTGGGTTCAGGATTGTCTGGATTCTTCGCAATGCTTTCGCGCAGTTGTTCTTCCGAATCCGCAAAGCGGCCGCGCACGCGGTAATAATTGGCCAGCATCAGCCGCGGAGAAACTGCAGCCGGATCCAGCGTGATCGCCTTCTTGAAACTCAATTCCGCCGCGTCTGCCTGGTTGCTCTTCAGTTGCATCAAGCCGAGCTTCAAATACGTACTGGCGTTCGCCGGATCGAGGACGGTCGCTTTCTGCGCTTCCTGAAATGCCCCGGAGAACTCTCCCTTTGCTGCCAGGAGATCGGCGTTCAAGACATGTGTTTGGGCATCGCTCGGGCGCTCTTTGAGCAGCCAGTCGATCTGTTCCTGCGCCTGACGAAGGTCGCCCGCGGCAATCAAGAGTCCGGCCAGTTCGACCCGCGCCGAGTAATTTGCCGGCTGTAACTCGATGGTGCGCAAAAACTCCTGACTAGCCCGAGGCCACTGCTGCCGATGCAGGTAAACCAGGCCCAATTGGTAATGGGCTTCGCCATAGCTCGGGTCAATCTCGGTGGCGCTGCGGAACTCAATGATGGCCTCATCGAGTTTTCCTTTTTCCACGTACTGCAAGCCCGCTTCGTAGTGTTTTAGCTTGCGCGCCTGTGGATCGCGTGTACAGCCTGTGGAAAAAATGGAAACGAGCGCCAGAATGAGCGTCAATCGAAGGATCAGTGCTCTCAACCGAGGAGTCTCCTTGCGAGATATTCTCTGCATTATCAATAGACTACAAACAGGTCGGCTTGTACATTCCCGGAAAGTGCCCCCCCGCCGGATCCTAGACTGGTCCTCGTATTCTTATAATGTAAGTCTATTAAAATCAATAAATTAGACTTTTGACCCTCAACTCGAAAATACAGGCATGCTCAGCAACTTACCGTATTTGCAACGGTTTGCAACCGGTCGCAAGAATTATCATCCTTGACAGGGGTCTATTTCGCGATAAAGTAGCATCGTTAGCTTAGGCCCCAGTCGTAACGCTGGAGTCGAAGAACTCCCCCTCGTTTCGAAACGAACTGAGGAGTAACGCGACATGAAAAAGGCAGTGCAATTCACCTGTCTGGCCGCCATTGCAGCGATTTGTTTGGCAACTGCGGCCGTGGCCCAGACTTCTGTGACCCTGACAGGCGTGGCAGGACAATCCTACGACGGCATTTACGTTAGTCCGTACTATGCCAGCGTGGGAGGGGGTGCAAGCACCCCAGTCATCTGCGACGACTTCGCTGACGAGTCCTACGTCAACTCAACTTGGAATGCGTCGGTCACGTCCTTCAGCAACGTCAACTCCAGCAATACGTCTTGGGGATTGGCGGGCGCCAACACCGCCCTATACGGTGCTGTGGGATATCTCACGAACCTGGTACTTTCAGCAGCTCCAGGAACGACGACCCAGATCATAGATACCTTCGCACTGTGGGCTGTATTCGATCCCAAAGGTGTGGAGCAGTATCTGGCTTCGCATCCCGTAACCTCCGGTCCGCTCACTACCGCCGCCCTTTGC
>Ga0335080_10000139_pt1 | contig 62960 bp, 47 predicted proteins | sample Lox_Sample_34_FD_206720 | JGI IMG/M metagenome (GOLD analysis project Ga0335080, IMG submission 206720) | Soil microbial communities from Loxahatchee National Wildlife Refuge, Florida, United States - Lox_Sample_3.4 | ecosystem: Environmental > Terrestrial > Soil > Wetlands | place: USA... | reverse complement strand
TGATCGGGATTGGACTGTGGCTGGAGAGTGCTCTGATCTTCTCATGGGTCGCGTGCGGATTGTTATTGTTTCAGTCGCTCTACACGATCGACCTGGCGAGCGCGCTGCTCACGGGGCATCACATCATCGGCGGCACGGAATACATGTTCGACCCGCATCTTTCGCTGTTCATCCGGTTGCTCAGCCTGTTTCATGTTGTGACTCCGCCGCTGCTCGTGTGGGCGATCTGGAAGCTGGGATACGACCAACGCGGATGGAAACTCCAGACACTCACTGCGTGGATTGTGGTGCCGATCAACTACTTCTGGCGTCCTGAGCAGAACGTGAATTGGGCACGTGGCTTGTTCTTTCGCGAACAACACGCCATGCCAGGCTGGATGTACTTGCTGGGCTACCTCGTTGTGGTCCCGCTATGCATCTATCTGCCGACGCACCTTTTTCTGAACTGGCTGTCCCGTCGCTGGAACTCCGCGGCCTAGCGTCGGGCGCCGGATGCATCGTCATCCTTCCGCAAGGTCGATTCTTTCGGAGGATAATCGATCGTTCCCTTAAACGAGGAGATCTCCTCCTTGTGATGATCGGGGAATGGCAGTCTCTTTCCGTCGCGTAGTTCCGCGATCTTTTGCACGGCGGTCTCGGCTTTGTCTTTCGCTAGTCCGGCATCGCGTCCCAGATAAAGGGTCTGCGCCGGAAGGGCAAGACCGCTGCCGGAGTCCTCTACGATGTCCATCATGCGCAGCAGAACATCTTCGCGCACTGCGGCGAATTCGTTGAAATCCTTGGTCAGGATGTAGGCAAACACCTCAACGCTGGGGGCTCCACCAGCAACATCCAACAGGCGAACGCGAACGCTGTTGCTCTCAACCTTGGGATGGCTATAGAGCAGTCGCCGCACTTCGGAAAGGATGAAGCGGAGGTGGTCGGCTTTGGTCTCCGAACGCAGGTTGAGCGTTGTCTTGAAGAGAATCTTGTCGCGGCGGCTGAGATTCTCCAGATTGATCGTCGCGACCGTGCCGTTCGGAATAGCGAGCAACGTTCGCTCATCGGTGCGAATGCGAGTTGAACGCAATCCAATATCTTCGACTACTCCCGTTCGATCGCCGAAGCGGCAGACGTCGCCGACGCGAAAGACTTCATCTCCGAGAACCGAGAGTCCGCCGAACAGATTCTCGATCGTCTTCTGCGCGCCAAAGCCGATGGCCAGCCCGCCGATGCCGAGTCCAGCCAGCGCTGTGCTCATGTTGAAGCCCAGATTGCCCAGAATCGCCAGGACCCCGAGCCCGAAGATGACCGCCTTCAGCACACGCTCGCCCAGCAGGATCACCGAACCCGTGCCAGCGTGCCCAAGAGCCAATGCCCGGAGGCGCACGCGGTACAGTGACCACCGCACGACGCGCCAGAAAATCCAGGTGGCGCTGAGAATCAGCGCGACAGACGTGGTCTGAAAGTAGTAGTGCCGCAACAGCAGCGGCATGCGCAGATTGACAACGAACACTTGATGAACCAGCGTGCCCGCCAGCAACCACGCAGGGCCCGAAACTGAGCGCCAATTCGCGACTTCGAGGTGGCCGTACCGGCGCGCCAACCAGCGCACCGGAAGCTCCAAGATTGCGAGGATCAGCCACCCAATGCCGGCCGCGAACGGCGCAGAGATCAGCACGGCGAGCCACTGCCAGAGAGGCATTCCAGCGATCTGGTGTCTGACCAGGAATCCCGGCAACTTGCTTTCTACCTGGCGAGCTTCGACCTGATCGTAGAGTTCGGGCAGCCGGCTGAGGGTGTCGGCCGAGATCAACCAGACTTTGCCGGCGCTCGGATCCGAAACGCGAATCAGATCGAGATCAACTTCGACGTCGCCCGCCGACATCGTTCCCAGCCTCTGGTGTCCCAGGCCGACGCCTTCCTGCGGAGTGCCCTCCGGCTGATTGAACCGGCTGTAATTGCCTACGAATACCTTGTCGAGCGCAAGTTTGAGCCTGGTCGCAGATTGTTCCCCCTCCGACAAGCGGCGGCCCGGGCTCATCTGCAGATATTGCGATGCAATGCTGTAATCTCCCGCAGTCGCTGCCTTCAAGAATCCGGTGACGGAACCAGACGGAGTACCGCGCCCCAGAGGATCCGTCGGAACGTTTTGCGAGTTCGTCGGCGCTGAAGCCGGTTGCAGGACCTGGCTCAACGACGCCTGGGCCGGGGACGAAATATCGCTGACGACGGAGAACAGAATGAAAAGCAGAACTCGTCTGTAAAAAGAGGGCATAGTGTTCTCCCGCAGAGGCGGGTCTCGCATTGAAGCGGCAGGCCCTTATTGTATAGGCCGGGACGGAAAGGCTGGCGCTATCCGCGCTTGGGGCGATAGATGTGCGTGCTCGTGCCGAAGAAGACCTCGGCCGATTCCATCACAGTCTCTGACAGCGTCGGGTGCGGATGGATCGTCAGCGCGACGTCGCTGGCTAGTGCCGCCATCTCGATGGCGAGCGCGCCTTCCGCAATCATCTCCCCGGCTCCAGCGCCGACGATGCCGACTCCCAGCACACGCTCAGTCTGCGGATCCAGAATCAGTTTGGTCATGCCTTCGGGCCGGTCGAGTGTTACCGCGCGGCCCGACGCGGCCCAAGGAAACTTCGCGACCTTGACCTCGCGATTTTCGTTTTGCGCCTGCATTTCGGTCAGGCCAGCCCAAGCGACTTCCGGATCTGTGAACACGACTGCCGGAATGGCATTCGGCTCGAAAGCAACTTTGTGGCCGGCGATTGCTTCCACTGCGACGCGGCCCTCGTGTGAAGCTTTGTGGGCCAGCATGGGCTCGCCGACCACGTCGCCAATGGCGTGGATCGACGGATCGTCGGTCTGCAGCTGCTTGTTGACCTGAATGAATCCTCGCTGCCCGACTTGAACGCGCGTTTTTTCGAGGCCCGGAATCTCGGAGTTCGGCTTGCGACCGACAGAGACCAGCACGCGGTCGAAGACTTTCTCCTGCAGGTTACCGTCCTGTCCTTTGAGCGTTGCGCGAATCGCGTTGCCTTCATCTTTGACTGCAGCGACGGTTGTGTTGAGCAGAATGGAATCGAACAACTTCTCCAGCCGCTTGTGCAATGGCAGAACGAGATCGCGATCCGCACCGGGCAATAGTCCCGGAAGCATCTCGACCACAGTCACGCGCGTGCCCAGTGCCGCATAGACCGAGCCGAGTTCCAGCCCAATGTATCCTCCGCCCACGACAAGGAGAGTACCCGGAATATCTTCGAGGGCTAGTCCGCCGGTAGAGTCCATCATGCGCGGCGTATCGAGTTTCAGCGCAGGAACGACCGCCGGACGGGAACCCGTCGCGATGATGATGCGGTCGAAGGCGAGAGACTCCGGCGATCCGTCCGGCTTGGTCACGTTCAGCGTGGTCGAGTTTTCAAAAGCGGCGCGGCCCTGCACGTACTTCACCTTGCGCTGCTTCGAAAGCACGCCCAGCCCACCCGTCAGCTTCTTCACCACGTTCTCTTTGAAGGAACGAAGCCGAGCGAGATCAATCTTTGGCGCGCCGAACTCGATTCCCCAGTCCTTGGCCTGATGAGCCTCTTCCAGCAGCTTGGCAACATGCAGCAGTGCCTTAGAGGGAATGCAGCCGCGGTAGAGACATACGCCGCCGGGGTTGAGCTCGGGATCGATGAGCGTAACGCTCATGCCAAGATCGGCTGCCAGGAACGCAGCGGCGTATCCGCCGGGGCCGCCGCCGATGACTGCAACATTTAAGGTGGTCATATGAGAAGCCAGCCACTCCGGCCAACCGAGGAATTAGCCATATCCGCCGCTAAACGTGCGTTGCGGGCGGACTCATCGCTGACATGAACCCCGTGGCCTTTTGGGGCCATTGACAACAGATTGCCCCGCTTAGATACTCCGTGCCGAGGTGCTCCCATGAACCTGGGAGGGTTTTCAATTCGAAGATTCCTTGGTCTGTCAGCTTTTAAGTCGAGGATTTCCAGGACCATCGGAATTCCGCTTACTAAGAGTGGACGACGCCGAAAGTTTGGCGCGATCATCCTCAAGTTCTTCGGATTCTGATTCAGGGCGGTAAAGGTCATGAGAGTTGACGTCTCCGGTCGTCACTTCATATTTCCGAGTGAGTGTGCCTGTTGCGGTGGACCTGCAGACACCGAACTCGCCGCGTCCGCCAGCAGGGAGTGGGGGAAAAGGGTAGTGCATACGGAGACAAAGTCATGGGATATACCATACTGCACGCGCTGCACCTCGCACATCGCCTCGTACGAGGAGGCAGGCTCGCTCGCAAGGATTCTGACGGTGCTTTCAGTTGTCGTGGGCGGAGCAATCGTCTTTATGGGGAATCCGTTTTGGGGCATCGCGATCGGTATCATCTTAGTTATCGGGACCGTCATGGTATTCGCAAGGAGCCTCACACGGGCCCGCTCTTTGTGCAGTGACCGCTGCGCCATCGTGGGGCGCGCCGTCGCATACCTTGGATGGGATTCGTCCGTTCACAAATTTGAAATGAGCTCGCAGCACTTCGCCGTCAGCTTCATGGACTCAAACCGCAGTAAATTGGTGAACCTCTCTGTCGAAGCTATAGGGTTATTGTCCGATAATGGCCCCAAAACCCTCCCGACCGCCGCTCGTTCACCCCGGCGATACATCAGCTAACGTCCACTCCCTATCCCTGGACCGACAGCAAGAAAGGCTGCTCAAACGCCTCCGCGATCCAGCGCAGGAATCGCGCCGCATCAGCGCCATCGATCAACCGGTGGTCATACGACAGCGACAACGGCAAAATCAGCCGCGGCTCGAATTTCCCGTTGATCCACTCCGGTTCCATACGCGAGCGCGACAAGCCGAGAATCGCAACCTCAGGGAAATTGACAATCGGTGTAAATCCCACGCCGCCGATTCCGCCCAGGTTGGTGATCGTGAAGGTCCCGCCTTCCATATCAGCAGGAGCAAGTTTTTTGTCACGCGCCTTCTTCGAGAGCTGCGACAGTTCGACGGCAATCTCCACGATGTTTCTCTTATCGACATCGCGAATCACCGGCACGAGCAAGCCGCGGTCAGTATCGGCGGCCACTCCGATGTGGATGTACTGCTTGTAGACAATTTCTTCTTTCTCGATGTCGATGCTGGCATTGAACTGCGGGAACACTTTCAGGGCCGCCGCGCAAACTTTCAGAGCGATGGCCGTCACCGTCATCTTGCCCCCGGCCTCTTCCGCCCGCGGAGCGAAACGCGCGCGCAATTGCTCGAGCTCGGTGATGTCCGCGCGATCATGTTGCGTCACGTGAGGAATCGTATTCCAGGCTTCAGCGAGATGTTCCGCCGTCTTGCGGCGAACCCCGCGCATCGAGACGCGCTCGATCTTTCCCCACTTGGCGAAGTCGGGAAGCTGTGGTTGCGCAAAGTGACCAGCTCGCGGCGTTGAAGCCGCTGTGGTCGCAGCGGAGAGCAGAACCTTGGCAAAAGCTTTGACGTCATCCTCGCTGATGCGTCCGCCGGGACCGGTGCCCTTCACTTCGTAGATGTCGACGCCAATTTCGCGCGCCAACCTGCGGACGTGCGGGGCGGCGGGAACGGGCTGACGGTGCTCGGTGCCCGCTACCTTGCCAAGTTGTGCCGGCATGCTGAAAACCGGAGCCGCCGTCTTCGGCTGGTCCGGAGGCAGCGCCTGCTCCTCCGTCTTGCCTTCTGCGCGGATCGCCGCCTGAAACGCGAGGCGAGCTCCGTGCTGCCCGGAAACGTGTTCCACCGGAGAACTCTTTGGGCGCTCGGGCGAAGTGGCGGCCGCACCTTCCAGCGTGAAGATCAACTGTCCAACCTTGATCTTCTCGCCTTCCTTTACTTTGATTTCCTTCACTACGCCGCTGACCGAAGACGGCACTTCCACCACGGCTTTGTCGGTCTCCAATTCCATGACGGGCTGCCCCTCGGAAACCTTCGCGCCTGCAGAGATCATCAGACGCACAAGATCGCCCTGGGTGATGTTCTCGCCCAGTTCAGGGAGCTTGAATTCCGTTGCTCCTGTGGCCGACGGAACACTGGCTGCTGGAGGAGGCGCGGCCGGCTGAGCGGAAACCGAGGCCGCTGGCGCCGCAACGGGAGCAGCAGGCGCGGCAGCCTGGCCTGTGGCCGGAGTGGACTTTGCCTCAGCTCCATCGACAGTGAAAACGACTTGCCCGACTTTGATTCTATCGCCTTCTTTGACGCGGATTTCCTGCACCGTTCCGCTGACAGAAGACGGCACTTCGACGACTGCCTTGTCGGTTTCGAGCTCCATGACCGATTGCCCAGCGCTCACGGCTGCGCCCGGCGCAACCATCAGGCGAACCAAATCGCCCTGCTCGATGTTTTCTCCCAACTCCGGAAGCTTGAATTCAATCACCTGCGTTTGATCCTTGTCGTTGAATGATTCTTCACGCCTGTCGTAGAGACGTTACTTGCAACGTCTCTGCCAGCAGCAGAGTTTCAAATGTTCAGGTTCACAGCCACGGTCGGCAGAGACGTAGCGAGCTACGTCTCTACGAATCGTTTTTCTCAGCTGATCGCCGGATTCAGTTTCTCCGGATTGATTCCAAGTTCGCCGATCGCTTTCTTGACGACGTCGCTGCCGATCTGATTCTCGCGCGCCAAAGCTCCTAGCGTGGCCAGCACGATGTGCTTTGCGTCCACTTCGAAGAAGTCGCGCAGCGCGACTCGGTTCTCGCTGCGGCCGAAGCCATCCGTTCCCAGCGACACCAGTTGTCCCGGAACCCACTTGCCGATGCTCTCCGGCAACACCTTCATGTAATCGGACGCCGCGACGAATGGCCCCTGTGCGTCTTTCAGCGTCTTAGTCACATACGGAACCTTAGCCACGTCTCCCGGATGCAGCATGTTCCAGCGCTCGCAGTCGTTGGCGTCGCGATAGAGTTCCTTATAGCTGGTGACGCTCCAGACATCGGCGCCCACTCCATACTTCTCTTCAAGAATCTGCTGCGCCTTGAGCACTTCGAACATGATCGTGCCGCTGCCCAGCAACTGCGCCCGAAGCTTGGATTCCGGCTTGGAAGATGTCTTGAAGCGATACAGACCCTTCAGGATGCCGTCGCGCACGTGATCGCCCGCCGGCATCTCCGGCATGGCCAGCGGCTCGTTGCTCACCGTCAGGTAGTAGAAGATCGACTCCTGATCGATATACATCCGCCTGATGCCGTCCTGAATGATCACGGCAATCTCGTAGGCAAACGCCGGATCGTAGGCCAGCAAATTTGGCACTGGCAGTGCCAGCACGTGGCTGTGGCCATCCTGATGCTGCAAGCCTTCGCCCGCCAGCGTCGTACGCCCAGCGGTGCCGCCAATCAGGAATCCGCGGCAGCGCATGTCGGCGGCGGCCCAGATCAGATCGCCGATCCGCTGGAACCCGAACATCGAGTAGTAAATGAAGAAGGGAATCGTGTTGATGCCGTGATTCGCGTAGGCGCAACCGGCGGCAATCAGCGAGCACATCGATCCCGATTCCGTGATGCCCTCTTCAAGAATCTGCCCGTTCTTCGCTTCCTTGTAGTAGAGCAGCGTGTCCATGTCGACCGGTTCATAGTTCTGGCCGACGCTAGAGTAGATGCCCACTTGGCGAAACAGCGCTTCCATGCCGAAAGTGCGCGCTTCGTCGGGAACGATGGGGACGATGTACTTGCCCTGTTCGGGATCGCGCAGCAGCTTCGCCAGCAGCCGCACGAACACCATGGTCGTCGAGACTTCGCGGCCCTCGGTGCCTTTGTGAAATTCGTCGAAGTTCGAATCCGCGAAGGGCTTTAGCGGCGTAGCGCGAACTTTTCGCTGCGGCATGTATCCGCCGAGCTGTTTGCGCCGCTCCTGCATGTACTTAATTTCAGCGCTGTCGTCCGATGGACGATAGAACGGCGCCTCATGCAGTTCATCGTCGGGAATCGGAATCCCGAAGCGCGAGCGGAACATCTCCAGCTCTTCGTCGTTCAACTTCTTCTGCTGGTGGGTAATGTTCTTGCCTTCGCCGGCTTCGCCGAGGCCGTAGCCCTTGATCGTTTTGGCCAGGACAATCGTCGGAGATCCGATGTGGTCGACTGCCGCACGAAACGCCGCGTGCACCTTGATGGGATCGTGCCCGCCGAGCCGCATCCGCGCCAATTGATCGTCGGACAGATGTTCGACCATCTTGAGCAACCGCGGATCGGTGCCGAACAGGTTTTGCCGGAAGTAAGCGCCGCTCTCGACAAAATACTTTTGATACTGCCCGTCGCTGATTTCTCCCAGCCGCTTGACCAACAAGCCGTCACGGTCGTTCTGAATCAGGCTGTCCCAATCGGATCCCCAGATGCACTTGATCACGTTCCAGCCTGCGCCACGGAAGATGGCTTCCAGTTCCTGAATGATCTTGCCGTTCCCGCGCACCGGACCGTCGAGGCGTTGCAGGTTGCAGTTCACCACGAAGATCAGATTGTCGAGCCTCTCGCGCGACGCCAGCGTGATCGAGCCTAGAGATTCGGGCTCGTCCATCTCGCCGTCACCGAGAAATGCCCAGACTTTTCCGCCGACAGAGGTTTTGAGCCCGCGGTTTTCCAGATACTTGATGAAACGCGCGTGATAGATGGCTTGAATCGGCCCGAGTCCCATTGAGACCGTCGGGAACTCCCAGAAATCCGGCATCAACCAAGGATGCGGATAAGAGCAAAGTCCGCCGCCGGCCTTCAGCTCGCGACGGAAGTTCTGCAGCTTCTCTTTCGAGAGACGCCCTTCTAAATAGGCGCGAGCGTAGATTCCCGGCGCTGCGTGCCCCTGGAAATAGACGATGTCGCGGTCGCCGGTTTCAGTCTGCGCGCGGAAGAAATGGTTGAAGGCAACTTCATAGAGCGTCGCTGCCGAAGCGAACGTCGAGATATGTCCGCCGATGCCTTCCTGAATCTTGTTGGCGCGCACCACCATGGCCATGGCGTTCCAGCGGACCAGGCTCTTGATGCGCCGTTCCATCTCCTGGCTGCCGGGAAAAGGAGGCTGCTGCCTGGACGGAATCGTGTTCTGGTACGGCGTGGTGGCCGTAAAAGGCAGGTTGACACCGGCTTCGCGCCGGGCGTGCAACGCAAGTTGCTGCAGCAATCGGCCCGCTCGATTGGGGCCTCCGTGCGACAGAACGTAATCCAGAGAGTCTACCCACTCTCGGGTTTCTAACACCTCTAGGCCGTCGGTTTCCGTTTGAGCCACGTCTGATTTGTCCCCCAGGTGATGCGGAATATTCCATGATAATTCAATCGCGGCGGTTCTTGCTGGAGAACGACGCTTCTTCCCGCAAAGCTGGGCTGCCGGCGGTGTGCGGCAACAGATGCTCTCTGTGTCCCCTGTGGTTTATGCTGTTTCTCAGGGGAATGGAGTTCAGCTGCCCAAGTGGGGAGACTCCACATGCTTCGTTTAGTCCTATTCATCGTGCTGGTCGTCGCCGCTGCACTGATCGTCCCGCGAATGCTATCGCGTTCCGCGAAGCCCGTGGAGGGCTCCGGTGCGCCCGATTTCACCCTGCCGTCGCAAGATGGAACTCCGGTTAGCCTGAAGGACTTCCGTAGCAAGTGGGTCGTTCTCTACTTCTATCCCAAAGACGCGACCCCCGGTTGAACGCGGGAAGCCCACCAGTTTCAGGTGGATCAACCGAAATACGCCGCTCGCAACTCGATCGTGCTGGGAGTTAGCCTCGACAGCGTCGAGTCCCATAAGAAGTTCTGCGCCAAAGAAGGCCTCAACTTCAAGCTTCTGTCCGACACCAACCACAAAGTTACTGACACCTACGGATCGTTGAACAACTTCGGCGTCGTTAAATTCGCAGCGCGGCACACGTTCTTGATTGATCCTGCGGGCAAGATTGCGAAGGTCTACACGAGCGTCAGCCCCTCAAACCACAGCGCAGAAGTGTTGATGGATCTGGATCAACTGCAGAAGTCCGCTGCGCGATGAAACTACTGGGCCGCGAGATACATCTCGGCAACATGCCGCGTGATCTCGCCCGGCTTTGCGCCAGATAAATTCGTCAGTGCGACGACGGTGAGTTGATCATCCACGTATCGGTCGATCGCGGTCTCGAATCCCTGCCATGCGCCGTCGTGATGAATGCAGCGATGTCCCTGCCGGTCGTCGATGAACCAGCCAAATCCATAGTGGCCCTTGTTCGGCTTCCCGTCTTTCGATTTGACGGGGGTCCACATCAGATCGAGGCTGGAGCGTTTGAGAAGTTTCTCGGAGTAAAGCGCGTCGTCCCACTTGGCCAGATCGAGGACTGAAAAGTACAGGCTTCCATCCGCGGTAGTGTTTACCGCCGGGGCCACCCATTCCTGGTTCTTCAGTTCGCCCTTGACCAGCCGATAGCCGGCAGCGCGATTGGGAATGATATCCGCCTCGCTGATGATGCGGGTTGAGGTCATCTCCAGAGGATGAAAGATTCGTCGTTGCAGAAAGTCACCGTAAAACTCGCCGGTCACGCGATGGATCAAAATGCCAAGCGTCAGATACCCGAGATTGCTGTATGACCAATTCGTGCCGGGTTCGCAGGCGAGCGGAATGCTCTTCACGCGCTTGAGCAGTTCGTCCTCGGTCCAGTCTTTTCGGAAGTCGAAGTCTTTCGGATAGTCTCCGAATCCGCCGGTATGGCTCAGCAACTCGCGCACGGTTACGTCATTCCAACTCTTGGGCGCATCTTTGAAATATTTGGTCAGCGGATCGTCAAGGCCAACCTTGCCCTCTTCCACCAGCATCATCACAGCTGTTGCTGTGAATTGCTTGCCGACCGATCCCGACTGAAAAATGGTTTCGGGCTTGACCGTCACCTGCAACTCCACGTTGGATAGGCCAAATCCCTGAGCGAGGACGATCTTGCCTCGCTTCGCCACCAGCAGCGACAGGCCGGGGATGTGCTGCAGCAGCATCTCGGCCTTCACGTATTCAGAAATCGACGCCGCAGGGTCAGAGGTTTGCGCCGTGACGGTGGCGACTGAGAGCAGCAGAGAGAAGAGGAAGACAGCCGAACCCCGGCGCAAGTTCATGAGGCAGGAAGCGCTCCTTGGCGGAAGAGTCTACATGCCGGAGCGCTTTGCAACAAGGCCGGCCGGTGATCCTATTTCGGCGCGGTGGAGACGTCGGCCAGGCGATGAACTCCCGAACGCCGAAGCGCATAAAGGATCGCCCATCCAATCAAGCCCGCGGCATAAAAGAAGCCGAAGAAGAGAGGCATTCCTCCCAATAGAATCGAGTGCACCGGCTGAATGTGGATGGGAAGCGGCGGATTCACATTGGGCACGGAGGACGCGATGTCCTGACCCTTTTTTATCGCAGTAAGAACACAACCCAGAATTAGCGCCATGAAAATGATCGTCGATATCGGAAAACGGAATCCGTTACGCATAGCAAACCTCCCGGTTGTGAATGACAATTCCTGCTCAATCTGAAGGAATCCGCGCAGTTGTTCGCGCACTGCGCCGCCGATCAACCCGCCAGCCTCTCGGAGAAACAGCCGGACTCGCGCGAGCGATCTTCTGCTCGCGAGTTGGTCGCACTCTTCCGAGAGCACCGCCAGCATCTCTTCGCCAAAAACCCGCCGATACTCCGCCGGATACAGACGCAGGAGACTTCGATAGACAGTGATCATCGATCAACTCTCCTTCGTCGCCACCCGCAGAGTTGCCAGGCGAGTAATGTGTTTCATCCTGTCGATCTCCATCTGCAAGTTTCGGCGTCCCTGCGAGGTCAGGCGGTACGCCTGCCGCCCGCGCGGGGTTTCCTTCTCCTCAAAGCGCTCGATCCAGTCGTCGTCGAGCAGGCGGCGGATTGCGCCATAGAGAGTCCCGGTACTGAGCACGACGCGTCCGTTGCTCATCCGCTCAACGTCTTTCAGGATGGCGTACCCATGCATCGGCTGCCCGGCCAGGCTCAGCAGGATCAGCAGCACAGGCTCGGTGAGTGGAAGACTTTCCATTGTGTCCTTGCACGACATGTCGTATAACGACATATTGGCATCGATCGAGCCTAGAGTCAAGAAAAAAGAAGCCCCAGCGCCTCGGCCGGGGCATTCTTTATTCAGACTGCGATGGGCTACGGATTTACCGTGACTTGCTTTCCGGCGTACTGCACGGTCTTGTCCGCCTGATCTGCTGGATTGACGCCAACTCCGTGATTCTCGCGCACGAATACCACACGGAACGTCCGATTCTCCAGCATGCCGGGGAATTGTCCTTTACGGTCGCCGATGGTCAGCGTGTGTGCCGCGTCATTCCAGTGCAGGGGAATCGTCGCGTAGGCATCTTTCTCGTAGTTGTAATTGTCGTTCTCGTCTTCGTAGATCGTGAAATCTCCGTCCGCGCCGGGATAGATGCGTAGCTCGATTGGGTCCGCCGGCTTCTCGGTCGACCACTCGACATCTGGCCCGAGCGGCAGGATCGATCCCGCACGCACGTACAGCGGCAAGCGTTCCAGTGGGGTGATGGCATTGATCATCCGCCCGCCGTTGATCGAGTTTCCGGTCCAGAAGTCGTACCACTTCGCTTGAGGAAGATAGACCGGCCGAGTGGAGGAAGAAGGCTCGGTCACCGGATTCACCAGGAACGCCGGTCCGTACATGAACTGGTCGCCGATATTGTCGGCACGCACATCGGTACGGAAATCCATCACCAGCGGCCGCATCGGCGTGTAGCCCTCGCTGGTTGTCTTCCACGCCAGCGAATAGATATACGGCAGCATGCGATAACGCAGCCGGTCAAAGTTCATGAGAATGTTCTGCGCATCCGGCCCGTAAGACCACAGCTCGTTCTCATCCGGATTGCGCGTGCCGTGAACACGCAAGACCGGATTGAACGTCGCATACTGAAACCAGCGGATGAACAACTCGCGGAACGCCGGATCAGCCGGACTTCCAAACACGAATCCGCCGATATCCGTTGTCCAATACGGAATCCCGGACACCGCGAAGTTCAACCCAGCCGGAATCTGCCGGCGATAGCTGAACCAGTCGGAATTGATATCGCCCGACCAGGCTGTCACCGAATTGCGCTGAGACCCAGCGAACGCCGACCGAGACAGGATGTAGACGCGCTTCTGGTCCGACGCGCTACGCTGTCCCTGATATACGGCGCCTGTATCGAGCAGCGGAAAGGCATTCACGTACCGATCGCCGCTCCCGGCAGCCAGCTTGTGATGCAACAGGATGTTCTCTTCCTGGCCCTCGGTCTCCGGCTCGGTCGTATCCATCCACCAGGCATCGGCGCCGATGCTGAACAGTCCCTTGTTCACCAGATCCCAGTAATACTTGCGTGCCTCCGGACTCGTCGCGTCATAAACCGCCATTCCGTCGGTGTGGTAGGGCGGCTTCGCGTACTTGAATTTGTCGACGAACCATCCCTTACTACTCATGTAGTCGTAATTCGTCGAACCCGGCTCAAAGAACGGCCAGATTGAAATCATCAGATGGAAGTTCAGGCCGTGAAGCTGATCGATCATCCCCTTCGGGTCGGGATAGTTCTTGTTGAACACGAACTCGCCCTTGCGATTCCACCAGAACCAGTCCTGCACGATGTTGTCGACGGGAATGTGCAGCTCGCGATACTTCTTCGCGACGCCGAGAATTTCCTCCTGCGTCTTGTACCGGTTCTTGCACTGCCAGAATCCGTACGCCCACTTTCCGAACATGGGGACTTGCCCGGTCAGTTCGCGGTAGCCAGCCACAACCTTGTCCAGCTCGGGGCCGTAGAGGAAGTAATAATCAAGCACGTCGGCAACGTCGGAACTGATGTAGAGATAGTTCGCGAACCGGTTATTGAATCGGCTGCGCGACATGTTGTTCCAGAAGATCCCATAGCCCTTGCTCGACACCATCAGCGGCACAGCGATGTTGCTGTTATCCTGCGAGATGTCGACTGACTCGCCGCGGTAATTCCAGACGCCGGCCTGATGCTGCCCCAGGCCGTACAGCCCCTCATGCGAGCCATACACGGTGACGAAAGACTCGGCGCGGTAAGTGTCTTCGCCATTCACTTTCACCGCCGTCATGCTGCGATTCGCTTCCAGCACGAGCGGTGTCCCACTCGCTTCCGCATATGCGATGGCGCCGTCTTTCTTGGTGACGGTGAGCTTGAGAAGCGCGGTCGAGATCGTCACCGCATCGTCGCTGGACTGCATACTCCACTTCGCCGCCGGCCAGCTGTCTTTGACTACGACAAAGTCGGTCCTCTTCGGGAAAGTCGCCGTCGCCGAGTACAGAACGTGAATGATGGAGTCCGAGCAGACCTGTACCTTCAGCGTGCCGGTCCCCATTGTGAAGACCACACCGTCAGTCTCTTGCTGCACCTTGCGGACCGGGTTCATGGCAGTCCACTGGGCATCTGCTTTGATCCCGGAGAGAAAAAGTATTCCGAGTGCGACGAGGAGAAAAGATTGCACAGCGCGCTTCATCAGAGTGTTATCTCCCGAACCCGCGTAAAAATATGTAAACGTTTACGAAAATTGCCACGCGAAGCATAGCACGGCGGCTCGCTCATACGTGTGATTCCACGCGGCGCGCGTTTTTCGGCGTAAAATAGGCCCAAAATTCACAGGTTATTAACCGCAACCTGTGTCGAACGTTCTATGCTTAGCTGTTGGCGATCCGATCCCATAGGCGGCAGACTCACGGCGACGGCTCCCTTCGATCCGTACGTCGTCCATCTCCTCGCCCGGCGGACACACCCATGAGCACTGCGACGAAGAGCCCGAACCCTGAACCGGCTCATCACTACATCGTGCGGCGCACGGTGGAAGCCTGCCACATGGCCAAAGAGGCGGCAGGTGCTGCTGCCGAGGGCATTGCCACTGGCTCCAACGCGCTGTTGAGTTCCCTGCGCCAGCGCGAACGGGAACTCGACACGCTCGACCTGGAAATCGACAACGGCGTCACCACCGCCATCACCGAGGTCGAACCGGCCGAGGCGCGGGAGCTTCTCGCCTGCATGAAGTTCATGATCGGGCTGGAACGCATCGGCGACTTGCTCCTCAGTTTTGCCAACAGTGCCCAGTCCGTCAGCGGCCGCATCGATCCGGAAGACACCCGGGATCTCACCCAAATGGCGACGCTGCTCGAGAAGATGCTCACCGATTGCGGCGACGCTTTCTCGCAGCGGGATGTGGGCAAAGCGGTCGAAGTCTTGCGGGCCGATGCCGAGATGGACCGGCTGCGCAACCTGATCTTCCTGCGTCACATTGAGAATCCGGAGAACGTCCACCGGCAGGCCAGCCTGCAAGTGATCTTCATGACGCAGTCATTGGAGCGCGCAGGCGACCACGCCAAGAATCTGGCCGAGGAAGTCTGCCACTTCGTCAGCGGACGCCCCGTCCGCCACGTGCTCATTGCCTACGACAAGCCGGTCGAGCAGATGTTCATCGACTACCTGCGGCGCCGCGATCACAAGGGCTAACCGGACCTCGCGCCGTTACACTCACCTCGGCCGGACAAGGCTCACTGCAACTCAAACGTCACAGTCACTGAGGCGCGGAGGCGGACCTCTCCCGGAGCCACAGTCGAATCTCCCTCATCTTCTCCTCCCCCACTGTTGCCATAACTGCGAGAATTGTTCGCGTTGGCCAGGTAGTTGTCGTTGCCGGTGTTCTCGACAATGGTCCAGGGCTTGCCGATGCTTTGTCCCAGCTCTGCAGCCATTGCGGTGGCCTTTTCCCGTGCGGCGCGGATCGCTTTCAAACGCGCCTCATCTTTGTACTTTCTGGAATCCGCAACCTGGAATTCGACTGAGTGGATTCGATTCACCCCGTCGATCAGCAGCTTCGACATCAGGCCCTCGTACTTGCTGAGATCTTTTAACGTGACCTCGATGGTCTGAGTCATCTCATATCCGAGAAAGTGCGAGACCTTTTCTCTGGAATACTCGGCACTCATGCGCAGCTGGTTGGTCTGAATGTCCTTCGCCTCAACTCCTGCGCCACGCACTTCTGCAATGATCTTCTTCACCCGGTCATCGTGCTGGGACTTGGCAACACTCAGGTCCTTGTCAAGCGTTTCAACGCCGAGATCGAGCACTACCTCATCCGGAGTGACGTTGACTTCGGCGGTGCCGGTGACGATGATTCGCCGCGGTTCGATACACTCCTGGGAAAAAGCCGACGGGACGATACCGCAAAACAATAAAAGAACAGTACTGAGGATTGATTTCATCGAGCTCTCCTTCGACAAAAAGACCTTCTAATCAGCAGATGCGGGACGTGGCCGTGGCGTTGTGCCGGACGAGCGAGTCGCCCGTTTCTTGCATGAGTCCCTCTGACTATTTGATGGTGAACGCGAGCGTCAGCAACGTCTTCTGCTCGACTTCGTGCGCCTTCGCGCTTCCCGTCGCGGGGCTGGCGCCAGAGCTGCGCTTCACCGTCAGCACAGACCGCTCTCCAGCAATCCGCCTCAGCCGTGGAAGCATGTTGAACATTGCGCCCATGTTGGCCGGCTCTTCCTGCACCCAGACGATGTCGGCGTGCTTGCCGTGGCGGTCGAACTCCGCGACGACTTCCTGCTCCGGGAACGGATAGAGCTGTTCGAGAAACACGATCGCAGTCGTTGCATCCTGCCGCTTCTTGCGTTCCGCCTCGAGTTCATGGCCGATCTTGCCCGTGCAGATCAGGATGCGTTCCGCCTCTCCAACAGTAGTATCGGGAATCACATTCAGAAAATTCTTGTTTGTGAAGTCCGCGATCGGGGAACTGGCGTCCGGATGACGCAGCATGCTCTTTGGCGTGAAGACTACTAGCGGTTTGCGCCAGTAGCGCAGAGCCTGGCGTCGCAGGAGGTGAAAATACTGCGCTGCATTGGAGGGCTGCGCGATCTGGATGTTGTGCTTGGCGGCCAACTGAAGGAATCGCTCGATGCGCGCGCTCGAGTGTTCCGGGCCCTGGCCTTCATAGCCGTGCGGCAGTAGCATCACCAGCCCAGACAGCAGATTCCATTTCGCTTCTCCGGCGCTGATGAACTGATCGATGATCGCCTGCGCGACGTTCACGAAGTCGCCGAACTGCGCTTCCCACAGAACGAGCGATTCGGGATAGTCGCGGCTATACCCGTACTCGAAACCAAGCACTCCTGCTTCTGATAGCGTCGAATTGTAAATCTCACAGCGCGCCTGGCCGGGAGCGATGTTCTCCAGTGGTACGTATTCATTCTCGTTCTCGATATCGATCAACACGGAGTGGCGCTGGTTGAAGGTGCCGCGCCGGCAATCCTGTCCCGACATGCGGACATGCATCCCTGCCTTGACCAGGCTCGCGAATGCCAGTCCTTCGGCCATTCCATAATCGACAGCGCGTTTGCCGGCGCCCATCTCGGCCCGCTGTTCCAGCAGCTTCTTCACTTTGGGATGAATATTGAAGCCGTCAGGGTATGTGGTCAGACGTCCAGTCAGTTCGGAGATTTCATCGAGCAGGAGTCCGGTTTCAACTTCATATTCTTCCCGGTGGAGACCTCCGAAATATTTCTCCCAGTACTTCGGCAATTCGCGCAGCAGAGGCTTGTGCTTGATGCTTCGCCCCTTCTTCTGCGCCGCTTCAAATTCAGCCTTGATCGCATCCGCCTTTGCGTGTGCATCCGCGATGCCGCCGTCCTCGGCGTAGATCTCCCAGAGCGGCGGATGGTCCTTGATCCGCTTATAGAGCAGCGGCTGCGTAATCGTCGGATCGTCAACTTCGCTGTGTCCGTGGCGCCGGTACCCGATGAGATCGATGACAACATCGGTGCCAAACCGGTAGCGATACTCGGTCGCCATCCGCGCTACACGGACTACCGCGTCGACGTCTTCGCCGTTGACGTGGAAGATCGGAATCGACTGCCGCCGGGCAATGCAGGCCGCAAAGCGTGTGGAATGCTCTTCGGTGTAGCTGGTCGTGAAGCCGAGCAAATTGTTCACCACCACGTGAATCGTGCCGCCGACGGTGTATCCCGGCAGGTCGGCATAATTCATCGTCTCGGCCAGAATTCCTTGTCCGGCAAAGGCCGCATCGCCGTGAACCAGCAACGGCAGGTACTTCTCACGGCCGCCTTCGACCGTTCGATCCTGCTTGGCGCGCGTGCGGCCGACGGTTACGGGATCCACCGCTTCCAGGTGGCTCGGATTCGAGACCAGGTGAATGTGCACCTTGCCGCCGCTCTTGGTTACATATTCGCCGGTAGCGCCCATGTGGTACTTCACGTCGCCCGAGCCGAGCACGCTTCGCGGATCGACATCCTCAAATCCGGCAAAGATCTCCTCCGGCGGACGCTTTGCTACATGCGCGATCACGTTGAGCCGTCCGCGATGGCTCATGCCCATGACCAGTTCGATCGCGCCGAGTCGCGAGGCCGTATCGAGAACTTCGTCGACGAGCGGGATCAGCGCCGTCGTGCCTTCCAGAGAAAACCGCTTGCTGCCGAGATACCGCTGCTGCATGACATGCTCGAAAATGTCGGCACGGGTCAGCAGATCGAGAATGCGGTCGTGGTCAATGTCATCGTCGCTCGGCGCCAATCCCGATTCCATCTGCTCGTAAATCCAGCGCCGGCGCTCCGGAGCGTAGATGTGGTTGATCTCGACGCCGATGGTGCTGGAGTAGACGCCACGCGCTTCGCGCGCGTAATCCCCTTCTCGCTCGAGTTCCGGCGTGGGACGCGGACGCAGGAATCCAAGCGGGTCAAGGTCGCCCTCCAGATATCCCCACTGCCGATAGGCGGAGAAAACACGCTCCCGCTCAGGGTTCGAGCCATTGGTCGAGGCCACGCCGTCGAGCGCGCCGGAAATCTTGGTTTTCGGGGTCATAAGTGCAGGTTCTAGGATAAAGGATGCGGGCACCGCTGGGGTGGATTCGAAGGGAAAAGCTGCGAGTACGGATGTTCCCAGAAACCGTTCACGACAGGGCGCGCTGAGGTACTTCCAACGGATTGCCGGACCATCTACTGTAGACGCTCAGCTCCGTGGCTATCGGCGTCGGACCTGAACGAACAAAGGCGATCGAGAATCTCTATGGCAAGTCTCGGTATCCCAACTCTGATCGGAATTCCGTTCGATGGGCAGTCCTCCTACCTGCGAGGTGCAGGCGACGCTCCGCCCAAGATCCGGGAAGCGCTCCGCTGTGACGCCTCCAATAACTGGACGGAAACCGGAGTCGACCTTGGCGCGGCCGGCGCCTGGCACGACGCGGGCGACATGGCCCTCTCCGAACAAGACGCCTTCGCGGTGATCGAGTCCCGCATCAGCGAGTTGATCGACCAGGGCCGCCGACCGGTTTCTCTGGGCGGCGATCATTCCATCACCTACCCAATCATCAAGGCATTCTCGGCCAAGTATCCGGATCTCACCATCTTTCACTTCGACGCTCATCCCGACCTGTACGACGAATTCGAAGGAAAACGGCTCTCCCACGCCTGCCCTTTCGCGCGCATCATGGAGTCCGGGCTTGCGAAACGACTGGTGCAGATTGGGATCCGCACGATGGTCGCTCATCAACGCGAGCAGGCACTCAAATTTGGTGTCGAGGTCGTCGAAATGCGCTCGCTTCCAGCGCTCGACAAACTCAAAGCCGACGGTCCGATCTACGTCACCTTCGACATCGACGTCCTCGATCCCGCATTTGCGCCCGGCGTCTCTCATCGCGAACCCGGCGGAATGTCCGTCCGCGAGGCGATTGCCCATCTGCGCGCAATCGAAGGAAAGATCGTCGGCGCCGATCTGGTGGAATTTAACCCGGTCCAGGACGTCCGCGGCCTGACCGCAACCGTGGCGGCAAAAATCCTCAAGGAACTGCTGGGAAAGATGATTTCGGGATAGGCCACAAACTCTGTCCGGGGGGCCGAAATTGCCCCATTCCAGCGGGTTCCGCACTCGCTTTCGATCACAGAGAAAATCGATATTGGGGAGTACAATGCCCGGTCATGACATTCCTGAAGTTGATCCCTCGGACTCAGACTCTGGCTATTGAAAACAGTCCATCGATACGGACATTTGTACTCTGCTTAGGACTGGTTGGCACGATCGCCTGCAACAAGCCTCCCGCGCAGAATCCGCAAGCTGGCGGGATGCAGGCCATGCCGGTGAAAGTCATGGTGGCCACGCCCTCCCCGGTAAACGACGCCTCGGAATACGTCGCCACTCTGAAGTCACGCGATTCCGCCGTGATCATGCCGCAGGTGGACGGGCAGATCACCCAGATCCTCGTGCACTCGGGCGACAAAGTCTCGGCCGGGGCTCCGTTGATGGAGATTGATCCTCTAAAGCAGGAGGCCACCGTCAAGAGCCTGGAGAGCGCTCGGACCGCGCAGCAAGCCACGGTCAGTTGGACCAAACAGCAGTATGAACGGGCCCAGGGCCTTTCCGCTGCGGGCGTTGTCAGCAAGCAGGACCTCGACCAGGCCAAGGCCGCGATGGACGCCGCGCAGGCGCAGATGGACGCCCTCGACGCCCAGGTGCGCGAACAGCAAGTGCAGCTTCACTACTACAAAGTCGTGGCTCCCCGCGGCGGGATCGTCGGCGATATCCCGGTGCGAGTCGGCGATCGCGTCACCAGCATGACCCAACTGACGACTGTCGACGAACCGGGCAGCCTCGAGGCTTATGTGTATGTGCCCATCGAACGATCGTCGCAGTTAAGGATGAACCTGCCAGTGCAGGTTCTCGACGGCAACGGCAAGGTGCTCTCCGACACGCGTGTCACTTTCGTTTCTCCGCAGGTGGACAACACCACTCAGACAGTCTTGGTGAAGGCACAGATTGCGAATAGCAACGACGCCCTGCGGCAATCGCAGTTCGTTCGCGCTCGGCTCGTCTGGGGCATCCGCCAGAGTCCGGAAGTCCCGATTCTCGCGGTGACACGACTTGCCGGACAGTACTTCGCGTTCGTCGCCGAACCTCAGAGCGGCGGTGCCTTCGTCGCCAAGCAAAAGTCGCTCACGATCGGCGAGACCGTCGGGAACAATTACGAAGTGCGCGACGGCATCAAGCCCGGCGACAAGATCATCGTCTCAGGTACGCAGTTCTTGTTGGACGGCGCACCCGTCGTTCCGATGAGCTAGATCGTCCTGTTGCGCTTTCAAGTATGTCCGCTGTTTCGGTAAGGAACGAAGTCTAAGGACCCGCTCTCATGTTTGTTGATTTTTTCATACGACGTCCGGTTTTTGCCACAGTGTGCGCCCTGCTGATCATTCTTGCAGGCGCTGCAGTCATCCCGACTCTTCCGATCGCACAGTTTCCGAACCTGGCTCCCCCGCAAGTCGCGGTGCGCAGTTTCTACATCGGCGCCAGCGCTCAGACAGTAGAAAGTGCGGTCACCATCCCTCTCGAACAGCAGATCAACGGCGCAGAAGGGATGAAGTACATCAGTTCGACCAGCGGCAATGACGGATCGAGCGGCATCCTGGTCACGTTTGACCTTACCCGCGATCCCGACCTCGCAACCGTCGACATCCAGAACCGCGTCAATACCGCTCTCGGACGTTTGCCTGGCCCGGTAAAATCCGTCGGCATCGTGACGCAGAAAAGTTCAGAAAACTTCGTCCTCGGCGCCGCCGTCATTTCCGACAACAACCAGTACAACACGCTGTTCATGAGCAACTACCTCGACGTCTATGTGCGCGACTCGCTGAAGCGCATTCCCGGTGTGGCCGATGTCGAGATCTTCGGTGAGCGCAAATACTCGATGCGCCTCTGGCTGGACCCCGTGCGCATGGCGGGACGCGGGCTCACAGCTCCCGACGTCGTGGGCGCGCTGTCGGAACAAAACGTAGAGGTTGCGGCCGGACAGGTCGGCCAGGAACCAGCCATTCCCGGCCAGCAGTATCAGGTCAGCGTGCGCGCCGTCGGCCGCCTCAGTGAGCCCGCACAATTCGAGAACATCATCCTCAAAACCAACAGCGACGGCACGCTGGTCCGGCTCAAAGATGTCGGGCACGCCGAACTCGGCGCCGAGAACTATGGCTCAGATCTGAAGTTTAACGGCCAGGACGCGGTCGGAATCGGCGTCATGCAGCTTTCGACGGCGAACGCGCTCGACGTGGACCGCAAGGTCATCGCTGAACTGGAGCGCCTCTCGAAGAAGTTCCCGCCCGGGATGCACTACAAGCTGGCGTTCGATACCACCGACGCCGTTGGCGAATCGATCCGCGACGTGCTCAGCACACTCGGCACGGCCATCGTGCTGGTCATTCTGGTGATCTTCATATTCCTGGAAGACTGGCGCAGTACCATCATTCCGTCTGTGACGATACCTGTGTCGCTCATCGGAACGTTCGCCTTTGTGAAGCTGCTGGGATTCTCGATCAACACCCTGACTCTTTTCGGTATCACTCTGGCCACAGGACTGGTGGTCGACGACGCCATCGTCGTTATCGAAAACATCGAACGGCATATTCAGGAAGGGCAGCGGGATCCGCGCAAGGCCGCGTCGGAGGCCATGGGCGAAGTGACTGGTGCTGTTATCGCGACGTCGCTTGTGCTCGTCGCGGTATTCGTGCCCGTCGCCTTCTTCCCCGGCACAACCGGTATCCTGTTCCGCCAGTTCGCTCTCACCATCGCGTTCTCCATTGCGATCTCCGCCTTCAACGCCCTGACGCTTTCTCCCGCGCTCTCGGCCCTGCTGCTCGGCCGCCAGCACGGCGGCAAGATATGGCTCTTCCGCGAAGTCGATAAGGTTGTCGGAGCCACCACCCGCGGCTACCGCCGCGCTCTCGGTTTCATCCTCAATTACAAACTGCCTGCTGCAGTTCTCTTTTTCGTAGGTCTCGGGCTTACCTACTACGTCTTCACTCGGGTGCCGACTGGATTCGTCCCCGACGAGGACCAGGGCTTCCTCATTATCGTGATGCAGGCTCCGTCGGGAGCTTCCCTCGAATACACGAAATCCATCGGCGATCAGGTCACACAGATCGTGACCCGGCAATCAGAAGTCGAGAACGTGTTCTCCGTGGCCGGCTTCAGCTTTTCCGGCGCCGCTGCCAACCAGGGACTGATGTTCGTTTCCCTGAAGCCCTACTCGCAGAGGAAAGGCAGGGACCACACTGCTCCCGAGGTGTTGAAACGTATTCGGCCGCAGTTGTTCGCCGTTTCGGGAGCCATTGTCTTTCCGACCCTACCGCCATCCATCCAGGGGCAGGGCGCGTTCGGCGGATTCCAGTTCGTGGTGCAGGATCAGGCGGCGCACCGTCTGGACGAACTCGCCGCGGCGACGCAAGGCGTGATCCGGGATTCCTCCCAACGCAAAGACGTGGTCGGACTCTTCACGTCCTTTACGGCCAACGATCCGCAATTCATGGTGACCATCGACCGCGAGAAAGCGAAGAGCCTGCATGTGCCGCTTTCGCAGATCACCGACACGCTCGGCGTCTACATGGGTTCTGCCTACGTGAACGACTTCGATTTCAATAACCGTTCGTACCGCGTCTACGTGCAGGCCGACAAGCAATTCCGCGCCACCGCCAAAGACATGAAGCAGTTTTATGTCCGCTCTGACACCGGCGCCATGGTTCCGCTCGACAACCTGCTGGCCATTTCGCAGGCGACCACGCCTCAAGTGATCAGCCACTACAATCTGTTCCGTTCGACCGAGATCGACGGATCAGCAGCCCCGGGATTCAGTTCCGGACAGGCGATCGCAGCCATGGAGGAACTCGGCAAGAAGCTCCCGCAGGGATTTTCCTACAGCTGGACGGGATTGTCGCTGGAAGAACTGCAGGCCGGAGGCACGTCACTGCTGCTCTTCGGACTAGGAACGCTCGTCGTCTACCTGACGCTCTCCGCGCAGTACGAGAGCTTCGTGCTCCCGTTCATCGTTCTGCTCGCCGTCCCGATGGCTCTTCTCGGAGCGTTGAGCGCGCAATGGATTCGCGGTTTGCAGAACGACGTCTTCTGCCAGGTCGGCTTGGTCATGCTCGTGGGCTTGTCGAGCAAGAACGCGATTCTGATCGTGGAGTTCGCCGAGCAATTGCGCGAACGCGGCCTGCCGCTCATTGAGGCCACCGTTCAGGCCGCCACGATTCGCTTGCGTCCCATCATGATGACCTCGCTGGCATTCATCCTCGGCGTTGTGCCGCTGGTGCTCGCCACGGGTGCCGGCGAGAACGGCCGTCATTCCGTCGGAACGACCGTCTTCGGCGGCATGATCATGTCGACGGTCCTGAATCTGTTCTTCATCCCAGTGCTATACATGATCGTCGAGGGCTGGAGAGAACACGGGAAGAAGGCACCGGAGCACCGATAGGCGAAGCTAGCGTCAACTGGAGGCTACGCGGTCTTCCGTTCGCCCACGCTGACGGCCGCCGCCTGCCGGTTCTTTCGGGCTTCCCTACGGCGCATCTTGGCCATCCATTCGCGGGAGTACATCGTGCCCCGGCATTTCTTCGATCCGCAATAGCATGGGGCGGGCTCTTCGTCGTCGTAGAGGTTGTAGTCCCAGACGAGTTCCTCGCCGGGCGAAATATCGCGCAACGCAAAAAGCCAGACTCGTCCTTTAATCTCGTCCACTTCGCAATTGGGCTCGCAGGAGTGATTGAGATAAGCGCCAAGACCATGACCGTCGATCACGGTCTTGCCGTCCTCGAGTCCGTAGAGATAAGTGCGGGACACTCCGTCGTAACGGCGGTCGGCTTCTTCGGGGCTAATGCGCTCGCCGTCGTACTCGACGACGCGGGCTCCTTTGCGGATGGCCTTCGTCGTGTACACGCCAACGGCATGAATCGGAGATGGACGGACAACCAGTGGCATGCAACTAATGTCGCATGACTGAGCGGTTTTGGGGAATCGGGAAATTGCGTTGGCAGGTATTAGCGCAGTCGGACTCTGGAAGAGTGATTTCCGGATACCGCCGGGACAGCCGCGAACCGAGTGCGCTCCTGGAACTCTGGCAACTCGCAAGATTACGGATCGTAGATCGGGCTCCCGTAACCTTCCTTGCGTGCGGAATCCTGCAATTCTTCCAGCCGCTTCTTCAGTTCTTCAACTTGCGACTTCATGGCATCGACCTGCTGTTGTTTGTGCTGCTGACTTTCATTCCACTGGGCACAGTTCGCGATGCAGTTGGCGCCAGCATAGTGAATGGATTTGCTGACCTCGTCAATCTGTTGCTGCAGGGCGGTGATCGCCGCCTTCTGCTCCTGAATCAGCCCCTTCCAGCGCTCACCCTTCTCTTCGCGTTCTCCGGCCAGCTGAGTGCCGGATGTGTCTCCAGTCTTCCGTGGCTCTGCGGCGGGCGTCACACTCGCCTGCTCAGGCGCTTCGTCGTTCGTGACAATGTGCGCTGGCTGCGCCTCCGCCGGTTGCGGGTCCTGGTTGGCCTTCGCCTGAACCAGTTGCGCTTCTTTCCGCTGCTTCTTCAGTTTCAGTTGCCGCGCAATCTCGCCCAGAGACGACGCCGGAGGAGTAGCTTGCTGCTCCGCGTCACTCTGCCGATCCTGGGGCGGCGCCTGCTGCCCATGAGCCCTGAACGTCGAGCAAAGTAGTGCGGCCGCCGCGAGTGAAACGAAGACTCTCCGCATGAAAAATCCTTCCGTGCATTTCGGGGGTGACGATGCGTTCCGAAGATCGTATCGGAAGCTTGCCCGCGATTCGACGTTACCTTTGTACAGACGCGCGTAACGCGCCTAGGAGCCCGTCACTCTTTGGATTAGCTCATCGAGCTTCTGGAACAGCGCGCCATTTCCCCGGCGCGAATAGCTCGCTAGAGCCTCGCGATAGTGCGGCAGGTTGTAGAGGAAAGAATCCACGCGCTCCCTGTTCAGTTCTTCCCAGTACGCGCCATATCCAGATCTTTCGACCCAATAGGCGTTGAAGATCTGCTCGAACTGATGGCTCACTGGGACGGCCAGGAACGGTTTGCCGAGATGTAGCGCTTCAGTCAGCAACGAGAAGCCCGAATTTGCGATGACTGCTCGGGCACTCACGAGGTCCGCGAAGAAGCCGTCGAGAGAGGGCTTTTTGAAAGTGATGTTGCCTTCTTGGCCTTCGCGTCCGAAGCCGTAGGCGATGAATCGGCAGCGGACCGAACCCAGCAGCCTGGCCAGCGCCGGCGCAGGCGAAGTGACGTAGACCAGGACGTGATCGCCTTCGGTCGGACGCGCTTCGAGGATTTGCCGGCGCAGCAGCGGCGGGAGCAGAAACGTGTTGCGCTTGCGAATCGGCGCATCGAAAAACGAGATGACGAGATAGGCATTGGCGCGCGGTGTCATGAGCTTCGTGACCAGCTTCGCTGCGGCCGCGTCGCGCCGGTACTGCTTCGGATAGGAGACGACCGCGTTGGTCAGGCAGTGCTGGTTGTCGATCGAGATGACCGGCAGGCGGCGCTTGTGTCCCACGTGGCAAGTGAGCGGTTCGAAGTCGGTAATGACGACTTCGATCTTTTCGTCGTCCACCAGCGAACTAAGCAGCGAGAGACTTTTCTTCGCGTGCCGTACCGTGAGCAGATTCTTGGCGATGGTGCGGTTGTAGCGAACGCGATTGTTCACGTAGGCGAAGCGGAATCCGTAGATCTCGGTGACCTGGAACGTGTCTTTCAAGTTCTCGAGACCGCGATCGAAGGACGCCACGCGAACGGTATGTCCCTGGCTGACGAGGTGAGTGAGAACTTCTCGCGCGCGAGTCGAATGTCCGGCGCCTTCTCCGTTGACACCATAAAGGATGTTGGCCATGACGACGGGCGAGTATAGCGCGTAGACGCAGGTTGCATTGAAAAAACTGTGTGCTTACAGGCGCCATCTCGCGGGAGCAAGAGGTCTCGCCGCAACTGGAAGCCGATAGAGCGACCGTAAGGCTTCCTTTGGGTTCCCACCTGCCACATTGCGACCGCAGCTGCAGTTCAGCCGCCAGAGGAATCGTCGCTCTTGTCGAAAACTCCAATGAAGCCATGTCGCTGGGCGCGCTTGGCGAGCAAGAGCGCCGCTGTCCCGAGTGCGATTCCCAACCCCGCGGCGACCACTGTCCAACCGAGCCCCTGCGGATCTACGACAGCGAGCATGGCGGCGAGAATAAGTAGATACCCGGTCGGTACTGCCAAGGCCCAAGTCATTGTGATCAGCAAGCCCCACCTGGAGTCGTTTTCTGGTTCTGCATGTGTGCCGCTGAGCTCTGTCATCGGCTCGTGCTTGCGAGACAGGTTGAGTCCCCACCACATTGCTCCGGCTAGCAAAAGCAGTTCCAGTGGACGCAGGTGCTGCTGCAGCGACGTGTACTCGTTGACACTTAGCGAGTCTGGGACGACCGGATGCATGGCATGGGCCACGGCGCTGGCCACACCCTCCGTCAACCGACCTACGACCAGCGTATACAAAAGACCGATGATGCCCGACACCAGAAAATCGATGAAGAACGTGGAGGCGAAATTTCTCGGAGCGCTGGTCGAAAGGCTTCGTGAGCACGCGCGCCATCCAGAAACCCAACATCGTACCGGCAAACTCAACCGGCAGATCGATTTCGTCGTTCGAATGAGGATTGCGTAAATAGCCAGCCTTCTCTGCCCACGCTTGAGTGAAGAACCAGAAGAGCCCGACATTCATAAGAATCCGCGCGAAGCGTAGAGCGTTGTCCAGTTCGGTCGACTCCTGCGAAGTTGACGCCCTCAGGCTGATCGAGCCTTGATCGCGGTACGCTCCGTAGATTTTGAAAAAGACGAGGGAGAAGAGAACGCTGACGATCGCCGGTCCCATGAGGAAATCGTTCCAGTGCGAGTACTCGACTTGATGAAGCGATCACCGAGTGAAGAGACGAGATGATTCAGTCCGTCGTGAATCCATGTTCCGGGTCCGAAGAAATGGACAAGCCTTTTGAGATGGAACTTGCCCTCGTTTCTGAACTCGGAGAAGAAGCCAATCGTGGCCGTGGCCAGTAGGGAAAGGGCGAGACGGGCTTTCGGTCGAATTGGAAAGGTGCTTGATGAGAACAGAACTCCGAGTGCCACAACCGCCCCGGCCATGGCCACCATTCCGGAATTTCTGGCCCACGGAAGATAAGGCAGAGCTGCCTGCAAATTGCCGCGCAGCCACGCCCAGTACAGGGCGGTATAACCCGTCATGAGAAAGATCGGGAAGGAAACGCTCAGGAGCGCGATTGTGAGCACGACGAAGTGGTTCTTCCAAGCGGTCATGCCTTTGCGGCCAACCTCAGACATAGAGCATCATTGCCTTGATCGGGTGGGACACCAGACAGTGTGCTCTGATTCCAGGGGTCACGTAAACCGGGTGCTCGCGCACGGATCAAAACCAGCACCCTCATTTGCTATAACAGACCGATGCGCCCTCCCGGATACCCACCGCGCCCCGCCGTTTTGAAATGGCTGCTCGATTCTGATCCGTCGATCCGCTGGCAGGTCATGCGTGATCTCACGGATGCAACTCCCGAGGCGATTGCAGCTGAGCGCGCGCGTGTCGCGACCCGAGGTTGGGGAGCGCGGCTCCTTGCCCGGCAAGCTCCCTCGGGCCGTTGGGGCGGACGCAGAGAAGACCGCGGTCTGCTGATCACTTTCTACAGCCTTGTCGTTTTGATGGACCTTGGGCTCGACCCGGCCAGCACGCAGGCTCGCAAGGTGATTTCACGGGCGGAGCAGCTCAGATTCAAGTGGCACGACAACCGGGCCTTCTTTGATGGCGAAGTTGAGCCTTGCATCAACGGCAGGATCCTGGCCCTCGGTGCCTATTTCAAGAAACCCAACGACGCGCTGGCCAATCGTCTGCTCAGCGAACAACTCGAAGATGGTGGATGGAATTGCGAAGCTCCGAAGAGTTGCCGCTCCTCGTTCCACACGACGATCTGCGTGCTCGAAGGACTGCTCGCCTACGAGCGGGCAGGGCGCAAATCGGCGGCTGTTACTAAAGCGCGCAAGAGGGCGGAAGAATATCTTCTCGCGCGGAGGATGCTCCGCTCGCTTCGGACTGGCGAGGTCCTCAACAAGCGGTGGCTCCGGTTTGCGTATCCGCCGTTCTGGCATTACGACGTCTTGCGCGGACTCGATTATCTGCGCAGTGCGGGGATCAAGCCCGACGGGCGAGTGCGCGAGGGCATCGAGATCGTGATGAAGCGCGGACACCAGAATGGGCGCTGGCCGCTGAACTTCCTTCACCGCGAATGGATTCCTCTGGAGATGGAGACCGCGATCGGCAGTGCCAGCCGCTGGAATACCTTGCGCGCGCTGCGGGTGCTGCGTTGGTACGCTGACTCAGCCTAGTAGCTCTAACCGCACTACTGCTGCGGCTGCGGAACCGGCAAGGATACGGTGTCGATCGTGGCCGGATCGTCGCGGAGTTTGATGTAGAGCATCTTGCCCTTCGGCGGTGGGATCGCCAGCGCGTCTTCCACAAAGCCTTCCGGAACGGTCACTGAGTTTACGAAATCGGCGTCGGCGCTCACGGAGTCGAGCAGGAAGAGTTTGTCTCCGCTCAGCGTGCATTGTTTCTCCGGGCCGGGGACACACCGTACGGCTTTCAGCATGGGAATGCGGACAAGATTCACTAGCGGCTGCCAGTCGCCATTGATGCCATCGCCACTCACCGGACGAATCTTCAGTGGTCCGAATGCCGAGGGCCCAAGATGCTTCATCGGGTCGAGAACAGCCAGGATGGTCTTCGTGTCCTGCATCGTGAGGTTGCCATCCTTGAAGCTGAGCAGAACGCGGAAAGATTCGTCGGCCGTCGCAACTTCGATCCTCTCTGCCGCCGGGAAAGTCTCGGGGACCTGCGTCTTGAGAAAGAAATTCAGCCGGCCATCCTGAGGAAGTTCATCCTGACTGCCGAGACGCACTGCCGGCAGGACCAAGGGATCAACCTGGATGCTCTTGGTGAGAACACTGACCGACGGGCGCGGAGCCTCTACGTCACTTTTCAGGTCGAGCAGGCGCCCGTCCTTAAGCGTGACGTGGACCACAACGGAGTCTCCCGGATGCAGCTTGGACTTTGCGGCCGCATCCGTGGTGATGAGCTTGAGCTCATCCTGCTGGTTGGCTCTCGTGAGTGCATCTGGTTTGAACTCGAGTCCAGCGAATTCGAGACTGGCGACCTGATCGAGGCGCGTGCCTTTCAGCGTGCCGTCGCCATCTCCGGCATGAATGCCAAAGCTGTCAAGGCGCGCCGCCTCGGCATAGGTATGCAGCGGAACTTCGTCGACCTCGCGCAGACCGAATTTCCTGATCTGCATCGTGACCCAGCCCGCTGTCGCTTTCTGGAGCGGCACCTTCACTTCGAGCTCGTCGGTTTTCAGATTCTTCCACTCGGTGGAAAGAGTCTTGCCCTGCTCGTCTTTGAGCGTAACCTCGCTCACGCAGCAGGCGTCCTGCGACTGCAGGTGGAGCGTATCTTCGCGGCCGACGATGAGGGCGCTCGCGTCCCGGGATGCAACAATCCACTGGGCGGGGTGAGAGGTACGGAGACGATAGTGCGGTCCCTCGAAGGCGTGGAATCCCCATCTGCCGCGTAACGTGCCGGTGACTTCCCGGTCGAGGTCAGCGGAATCAAAAGTGTGCGTGTCTACCGTGAATCCCCCGAGTTCGGCATCCGCCTTCGCGGGAAGATCGACTGCAGGCCCGGACTTTGCCTCAACATGAAGAACCAGGTCGTGCGCGAGATCGGTAGCGAACACGAGTGGTGCGCCTTCTGCCGGAAGCAAGAGCGATGGCTTTCCAGCGCACAGAATCTGGGTTGGCTCTGGGGCCCGCAACGGGGGAGGCGGCGACGGCCGCACCGGAGGCAGTCCAATCACCAGCACCGACTTCGGATTGCGGAACGAGGGCGGATTGTTCAAACGCAGGTTGAGTTCGTTCTGCGTGGGCAGTGCCAGTGCCGGAATGTACTGGTACTGCGCCGTGTGCGTCGTGCCGAGAATACGGACAACGTCCACCACCGCGCCGATGTAGGGGCTGTAGAAACCGCTGCGCGCACTGGGCGTGGAACTGATCTGCGAAATCAGGTCGGTCGGCGTGCCCGATGTCAGCGTTGCCACCATCGTCTGACTGTGCGCATCGTCCAGGACAAGCTGGTCGGTGTTTTGCGTGAGGCAAGGCACCTGCTGGGCGCTGGGCTTATCGAAGCACTGCTGGTCGAGCCGCATGTTCAGGCTGCGCGCCAGCAACGTCGTGTGCGCCTTGAGCTGCTCGGGATCGGAGGTGTAGGTTTCGCGAACAGCTTCCAGATACTTCTCGAGCCGCTGCCGGTCGAGGCTTGCCTGCTGCAGATCCTGCGCCGCGCGAACGAAAGCTCCGGGCTTCGCGCGAACAGCCCGCCGCAGCGTCCCGAAGGCGCCTCCCGTGTCGGGAGCCAGGAAGACGAGAGCCTCTTCGGCTTCGTCGGGGACGTTGATGAACACTCCCTCGTCGCGGACGGCCCGGTTCCAAGTTTCTACGCGAGTGAACCACGAGTCAGGTGGAGGATTCGTCGCGCCGCGAAGAAACGCCACGATCATCAGGTACCGGACGGACTGGCTGTCCGGCAGATCCGGATGGACCCATAGGCGATCTCCGGCCTGCAGACTGGGGACTTCTGCGATCGGCAGAGTGGCGCCATCGCGCTGTACACGAACTTCAACCTTCGGACCGATCAGATCAAATGCCGCGTTCTCCGCGCGGGCTGTAGCCGCAAGCGCCAACAAAATGAGAAGCACGCGGGCATAGGCTGCACTCGAGCGCAAAGTGAAAGAAGGAGGTCTGGGTCCCGTGACGCGCACTACGCCCTCTCGACTCGGATTTCAGGAAAACGCTGCAGCAAGCTCATTTTAACTGATCGTCGCTGGCCCCGAGTGCGGAAGATGCAGGTAATTTCGGGCATTTCGATAACAGATATCTTCGACGAGATTTGCCAGGAGAGCTTCGTCATGGGGCAGTTCGCCGCGGACGACGTCCTGTCCAATGATGTCACACAGGATTCGCCGGAAGTACTCGTGACGAGGATAGGACATGAAGGAACGGGAATCGGTAACCATGCCGATAAAGCGCGAGAGCAGGCCCACATTCGAGAGCGCATTGATCTGCGCGGAGATCCCTTCCTTTTGGTCGAGGAACCACCATGCGCTGCCGTACTGGATCTTTCCCGCTTGCGGCCCTTCCTGAAAGGAACCAATCAAGGTCGCGAACGAAAGTGTGTCCGCCGGGTTGTTGTTGTAGAGGATCATCTGGGGCAAAGCATTTTCGCGAGCGAGTAGATCGAGGTAAGCCGCCAACGGACGGATCTGCGGGAAGTCGCCTATGCTGTCGTAACCGGTATCCGGGCCGATCTCTTTGCGGGCCGACGAGTTTACGTTGCGCAATGCGCCGAGATGCAGTTGCTTCGTCCAACCTCTTTCTGTGTCAAGTCGAGCAAAGAACAGCATCAGGAACGAAGCAAACTGCGTCGCCTCTTCCTGACTGACAGGCTTGCGACTGCGCGCCTTGGCGAAGATGGAAGCTGCCCTTCTTTCCGTGCACGGAGTTGCGAGGCAAGAATCGAGCCCGTGATCCGACAGACGGCAGCCCAAGGAGTGGAAACTGCTATGCCGTATTCTCACAGCTTCAAGAAACGTCGTCAGATTGCGGATTTCGAGGTTCGCAGCCTTCGCCAGCGTCTTGGTCCAGGGCAAGAATTCCGGGGACCCGATCGCGAGCGCCTTATCGGGACGAAATGCGGGAAGCACCCTCGTGGTCAGATTCGATTTCGAAATTGCCCGGTGATAGCGCAGATCGTCGGTGGCGTCGTCAGTCGTGCACACGACTTCGACGCGAAACCTCTGCAAAATGCATTGCGCAGTCAGGTCCTGAGCGAGTGCCGCGTTGGCGCGCTCCCAAATCGCCGGAGCTGACTTCTCGTCGAGCAGATCGCTGATTCCGAAATAGCGCCGTAGTTCGAGATGGGTCCAGTGATAGAGAGGATTCCGTAATGTGTAAGGTACTGTGCGAGCCCACGCCAGAAATTTCTCGTACGGAGACGCCTCGCCGGTGATATACCTTTCCGCGACGCCATTGGCGCGCATGGCCCGCCATTTATAGTGGTCGCCCTCGAGCCAGATTTCGAAGAGGTTGGCAAACCGGCGATTCTCGGCAATATCTTTGGGCAACAGATGGCAATGGTAGTCGAGAATCGGCTGCGGAACTGCGTACTGGTGATAAAGCCGTTGTGCGACTTCGTTCGATAGCAGGAAGTTCTCGTCGAGAAAAGCCTTGATGGGCATGTGCGCTGTAGTAAGCGATGAATATATCAGTTTCACTAGAGCATCGCCGACATCCGTATGACGATGTTCGGAGCACCAGGTTCCGTTGAACGTCCCAGCATCCACGCCGAGTTCTGAAACACAAGTCGAAGCCGGTGCCGACCGAAGTCCCGGACGCGCACGCTGGCTGATCTGCGCTCTGCTCTTCTTCGCCGCTACCATCAACTACGTCGACCGCCAGGTCCTCGCGCTGTTGAAGCCAACTCTGCAGATGCAGCTTGGCTGGACAGAGATCGGATACAGCAACATCGTATTCGTGTTCACGCTCGCCTACGGCGTCAGTTCGTTCCTCGTCGGGAAGTTGATCGACCGGCTCGGAACCCGGCTGGGGTTCTCGTTGGCAGTTTTCTTCTGGAGCATCTCGGCGATGGCCCACGCGGCGGCTTCGTCGGTGGTGCAATTCGCCGTCGCGCGCTCCTGCCTCGGCATTGGCGAGTCGGGGAACTTTCCGGCGTCGATCAAGGCGATTGCCGAGTGGTTCCCGAAAAAAGAGCGCGCATTCGCCACCGGCCTGTTCAACTCCGGGACGAACGTCGGTGCCATTGCCGGTCCGGCGCTCGTGACGTGGCTTACGTCGCGATACGGGTGGAGAATGGCTTTCATCGCTACCGGCGCGCTCGGGTTTGCCTGGATGGCAGCCTGGCTTGCTCTCTACTCTCGACCCGAGAAGAGCCGTCTGGTCTCGCCGCAGGAGTTAGCCCACATTCAGAGCGATTCTGCGGAACCGGCCGTCGCAGCCATTCCGTGGGCGACGATCGTTCGATGCCGCCAGGCGTGGGCCGTCGGTCTGGCGAAATTCTTCGCGGATCCTTTCTGGTGGGTTTATCTGTTCTGGATTCCGGATTTCCTCAACCGAAATTTGAATTTGGACTTGAAAGGCATGAGGCTGCCCCTGTTCGTGATTTACAGCGGAGCGACCGTAGGCAGCATCGCGGGAGGGTGGCTGTCGTCGTGGCTGCTGAAACGCGGGTGGAGTGTGAATGCCAGCCGCAAGACCACACTGCTGGTGTGTGCTCTCGCGGTGACTCCCATTATGCTGGCCGCGCGTACGCACGACCCATGGGTTGCGATCGGCCTGGTGGCCTTGGCTGCAGGAGCTCATCAAGGATGGTCGGGCAACATCTACACCATTGCGTCGGACATGTTTCCCCGCGCGGCGGTGGCTTACGTGGTCGGCTTCGGCACGTTGATGGGTACCGTCGGCGGAATGTGCATCGCGAAGATGGTGGGCTACATTCTGCAGCGCACGGGCTCATATGTCCCGGTGTTTATTTTGGCGGGGACCGCGTACCTGATCGCGCTGGCCTTTGTGCAACTTCTTGCGCCGCGATTGGAGCGCGCGGAGATCCAGGGATGAGATTCGGGCTCGGACGGGTTTGATTTAGCCGATGGCGAATGCTTCGAAGCCGATTTCGTCGCTGCGATGGTGGATTGGAGGGCTGCTGTTTGCTTCCACCGTCATCAACTATATCGACCGGCAGACACTCTCGCTCCTCGCACCTTACCTCAAGCTCGAATATCACTGGACAAATTCCGATTACGCAAATCTTGCAATTGCCTTTCGCGTGGCGTATTCGATCGGCCAGAGCGCCTTCGGCAAGCTGATGGACCGCGTCGGAACGCGGCGCGGACTGACCATCACCGTGATTTGCTATTCCATCATTTCCATGCTGACGTCGCTGGCGCGAGGGTTCTATAGCTTCGCCACGTTCCGCTTTCTGCTAGGCGCTGGAGAGTCCGCCAACTGGCCCGCGGCGACCAAGGCGGTGTCCGAATGGTTTCCAAAACGTGAGCGGGCGTTGGCAACCGCGTTGTTCGACAGCGGCTCGTCGATCGGCGGAGCAGTGGCGCCGTTCCTGGTGCTGTGGATCTACTTCCGATGGGGATGGAGGCCTGCATTCGCCGTGCCGGGTATTCTGGGATTTCTCTGGCTGATCGGGTGGAGGCGCCTCTACTTTCGTCCGGAAGAGCACGGCAGGATCGCCGCATCCGAACGAGAAATGATTCTTGCCGATCGCCGCGAGACGGGCGGCGCGCCGATCGGGGCTGCTCGCCTGCGGTGGGGCGATCTTTTGAAACTGCCGCAAGCCTGGGGAACGATCGTCGCCAAAACCTTTACCGACCCGGTCTTCTTCTTCATCGCGGAATGGTTTCCGATTTACCTGGTCGCGAAGGGAATCGAGCTGAAGACGGGGCTGATTGCGGTGTGGATTCCGTTTGTAGCCGCCGACGCTGGAAGCTTCTTTGCGGGCTGGCTCTCGGGACACCTGATTCGTCGCGGTATGTCACTGGGCTGGGCGCGCAAGGTGCCAGTCATTTATGGCGGCATCGGGATGACTCTGCTCATCTTCACGATATTTACCACGAATCTGTACGTCATCGCCGCGCTCTTCGCCGTGGTGACCTTCACCTACGCCGGATTCACCATCATGGCGAACACTCTGCCATCCGACTTGTTCGAGAGCGGGTCGGTGGCGTCGGTGAGCGGATTGGGCGGGACGGGCACGGGAGTGGGCACGATCGTGGCGTTCAAGCTGATCGGATACGTTTCGGACGCCCGACATGGCGCGGGAACCCATTCCTTCGATCCAATCCTGATCATCGCCGGTGTTGTGCCTTTTGTCGGGATGATCCTGGTCTTGCTGCTGGTGCGGAATAACGAGGCGACGGAACGGGGGCTGGTGCGCCGGCTCTGAGGTTTGGGTACACTCGTGGGTCGGGCTTGAGGAGACTCGTGTGAAGATCAAGGATGCCAAGGTGTTCGTCAGTTGTCCGGGGCGGAATTTTGTGACGCTGAAGATATGGACTGACGAGGGTATCTATGGACTTGGCGATGCGACGTTGAACGGGCGCGAGTTGGCTGTCGCTTCCTATCTCACCGATCACCTGATTCCGTGCCTGATCGGACGCGATCCCGCGCAGACCGAGGATATCTGGCAATACTTCTATCGCGGCGCCTATTGGCGGCGTGGGCCGGTGACGATGACGGCGATCGCAGCCATCGATATGGCGCTGTGGGACATCAAGGGAAAAGCGCTGAACACGCCGGTCTACAACCTCCTCGGCGGAAAGAGCCGCACCGGAGTTTTGGTCTACGGGCACGCGAATGGTCGCGACATCGAACAGACCGTCGACGAAGTGGCGAAATATAAGGAGCAGGGATATCTCGCAATCCGCGCGCAGTCGGGAATTCCGGGGCTGGCTTCGACTTATGGCGTGGCGAAGGACAAGATGTTCTATGAGCCCGCGGAAAAAGGTCTGCCGCCGGAGAACGTGTGGTCGACGGAGAAATATCTGCTGCATGTGCCGAAACTCTTCGAAGCCTTGCGGCTCAAGTTCGGCGATGATCTGCACTTGCTGCACGACGTTCATCATCGGCTGACCCCGATCGAGGCCGGGCGGTTAGGAAAAAGTCTTGAGCCATATCATCTATTCTGGCTGGAGGATCCCGTGCCCGCGGAGTTGCAGGAAGGCTTCCGTCTGATTCGACAGCACACGACAACGTCGCTGGCGGTGGGCGAGGTCTTCAATGCCGTGTGGGATGCACACATTCTGATCACCGAGCAACTGATCGACTACCTGCGTATGACAGTGGTACACAGCGGCGGGATTACACACTTGAAGAAGATCGCCGCGCTGGCGGAGATCTATCACGTGCGCACCGGCAGCCACGGAGCGACGGATCTTTCTCCGGTAGCGATGGCCGCGGCTCTGCACTTCGACATTTCCGTCAACAACTTCGGAATTCAGGAATACATGCGGCATACGCGCGAGACGGATGAGGTGTTTCCGCATTCCTATTCGTTCAAGGGCGGATATTTGTACCCCGGAGATGCAGCCGGACTCGGCGTGGACTACGACGAGACGTTGGGCGCGAAGTATCCGTACGACCGGGCGTATCTGCCGGTGAACCGCAAACTGGACGGAACGGTGTTTAACTGGTAGTGGTGAGGCTACGGTCACGCGCGAGAGTACTCGCTGCGCTCGCACCTTCTAGAGTCTGAGGAGATATGGGTTACGCAAAGTTGGATTTGGCTGGGAAAGTCGCAGTGGTCGTCGGCGGGAGTTCGGGCATTGGACGAGTCATCGCCCTCGGCCTCGCCGAAGGTGGTGCTGACGTAGTTTCCAGCGCGCGCCGGCAGGACCTTGTGAACTCGCTGGCCGATGAGATCGAAAAAATCGGCCGCAAATCTTTGCGGGTGACCTGCGATGTGGCGGATCGCGAGTCGCTCGAGAAGTTGCATCGCGCATGCCTCGAGAAATTCGGTAAAGTCGACATTCTCGTAAACGCCGCCGGAATCACCAAGCGCGCTCCAACCGTCGATTACGCGGAAGAGGACTGGAACCGCATCCTTGATACGAACCTGACCGGCACGCTGCGCACGTGTCAGGTATTCGGCAAGCACATGATCGAGCGGCGCTACGGCCGGATCATCAATATTGCGTCGATGGGATCCTTTCTCGGGCTTTATGAAGTTGCCGCCTACAGTGCGAGCAAGTCGGCAGTCGCCTCGCTGACGAAATCGCTTGCCATTGAGTGGGCCAAGTACGGCATCTGCGTCAACGCAATTGCGCCCGGATATTTCCGGACTCCGCTCAGCGAGAAGCTTCTGGTGGGTACCGGCCGAGGGCGCGAGGTCGTCATGCGCACGCCGATGAACCGCTTCGGCGAACTCGAGGAGTTGGTCGGCGCGGCAATCTTTCTCGCCTCGGACACCGCCAGCTTTGTCACCGGTCACATCCTGCCCGTCGATGGCGGAGTGCTGGCCAGCGGAGTCAATCAGTAGCTAGCTCGCCTTCTTTTCCGTTTTCGCCGCACGGGCTGAGGCTACCGCCTGCACCAGTTCCCGGGCCCCGGCGCTGATCTTCTCGAGATTTCCGTCGCGCAGCGCTGCCGCGTCCACCAGATCGGCGCCGACGCCGAGCGCATAGGCTCCGGCGGCGATGAAATCGGCGGCGTTGGTGGCGTTTACTCCACCGGTCGGGATCATCTGGGCGTGGGGGAACGGACCCTTCAGAGACTTCAGATATTTCGCTCCACCGACGCTTCCGCAGGGAAAAATCTTGATCAGGCGGACGCCGTGTTCATGCGCGTTCATCAATTCTGTCGGAGTCAGCGCGCCGGGAATAGCCAGGCGATTGTGCACTCGCGCCACCGACAGGACCGAAGGCGCGAGACCGGGACTCACGAGAAACTGCGCTCCCGCCCGCACGCACGACTCGGCCTGTTCGGCGTTGGTAACCGTGCCCGCACCAATCAGGACGTCGCCGCCGCGGCGCTGCACAACTTCGCGGATCACCGAGATCGCGTTAGGGACAGTCATCGTGATCTCCACGATCGGAATGCCGCCGGCGCAGATCGCTTCGATGGCGCGGTTCGCCTCGTCAACCGAGGCCGCGCGTACCACGGGAATGATTCCAATCTCGCCGATCCTGCGAATTACCTCTTCGGTGGTGAGCTCAATCGTGGGCATGCGATCTCCATTTCAAATCAGCGTTCGATTCTGGCCGTGCGGGACGACATTACCTGCAGAACTTCAGAGAGCGTCGCCATCGTCGTGTCGCCCGGCGTCGTCATGGCGAGGGCCCCGTGCGCTGCGCCGCACTCGACCGCCCATTGCGGATCCTTGCCTGACAGGAATCCATAGATCAGTCCGGAAGCGAAGGAGTCCCCGCCACCGACGCGGTCGTAGATTTCCAGATCCTCGCGCTTGAGCGCTTCATAGAATTTGCCGTCGTGATAGCAGAGCGCGCCCCAGTCGTTGCGCGATGCGGTCCTGGCATTGCGGAGAGTCGTGGCGATCACTGCCATCGACGGATATTCCTTCACGACGGTCTCGATCATCTTCTTGAACCCGGCCGATTCCACGTTCGAGTGATGCTCGTCCAGGCCGGAAACCGAGAAACCCAGAGCTGCGGTAAAATCCTCTTCATTGCCGAGCATGACGTCGACGTAGGGGGCGAGGCGGCGATTGACTTCCTGCGCCTTGGCCTTTCCGCCGATCGACTTCCATAGCGACGAACGGTAGTTCAGATCGTAGGAGACTATGGCTCCATTTTGTTTTGCTGCCTGCATCGCTTCCAGCGCCACTGCGGGCACGGTCTCGGACAGCGCGCAGAAGATTCCTCCCGTGTGAAGCCAGCGCGCGCCGTCGCTTGCGAAGATTTGCTGCCAATCGATTTCGCCGGGCTTCAACTGGGAAGCCGCGGTGTGCCCGCGGTCGGAGCAGCCTAAGGCTGCGCGCACCCCGAATCCGCGTTCGGTGAAGTTCAGTCCATTGCGGACGGTGCGCCCCACGCCGTCATAGGACACCCAGCGCACATATTTCTGCGAGACGCCGCCTTGCAGCATGAGATCTTCGACGAGACGTCCGACGGGATTGTCCGCAAGCGCGGTAACGATGGCGGTCTCAAGTCCAAAACAACGGCGGAGTCCGCGTGCCACGTTGTATTCGCCGCCGCCTTCCCACACGCGAAAATGACGCGCTGTCGAAATTCGTTCTTCACCCGGGTCCAGCCGCAACATGACTTCTCCCAGACTGACCAGATCCCACTTGCATTCTTCCTTCGGCTTGATTGTCAGTTTCGCCATGAACTTTCGCCCTGCGAGTAGCTGACGTGCGTCTTTGACACAAGCAAGCCAGCCGGCCTCACTCCTGAACGGCAGTGATTTTAAATGATTTGCGAAGGACGACGCGGTATTTTGCGCTCGCCGCACAACCGCGCGCTGTTTCGTCTCACCCCTGAAAATCGCATCGCGCGAATCAGTTTTCCCAACTTGCGTGCCGTGTCGGATTTCTGTTAAAAGGAAGCTAACCGACGCTCCTTCGTCCTACGCTGATTCGCTTGGGGAACAGAAACGAGGCAACCGCCTCCTCAGCTGTCCGTTTCTAACTGCGGGCATTTCAAACAAACTTCAATGAGTCCGCACGCGCGATTTGCAGGACTCTGGGCCCCCTAGCCATTCTGTTGGAGTTTTGGATGCGGTCCAGTTGCAGATCTGGTGTTCGTGGAAGAACTGTTCTTCCAGGCATTTCGAACCCGTTGGTTCGCTCCCAACTCGTACGCCTCGAAAACTGTCCTCACCTGCGCCGAAAGCCAAGTAACAGCCTGCTACTGTCCAATGTCGGAGGAAACTATGGCGACGAATCTCGTCCATATTGAGAACGATGCCGAAATCAAGCAGCGCCTCGAGTCGGAACGCGCCCGCCTGCGCAAGATTGCCGGACTCGACCAGCCGAAACATTTTCACCGTCCCGTAGAGCGTGCCTTTACGGCCGAGCAGCGCCCTCACACCACGATTCTCTTCGGCGGATTCACCTGGAAGCATGAGGACTTGATCCGCGCCGTATTTCAAGGCTGCGGATATCGCTGCGAGAAGCTGCCCGTCCCTGACGTGCCGGCATTCCAAATCGGCAAAGAGTTCGGCAACAACGGACAGTGCAATCCGACCTACTTCACGGTGGGCAATCTGGTGCAGTATCTGCAGTTCCTGGAGAAAGAAGGACTCACCCGCGACCAGATTCTGAATGACTACGTCTTCTTCACAGCGGGTTCCTGCGGCCCCTGCCGCTTCGGCATGTACGAAGCCGAGTATCGTTTCGCGCTGAAGAATGCCGGCTTCGACGGATTTCGCGTGCTGCTGTTCAAGGACAGCGACGGCATCAAGGCAGCTTCCGGCGAACCGGGACTGAAATTCTCGGTAGATTTTGGCTTCGGCATGCTCAACGCCATGCACCTGGGCGACGTGATCAACGACTTGATCTACCAGATCCGCCCCTACGAAGTTCACAAAGGCGAAACCGATCGCGAGTTCCGCGACATGGTCGATGAGCTTTGCGACGATCTGAAGAATCGCAAATCGTTTGAGATTGAGCAGAGCGGGCCGAACTGGCTCAAGCCAAAGGTCAAGACCAACAAGATTCTGCGCAACACACTCAACGTGTTTGGCAAATGGCACGAGCACATGTGGGGCAAGGACTATCTCGACGCCCTGAAGACGGCGCGGGAAAAGATGGATTCCATCGAAGTCGACCGCACACGAGTGAAACCGCTCGTGAAGATTACTGGAGAATTCTGGGCTCAGCTCACCGAAGGCGACGGCAACTTCCACATGTTCGACTTCCTCGAACGCGAAGGCGCGCAGGTGCTCGTGGAACCCATCGCGACCTGGGTCGCCTATCTGATGTATCAGGCCAAGGCGCACGCGATCGCGAAGTGGCATGTGAACCGTCCGCACAAAGATCCGAAGTGGTACGAGGCGAAGAAGAACTTCGCCAACTACATCGGGCTGCGCAAGAAGCTGTGGGGGATCGGCGCCGGCGAACGCATGTGGAGTTTCTTCTACCACCGCACAGCGAAGAACATGGGCGGAATCACCCACCATCTGGCGCCGCAGACGGAACTGGCGGACTTGGCGCATCCCTTCTACAACCAGTACGCGCGCGGCGGCGAGGGACACCTCGAAGTTGGCAAGAACGTCTACTACACCGTGCACAAGCTCTGCCACATGGTGCTGGCGCTGAAGCCGTTCGGATGCATGCCTTCATCGCAGTCCGACGGCGTGCAGTCGGCGGTCGTCAACAAATTCAAAGACATGATCTTCCTGCCGATTGAAACCTCCGGCGAAGGCGAGGTCAATGCGCACAGCCGTGTGCAGATGGCTCTGGGCGAGGCCAAGGTCAAGGCCAAGACGGAATTTGAAGAGTGCCTGAAGTCCACGGGCAAGACGATGAGCCAGATCCGCGAGTACATGGACGAGCATCCTGAACTGAAGCGGCCGTTCTATCACGTGCCCTATCGCGAAGGAGTTGCCGGGACCGCGGCGCAGTTCATCCTCCACGTGAGCGATCGCATCGACAAGGACACGCACTTCTGGAAACGCTCGCGTGTCCGGGTTGAGGCGGCTCCGGCGATGTCTGGAGACTGATTGAGTTGTCGCAAATGTGGGTGCCTAGGTCTCGCCGATGTTGCGAGACCTGGGAACCCAAAAGATGAGACTGAACCGACGCAGAGGATTTCATGCACGATCATAAGGGTCCGCAACTGATCCAGATTGCACCGGCTGAAGCTCCGGTGCGGTCCATCCAGCAGGAACGGCACGCTCATCACGGTCACGATCATCAGGCGAAATTCTTTGTCGGCCTTGACGTGGGCTCGACGACCGTGAAGGCCGTAGTTGTCGAGGCAGCCAGCGACAAAGTTCTTTGGCAGGATTATCAACGCCACGAGACCAAGCAGCCCGAGAAGACCCTCGAGTTCCTGAAGCGGATGGAGGCGGAAGTTGGCATCGACCGCCACAACACCCGCATGTTCATGACGGGCTCAGGCGGAAGCGGCATCGCGGACCAGATCGGCGCCAAGTTCGTGCAGGAAGTCACAGCCGTTTCGCTCGCAGTCGAGAAACTCCATCCCGAGGTCTATTCGGTCATCGAGTTGGGCGGTCAGGACGCCAAGATTATCGTCTTCAAAGACGACGAGGAGACCGGCCGCAAGAAGAAGATTCCATCGATGAATGACAAGTGCGCCGGTGGTACAGGCGCCGTCATCGATAAGATCAATGCCAAGCTGAAGATTCCTACCGAATTGCTCGCCAAGCAGAAGTATCACGGGATCAAACTGCACAAAGTCGCTGGCAAGTGCGGTGTGTTCGCGGAAACGGACATCAACGGCCTGCAGAAAGTTGGTACTCCCCCGGACGAACTCATGGCCTCTCTCTTTGAGGCAATCGTCCTGCAAAACCTGAGTGTGCTGACCCGCGGCAATACTCTGCGGCCGCACGTTCTGTTGCTTGGCGGTCCGAACAGTTTCATCTGCGGGATGCGCGAGGCATGGCAGGCAAACATTCCACGCATGTGGCAAGAGCGCAAGGTTCAGATTCCAGAGGGCGCGAAGCCGGAAGACCTGATCAAGGTTCCGCAGAACGCGCAGTATTTCGCGGCCCTCGGGGCAGTTGAGTTCGGACGCAGCGAGGACGACTGCATAGGCTGCTATGCCGGATACGACCGGCTGATCCACTACATCGATTTCGGCCGCCAGGAGGAGAAGGCAAAGTCCGGCGGCAAGGGCCTGGTGGAAGCTCCCGCCGACCTCGACGTCTTCAAGGAAGCATATAGGCGCAAGAAATTCACGCCGGCCACATTTCAGAAAAATTCGACGGTTGCTGGGTTCATTGGCATCGACGGTGGATCAACTTCCACCAAGGCTGTTCTGCTCGACGAGAACGGGACGATTCTCTGCAAGTCATATCAGCTCTCGAACGGCAATCCGATCCAGGACACGATCGACATGTTCGAGAGCCTGCGCGGACAAGTCGAAGGCCAGAACGCAAAGCTTGAGGTGCTCGGAGTAGCAACGACCGGGTACGCCAAAGACATTCTGAAAGATGTTCTCAACGCCGACGTGGCGTTGGTAGAAACCGTCGCGCACACGGAGTCTGCGCTCAAGTTCTACGAAGATCCGCACGTAATCGTCGATGTGGGCGGGCAGGATATCAAGATCATCATCCTGCACAACGGCCGGGTGAAGGATTTCAAGCTGAACACGCAATGCTCGGCGGGCAACGGATATTTCCTGCAATCGACGGCGGAAGGCTTCGGACTCAGTGTCAACCAGTACGCTGACCTCGCTTTCTCCGCGCAAGCAATGCCGGTGTTTGGTTACGGCTGCGCCGTGTTCATGCAGTCGGACATTGTGAACTTCCAGCGGCAGGGCTGGCGTGCGGAAGAGATTCTTGCCGGTCTCGCCGCCGTTTTGCCGAAGAACGTTTTCCTCTACGTTGCCAGCATTCCGAACCTGGCTGCGCTCGGCACTCGTTTTGTTCTGCAGGGAGGCACGCAGAACAATCTCGCTGTGGTGAAGGCGGAGGTTGATTTCATCCGCAACAGCTTCCGCGCCGCGGGCAAGCAGCCCGAGATCATCGTGCACGAGCACTGCGGCGAATCCGGTGCCATCGGCGCGGCGCAAGAATCACTGCGCCTGTGGCGGAACGGCCAGCGCACCACGTTCGTCGGCCTCGATGCGGTCCGCAAAATCGAATACCGCACGACGCGCAACGAAGATACTCGCTGCCACTTCTGCAAGAACGATTGCCTGCGCACCTTTATTGACATTCGCACGGTGCCGAAAGATGACATGAGCTTCGTGCCGATCCAGAAAGTAACGAAGGTTCCTCTCATGCACGGCGAGCAGCGGCTGATCATCGCCACCTGTGAGAAGGGCACCGTCGAAGACATCAACGACATGAAGGACATCAAGGCCGGGCTCGATTCGATTCGTGCGCAGCATCCGAACTTTGTCGACTACGCCTCGAAGGAAGTATTCCGTCCGACCAACGCCAAGAACGTCGCCGACCCCCTCCCGACGAAGGCCTGGGCGGGCTGGCGCAAGGGCGACAGAGAACGTCGCGCGCTGATGGAGAGTCGCTCCAAAGTGCGCATCGGCATTCCGCGCGTGCTGAACATCTATACTTACGCGCCGCTGTTCAATGCCTACTTCGAAAGCCTTGGCGTGCAGCCGGAAAACATCATCTACTCCGACTACACCAGTTCCGAACTCTATCGTGCCGGAGCTTCCCGAGGTGCGATTGATCCCTGCTTCCCGGCGAAGATCGGCATCTCTCACGTCTACAACCTCATCCAGGAAAAGCATCGCAAGAAGCCGCTGAACGCGATCTTCTTCCCCATGTACGACGTGCTGCATTCGCCGCTGGTGAAGATCGTTGGCGCGAACGCTTGCCCGACCGTGACGGCAACCCCTGAGACGGTGAAAGCCGCGTTCACCAAAGAGAACGATGTCTTCGCCGAGCACGGCGTGAAGTACATCGATCCGGTGCTGAATTTCTCCGACCGAAAATTGTTTGCATATCAAATGCTGCAAGCATGGCAGCCAATTCTTGGGCTCTCGTCGGACGAGAACGATCGAGCGATTGAATCAGGATTCGTCGCGCTGAAGGCATACGAAACGGGGATCCGAGGTCGAGCGCGCCAGGTTCTCGACCAACTCGAGCGTGAAGACCGAATCGGCATCGTGATGCTGGGACGTCCCTATCACCATGATCCCGGCCTGAACCACGAGATCCTCGACGAATTCCAGAAGTTGGGATACCCGATCTTCTCGCAGAATACTTTGCCGCTTGATGAAGATATGCTGGAGCGCTTGTTCGGCGAGGAAGTCCGTGCGGGAGTTGTCAGCAGCCCGCTCGATATTACTGACGCCTGGAAGAATTCCTATTCGTGCAGCACAAATCACAAAGTCTGGGCAGCGAAGTTCACGGCGCGGCATCCGAACCTTGTAGCGCTCGAGATTTCGAGCTTCAAGTGCGGCCACGACGCTCCCATCTACGGCGTGATCGAAGGCATCATCGAGCAGTCGGGCACGCCCTACTTCTGCTTCAAAGATCTGGACGAAAACAAGCCCACAGGATCGATCAAGATTCGCGTGGAGACTATCGATTACTTCCTGCGGCGCTATCGCGAGGAAGTCATTCGCCGCCGCAAGGCGGAGCAGGACATCGACGCTCAACTGGCAGCGCTGGAAGCACAACTGCGGCGGGACAAGCCAGAGTCGGCAATGCTCCCGGTCGCTGGTAACAAGTTCGAACCTGAAGCGCAGGGAATGGCGGCAGACTGATCGTCGTTTTGCCCGTCTTAGCTGAGCTCTGCTATTCGACAAACGCGGCGCAGTAGGTCTTCCTTTGTCGGCTGACGTTGGAAGCGGTGCCATCAACTCCGGGACAACATCCAGCCTCTCGTGCCAGCATGCTGAACGGACTTGCTGGCAACATCGACCGCTTTCAGTAGCGCTCGGACGAAATCCCGCTCTTGGCTATAGAAGCGGCAAAACGCTCCGTGAAAAATGTCGCCCGCGCCCATCGTGTCGACGACAGTAACGCTGGGAACTGGAACGTGGCCCGAGTCGTGATCCAGGGAATACTCTACCGGCCGTTCGCCATCTGTTATCGCGATCTTCGAAATGCCCGCCGATTGCAGAAACTCCAGAGTCTGTGCTCTCGTCTCGCAGCCCGGAGGGTGAAAATCGGCCGAGCAGATCGCCACATCCACATGGTTCAGCAACTGCTCAGTCTGGACTTTCCAACTGCCGCCGTCCATCACGACCGGGATATTCCTCTTTCGTGCCTCTTCTGCCCACAGGATGCAGGCATCCATGAAATGTCCGTCGACCAGCAGGATGGAAGCGCCGTCAAGCAAAGTCGGCTCTAACCTGGCCGTGACTGCACGGGTAGCACTCGTGGAGACAATCGCCCGGTCGCCGGTCGCGGACACGATGATTGAGGAAAGAGCCGGGATCTCATCGAAGTCTGCGTTCAAATCGAACAAATGAATTGAAAAACGCTCCAGGTCGCGCCGCACGAGTTCCGCCAATGGGTGGCGGCCAACAGTGGTAACGAGCGAGGCGGCGCCGCCCAGATGCGAAAATGTAACGGCCGCATTGGTTGCCGGTCCTCCTATGAGCACCGCCTGATCGCGGGCGGCGACCTTGGAATTCGGTGCTGGCGCCTTTTCTACGCGGTACAGGATGTCGATGGTCGACATCCCGACAAAGATCCCTTTTTCCATCGAATCCACCCATGAGCCATAGGGGACGATTGCTGCTCACATTCTATGAAATCTCTGCCGCGTCCGGCCTGGCGGGCCCGCGTCGGTGTGGGGCGAAGCGGATTTGCCAACACCGGTGGCGCCGCAAGACCCGCAGCCAGGGCTTGGAGTCTGAAAGGAGGGGCAGAAAAGCGATTTCTTCCTACGGTTGCGGATTTGAGATCACTGCAGCGAACTTGCCACACTGGAGAATGCGTTGTTGGCATTCGAGCCAACCAACCGCACCGTCCCCACTACCAGCACTAAAATCACAGCCAACATCACCGCGTATTCGGCGATATCCTGACCGTCTTCCTCAATCCAGAGCCTTTGCAGTAACGGCGTCATTGACTTCTCCTCTCGCTGACGTTCGTGTTGGGGTGGGAAAAGTCTTTCTGAGATGGCTATTAATCTTGCACAACTCCCAGAAGACAGCAAACAGAAGAACTGCGATCACGAACAGCAAGAATTGCACATTCATCTGCTTTTCCTTGTCAGTTGCCCAGGTCTCTTGGGGGAGCCACATTCTCCCAAGAAAGTACTCAAAGTGCAATGCGCGCCCTCACAACGAGACGGGTACCCAACGACGCGATTACACCTGGCCAGAGAATTCAGACTTCACGCCCACAACTGCTATGTAGAAGAAAACACTCGCGGGTGCGCAGTGCCGGTTGCAGACAGTCCACTGGCGATCGGTGCCGGCTTGGCGGAGACGGGCTTTTTCTTCGCTAGTACGATGAGGAGCTGCTCGATCTTGCGCTGCTCATGTGATACAGGGAGGCTGGGATGAATCATCCCATAAGTCTGCCACAGTCCCCTCGGCTTGCCCAGTTGACGTATCAGTAACGATCGGCTTCTCTCAGCATCTTGCCTAAGTTGAGTGTTTCCAACGAGTGGCACTGCATTCCGACGCCCGCTCGTAGACCTGCATTTGGTCAACACGCTGGTCCATAGCAGCATGATCGCCCATCAAAGCGATAAGGGTGAGCCGACCTCTAGTCGTGCCGTTGAAGCAAGACCAAAGGCGCCCACCCTCTTAATTTTTCGCACGGATCAGGCTAACTCGAAACGATCGAGGTTCATCACTTTATCCCACGCGGTCACGAAGTCCTTCACGAACTTCTCCTTCGAGTCCGAGCAGGCGTAGACTTCGGCGAGAGCGCGTAGTTGCGAGTGCGAACCGAAGATCAGATCGACGCGCGTTCCGGTCCACTTGATCTCCTTCGTCTTTCGATCCCGCCCCTCGTACACGCCATCCGAGGACGGCTTCCATTCAGTGCCCATGTCCAGCAGATTGACGAAGAAGTCATTCGTCAGCGTCTCCGGCCGTTTGGTAAAGACACCGTGGGTGGATTTGCCGGCGTTCGCACCCAGCACCCGCAAGCCACCGACGAGCACCGTCATTTCTGGCGCGGTCAGCGTCAGCAATTGCGCACGGTCCACCAGATGCTCCTCCGGCGAAATGCGGCCATTGCGGCCGAGGTAGTTGCGGAATCCGTCAGCCTTGGGCTCAAGCGGGGCGAAAGACTCGACGTCAGTCTGCTTCTGCGAAGCATCCACGCGGCCCGCCGTGAACGGAACCTTAACCTTGTGCCCGGCTTTCTTCGCCGCCTCCTCGACGGCTGCGCAGCCGCCCAGCACAATCAGATCGGCCAGCGACACCTTCTTCTTTCCGCCTGACTTGTTGAACTCTTTCTGGATCTTCTCGAACGCCTTCACAACCTTATCCAGGTCGGCCGGCTGATTGACTTCCCAGTCCTTCTGCGGAGCCAGGCGAACCCGCGCGCCGTTCGCACCGCCGCGTTTGTCGGAGCCCCGGAACGTCGCCGCCGACGCCCATGCCGCCGAGACCAACTGCGAGATCGATAGGCCCGACTTGAGGATCTTCACCTTCAACGCAGCGATCTCTTTCTCCCCGACAACCGTGTGATCCGCTGCGGGAAGCGGGTCTTGCCAGATCAGCGTTTCCTTCGGAACCAGCGGCCCCAGGTACCGTACGATCGGCCCCATGTCGCGATGGGTCAGCTTGAACCACGCCCGCGCAAACGCATCCGCGAACTCCTTCGGATTCTTGTAGAAACGTCGCGAGATCTTCTCGTACGCCGGGTCAAACCGCAGCGAGAGATCGGTGGTCAGCATCGACGGCGCCTGTTTCTTCGACGCATCGTGCGCGTCCGGCACTGTCCCAGCGCCAGCGTTGTTTTTCGGTTTCCACTGCTGTGCCCCCGCCGGACTCTTGGTCAGTTCCCACTCGTACTCGAACAGGTTTTGGAAGAAGTTGTTGCTCCACTTCGTCGGCGTCGTCGTCCAAATCACTTCCAGCCCGCTGCCAATCGAGTCACCCGCTTTGCCCGACTTGAACTTACTCGACCAGCCGAGACCCTGTTCCTCGATCGTGGCAGCTTCCGGTTCCGGACCGACGTTGTCCGCCGGACCGGCGCCGTGAGTCTTGCCGAAAGTGTGACCGCCAGCAATCAGCGCGACCGTTTCTTCGTCGTTCATCGCCATCCGGAGGAACGTTTCCCGAATGTCCCGGGCCGCCGCGATGGGATCGGGATTGCCGTTCGGCCCTTCCGGATTCACGTAGATCAGTCCCATCTGCACGGCACCGAGAGGATTCTGCAGATCGCGATCGCCCGAGTAGCGCTCATCCGCCAGCCACTTGCCTTCCGGGCCCCAATACACATCCTGCTGGGGCTCCCAGGTATCCTCGCGGCCGCCCCCGAAGCCGAACGTCTTGAAGCCCATTGACTCCAGAGCCACGTTGCCGGCAAGAATCATCAGATCGGCCCAGGAGAGTTTCCGGCCATATTTCTGCTTGATCGGCCACAGCAGCCGGCGCGCCTTGTCGAGGTTCACATTGTCGGGCCAGCTGTTGAGTGGAGCGAAGCGCTGCTGTCCGGCTCCCGCGCCGCCCCTACCGTCGCCGATGCGGTACGTTCCGGCGCTGTGCCATGCCATGCGAATAAACAGCGGTCCGTAGTGGCCGAAGTCCGCTGGCCACCAATCCTGCGAGTCCGTCATTACCGCATGCAGATCCTTGATCACGGCTTTCAGGTCGAGGCTCTTGAACTCCTTGGCGTAATCGAACTTTTCGCCCATCGGATCCGACTGGGAAGAGTGCTGATGAAGAATCTGAAGATTTAACTGGTTCGGCCACCAATCCCGGTTCGTGTGTGCGCCGGTAAACGGACACTTGCCTTCACTTGCCATGTTGCCCTCCATCTTTAGTTTGTGTCTCGACCACCATAAGCCCGCCGCCATTTTTTGTACAATCGATTGTTAGGACGATAACAATAGGCAAAGCCTATCGATCCGGGAGTCCGCTTGAACCTGCAAGAGCTGAAGTATTTCGTCGCTGTCGCTGACCATCGCCACTTTGGACGCGCCGCCGCGGCCTGTCACGTGAGCCAGCCAACTCTGAGCGGACAGCTGCGCAGACTTGAAAACCACCTCGGCGTGGTTCTCTTTGAGCGAACCAATAAGAAAGTGGCCCTCACCCGCATCGGAAAAAGACTGCTGGTCCACGCCCGGGAAGCTTTGCGCGAGGCCGAACTCCTCGAATCGACGGCCAAGGCTGCGGTAGATCCCCTTATCGGCCCTCTGAAGTTGGGCATCATTCCGACGGTCGCGCCGTATCTGATGCCGCTCATCCTGGGCCCGCTCCGCGAGGCATATCCGGGGATGTCGATTGAGCTCTGGGAAGATCTCACCGGCCCCTTGCTCGGTCTGCTTTCGACGCAGAGGCTGGATGCAGCCCTCATCGCCACACCCCTCCGCCCAGGGGCAGACCTCACCGGGGTCGCATTGTTCGTCGAGCCTTTCCTGGCCGCACTACCGCAGACCCATCGCCTCGCCGACAGGAAGAGAGTCAGCGCGAAGGAGCTCACCGATGATCTTCTGGTTCTCGCCGATGGTCACTGCATGGCCGACCAGGCGCTTTCGGCATGCGGGAAACAGCGCTCCCGTCTTGGACCGTTTCAAGCCTCGAGCCTGGAGACTCTAGTGAACCTCGTTGCCGCCGGTTACGGCACGACGCTGATCCCCGGACTCGCCGCCGGTCTGTTTCGCGGACGGAATATCGTCCTTCGTCCCCTCAGCGAGCGGGTGTCACGCACCATCCGCCTCGCCAGCCGCGCCAGTTTTCCTCGTCCCCAGGCGCTACATGCGATCGAGAAAGTCATCCGTCAAGCCATGTCGGTGCAGCAGCAAGTCAACGGCGGATGACATCGAGAACTGGAAGGCCTGCGGAAGCTGGCGGCAGAAGGTAGCAACGAGCAGTGATCGATTGATCGGACGAACGAGGTGAGGAACGCTACATCCCTGCTATCAACTTCCCTACAGCGCGACCCACTTCTTCCAGCATCCTGAGATCGTCTTCGGTAAAGTCCGGTCCCGCCGCACTCAGCCGGGCCGCCTTGCGGGAAACCTGAATTACTCCGGCGACTTTTCCATCCCGTGCCAGCAGGGGAGCGGACATGAGCTTCTGAATGACTTGATCGTCGGCCCCGCTATCGCCCAACTTGACCAGTTCGAAAACACTGAAGTGGTCGACCTTGGCGAAGTTGTTGAACAGCTCGGCTTGCTGCGTGCGGGCCGTGCGAGCCGCGACCGATGAACTCGCCAACGGGATCGCTCCGGCAGTCTTCAACGCGTCAGGGTACACAAAGTGAAGCAGCGTTCCGTTCAACTTAAGCAAGCCGACTTCGGTATCTCGTACGTTAAACAGTTGCGCCACCCAGGCACTGATCGACGCCGGAGGAGCCCCGGCGCTCAACCCCGACAGCTGCAGTAGGTCCAACATTGTCCTCAGCATGACTCCCCAGGCGCCGCATGGCAAGATGACTAGTGTGCCAGGGTTGGAATCGGGGTGCTTGGAACGGCGTGCCCGGCCTTACCCTTTCGGCTCTTCCGGACGCAGCCCGGCGGCTGCCATCACGGCCCGCCCGAGTTCCTCCGCCGTGAACTTCATTTCTTCCGCATGGTCTTCACAATCGGCCACGAAACGGTATCCTCGCCCCACGACGGTTTGCACGAATCGGGGCTGGCCGGAATCGTCCTCCAACGCGATACGGATCTTGCGGATGGCGGTGTTGATCCCTTGCTCTACATCGACAAATACATCTCTTCCCCACAGCGCATCCGCTATCTGCTGTCGCGTCACCAGTTGGCGCTGGTTGTCCACCAGAAACATCAGCAGCTGTAGCGGTAGCCCTTCCAGGCGCAACATTTCTCCCCTCCGATAAAGCTGGAAGTGCCCGAAGTCGAGTTCAAACTCGCCGAAGCGCACCCTCTTCTCTGCCATGACGCTTCCTGTATTGGACGACTTTTTTATGCCTGGGTTGCCCATTTCGCGGACCGGTCGGGATTTCTTCAGATTAATTGATGCGGATTGAGTCTGGCTCCATGGTCATTCCCCCTGACCTGGGGCACTATGCGTGAAATCCACGGAGGTGAAGCATGGTAAGTATCAAACGCATCGCAGCGCTGATGTTTTTGTTTGTCCCGCTCCTGGCCACAGCTCAGCTGAAAGGCCACGAGCGCATCGTCGCCCAGGTTCCATTCAAGTTTATGGTCGGGGACGTTACCGTTCCTGCCGGACAGATTAGCGTACAACTCGCCAACGAAAAAGTCGGAGTCCTGTCCGTCGAGAATCGAGATGCCGGGCAATCGGTCTTCGCCTTCACCGCATTCTCTGAGGCCAAGGCCAATGCTAACGCTCCGGAATTCGTCTTTCGCCGCTACGGAGACAACTGGTTCCTGGCCGGCTTGAAGATCGACGGTTCTCGAACCGTTTACGAATTCCGTGAAAGCAAGCTGGAGAAGGAGCTGCGGGCGCAAAACCTACCCGCGAGCGAAGAGGTTTTGCTAGCCTCGGCCAGATGAGGGATCTGGCCGATCTTGGGGAAGGTCCGCATAACCTGCGGACCTTTTTTATTGATCCATTCTGCACCGATTGAAGCCCCGGCTGCCCTCCTCTGCTAAACTTGCACCTTCTTCCGCTAGGAGGGCTCCATGTCCGAGAAAACTCCGCAAACCCTCGCCAACCACACGCGCTTCGATCCACTCTTTCACGCCTTTCTGCTCCCGGTTTTCGGCCTCGGCCTGATCCTCGCGCTGATTCACTTCTTCTATCATCTGCGCGAGAGCGACCTGCGCGACAACATCCATGCCTTCCTGCTGATCGTGCTCGCCTTCGCGTTCGTCACTCTGTTGCTGAAGGTGCGCCTGTATTCGCTGAAAGTGCAGGATCGTGTCATTCGCCTGGAAGAACGTCTGCGCCTGACCCAGATTCTCCCCGAGCCGCTGCGCTCGCGGATTCCTGAGCTGACCGAGGACCAATTGATCGGACTCCGCTTCGCCTCCGACTCCGAGCTGCCGAAGCTGGTCGAGCGCGCGCTCAACGAGAAACTCAACCGCAAGGCGATCAAGCAAGCCATCCAGAACTGGCGCGGCGATTATTGGCGAGTGTGAAAAATGTAGGGGCGGACGCCTCGTCCGCGTGTGTTCACGACCGAATCCCCATTCTGGTCTGAATCCGGGCAATCCACGAAAGTCCGCGGCTAAGGTTTTTCTCCTATCCAGGTAATCACCCCACCCAATGCCTAAAGTAACCTCCGAGGTGCCTTTCCGGCGATTGACCCCCGGAGCGACCCGACTGTACGATTTTTGGTAGAATTCACCGGAATTTAACACTCGGAGAGGCCGCCGCATCTCATATAGCGCCCGTATGCGATTCGTTCACCTCTACCTCCGGCCTTTTGCGCTTGCCCTTCTGATTTTGGCAATCTCTGCCTGTCAGACGGCGCAAAAGCCCGTCGCGCTGGTACCTCCCGGCAACGCTCCGTCGCTGAAGCCGGCAGAGTCGCCGCAGACCGCCTCGCAACCAGTACCCGCCGATCCCAAAGCTGATCCCAAACAGGCTAATCCCAAGCAGGAAGACAAGTCCGAGGCTCCGGCATCCGCCGAATCCGCTCCCGCGCAAACTCCTGCCACTTCTGATCCAGTTGCTGACCTCATCGCCAAAGCCGAGGCCGAGTATCAAACCGGCCTGGCCAACTATCACGCCGGCAAGAACGAAGACGCCCGCCACAACTTCGATACTGCGCTCAACTCACTCTTGGGCAGCAACCTCGATATCCGCTCCGATGCGCGTCTGCAACAGGAGTTCGACCGCATCGTGCAGGGCGTGAACGACATTTATCCCGGCGGCACGCCGCAGGACGCCGAAGCGTCGCAGGCGCCACAACAAACCCCGGCGCCCATCGACGTCACCAACGAGATCGCTCCTACGGCCGACGCCAGCACCAAGGCCAAAGCCGAGGCGGAGTTGAAGAACACGCATTCCGACCTGCCGCTCATGATGACCGATCAGGTCGCCGGATATATCGCCTACTTCTCTGGCCATGGACGCGGCGTCTTCGAGCGCGCCTACGCCCGCTCCGGCCGCTACCGCGACATGATGCTGCCCATCCTGAGGAAACAAGGCATCCCACAGGAACTGGTTTACCTCGCGCTGGCCGAGTCCGGATTCCATCCGCGCGCCGTCTCCCGCGCCGGCGCCCGCGGTATATGGCAGTTCATGGGAGGACGCGGCCTGGGCTATGGGCTCCACCACAATATGTATGTGGACGACCGCCAGGATCCCGAGAAGTCGACTCGCGCCGCCGCCCGCCACCTGAAGGATCTCTACAACCAGTTCGGCGACTGGTACTTGGCCATGGCCGCCTACAACTCCGGCCCCGGCACCGTCCAGGCCGCAGTCAAGCGCACCGGATACGCCGACTTCTGGGAACTCTACAACCGCAAAGTCCTGCCTAAGGAAACCAAGAATTACGTGCCGATCATCCTGGCCGCGACCATCATGGCCAAGAACGCGTCGCAGTACGGGCTGGACAGCGTCGCCATGGAGAAAGCCGACGACTACGACACGGTGACGCTTGACTCCCCGATCGATCTCCGCCTGGTCGCCGATTGCATCGGAGCGAACCTCGCCGATCTGCAGGACATCAATCCCAGCCTGCTGCGCCTGAGTACTCCCCGTACGGGATCGTTCCAGCTTCACATCCCGGCAGGAACCAAAGATCAGTTCGAAACCGCGATCGCCGCCATTCCGCCCGACATGCGCCTCTGGTGGCGCTATCACACCGTGCATTCCGGCGAGACTATCGCATCGCTGGCCCGTACTTATCACACGACGGCCAAACAGATCGAAGCGGCCAACCATCTCGACGGCCCGGAACTTGAGACCGACGCAAAGCTTGTGATCCCCGTTCCGCCCGGCAAGCATCCCATCGATACCGCAACTTACGCCCGGCGCATCACCCGTTACCACGTTCACTCCGGAGACACGGTCGAGAGCGTCGCTGATAACTTCGGCATCGCCCCGCAGCAACTTCGCCGCTGGAACGCCATCCGCGGCAACAGCCTCGCCGGACGCCGAGTCCTTTTACTGCACCTGCCCGTCTCCCCGAATTCAGGCGAAACCGCGGTCGCCCGTTCGAAAACCAAGCGCACCACGCCAAAAACGGAAACTGCCGCTACCAAGGGCCCGGCCACCAAGTCTTCTCAGATCGAGCACTTGAAAGAAGGGAAGGCCGAAGCCGCCGTCGTTCACCACAAGGTGAAGTCCGGCGAGACGCTCTACTCCATCGCCAATCTCTACAAGACCACGGTAGCCGCCCTGAAGCGCGACAACCAAAATGTCAGCATCATCAAGCCAGGCATGATCCTGACAGTCCAAATCGCAAGATAATCAAATCCAGGTAAAAAAGGGTAAGAGAAGGAAGAACGTAGAGGGAAGGGGGTGCCCCATCCTTGTCGCGTTTTTTGCGACAGAGCCTGCCCTGAGCGTGGTCGAAGGGGTGGGGATTTTGACCTCCCACAATCTATTCCCGATCCGGAACTCAACAGAAGATTTCTCAGGTCAAATCACATCCGAAAGTTCACCGTGCACAGTACCCTGACTACATGCCGTGGAGTCTCAAGCGTTTCCAGGAAGCCCGCTGTCTCCACTTCATAACCTTTAGTTGTCAAGGCCGCGACCAACTCCTGAGAACTCCACAGTCGAGAGACACCTTCCTCGAAATCCTCGAACGTACCCGCAAATGGTACGACTTCTACATCACCGGATACGTAGTCATGCCCGAACACATCCATCTGCTCATAAGCGAGCCGCAACGAAAGAATCTCGCGGTTGTGATCCAGATGCTCAAACAGAATGCCTCGCACAAACTCCGCCCTGCCGAAGGCGCCCCTTTCTGGGAACCGCGCTATTACGATTTCAATGTCTGGAGCGGGGCCAAGAGAGTCGAGAAACTGCGATACATCCATCGCAACCCGGTTCACCGCGGATTGGTCGAACGCCCCGAGGGTTGGAACTGGAGTAGCTTCAACCACTACGCTACCGGGATAGAGGGGCCGGTGGAGATTGAATCGCAGTGGACGGCGCGGAAGCGCAGGGGTCGCTGCCGAGATTGGTCCCGGAGGTCAAAACCCCCACCCTGTCGCACAGGACGCGACAAGGATGGGGCACCCCCTAAGTTCCACCGTTACCCGACGCTTCATAACCCGCGTGTTTCGACCTGCCTGAGGTCACGAGAGTGAAGACCTGAGGTTGGGTGGCGCAGCGCTTCAGCGCTGCGATTACAGCAGGGCTCTCTGCTGCGACTTTAGTCGCTGAGGGTCAGGTAGCGCTCACTTAGGTTGCGCCGTCACTTCTTCGGTGTGAGCAGATACACCTTCGCACTCATCGACCGCGCTCGGTCGATCACGTTCGCGACGTTCTGGTAAGGCACCGCGTCATCTCCAGTGACATACACCACCCAATCCTTGCGCGTTACCCGTTCCCGCTTCAGCGCTTGGTCGAGATCTTCCCAGGTAGTTTCCTTCGAGTTCACAAACAGCTTGGGATCTTCCCCCGGACCGGCATACTTGACGCTAACAATCAGCGGCTCGGTCCAGGAGTCGCTCTTCTGCGGAACTTGCCCCGGCTTGAGCAGATGCACCCGAAGCCCCTTTGGGGTTACTTCGAAGGCCCCAGTCAGCATGATCATGAGAATCGCCAGGATTGCGAATACCATCCCACCAGCCAGTCCGAATGCCGGAAGCCCGGTGATCGGTCGCCGCAGCGGCATCCGCTGCGCCCACTGCACGTTCTGCCCGACGCTGGGAGAGAGGTTCAGCGTTTCTGCTTTGGAGTGCCTCGTGAGACGCACCGCCCACGCGAACACCGAACTTGCCCCTATCATGAACGCCAGAGGTCCGACCCACTCCATGGGAATCTCGAGGTATCCGCTGACCCCGCCTAGAAGAATCGCGAGAGCGATCCAAACCGCAATCCGACGCGAGGTTTTCCATTCTTGACCTCCGTGGTCGGGGAGCCCCGTAGCCGTCACGGGATTGTCTGAGAGGTGTTCAGGAGTGAACAGAGATATGAACTCTTCCCGCCTTTTCCGCGCCGGCTCAGTGACAGTAGCCACCACCAGCCCCACGCCGATCGCTGCCAGAAACACCGCAAAGAAGAACACTGTTGCCCGCTGCTCTACGTAGCCCCCGTAATAGTTCTCTATGATCAGCCGCGGACGTCCTGCATCAAAGCGGCTATTGTCATCAGGGAAATCGATGTCCAGAACGTAGGGCTCGCCCTTCGGAACGACAAACTCGCCCAACCCTCGAGCCTTGGTGGTCGTCCCGCCCATTGACCAAGAGAACTTTCCGGTTGCCCCCTGTGCGACAACCCTCCCGGAATCAGTGATCGTCCAGGATGCTTGCAGCGGTCGCGAGCCGCTCTTCTGGCATGCGTGGTAAAAGCCCGTCAGGCAAGCCACGCCGCTGGAATCGGATTTCGTCTCGACCTCTACATAGATCTGGAACCCGGTATCCACATTGACCTTAAACTCAGGCGAGCGCATGTGCCCCTGCTTCAGAGAGATGGGTATGTCGAGCGGGACCCATGTCCGCGTAACCATCCACCAGCGCCACCCGCCGAAGATCGAGCAGCCGATCAGGATCAGCCCGATCCCGATCCGTACCTTCCACGGCACCCGACGCTTCATAATCTTATTTAGACACCGGTCGTGAGCGTGTTTCGACATGCCCGAAGTCATCTGGCCGGGGTTGCTAAACTCATCAACTGGCCTTACTTAGCTCCATCTCGCGCCCGGAAATGCGGTCGTTTGCCTAAGGCCAGGACTATCCACCCGGCAAACCAACCCCACGTGAGCGAAATCACACTTGGTTGGTTGACCGGGGAGTTACAATTTCTCGGTTCCACTGGGAAGTCGTCCGCTACTCTGAACTTACTACCGAAGGAGAAACCGATGAGATTTACGAAATTCATTGTGTTGTTCGTCATCTGCACGCTGGCCATCTCGATTGCGATGCCGGCCTTTGCCGCCGACGGCGCTGCCACTTATAAGGCGAAGTGCGCTGCCTGTCATGGTCCCGAGGGCCAGGGCAAAGTCGGTCCGGCCGTGAAGGGCACCGCCCTGACCGCCGACCAGATCGCCGACCTGCTCACCAAGGGCAACGACGCGAAGAAGGTCCCCCACAAGAAGGCCGTTGCTGGTCTCGCGGCAGAAGATGCCAAGGCCGTTGCGGATTACGTAAAGACCCTTAAGTAGAACGGTTCGACGGGGCGGGAGCGAACGGCTTTCGCCCTTTCTTTCCCCCACCTCCGGGCGCATTTCTGACGACCCAACATTACCTTCCCGAATTGCTCCGTGAATCCGTTGCGCGTTCGTGTCCAGAGTCCTTGCAGTTCGCACCGAATCTCGTGCTATAATCCGGCGCCGTTACAGCAGAAAGTTTTGTGGTCTTTTAAATTCTCTCGTGCCTGCAGCCAGGGCGGCATTTCCGCACCCGGCCGCCACTGAATCAGGAGGAGCAATGATGTTTTACGACCCGACGCTCTATGGACGTGATGAAGAAGACGAGTTTGGCGACAGCGGCGCGTACAGCGAGTCGCTAGAGGAAGATTTCGAAGAGGAAGAAGAAGAGGAAGAAGAAGCCGGCATGCCGGCATCGGAAGCCGCTGAGCCGGAACCGGAGCCCGCGCCTGCGACGCCCGCTCCATCCAAGCCCGCGGTCCCGCCTAAGAAAGCTGCGAAGAAGAAACCCGCAAAAAAGAAGGCGGCCAAGAAGCCCGCCAAGAAAGCGAAGAAAGCACCCAAGAAGCCGGCGAAGAAAGCCAAGAAGGCGGCCAAGAAGCCCGCGAAGAAGAAAGGCAAGAAGCGCCGTTAAGACTTACCCCAGCCGCGAGCGCCTCCCGTTCGCGACAAAGATCAGCCGCGCCCGCAAGGGCGCGGTTTTGTTTGCAGAGTGAAACTCATCTCATAACCAAACGGACTCGAAACAGTTCTATCCCGTGGAGCCTCACTCCAACATTCCGACAGAAAAGGTGATCCATGCGGCTGGGTAGCGCAAAAGAAACGAAGCTGTTCGATCCTGCTGACGGATTTGGCCCCATCCGGAACCTCTTCGCGGCAACCGATGCGAGCGTCTGCAAGCGTGACAACCGCTGGTGGATGTATCTCGCCGGCAAAGTAATCGATCTCCCCGCAATTCAACTCTTCAGCGCATCTTTGCCGGAGGGTGCTCCCCTGAGCGCGACCGGTTGGCAGTTGAGCATTATGGACGGAGACTCAACCCGTGTTGCTCCGCTTGCCACTCAGGAAGCCAGTGCTCCGTGGGATCGTAATGGCGGACGCCACTGTCCGTCGTACGTCAGGGGATGGGATCCCAACCGGCGTGCGCTGGTCGAACGAATTTATTACGCCGGAGGCGCCGAGAATGTCTGGGGTCCGTACACCATCGGCTATCTTGAGTGGGACGGCACTCGCTGGGTCGACCAACCGGCGCCCGTGTTCGAGGCCAACGAAGATTGGGAGCGAGGGAGCGTCTACGAGCCCAACCTGATCTATCACGATGGGAAGTGGAAGATGTGGTACGTGGCCGGATCGAATGCCGCAGATTACATCGTGCAGGGATATGCAGAGAGCTCCGACGGCCGCACGGGATGGTCGAAGCACCATATGGTTTTCGCCCCCGAAGAAAAAGTGTTCGACTTCTGTGTCCTGCCGCGTGGCGATGACGAATACGAAGCCGTATTCTCGCGCGTCTGGCTCGCCGAATCGGCACCTTCCCCAAAGACCGGCCTATGGTGGTGCAGTGCGAAGTCTCCTTCACCCAAGATGTCGGACTGGACTGAGCCTGTGCAGGTTCTGAGTGCCGAGCCGAAACCATGGCGGACTGGCCCCTGGAAGCCATCATTTCAGTACGCCGAGAACGATCCGCGGCACATGTTCGTCTTCTTCGACGGAATCTATAAAACAAATGCCGGCGGACCATTCCCTTTCGCCTTCACGATGGGGTGCCTGGAAGTCAGCCGGCCCAGCTGACAACAAAAAGGGCGGCCTTCCCCGGCCGCCCAGGTTGCTGACAAGTCTTACTTAGAACGAGAACTTCGCCTGCAACTGCACTAGCCGTGGCGAAGCGTCCGCTCCCAGGCCCGATCCGTAAATGCTGGTCGGGGAGCTGACCGTCTGAATGATGCGTCGAATCCTGACGCCCCGAAGGCCATCACGGGGAAGGCGAAGTTCGGGTGATTGAAGACGTTGAAGAACAGCCCCCGTAAGACCCGCTGTAGCCGTGACGACGACTGCTCTCTCCTGCACGTCGTTGACCCAATCGCGAGATTGGGGGCACCGCTGTTGTTCACGTTGAAGTACGGATCGTTGTAGTTCGCTCCGATGTCATGCCGTAAAGGGATCGGGAAGAGAGAGGGCCGTTGGAATGGAATTCAATTTCAAGCAACAATGAGGCGCGTCGCAGCAATCTAACCGCGCCGACGGTCGCACACAAAAAATTCTAATTGGGAGTCATCGAAGGAGAGGGAATCTCCTGCACGGGAGTTAACAGGGTGGCGATGCATGGTGCCGCTGATGTGCAGCTAACGTCCACCCGCAAAGTCAGGATCGCCCCACTCGCCAGCGGAAACTCCAGGGGGAAGTGGGCCGCCTTCAACTTCCCCGCTACGACATCCAGATCCTCGTCGCCACTGTCGTACTCGGCCGATTCCACCTGCTCCGGTCGGAGCGTCACAACGAAGTGCGCCGTACCTGAAAGCTTCGTCGCGTTCGGCAGCTTGACCTCACGCGTGTGCCGGAGTTGCTCGGCAGGAGTCTGGGTCCACTCTCCATTGGGCAGACGACGAATCTCCATCAGAGGAGGGTCCTTTCCTGTCAGCTTCTTGTAGTGTTCCCTTAGTTCTTCGGCGCGCGCGCGATAGGCTTTGCCAGAATCGCTCGGCAACACAAATGTAGAAATCGGCGCGGAATTGACCGACAACGCGAACTGATAGGTGCGTGCCGCATCCTGGATTCGGCCTTCCTTTTCGTAAACCTCGCCGAGGTGTTCGCCCACGTCATCGTGTTCGCCCAACAGCCACGCCGAGCGTATCAAGGGCTCCGCGCGTTTGCTCGCGCCCTGACGGAAATACACCCAGCCCAGCGTGTCCCAGGCAAGCGACATCTGGTAGGTCACGCTGAAGCCGGACTTGTGGACTGCCGAGCGCAAAGTCTGCGATGACGCGGTCTGCCTCATTTGCTCTTCCAGCAGGGCCACCGATTTCTCGGCGTACTGTTGTGCCAGATCGAGATTGCTCTTGGCTTCGGCGAGGGTGAAGGCGACGTTGTTGAGCATCATGGCATCGTCGCTCCTTTTCTCGATTGCCGTGCGCATCTCCGCCACTGCCTTGTCCTGGTGAGCGCCCTTCAGGTAGGCCTGGCCCAGCAAATAGTGCAGGTCCGCATTGTCCGGAGATTCCTTGGTCGCGGCCTCCAAAACGCCGGCCGCATCCTCATACTTCTCTCGTTGATACAGCAGATTGCCCAGTGTGGTTGCCGCCGTCGTATTTTTTGGGTTGACTTTCAACAGCTTCCGCCATTCGGTAATGGCTTCGTCACCACGGTTCATACGCGTTAGCAACATTGCCGGTATCAGATAGCTGCGCTCATCCTCTGGCGAAATCTCCTGCTCTTTGCGGTACTGCTTCAGGGCATCTTCCGTTCGGCCCTGCGCCATCATTGCCCCGCCGAGACTAAAGTGGGCGCCAGCATGCTTGGGATCTTTCGCGATGACCTTCTCGAACCACTCCTGTGCTCCGCGAAAATCGCGCCGCTGCAGGGCGCTGGTCCCCTCGCTGAACATGTCGGCGGCATCCATGTTCTTGACTTCTTCATCTTCCTTTGCGTCGGGGGTACCGGAGCCCTCGAGTTTCAGGAAGTTGAATTCATCGTCGTTTACGGCGCGCCCGAACTTGCGGAATCCCTGCCACTCACTCACGGCCACTTCATTTTTCTTGATCACCATCTCGCGTTTGGTGGTCATGACTCCATCCGAGACGGTTGTGGTCGAGGTGTACTCCGCGTAGGGTTCGGTTAGGTGCACGGTCGCCGGTGCGGTCACGGTGTAACCTGGGGGCAACTCGAGCCGCCCACGATAAACAATCCTGCCCAGGGCTCCCAGGATCAGCGGCTCCAGCAGCTTCTGCTCCTTGGCTCCCTTTGCCACCTCCACCCCCATCGGCGGCAGCGGCGCCGTGACTTGCCGGTTGTCCCAGTCGCCGTACTTCTTGCGCACGTAGTCGTAGGAGATGTCGAACGACTTGTCCAGGTCATCTGGCGGCGTGACATTCACGTTGCTCACGTCCCCGCCGAAGTTCAGCCCGTACGAGAAGCGCTGCACCACATCTTTCCACTGCGATTCCGGTACCTGACGGAACATCGTACGCAGCAGAACTTCTGTGTCGCCGCGGTACGACTGCTCTGCGCGGCCCGTGAACGTGCCGCTCCCATTGAGTTTTCCGCTCATAGAGAATTCCTGCGACTGCGGGAACGGCGGATTCGCCGGCGTGGTCATCAGCAGCGGCGGCTTGTTCGCCGGAATCACCAGGGCCTGCTGGTCGCGCAGCCCCATGAGCAGCAGGCGGTAGGGCGCCACCTCGGCAGTGGTATCCAGCCAGATGCTCTCCCCTGCACTCGGCACGACCGTGATCACGTGATCGAACTGCGCCGGAGAAGGAACATCGGGATCGAGTTTGCGTAACGAGTGAATCAGCGCCGGCCAGGCCTCGATGCCCAACGCTTTCAGCAACGTGGCCAGCAGCGTGTGCTTGTCCTTGCAATCGCCGTAGTTG
>Ga0335080_10000138_pt1 | contig 63618 bp, 66 predicted proteins | sample Lox_Sample_34_FD_206720 | JGI IMG/M metagenome (GOLD analysis project Ga0335080, IMG submission 206720) | Soil microbial communities from Loxahatchee National Wildlife Refuge, Florida, United States - Lox_Sample_3.4 | ecosystem: Environmental > Terrestrial > Soil > Wetlands | place: USA... | reverse complement strand
GTGGAAGGGACCGGGAACCTCCGAGCCTGGCGCGACCGGCTCACGAAGCTGCCGGCCACCGAGATCGGCATGGCTTACGTAGCTCATCTCCCACCCGGCGCACGCGCGAGTCCAGTGCCGATCATCGAGTCGCGCGTCACGAGCTCGGCGAGCTCAGACTCACTCAGCGCGTCGCTGCCCGGCGGACGCTGCGGAATGACGAGGTAGCGTACCTCCGCAGTCGAATCCCAGACCCGGATCTCCGTCGAGGCCGGAAGGGTCACGCCGAACTCGGCGAGCACGGCGCGCGGCTCGCGAACGACGCGCGCACGGTACGGCGCGCTCTTGTACCAGACCGGCGGCAGGCCGAGCACCGGCCACGGATAGCAACTGCAGAGCGTACAGACGACGACGTTGTGGCGGCCGGTCGTATTCTCGACGGCCACCATGTGCTCGCCCTGCCGTCCATGGAATCCGAGCGAGGCGATCGCGGCTGTTGCATCCTTGAGCAGCCAGGCGCGAAACGCCTCGTCGACCCACGCGCGCGCGACGACGCGGGCGCCGTTTCGCGGCCCGACCTGCGTCTGGTAGGTATCGATCAGGACGTCGAGCGCAGCAGGATCGACGTAGCCCTTGGCCACAAGCACGCTCTCGAGCGCGCGCACGCGCACGTCCATCTCACCGAGCTCGCTGGCCTCTTCGTCGTGGTCGGCACCCATGCGGCGATAGTAACGCGCACGGGACGGCGTCGAAACCTTCGCTCTCGCGGCGCGCCACGGCGTTGTCAGGGCCGGCTGCGGGATCTATCTTAGGCGCGGCAGTCCATGGACGATCGCGGGCCGAGGCCCCAGAGGAGACCCCCCGTGGCTACCTGCTGTCGCTGGGCCCTGTCCCTGGTATTTCTCGCCGCAGCCGCTATTGCCGCCGAGCCTTCGTCGGACGATCGCACGTTGCTCGCGGCCGACGCCGCGCGCGCGCAGGCAATGGTCGCCGGCGACGCCATGGCACTCGAGCGGCTGTTGGCCGACGACCTCAGCTACGGGCACAGCGACGGGCGCGTCCAGGGCAAGCAAGAGCTCCTGCAGGCGCTGCTTGGAGGCAAGATGCGCTACCGCAAGCTCGCAGCCGGCGAGACCGCGGCACGACTCTACGGGTGCGCCGGCATCGTGACGGCCCGGGCCGTTGCGGAGGTCGAGACGCCGGAGCGAACGCTGTCGCTGGTGTTGCGCTACACAGCGACGTATGTCTGGCGCGCTGACCACTGGGCGCTCGTCGCGTATCAGTCGGTGCGGCTGCCGTGACCGTTGCCGGGCGGGCACTCGGCGGACGCGCATGACACCAAACGCGACGGGAGACGATCATGGCGACGCGCAAGAAACCGACGAAGTCCGCCACGACGCGCGGCACATCGAAGCGCACGTCAACGAGCGCGCGGCGACGGCTGACGCCTGCGAAGACGCAGCGCGGGCTCTCGGCCGCCGACATTGCGCTCGAGCTGACGCACGCGGACGTGGCACCGCTGGTTGCCGTGGTCACCGCGGCCGGAGGTGCCCCGCTTGGCGCCTATCGTGACCCGCTCGGCGGCCGTGCGCTCGTGCTCGCGACCCTGCCGCTCGCCGCCGTACAGCCGACGCCGTTCCAGCGCGACCTGTCTCCGACCCACACCAAGAGGCTCGCCGCAAAGATCGACGAGGCGAAAGCGTTTCTGGATCCGCTGATCGTAGTCCAAGGGCACGACGGGAGATTCTGGACGCCGAACGGCCGCCACCGCCTCGCGGCCGCGAAGGTGCTCGGCCTGAAGCAGATCACGGCGCTCATCTCGCCGGACGAGGCGCTCGCGTACCGGATCCTCGCGCTGAACACCGAGAAGGCGCACAACCTGAAGGACCGCAGTCTCGAGGTGATCCGGATGGCTCGGGCGCTCGCGAAGCGCGAGCCGCGCGCGCGCGAGATCGACTATCGCAACGAGTTCGAGGCCGCCGAGCTGCTGACGCTGGGAATCATCTACGAATCGACGCCGCGCTTCGCGGGCGGCGCCTACAGCTCGATGCTGCGCAAGGTGGACCGGTTCGGCGAGCGCACGCTGGCCGTGACGCTGCGCGAGCGCGAAGGCTACGCCAACCGGCTGCAGGCGATCGACACGGAGGTCAAGCGGATCATCGCAAGCCTTCAGGAGCGCGGTTTCAAGTCGCCGTACCTGCGCAACTACGTCGTCGCGCGCATCAATCCGGTGCGCTTTCACAAGCAGAAGACGGGCGAAACAAAGCCTGCGATGCCGATCGGCGAGGCGCTGACGCGCATGACCGCGGCCGCCAAGGCGTTCAAACTCGACTCCGTCTCTCACTCAGATCTCGCCTGGGTAGCGGTCGGCGCCGGCGCCCAGGACTAGCGGCGTGTTCGTCGGGACCGTGTCGGGCGTGACCCCGGGGGCAACCCATCTCGGCTGTGACCGAGCCCGGCCCGTCCCGATCGCCTCGCACGAAGCCGTCAAGACGGTCAGCGTGCCGCTCGAGCACTTTGGCCGCCGGCTGACAGCGTGAGGTCGCTCGCATGACCGGCGCATCGAAGAAGCGCTCCCCGCGCTCCAGCCGGCCAGCGCCGCCCGGCGCAGCCAATGCGATCGACGTCGCCTTCGAGCGGTTGCGACGGCAGTGCGCGCGCTTTGGAGACGTCGAGGAACGCGCCTCGTTCGGTCACCCGGCACTGCGCGTTCGGGGGCGCGCGTTCGCAGTGCTCGACCATTACGCCGGTTCCAGCTGCCTGTGGCTGTACGTGACTCCGGCCGATCGCGTGCGGCTGCTCGCAACGCGGGGTTGGTTCGCCGCACCCTACGATCCGCGTCACAAGGCGCTCTGCGTGCGGCTCGACGCCATCGACTGGCGACGGATGCGCGCGCTGCTGCGCACCAGCTATGCGCTGGCAAACTCCCGATGATCCGCACGCTGCGCCCGTTCGCCGAGCTCTTCTCGGGTCTCTATGGCGCGCGCCGCTCGATGCTCGGCGGGCCCGGCCACCAGGGACCGCCGACGGACCATTTCGATGGCGAAGTGTTTCGCAATCCGACCGGCGGAGCGGGCAAGTCGTTCGCGGACTTCTGGCGCTGGCAGCGCACGCGCCGGCCGGCGCCATGGCCGTCCTGGGTGGACAACCTCGCGGTGCCGTCGTTGCCTGCGGCGCTCGGGCCCGGAGAGGTGGCGCTGACGTTCGTCAACCACATCACGTTCCTCGTCCAGTTCCAGGGTCTCAACGTCCTGACGGATCCCGTCTACTCCGAGCGCGTGAGTCCGTTCCGTTCCGTCGGCCCGCGGCGGGTCCGTGCGCCCGGCCTCGCATTCGAGGCGCTGCCGCCGATTGACCTCGTGCTGCTGAGTCACAACCACTACGACCACCTGGATCTCGCAACGCTGCGGCGCCTCGCGGCGACGCACGCCCCGTCGATCGTTACCGGCCTCGGCAACGCGGCGTTCCTGCGCGAACATGGCGTCGACGACGTCGTCGAGCTCGACTGGTGGCAGGACACGCGCGTGCAAGGCGCCCGGATCACGTTCACACCCGCGCAGCACTGGTCGGGGCGCGGCTTGCGCGGCCGCAATCGCACACTGTGGGGTGGCTTCGTTCTGCAGCGCGGATCGCGCCAGCTTTATTTCGCGGGAGACACGGGCTACGGCACGCATTTTCGCGACATCGGCCGGCGCCGCGGCACCGTTGATCTCGCGCTGCTGCCGATCGGCGCCTACGCCCCGCGCTGGTTCATGCAGGAGCAGCACATGGATCCGGACGATGCCGTCCGGGCGCATCTCGACCTCGGGGCGGCCGTGAGCATCGCGACTCACTTCGGCTGCTTCCAATTGACCGACGAAGCCATCGACGATCCGGTGCGCGAGCTCGCGGCGGCGCTCCAGCGCCACAGCGTGGCGCCGGCACGGTTCCAGGTGCTCGAAGTCGGCGAGACGCGCCGCTTCCCGGCCCGCTGACGCGCTAAGGCGCGGCGTGCTAGCGTGGCCTCGCGCAGCCGCTTGTCCGCACTCGTTGTCTGGGAGGCCGACGTGAACCGCTTGCTTGGGATTTTGCTGCTCATGCTGGGCGGCCTCGGTGCGCCGGCCGAGGCCCGCGATACGGTCGTCCACGCCGGGACACTGTTCGACGGCACGACCGAGACGCCGCGACACAGCGTATCGATCGTGATCCGCGATGAGCGAATCGTCGGTGTCGAAGCGGGCTACGTGACGCCGGGTGGCGCCGAAGTCATTGACCTGCGCCGTGCAACGGTGCTGCCCGGATTCATCGACAGCCACGTGCACATCGGGCAGAAGCTGCCGAGCCGCGTGAACGCGACCGAGGACTGGCTGTCCCACTCGGCGCTCGATCGCGCCTTCGACGCCGCGCGCTTCGCGCGCGAGCTGCTCCAGCAGGGGTTCACGGCGGCGCGCGACGTCGGCGGCGGCGACGAGACGGTTGCGCTGAAGCGCGCGATCGATGGCGGCAAGGTGCCGGGGCCCCGGCTGTGGGTATCACTCGAGCCGCTCGGCCCTACCGCCGGTCACGGCGATCCCCGCAGCGGCCTCGACGCGGCGCTCGCGCACCCGACGTGGGATTACGGGCGGGTCGACTCCGCCGCTGACGCACGGCTGCGGGTGCGAGAGCACAAGCGCCGCGGCGCCGATCTCATCAAGCTGATGCCTTCAGGCGGCATCGCATCGACTGGCGACGATCCGCGCCAGCAGCTGATGACGGACGACGAGATGCGTGCCGCCGTCGAGACCGCCCATGCGCTCGGAATGAAGGTCGCCGCGCACGTCTACCCGGCCGCCGCCATCGAGAACGCGGTGCGCGCAGGCGTCGACTCGATCGAGCACGGCTCGTTCGCCACGGCCGAGAGCTTCGCGCTGATGAAGTCGCACGGCACGTTCCTCGTGCCGACGCTGACTGTCTACGAGATCTACTACGCGACGGCGCGCGACCGGCCCGACTTGCTGGCGCCTGGAACGGCGCAGAAGGAACTCGACAACGATCCGCTGCCGAAGCGCAACCTGCCGCTCGCGGTGAAATCGGGCGTTCGCATCGCCTACGGCACGGACATCGGCGAAGGCGATCATTCGCTCGAGTTCTTGCTGCTGATCGCAAACGGCCTGAGCCCGGCGCGGGCGATACTGAGCGCGACGCACGAGGCGGCGGAGCTGCTCGGTGCCCAGGACCGCATCGGATCGGTCCAGCCGGGCCGCTATGGGGACCTCGTGGCGCTCGACGGCGACCCGATCGCGGACCCGAAGGCATTCGGCCGCGTGATCTTCGTCATGAAGGGCGGCGTCGTCTACCGGCACAGCGGCGCGGCGATGGCGCCCTGACGCCCGCACCCCGAACTGCGCGTCGCCGCGACCCATGATGCTCGCGAGCCTGATCGAGGGCCAGCTTGCCTTCGGCCTCACGCCGCTGCTCGACCGCGCGGCGCTCGGCGTCTCCGAGGGCGAGCGCATCGGCCTGATCGGCCGTAACGGCAGCGGCAAGTCGTCGCTGCTCGGCGTGCTCGCCCGGCGCGTGGCGCTCGACGACGGGGAGCTGCAGTGCAAGGCGGGACTCCGGGTTGCCCTCGTCGAGCAGGAGCCCGAGCTGCCGCGCGCTGCAACGCTGCACGAGAGCCTGCGCCTGCGCGGGCAGCTCGAGGCGCTCGACGACGATCGTGCCCGCTGGCGCACCGAGGCGCGACTCGGCGAGTTTCTGGACCGTCTAGGTGTCGCCACGTCGCTGGCGCCCGAGCGCGCGTCGGGCGGCGAACGCAAACGCGCGGCGCTTGCGCTTGCGTTTGCGCTCGAGCCGGAGCTCTTGCTGCTTGATGAGCCGACGAACCACCTCGACGTCGACGGCATCGCGCTGCTTGAGGAGTTGCTGCTCGCGGGACCCGCGTCGGTCTTCGTCACGCACGATCGGTACTTCCTGGACCGGGTCGCGACACGGATCGTCGAACTCGACCGGGGGTTGCTGCGGTCGTATCCGGGCAATTTCTCGGCCTACACGACCCGCAAGGGCGCCGAGCTCGCTGCCGAGACGGTGGCGAACCGCAAGTTCGACAAGTTCTGGGCGCAGGAGGAGGCGTGGATCCGGCGCGGCATCGAGGCGCGGCGCACGCGCAACGAGGGGCGCGTGCGGCGCCTCGAGGCGCTGCGGGTTGCTCGGGCCGCACGCCGCGAGCGACTGGGGAACCTGCGGCTGACGATCGATGCGCGTGAACGGTCGGGAAAGCTCGTCGCCGAGCTCAAGCACGTGACGCGCCGCTTCGGCGCTCGCACGATCGTCGAGGACCTGTCACTGACCGTCATGCGCGGTGACCGCATCGGCATCCTCGGCCCCAATGGCGCCGGCAAGTCCACGCTGCTCAAGCTGATTCTCGGCGAGCTCGAACCCGATGCCGGCACGGTTCGCCTCGGGACGAACGTCCAGGTCGCGTACTACGACCAGCTCCGCGAGCAGCTCGATCCCGACCGCAGCGTCGCCGAAACCCTGAGCCCCGCGTCCGACTGGGTCGAGGTCGGCGGCGAGCGGCGGCACGTGACGAGCTATCTCGCCGACTTCCTGTTCCCCCCGCAGCGCGCCGCGAGCCCGGTGCGGGCACTGTCGGGCGGTGAGCGCAACCGCCTGCTGCTCGCGCGGCTGTTTTCCCGTCCGGCCAACGTACTGGTGCTCGACGAGCCCACCAACGATCTGGACATCGAGTCGCTGGAACTCCTCGAGCAGGCGACCCAGGACTTTTCCGGCACCGTGCTGCTCGTCAGCCACGACCGTGCGTTCGTCGACAATGTCGTGACGCAGACCGTCGCGCCGCTCGGATCCGGGCGCTGGCGCGAGTACGTCGGCGGCTACAGCGACTGGCTCGCGCAACGGCCGGCCCCGCCGGCGACGAAAGCGCCTGGCGCACCGCCGGTCGCGGCCGCGCCTCGCACGCGCACGCGCCTCTCGTACATGCAGCAGCGCGAACTCGACGCGCTGCCGGCCGAGATCGAGGCGCTCGAGGCCGAGCAGCGCGCGCTTACCGCCCGCATGGCCGGGCCGGAGTACCGCCACACGCCGCCCCAGCAGATCGCCACGGATGGTGAGCGCGTCGCGCAGATCGAGCGGCTCCTCATGGAGAAGCTCGAGCGCTGGGAAGGGCTCGAGGCGGAGGCCAGGCGCCTGCGCGGTCCCCAATGAACGCCGACGCCCGTCACGGTCACGACAAATTCAAGCGATCCGGGGCGGCGTGACTTCATAGGTTCATCGCACGACGGTTACGCTCCGCGCGGACTTCTCATCCGGGACTGCGCATGGTCGCCCGAGTTCCGACCGCCTCCATTCCGCGCGACGAGTACCATGACGCGTGCGCAGCGTGGCAGCTCGCGCTCGGGAGCTACCGGCGTCTCGCCCGTGCCGGCGCCGGAGATCTTCGCGCGGCAGCCAGCACCCTCCACGTCGCGGCGCTGCGCAGGGATCGGCTAGCCCGCGAGTCCGATCCGCCCATCCGCCGAACGCCAGCGGTATAGTTCGGCGGCTGTCCAGGGAACGGAGTCGCCCAGCCGTGAGCTTCCCCGCCCTCGCCTGCCCCATCGTGCTCGCCCCGATGGCCGGCGGTCCGAACACGCCGGCACTCGCGGCCGCCGTCGCCAACGGCGGAGGTCTCGGGAGCTTCGGCTTCGCTTACTCGACACCCGAGCGGATCGCCGCCGACCTCGGCGCGGCGCGCGCGCTGACGCGCGGCGTGCTCAACGCGAATTTCTTCGTCTTCCGCGACGTCGTTCCACCGTCGCTCGACGAGGGCGAACGCGCCGTCGCTGCGATCGCCGCGCTCCCTGGCGCTCCGGCGCCACAGCTGCCCGTGCCGCCCTACTTCCCCGACCTCGCCGCGCAGCTCGAACCGGTCTGGCGACTGCGTCCGGAAGTGCTGACGTTTCACTTTGGCCTGCCGCCCGCGGGCGTCATCGAACGGGCGCATTCGCTCGGCATTTCGGTGGGCGTCACGGCCACCCGGGCAGCCGAGGCGCGCTCGATCACGGCGGCCGGTGCCGACTTCATCGTCGCACAGGGCGCCGAGGCGGGCGGCCACTGCGGCGTGTTCGCCGCCGGTGAGCCCGGCGAGTGGCTGCCGGTCCGCGAGCTGCTCACGAGCCTGCGACGGGTCACGGAGCTGCCGCTCGTCGCCGCGGGCGGGCTGATGAGCGGAGCCGACATCGCCTCCGTCCTCGCGTCCGGCGCCGAGGCCGCCCAGCTCGGCACGGCGTTTCTCGCGACGACCGAGAGCGGCGCGAGCGCGGCGCATCGCCGCTTCCTGCTTGAGGAGCAGGCGCGCGGGACGGTGCTCACGCGGGCGTTCTCCGGGCGCTGCGCCCGCGGCATCCGCAACGCCTTCACCGAGCGCATGGCGAATGCGCCGGTGCTGCCGTTCCCGCTGCAGAACACGCTGACGACCGGCCTGCGCAAGGCCGCGCTCGAGCGCGACGACGGCGAGTACCAGTCGCTGTGGGCCGGCACGAACTACGCGCGCTGCCGTGCGGGCGGCGCCCGTGAACTGTTGCGCCGCCTGCTCGCGGAGCTCGATGGCGCCTAGAACCAGCTGTAGTTGAAGCTGACGCTGACGCGCTCGCTGCGCAGCGGATTGGGCGGCACTTCGTGCCGCAGCCAACTCTCGAACAGCACGACCCGGCCGGCCTCCGCCGGCAGCACGACCCACGCACCGTCACCGCGGCGTGGCGGCGCGGCCATCATCCGGTCGAGTCGCGGATCCTCGAACTTGATGCCGGGCGAGCCGCGCGGCGTCTGCACGTAGTAGGTGCCGCTGATCGTCGACAGCGGATGCAGGTGCAGGCCGTGCACGACGCGAAACGGCATTACGTTGACCCAGCAGTCGGTCATCGACAGCGCGCGGCCGGTGAGATCGAACCCGAGCCGACCGGCGAAGATGCGCACGTGGCGCGCGAGCTTGCGCTCGAGCGCCGCGAAGGTCGGCGACATCCGGTGCATGCGGCACGCGGAGCCGTACGAGGTGTAGCCGCCCGGATAGTTCTTGTCCGACCAGCGTCGGCCGGCCGCATCGTCGATGCGCAACTGGCGGGTCTCGCGCAACAGGCGCTCATTGAGTGCGGCGCTGCCGCGCCGGTCGAGCGCGGCCGCGTACACGAGCGTCGGGAACAGGGCGCGCGTTGCCACGGCGGCATTATCCCAAATCGGCCCGTGCCGCCCGCGCATTGACAGCGGCGCCCACCGGCTGTATTTTACCTTTCGGTTAAATAAAGGCGGCGCGCCCATGCCCGCTGATCCGCTCGACCGGACCTTCGCTGCCCTCGCCGACCCGACGCGGCGCGCGATCCTCGCGCGCCTCGCGCGCGGCGAGACGTCGGTCAAGGAGCTCGCGCGCCCGTTCGCGATCAGCGGACCGGCGATCACCAAGCACCTCAAGGTGCTCGAGCGCGCCGGCCTGATCACTCGCAGCCGCGCCGCGCAGTGGCGGCCCTGCCAGCTCAACGCCGTGCCGCTGCGGAGCGCCGCGGACTGGATCGAGCATTACCGGCGTTTCTGGGAAGAGAGCTTCGACCGCCTCGATGAGTACCTCCAGCAGCTGCAGGCGCCGGTACGACGGCGCAGGAAGGACCCCGATGGCCACGGCAATTGACTCGGCGATCGCTTCGGAGCGCGAGATCGTCCTGACTCGAGTGTTCGATGCGCCACGCGAACTCGTCTGGCAGGCGTTCACCGAGCCGTCGCGGCTCGCGCAATGGTGGGGGCCGCGCGGCTTCACGACGCGCACGCACCGGATGGAGCTCAAGGCCGGCGGGCAGTGGCGCTTCGTGATGATCGGCCCGGACGGTCGCGAGTACGAGAACCTGATCACCTACATCGAGATCGACAGGCCGGTTCGACTCCACTATCGGCACGGCGGCGACAAGGAGGTCGAGCCGGTCAACTTCGAGGTCGTCGTGACCTTCGACAACGACGGCGGGCCCGCTCGCACGCGAGTCACGATGCGCAGCCTCTTCCCGTCGCGGAACGCGCGCGATTACGTGGTCCGGGAGTACGGCGCGGTCGAGGGCGGCCGCCAGACGCTGGCGCGGCTGGCCGAGCTGCTCACCGCAAGCACCGCCGAGCCCGGAGCGGGCGATCGACCATTCACGATCACGCGCGTGTTCCGCGCCCCGCTAGCGCTCGTCTGGGACGCGTGGACGCAACGCGATCACCTGATGAGGTGGATGGGGCCGAAGGGGACCTCGATCGTGCAGGCCTCGCTCGAGCTCGTCCCGGGTGGCACGTTTCTCTACGCCATGCAGGGGCCGGACGGTCGTCTGCTGTGGGGCAAGTGGGTGTTCCGCGAGATCGTGCCGCGCCAACGCCTGAGCTGCGTCGTGTCGTTCTCGGACGAACACGCGAGGATCACACGCCACCCGATGGCGGCGGAGTGGCCCCTTGAGACGCTGTCGACGCTGACCTTCGCCGAGCACGCCGGAATCGGCGGCGGCACGACGGTTCTGCTCAGCTGGATCCCCATCAATGCGACCGAGGCCGAGCGCTCGCTCTTCGCCGCGAGCCACGCCAGCATGCGGCAGGGGTGGACCGGGACGATGGAGCAGCTTGAGGCGCACCTGGCGCCGCTCGTCGCGCGCTGAACGGTGGGCCGGCGCACAGCACCGGCCGTCCTGGACGCAAAAAAAAAAAGGGCGGGCCGCAGCCCGCCCCGAGGGGGTTTGGTGGAGCCGCGCGCCGGCGCGCTCCGTAGGCGAGACTCTAGACAGCCGGCACCGGGCCGACAAACGATCTTTTTGCAGTGCACGCATGACTGCCGTTCATGCGTGCGCCAGCATCCGGGGCGATCGCCGTCGCGGGTCCGCCGCGCTCAGTCGCGGCGAAATCGCCGCGCCAGCGCGCTGATCCAGATCACCACGACGATCGAGAACACCAGCATCAGTGCCAGGAACGGGCCGCTGTCGAGGCGTGGCGGTACTGCCCGGTTCGCGCGGATCAGGAGCAGGTGAATCGCGAACGCGAACGCGGCGAAGAGCGCGGCGAGCCACGCCGAGTGCGCAGTCAGAAAGCTGATCGTCGCCTCGCGCCGCTCCGGCGCCAGCCAATAGTCGCGGTTCGGCAGGTTGACGAACCCGGGGAAGTGCCGCGCGGCCACCACGATCACGATGCCGACGAACGCCGGCAGCAGCACGACGAGTCCGATCGTGAACAACAAATACGCCTGTCGCGTCATGTACGAGGTCGCCATCCCGTCGGCCGCAAAATGACTCGCCACGCGCTCGGGCAGGCGGTCGACCGTAAGCGCGATTCCCGTGATGCTGCCGATCACCACCGTGCTCGCCCATCCGGTGCCCGGGTTGTTCGCCATGGCCTGCTCCAGTCGCGGTCCCGGGCTGATGCTGAACGATCGGCGCTCATCGTGCCAGCGACCCGGATGAACGACACCGCGAGTACCAGTGCAATAATGCGCTGATGCACATTCTTGATGGCGAAACGGTCGGCCGGCGTCTCGCGCCGTCGCAGTTACTGCCGGCGCTTGAACGCATGTTCCACGACGGTTGCACGGCGCCGACCCGTCATCATCACACGATCAACGTTCCGGGCCAGCCGGACGCGACGCTCCTCGTGATGCCGGCGTGGCGTGCGGGTCAATACATCGGCATCAAGCTCGTGACGGTGTTTCCTGGCAACGTCAGCCGCGGCCTGCCGTCGGTTTCGGCCGGTTACCTGCTGATGGACGGGCAAAGCGGCACGGTGCTCGCGATGCTCGACGGCGGCGAGCTGACGGCGCGCCGCACGGCGGCAACGTCGGCGCTGGCGGCGCGGTATCTGGCGCGCAGCGATGCGGAGTCGCTGCTCGTGGTCGGCACGGGCCGCATCGCGCGCGCCCTCCTGCACTGCCACGTCGCCGTTCGTCCGGCCCTCAAGCGCGTGCGCGTCTGGGGCCGCACGCCGGCGCACGCCGCCGAGGTCATCGCAGGCATCACGACCGCCGGCATTGACGCTGCCGTGGCACCGGATCTCGGTGCCGCAGTCGCGACGGCCGACATCATCTCGAGTGCGACGCTCACCGCCGAGCCGCTGATCCGCGGCGCGTGGGTCCGAAACGGCACACACGTCGACCTCGTCGGCGGCTACACGCCGGACATGCGCGAAGGGGACGACGAGCTGATCCGCAAGGCCCGCGTCTTTGCCGACACGCGCGACGGGGCGCTTGCGGAGGCCGGCGACCTCGTCATTCCGGTCCGCCGCGGTCTCCTCGACCCGGCCGCGGTCGGCGACCTCTACGGCCTCTGTCGCGGCACACATGGCGGCCGCAGCACTGCCGAGGAGATCACCGTCTTCAAGTCCGTGGGCGCCGCGCTCGAGGATCTCGCGGCGGCGATCCTGGTGTACGAGTCGCAGGAACTTCAGTAGCCGCGCGCGTCGATCGGCCAGATCGCGACCAGTTCGGCTCCGCGGAACACGTGGTAGGCCGAGTGCAGGGCGACCGTGGGGTCGCAATGCCCTGGCACGAGGTCAATGCGCGTGCCGCGCGGCGGGACCGCGGCGCCGGGCGCGAGCACCAGTCGGCCGTGTTCGTCCCCGAAGAACTCATAGCGGCCGCCGGCCGCGCTCGCGGCGCGCAGCCGTGGCCCCGGCGGATCGATCGACAATGCCTTCTGTCCGGCGTCGAGCGTCACGTAGCCGCGGTGTGCCGCCGACTGGACGCTTGCGACGCGCGCGGCAACGTAGAGCGCCGGGTGGAATTCGAGCGTCGAATCCTCGGCGAGCGCATCCTGATACTGCGCGTCCATGAACACGTAGGAGCCGGGCTGCAGTTCGGTGTAGCAGTCGGCCTCGGCGGCGGCGAGCAGCGTGCCCGTGCCGGCACCGCTGACGATCGCGAGTGTCGCGCCGCCGCGGCGCAACGCCTCCAGAATCGACCGCAAGGCGCCCGCGGCTTCGAGCACACGCGCACGCCGCTCGCCGGCGTCCGCCACGTGCTGCAGGTGGCCGAAATAGTGCTGCAAGCCGCGCAGTTCGAGGTGCGGGGCGAGGTGGATCGCGCGCACCAGCGCCTCGAGCTCCTCGAGCGTCTCGCAGCCCGAGCGGTCCTGGCCGGCGCAGTGCTCGATCAGTACGCCGAGCCGGCGATGGGTGCCCGCCGCAACCGCCTCGAGCTCCGCGGCACTTTCCGGCGTGTCGGTCACGACCAGCAGCCGATCCGGGTGCGCAGCATGAAGCGCCGCGAGCCGCGCAAGCTTGGCGGTACCGACGATGGGTGAGGTCAGGAGCACCTCTCCGACGTCGGCGGCGAGCATCACCTCGGCCTCGGCCAGGGTCGCGGCACTCATCCCGATTGCGCCGGCCGCGCGCTGCAGGCGCGCGATGGCCTGGCACTTGTGGGTCTTGGCGTGCGGCCGGACCGCGATGCCTGAGCCGCGTGCCCAGCGCGCAAGGTGATCGATGTTGTATTCGAGCGCACTGAGGTCGATGCACAGTGCCGGCGTCTCGATCTGCTGCCAGGCATCGCTGCGTCCTAGCCAGCTCGCGTTGCGCGCGAGCGGCTGCGTGCGTCCGCTGTCCGGCGTGCCCATCGTCGCGCTCAGCCGCGCAGCCGCGAGGGCGCGAGCTGCTCGGCGCCGAGTCCGAGTTCGGTCGCGCGCCGCGGCCACGGCGCGCCGCGCACCTGCGTCGCCGCGAGTTCGCCGAGCGCCGGGGAGCTCATGATCCCGCCGCCGCCCTGGCCGACGATCCAGAAGAAGCCGGGCTGATCGCTCGCGAAGCCGGCGATCGGCTGGCTGTCGGTGGTAAACGTCCGAAGCCCCGCCCAGCGGCTCGCAAGCTTGCGGATCTCGAGCGTGGTGTAACGCTCGAACATGTCGACGGCCGTCGCGACGTCGAGCTCCTCGGGTTGCGCATCGCACGGCGCGCTCGGCGTCGCATCGCCCGGGCACACCATCAGCGTCGTTGCGTTCGACTTGAAGTAGAAGCCGGTCGACAGGTCGTCCACCGGCGGCACTGCGCGGACGTCGAAGCCCGGATCGAACGTAAGCGCCGTGCGCCGCCGCGGCTCGAGTCCGAGCGGCGCGACGCCGGCGCGCTTCGCGACGACGTCGGCCCACGCGCCGGCGGCATTGATGATCGTCCTCGCCTCGATCGTCTCCTCGCCGACGCGCGCACGCCAGCCGCCCGGACCGTGCTCGGCGCCGTGGAACTCGAGGCCGGAGCGCGTCACGCCGCCGGCGGCGCGAATGCCGCGCAGGAATCCCTGGTGCAGCGCGTCGACGTCTATTTCGGCGTTGTCCGGATCGTAGAACACCCTCGCGAGTTGCTCGCGCCGCAGGAACGGGACGATTTCGAGCGCCCGCGCGGCGCTGATCTCCTCGAGCGCCGCGTTCAGCGGTCCGGCGTGGCTGATGAACTCCTCGGCGCTCGCCTCGCCGCCCGGCGGCGCGAACATGATGTTGCCGCGCTTGCGGTAGAGCGGCAGGTCCGCGAAACCCGCCGGCGGTGCATCGAAAAATGCCTGGCCGTACAGCACCACCGCACGCATGAGTCCCAGGTAGTGCACCGCGGTCCACTCGGCGGCCGACCGACCCGTGCTGTGGTAGCCGAAGCCATCCTCGCGCTCGATCAGCACGACGCGGGCGTGCGGGGCGAGAAAATAGCCGGCCGACGCGCCGGCGATTCCGCCGCCGATGACGAGGACGTCGGCGCGCAGCACCCCGGTTCCGCTCAGGCCGGCAGCTTCGGACGGCTCTTGAGCGCCGCCTCTGTGATCCTCACGACGTGCTCGCGCGCCTCGCCGATCAGCGGCAGCCGCGGCGCGCGCGTCTGCTCCGTGCCGCGGCCGACCAGCGCCGACACCAGCTTGATGCACTGGACGAGCGTCGGGATCGAATCGAGGTGCAGCATGGGCATGAACCAGCGGTAGATCGCGAGCGCCTCGGCGTAACGACCCGCGCGCGCCAGGCGAAACATCGCGACGGCCTCGCGCGGAAACGCGCTCGTCAGTCCCGACACCCAGCCGACCGCGCCGAGCATGACCGCCTCGAGCGCGAAGTCGTCGACGCCGGCGAAGATCAAGTAACGGTCGCCGACGCGGTTGACGAGGTCGGTGATCCGACGCGCGTCCTCGGACGCCTCCTTGACCGCGACGATGTTGCGCACCGGGGCAAGCTCCGCCAGGACGTCGACCGTGATGTCGACGTGGTAGGCGTTCGGGTTGTTGTAGATCATCACCGGCAGCGCCGTGGCCGCGGCGACCGCGCGCAGGTGGTGCACGGTCTCGTTCGGCTGCGACGAATAGGTCAGTCCCGGGAGCACCATGAAGCCATCGACGCGCGCACGCTCGGAGTCCTTGACGAAGCGCACCGCGCCGGCGGTCGTGGTCTCGGCGACGCCGGCGAGGAGCGGCGCGCGGGTCCCGATCGCCTCGCGCAGCGCCGAGAGGACCGACTGCTTCTCGGCGGCGGACAGCGAGGCGTTCTCGCCGCAGGTCCCGAGCGCGATGATGCCGTCGACCCCGTCGTCCAGCTGTTGCACGACGAGCCGTTGCGTGGACTCGAGGTCGATCGACTCGTCGGCCCGGAACTGCGTCGTCACGGCCGGATAGACACCTTGCCAAGCCATCGTCATCCCCCAGGTGTGGTCGCGGTCTCGCCCGCGACGATACGGTGAGTCAGCGTCCCGAGTCCTTCGATCTCAGCGACGACCACGTCGCCCGGCCGGACGGCGCCGACGCCAGCCGGCGTGCCGGTGTAGATGAGGTCACCGGCGCGCAGCGTCACGAAGCTCGAGAGCTCGGCGATGATGCCGCCGACGTCCCAGATCATGTCGCCGATGTCGGCGTGCTGGCGCTCGATACCGTTGACCGTCAGCCGCAGCCGGGCGCGGTGCAGGTGCCCGACCTTTGCGACCGGGTGGATCGAGCCGATGCCCGCGGAGCAGTCGAAACCCTTGGCGGTGTCCCACGGCCTGCCCTTCGCCTTGGCCTCGGCCTGCAGGTCGCGCCGCGTGTAGTCGTTGCCGACCGCGTAGCCGTAGACATGCTCGCGTGCCGCGGCCGCGGGGATCTGCGCACCGGCCGTTCCGATCGCGACGACGAGCTCGGCCTCGTAGTGCAGGTTCGCGGTCCGCGGCGGATACGGGAGATCCGCGCCGTCGGGCAGCAGCGCATCGGCGGGCTTGCTGAAGAAGATCGGCGGTTCCTTGAGGGGGTCGCGACCCATCTCGCGGTTGTGCTCGGCGTAGTTGAAGCCGACGCAGTAAATCCGGCGCACCGGGTAGCGCGCGCCCTCCCCGGCCACGGCGACCGACGGAATGACTGGCGTCAGCACGTACCGCGTCATCGGAATCACCCCCGGACCACCCGGGCACCCGTCGCGGGGCCGGTAGGCCGCGCATGCTACCGCATAGCGAACCGGCTCAGGCGAGCAGCACGAGCCGCGGGATCGCATCGCAACCGGCGTGCAGGAAGGCGACCTGCCCGAACTCGCGCGCGATCCGGGAGGCCGGCTCGAGCGCGAGTCCGAGCGCGAGCACGCTCTCCTCCGCCGGCCAGCGGCCTCCCGGGTCCGCCCCGAACCCCGCGAGCAGCGGATGACCGAGGTCGCGCAGGCGTTGCGCGAGTCGCGCCGCGGCCGCCGCGTTGACCGCGGCGGCCGTCGGGCGGCTCGCGGGGTTCCAGGCCGTCAGGAACGCGGAGCAGTCGACGCCGTGCGCCCGGTGGCAAGCGGCAAGCGCGGGATTCGGCGCATCGAGCGTGAGGTCGAACGGCTCGGCCGCGCCGCCGACGTGGTAGCGAGCCGCGCGGTAGGCGGCGACGAGCTCGGATGTCGGGCGACCCGGCGCTTCCCGCGTCACTGGCACGCCCCGGCCCCGCGGCGAACATCGCGGCAGAAGCCGCCCTGCGACCGACGTCTACGCATAAGAGAGCGTCTCCTGCCGCACCAATCGAGGCGTGCGGTGACTGCACGGCCGTGGCGGCACATGGTTGTCCCGGCATAATGCGCTTCCCCTCGCCGACCGAGTTCCCCGATGCGTCTCGACGTGCCGCTCGCAAAGGCTTACCTGCTGCTCAATCACGGACCGGTCACGCTGGTCTCGAGCCACCACGGTACGCGCAGCAATGTGATGGCCGCCGCCTGGGCCATGCCGCTCGACTTCGAGCCGCCGAAGGTCGTCGTCGTCATCGACAGGAACACGCTGACTCGCGAGCTCGTCGATGCGGCGCGGGAGTTCGCGCTCAACGTCCCGCCGCGGGCGCTCGCCGACAAGACGGTCGCCGTCGGCTCGGTCACCGGCCGCGAAGTCGACAAGTGGGAGCGCTTCGGGCTCGAGACGCTGCCGGCGCGCAAGATCGATGCGCCGCTCGTCGCGGGATGCATCGCGTGGCTCGAGTGCCGCGTGCTTGAGGAGCGCGCGACCGAGCGCTCCTACGACCTCTTCATCGCCGAGGTCGTCGCGGCATCCGCCGATGATCGCGTGTTCCGCGAAGGCCGCTGGCACTTCGAGGACGATGCACTGCGCACGCTGCACTACGTGGCGGGCGGGCAATTCTTCTCGACCGGTGTCGCTTACGGCGCCAGCGCTCCACGCCCGTGATTCAGAGTTCGCTCGACTTGCGGCTCGTGCCGCGCGCCCTTTCGACCGGGTACTTGCGGGCGTTGGTCTCGAGCTTGTCGCGGGCGGCAGCGGTGAGCTCGACACCGAGTTCATCGGCGAGTCGCACGAGGTAAATGAGGACGTCGGCGAGTTCCTCGCGGACCTTGTGCAGGTCGTCGGCGCCGAGGCGTCGCGAGGCGTCCTCCGACAGCCACTGAAAGTGCTCGAGGAGTTCCGCGGCCTCGACGCTCAAGGCGATCGCGAGGTTCTTGGGCGCATGGAACTGGAACCAGTCGCGCTCGGCCGCGAACTGCCGGACCCGTTCGCGCAGCTCCGCCAGCGGGTCAGGCGCGCTCACGGCGAACGCTGCTCAAGCGCCTGCTCGAGCGTCGCGATCCGGGCCTGGGCGCTCGCGAGCGCGCGTCCGAGTTCCGCGACCCGTTGCCTCGCAAGCTCGGCCTCGCGCGCGTCCTGCTCGGCCTTCGCAAGGCGCGTGCGCAATGCGTCTGTCTCGCGGGCCCAGCGCTGCTGGTGCACGCGCTCGCGCTCCTCGGCGAGGTCGGCGCGCGCAATCGCCGCCTCGCGCGACTCATCGGAGCTGCGCCCGGCGGTCCGCGGCGTCGCCGCGGGCCGCGGCAGGCGCTGGCTCTCGCGGACGATCCGATAGATGCGCGCGACGCCGCCGCGGGCACCGAAACGAGCGGCGAGCAGCTGACGCACGGCGACGCCGGTCACGCGCTCGCCGCTCGCGGTCAGCTCGCGTACGGCCGAACGGATCGCATCCTCACTGAGCAGTGGCGGTCTCATTGGACCAAGCATAGGCCAGTTAGGGAAAATTTTCCGTAACGACGGGGAAGCGGGTATCGGAGCCCTGTTTTTGTGCCATTCGTCACACTGAAAATCATTTTAAGTCAAATGCTTAGGTAGAGATAATGTTCCACGAAATGTTCCACGGAAGCCCTTGATTCATGGGGTTTCAGGCCAATATTGCGCTGCAGCAAGGAGGTTCCCATGATGGTACTGCAGCTGATGGCTGGCGCCTTCATCGTCACTGTTCCCGCCCTCGTTCTGGCCGACGTGCTCGACGAGCGACGCGAGCTCGACCGCTGAGCGACCGGGTCGTCGGGGTGCGTTGCGTTCGGACGCGACGCACCCTCCCCTCCGGCTTCCCGGTTCCGACTCACCCGAACGGCCGAAGGCCTGTGTCCGTTCATCTTGAGAATCCCAAGAACGTCTATTCCTAAATCCGTCCTGCAGCGCTGCAGGGCACGGGCAGCGCACGACGCAGGTGCCAGTCGGGCGGCATCCGGTGCGGGCTCGCCCAGGTCCCCTCACGAAGCTTCTTGAGCGCAATGTTGACCGCAAGCGGGACCGGGTACTTGGCGAGTGCGCCCTCCTCCGCCGCATAGACGATCTCGCCGAGAACCGCCGGGGCCGGCGCCTCGGCGCGTGCCTCGGCAAGCGTCCGCAGGCCTTTTTCCACCTTCAGCACCTCAAGGGCGGTCAGCCGCCGCGGCGCGACCCGGATCGTGCCGGACGGTGCGCTGACGGGCGCCGGCCGGGCGCGGGCGAGCGACTCGAGGGTTGCGAGCACGTGGGCGCGCTCCGGGGGCGTCAGCTGGGTGTCGGCGTCGAACTCGAGCGCCGTGCGCCGATGAGTGCTCGCGGCCGCGAATCGCGAGCGTTCCCCGCCCGACAACCGCGCAAAGATCCGGCGCGACTCCTCGCGGCCCGGCGGCGGTACGACGGGCGCGGGCGCGCTCGCCGGTACGGCCTCGGGCGGCGGCTCGGCAACGCGGCTCGCCCGCCGGTTCGGTTCGCGGGCAAGCCCGAGCACGAGCTCGCGCGGCACGCGCACCTCGGTGAGCGCCGTCGCCTGCTGGAACGGATTGCGCGGGTCGCGGCCCGGATCCTCGCGGCGGACGAGTCCGAGGCGCTTGAGGATCTGGTAGGCCCGGGTGACCGTCGCGGGGTCAAGGCAGCAGTCGCGCGCCACGATCCGCAGCGGTACCTGGCTGCACCAGGTCGCGTTCTGCGCGCCAAGATCCCAGTGGTACCAGAAGACGCGCTCGGCCGAGGCCGGAAGCCCCTGCTGCCACACCCAGCGCTCAAGCGGCTTCGGCCGCATCGTGAAGTACTTTTCCCGCATCAGCGTCACGCGCGGGTCCCGTTCACTTTCTATCGGCATAACCTCACCCTCGCCCTTTCAGACGATTTGCAAAAACCGAGGGATTGAGGGCTTTTGGCCTTGACCGGCCGGAACAGCCGTCCTAACCTTCGAACTGCCAGGTTTGAGAGGTTAGTGGCGGTTTCCGCTGCTCAATCCCCAAACACGAGAAAGGCCCCGCAAGGGGCCTTTTTCATTGCGGCGTCGTCATGACGATTCCTCCTTCTGTGTGTGGAGCCCGCGGCGCTGCGAGTCGCGAGGCCACGGCTTTTCCGGACCCCAGAAACGGCGAAGGCCGGGGAAACCGGCCTTCGTGAGTCGACTTGCTTTGGCCTCCGGGTGGCGGCTCGGGTCGCCCTACCCGGCGGATATGTACGCGTGCATAACGGTCGCCGGCGGCTGCCGAGAAGGGTTTATGTACGCGTGCATAGCAGGACCGGGGACTCACGGCTTCACCCGCTTCGTCAGCCAACGCGTCAGGTGTTCCTTGAGCTCGTCGCGCGCCTCGGCCGCCAGCGGCTTGTCGACGAGGCTGCCGAACTTCAGGACCAGGCGGTCTCCGCGCTGGCCCATCGTGTAGAGCGTCTTGCCGCGAACCTTCACGGTCTCGGTCTTGGCGGCACGGGCCTCGCGCCGCGGGGTGGCCGCGGCAACGAGCTCCCGGAGCACCGCCGCAGGGTCGCGCGGCAGCGCGCGCCCGGCGATTTCGGCACCGGCCGCGAGCACCTTGCCCTCGGCGGTCTTGAGCGCGAGCGCGAGGTCGCGCGCCCACCGAAGGGCGATCACCCGTGGGTCACCGAACGCCGCGAGAATGGGCTCGGGCAGCGTCGCGATCCGCACGTACGTCGAGATCACGCTCTGGTCGAGCCCGACCGCCGCGGCGATCTCGCCCTGCGTTGCGAAGCAGCCCGCCTCGAGCCACGAGGCGTACATCTGGCCGTACTCGTAGGGCGAGAGGTCGCTGCGCGCGAAGTTCTCGCTGTGCATCTTGAGGACGTGGTCGCGTGCATCGGCCGCACTCGCATCGAGCAGCGCCAGCACGCGGAATCCGCCGTCGGTCTCGGCGTCGAGCGCAAGCGCGACGGCGTGGCGGCGGTGGCCGTAGACGATTTCGTACTCGCGGTCCGGGCGCCCGGCGATCGGCCGCACCCGGATCGGGTCGAGCTGGCCGCGCCGGCGGATGTCGTCCTTGAGGGCGACGAACGCTGGGTCTGCGGGATCGAGGCTGCGCTCGTGGCGGTTGGCGAAGTCGCTGGCCCGCACGCGCTTCGGATCGAGGCGCAGCACCACCATGCCGGCGCTGCGCTCGGCCTCGAGCCTTTCGATGGCGTCCTTCTGGCGCGCGATCGTCTGGCCCGCGCCTTCGATCATCTCGCGGCCGAGCTTGGTCGGGGTCGAGTACGTACGGGCGGTCGGGGCGATCGTGCCGAGCGAGCCGGATTTCAGTGCGGCGTCGAGGTCCTCGAGCACGTCGTCACCGACCGAGCGGCGATCCTTGGCGCTCATGAGCCGGTCCGGGCGGCGTTCTCGCCGCGGCCTTCGACGAGCCAGTGGTCGCGCACGAGCGCCTCGATCTCCTCGTTGACGTCGTCGAGGAATTCCATCGCGCGGCGCAGCGTGCGCCGATCGCCCACGAACGACTCGTAGGCCGTCTGCATGTCGGGCCCGGTGCGCAGCGCAGCCGACAGCGCGAGATTCTTCGCGATCACCGTGCCCGGGAAGCCCTTGCGCACCCAGCGCTCGATCTGCTGGTGAACCTTGTTGTTCGGCTCGAACTTCGACAGCAGGATGCGCACGAAGTCGAAGGACTTCTCGCGGCCTTCGTACTGGTTGATGACGTCGAGGTTCGACGTCAGCATGCGCAGGAAGAGCGCCGCCGAGGCGAAATCCATCATCGCCGGCGTCAGCGGCACGAGGAGGCCCGTGGCCGCGAACAGCGCGTTCATCGTGATGAAGCCCTGCGCGGGCGGCGTGTCGATGACGACGATGTCGTAGCGATCGCCGAGTGCATCGAGGCCTTCGAGGAGCGGGCGGTAGAACACGAAACCCGTCTCGCCGCCCTGGCGCTTGGCGAGCGCAAACTCCGCATCCGAGAGCGCAAGGTTCGCGGGGATCAGGTCGAGGCCGTGCCAGTGCGTCGTGCGGATGATGTCGGCGAGCCGCGGCGTGTCGCCCATGAAGAAGGGGAGCGCGGTCGCCTCGTCCGGCACGTCGCTGTCCGGGAGGAGGCCGAAGAGGGTCGTCAGGCTCGCCTGCGGATCGAGATCGACCGCAAGCGTGCGATAGCCGCGCAACGCGAAATACTGCGCGAGGTGGATCGCGGCGCTCGTCTTGCCGACGCCGCCCTTGAAGTTCGCGACGGTGACGACCGCCTGGCGGGTCGCGGGTCCGCGCCACGGCAGCGTGCCCGCGTAGCGGCGGAATTCCTCCACGTCCTTGAGCGTGAACAGGCGCTTGCGGCCGGACGCATCGCCTTTAGGCAGATCCTTCGTCTGGATCGCGTACTCGAGCGTCTTGCGCGGCATCGGCACGAGCTCGGCGACCTCGGTCAGCGTGTACCGCCGCGGCGTCTTCTCGAGGTTCGGCGCAAGCGCCCGGGCGCGGGCTAGCGCGAGGATACCCTGCGCGACCGTCGTCATCTGGCCGAGCGCCTCGATGCCGACCGTCTGGGGCCGGGTCGCCGGGGTGGCAAGGTCCTCCTCAAGAGAGGTGTCGAGTTCGGTCACCGCAGCGCTTTCAGTCAACGCCGTCCCCCATGACATTGGCGTAACATGGCCGATGTTATATCAAGTCGCCATCGGGACACAATTCGCCGTCAGGGGGCGCTGTAGGCCGGTATCACGGCGAATTTTTCGGGGCTGGCGACCCGGGGTCGTAGCGCGCTATTTGCCGTCTGGAAAGCTGGGAATAAAACGGCCGTGCGTTTATTTTTCTGGCGGTTCGCGTTCGCGCCGCGCGCTCGACCGGCGACTTTCCCAGCGCAGCGGCGAAACCGAACGCGGCGGCGACTCCGCCGGTCGCGAGAAACGAACCGGATCGGTGAACACGATCGAGCATCCGGAGCACGCGAGCAGCGCCGACCGGTAAAGCGTGCCGTCGGGCCGGCGGACCGTCACCTGTTCGAAGGACTCGCACGCGCAGACTCGGCAGCGGAAGGGCATGCCTGTATGTTTATACAGGACAGCGGGTAAAGAAAAGCGGGGCAGCCAAGGGGAATGGCGACCCCGCTCTGAGCGCCGGGTCAAGGGGGAGGGGAAAGCGACCCGGTAACTGATAGACGTATGACGCGCCGGAAAGTTCAACCGCCGTTTGCGTTCAGTTCGCTGCTCCCCGTACGGTGGGATCCGACCCGGCCCTGGGCACCGAAGCACGATGCCGATCGACGAGCTCGAGTTCACGCACTGCAAGCCCGCCCACGCGAACCTGCTGAAGCAGGTCGCGATCAGTTGCTACACGCCGTACTACACCGACCTGTGGGAGCCGGGCGGTATGGACGTGTACCTGAACACGCTCTACGAACCGATCGCGCTCGCCTCCGAGCTCGCCGACCCCAACTTGCGTTTCGAAATCGCGTACCTGCGCCGCGAGCCGGTCGGGTTCTCGAAGATTCATTTTCGCTGCGATCGCGCCGGCACGACGAACGCGGCCTACCTCGAACGCGTCTACGTCGCGCCGTCCGTGACCGGCACCGGCGTCGGCCGGCGGCTGATCGAGCGCATGATCGACGGCGCGCGCCACCACGGTCGCGACTGGATCTGGCTGCAGGCCATGGCCGATGCCCAGAAGCCGCTCGAGCGCTATCGCGCGCTCGGCTTCGTCGAATGCGAGCGCACGCGCCTCGACGTACCCAAGGTACGCGCGGGCCGCGCCGGGATGGTCGTGCTGCGCAAGGACCTGCGCGCGGCGGACCGCTGATCCGGGCCTGCGCCGCAAACCTGCACGTTCCCGACAGATTCGCGCGTCGCCGTGCGTGACCGCGCTCGTCAACATCCGGGCCCTGGCGCCGCATCGTTCCGCACCGCTGCGATGGACCGCAGCGGCCGATGCCGCGCCCAGGGACGGGCCGATGAGCATCATGTTCATGAAGATCCGCTCGGTGGCGCGTGGCCACGGCGGGAACGCGGTCGCCCAGAGCGCCTACATCGCGCGCGACCGCCTGCGGGACGCGGCGACCTCCAGGGTGCACGACTACCGCGTGATCCCGGGCCTTCAGCACGCGGAGATACTGCTACCGACCGGGACCACCGCAAGCGGCGCCGAATGGGCGCGCGACCGCAACGCGCTGTGGAACGCGGCCGAAGCGGCCGAGCGTCCTCGCAACGCGCGTGTGGCGCGCGAGTACACGGTCGCGCTGCCACACGAGCTCGGCAGCGAAGCGCGCCTCGAGCTCGCACGCACGTTCGCGCAGCAGATCGCCGATCGCTACCGTACACCGGTCGATCTCGCGGTCCATGGTCCGAGCGCGCGCGGCGACCCGCGCAATCACCACGCGCACATTCTCGCCACCACCCGCGAGCTCGATGGCAATGGCCTCGGCCGCAAGGCGACGATCGAGCTCGGGAACGCGCAACGCCACCAGATGGGACTGCGCCATATGGCTTACGAGTACCGGGAGCTGCGCGCACTCTGGGCCGGTCTCGCGAACGAGCGCCTGCGCGACGCGCACGTCGCGGCCCGACTCGAGCCGCGCTCGCGGGCAACCCTCGCGCGCGAGCAGGCGCGCGAGGCGGCCGCCGTCGTGCCGGAGGTGCCGGCGGCTACCGCGACGCTTCCGTCGACGACGCCCGCGGAACGCGCGCCCTCAATCGAGCAGATGCAGCAGCGCGCGGCTGCGGCCTGGCTCGCAATGCGGGAAGGGCAGGGGAGGGCACCTTCGTCGCCGCGCGCGACCGAGCGCACGCGCGATCGCGGCCTCGACGCCGGCCTCGACGAGGGAGCGGGTTGATCAGACGCGACGCATCTGGCGAAACAGCGGAATCCCGATCGAACAGCTGCCGCAGCTTGCAAGAAAGGGCTCCGGCACCTGCCGCAGCGTGATGCGCCGCGCGTCCTCAAGCGTGAAGGCCAGGAATCCCTCCCCGGGCTCCGCGAACGTCTCGTGGTCCCCGAGTGGCGCCGTGCAGTGCTCGCAGAAATTCATCCAGTAGAATCCGCCCGGAAACCGGCTGTACGACATTCGGTAATGCGGCGTCAGCGCCGTGATCCGGGCGGCAACCGCGGGCGCCAGCCAGTCGATGTAGCTGAGGAGCGTCGGGTCGAACGCGCGCTCCCAGGTCTGCGCGTCGTCGTCATCTGAGTACAGCGTCTCGTGTTCGGCCGGCAACATGAAGCCGTGCACCGTGCTCATCGCCCCGCAACGCCGGCAGGCGCGCGAGGATGCCGCGAGGAAGTAGCTCGGCGCACGCACGTTCGGGGCGGGCGGCACCGGCAGCCAGCGCTCGAACGGCGCGACCGCGAGCTCCTCCGGGACGTACCAGGTCCGCGTCGTCGCATCCCAGCGCCCGCCGAGCCGCTTGACTTCGTCCTTGTCGGCGTACGGAACCCACAGATCGACTCGAGCCACGGCCACACTCTCGGCGACGCGCGCGTGCGCAGTGGGTGGAGTCTCGCGGCGTGGCGCCGGAACGTCACGCGGCGTTTGCCGCGCAGATGCCGAGAAATCCGCCGGCGCCGGCTCAGATGACGCGCGTCTTGCGCGGACCGGGCCGGGCGGAAAATCGGACGCGTGCGTCGAGCACCTCGACGTCGATCTGCGCCGGCCGCCCGCCATAGACCGCGACTTTCAGCCACTCGCTCTCGTCCCTGGCAGCGGACTTGGGAACGACGCGATGCCAGCAGCGCTTGTCGGCGTCCCAGCGATACCCTCGCTCGCGCAGCAGATCCTTGCTGTCGAACGGCGAGCCGGTGGCCCACAGGCGCAGCGCCGGCTCCGCGGCGGCCTCGAGCAGTCGCTTGAACGCGATGCGGCCCGATTTCGGCAGCGGCCTGCGAAGCAGTTCGAGCAACGCACGACAGTCGGCGTCTCCCCGGTGTGCGTCGTAGAAGAAACCCGACGCCCAGCCGAGGTATTCGAGCTTCGCGCCGCGAAATCCCTCCTCCGCCCACGGCACCTGCTCGAGCGAGCAGCCCCACGGCAACGTCGCGAATGCCGGCAGCCGTTCCTCGACGAACGGGCGGTCGAAGGTCGCGTTGTGGGCGACGATCAGCGCCGCGTCGCGCACCAGCGCCGCGACACGCGCGTCGTCGATCTTGCGACCCGCCACCATCGAGTCGGTGATGCCGTGGATCGCCGTCGACTCGGGCGGGATCGGACGTCCCGGGTCCTCGAGGCCGGAGTAGCTGTCGGCGACCCGGAAGATTTCGCCGGACTCGACCGCGTACTCGAACCGCACCACGGCGAGCTCGATGATCTGGTCGCTGTCGCGGCTCATGCCGGTCGTCTCGGTGTCGAGCACGACTGCCGACGCCACCGGGCCGTCGGGGCGCGCGCCGAATTCGGCCGCCGGGCGCAGCCGTCGCAACACGCGGTAATCCGGGTGTGCCTCAAGCAGGGCCGCGGCCGCGAGCACTGCGGGATCCCGGTCGTCGCTCGCTCCGGCGCTCATGGGGTACTCGCGGTGACGACCGCCATCAGGAATCCGTCGTAGCCCTTGGCGCCGACGGTCTGAATCGCGGTCGCGGCGAGCCGCGGATGCGCCGCAACCAGCTCGAAGCCGCGGCGTGCGCCGCGCACGTCGGCATCGTCGCTGCGCGCATCAAGCAACGCGCCCTTGCGGATCATGTTGTCGACGATCAGCAGCGTACCGGGCCGCCCGAGCCGGACGGCCCACTCGATGTACTCGGGGATGCTCGGCTTGTCGGCGTCGATGAACACGAGGTCGAAGGGGCCCGCCGCCTCGCGCTCGAGCGCCGCGAGCCCCGCGAGCGCCGCGCCGACGCGCAGCTCGACGACGCCCGCGAGGCCTGCCCGCGCCAGATTGCTGCGCGCGACGTCCGCGTGCCGGGGCTCGAGCTCGAGCGTGACCATCCGTCCGCCGGGCTCGAGGCCGCGCGCGAGCCAGATCGTGCTGTAGCCGCCAAGCGTGCCGATCTCGAGGATGCGCTGCGCGCGCGCCACGCGCGCCAGAAGATGCAGGAACTTCCCCTGCGTCGCGGTGATCGCGATCGACGGGAGCGCCGCCGCCGCGCTCGCCGTGACCGCCGCGGCGAGAGCCGGATCCTGGTGCACTAGCCGCTCTTCGACGTAGTGGTCGACGCGTTTCCACAGTTCGGGGGTCATCGGAAGACGCGCCTCCGTCCGGCGTGAGCCGATTCCGCGGCAAGGATTGCGGCCAGACTACGTTCCGGGCGCCAAAGCGGCAAGGTGCACGACGCGCGCCAGTCGCGAGCGGATATTGGGCCGAAACCAGCAATAATCCAGCTGCCGACGACGCGCAGCGACGCCGCACACTGACCCCATGCAGATCACCCAGGGCACGGCAGCGCTCATCGTCGGTTACGGGGTCGCGTTGCTCGGTATCATCGCGGGCCTGATTCGCGCCCGCGCCGCGCCGCGCCGCTGGCCGGTCGCACCGCTGCTCGCCGCCGCTGTCGCCGTTGCAAGCGCGCTCCTCTGGAGCATCGTGCTCGGGGCGCTGCCAAGGTTGGCGTCGGTGCTCGATGCGCGCGCAAGGTCGGTGGTCGGCGGTGCGCTGACGCTGGCCGCGGGCCTGATGGCGGGAATCGTCGCGGCCGGCCGCAATCACGACGCGCGCGTCGAGCGCGGCGCCCGCATCGTCGATACGTCCGTGTCGCTCGTCACGGCGGTCGTGCGCCGGCGCGACACCATCCGCCTGGCCGGGCAGCCGGTGCCGCCGCTCGACGAGAGCAAACACTTCAAGCTCATCGGCACGACCGGCACCGGCAAGAGCACCGCGATCCGCGAGCTCGTCGCAACCGCCCTCGAGCGCGGCGACCGGGCGATCATCGCGGATCCGGATGGCGCCTACGCCGCGGAATTCTACGACCCTGCATGCGGCGACCTGGTTCTCAATCCGTTCGATCCGCGCTCGATGCGCTGGGATCTCTTCGGCGAGTTGCGCGATGGGCACGACGGCGACCTGATCGCCCGCGCGTTGATTCCGGAGCAGGGCGGCGAGGACCGCGCGTGGCGCAGCTACGCCCGGGTGTTCCTGAGCGCGTGCCTGCGGCAACTTGCGCGCACCGGCTGCCGGGAGATCGCGACGCTGCACCATCTGATCGCCGTGGCGCCGGTGGAGGAACTGCGCACGCTGCTCGCCGCGACGCCGGTCGGGCCGTACCTGAGCGACGACAACGCACGGTTCTTCGCATCGGTGCGTGCGATCGCCACGGCGCAGCTCGCGCCGCTCGAGCACTTCGGGCAGGCAGGCGCGGCGCCACTTGCGCTGCGCGACTGGGTTCGTCCGGGGGCTGGCGCGCGCCGTGTGCTGTTCCTGCCGTACCGCGCTAGCCAGATCGCGACGCTGCGCGGCGTGATCTCGACGTGGATGCGCATCGCGATCTTCGAGACGATGGACCGCGAGGAGGCCGATCACCGAATCTGGTTCGTGATCGACGAACTCGATGCCCTCGGCGCCATCGACGGCCTCAAGGACGCGCTGGCGCGACTGCGCAAGTTCGGCGGCCGGTGCGTGCTCGGCTTTCAGAGCATCGCGCAGGTCTCGGGGACGTATGGCGCGTCTGATGCGCAAACCATTGTCGAGAACTGCGGCAACACGCTCATCCTGCGCTGCTCGGCCGCGGAGAACGGAGGCACCGCGCGCTTTGCGTCGAAGCTGATCGGAGAGCGCGACGTGCTGCGCGAACAGCTGAGCCGCCCGCAGGGCGGCTGGCTCGAGAGGGCGCCGCGCGGCCGAACGGTCAGCCTGCAACGGACGACCGAGAGCGCCGTGCTTCCGGCGGAAATCGAGCAGCTGCCGGACCTGTGCGGTTACGTCAAGTTCGCATCGAGCGCGGTCTGGCTGCGCGTCGATTTCCGGCGGTAGGCCGCGAGCGCCGGCGCGCCCGCCCGGGGTGAATTCGTCTTAATGGAGTGCGCCCGGGTCGTCGCTCGGGCGTTAGCGAATCCGACGGCAGCCGATTTCTGGCCGCCGCGAACGAGCGACACGACCGAGGAGATACGCACATGATCACCCGCAGCAGCTTGCTCAAGATCACCTTCGTGGCCGCGACCCTCGCCGGGCTTGCGGGCTTCGCTTCGGCCGCCACCGCTTGGCAGGTGGAGCACCCGCGGCGAACCGAGATCGATGCCCGCCTTGCAAACCAGGACTGCAGGATCCGCGAGGAAGTTCGCGAGGGCGCATTGTCGCGTGCCGAAGCCGCACGTCTGCGCTTCGAGGACCGCCGGATTCGCCGCGAGGAGCGAATGATGGTCTCGGAGAACGGGGGGTATCTGACGCGCGGCGAGCAGCGCGCGCTGGACGGGCAGCTGGGTTTCGTCAGCGCACAGATCGGCCGCTGATCAGGCTCCGACGCGGATGCGCGGTAGGCCGACTCGGCGCCGAACAGCGCACGGCGACCGGCTTAGCCGGTCGCCGGCGCGACGATCTCGCAGAACTTCTGAAGGTCGATATTACCGCCGGAGACAATCGCGACGATCGGTCCGGCGCCTGCGGCGCCCGTCAGCGCCGCCGCGACCGGCAACGCTCCGGCGCCCTCGGCAATCACACGCGTCTTCTCGGCCATCAGCCGCATCGCCTGACGCGTCTGCTCGAGCGTCACGACGATGCTGCCGTCGACGACCGGCCGCATCCGCTGCCACATCCTCGGGAACACGCTGCGTCCGCCCGCGCCGTCGACGAACGACTGCTGCCATTCGCCGAACGTCTGCGGCTCGCCTGCGGCAAACGACCGTGCGGCGGGCGCCGCCGTCTCTGGCTCGGCGCCGAGGACCCGGACGGCGGGTCGCAGTGCCTTGATCGCGCTGCCGAGGCCGGTGACGAGCCCGCCACCGCCGATGCCCGCGATCACTACCGCGGTGTCGGGCGCGTCCTCAAGGATCTCGAGCCCCATCGTGCCGTGGCCGGCGATGAAGTTGTGGTCGTCGAACGGGTGCACGAACGTGCCCTCGACGCCCGGGTATGCACGGTCTTCCATCGCCTGCCAGGCGACGGCGAAAGGCACCGGGATCAACTTCGCACCCAGCGCCTTCATGCGCTCGATCTTCGCCACCGGCGCCGTTTCGATCACGACCACGGTGCACGGCACTCCGGCCCGGCGTGCCGCGTAGGCGACGCCCTGGCCCGCGTTGCCGGCGCTGATCGTCCAGACGCCGCGACCGCGCTCGGCATCGCTCAGCATCGCGACGGCATTCGCGGCACCGCGGAGCTTGTAGGCGCTGATCGGCTGCAGGTTCTCGAGCTTGAGCCGGATGTCGGGGTGCCCGGATCCGAGCTCGAGGCGTACCAGCGGCGTGCGCAGGATCATCCCGGAGATCCGGCGCCGCGCAGCCTCGATCTCTGCGAGCTCGATGGGGCGGACGGTTTCGAGTGGCATGGCGGTCCTCGGGGCGGGGCGGCTTGCGCGTGATGGGTCGCGGCGCACGTCAATTGCGCAAATCGATGACCCCTTCGTTCTGCGGGCGGCGTCCGCGCTTGCCGGCATAGAACGCGCGAATGCGTGCGAGATCCTGCGCGGCATCGCCGCTCATCGTCAGGTACGTGTCGATGCCGACGGTCCGCGTCGCGTAGTCCATGAACCCCAGGGCGACCGGCAGTCCGGTGGCGACCGCGAGCTGGTAGAAGCCGGACTTCCAGTGGTCAGTTCGCGCGCGCGTGCCTTCGGGTGCAACGACGAGCCACATCCAGTCGCGCTGCGCGAATTGCGCGAGCAACGTGGCGACGACGCCGGAGCGCTCGCGCCGGTTCACCGGGATGCCCCCGAGGCGCGCGAAGAGGCTGCGCAGCGGCCAGCGAAACAGCGAGTCTTTCCCGACCCACTGCACCTTCAGCCCGAAGGCAGACTTGTACAGCACGCCGACGATGAAGTCCCAATTGGAGGTGTGCGGATAGAGCACGACGATGCCCTTGGGTCCGGGCAGCGGGGCGAAGACCGCGCGCCAGCCGAAGGCCCGGAGAAGGGCACCGGCCCATGAGCGGCGCGCGCGCGCGTCGAGCGCGGAGGCCGCGATGTTCTCTGCCATTGCCAGACCTTACACCAGCGACTGGGCGGCGCGAGCATGCGCTAAGGGTGTTTGTCCTGCCAACCTCCGCCGAGGGCCTTGCCAAGGGCGACGTAGTCCTGGGCAAGCAGGCCCGCACTTGCGGCGCGCTGGTCGGCAGCCTGGGTCGCCAGGCGCTCTGCGGCCAGCACGTCGATCAGCGACGCATCTCCCGCTGCAAAGCGCTGTCGCTCGAGCACCAGCGTGGCATCGAGATTGGAGGCCGCGGTCTCGAGGTCCGCTTCGCGCCGGCGCTCCGCCGCGTAGTGGATCAGCGACGACTCCGCATCGGCGAGCGCACGCAACACGGTTGCACGATAGCTCGCAAGCGCGGCGTCCCGGCCGGCACGCGCAGCATCCGCCTGGCCGCGCAGCCGCCCCCCGGCGAACAGCGGGATGCTGAGCTGCGGCGCGGCATTCCAGTAGCGGCTCGCGGCCTTCAGCAGGTCCCCTGACCGCACCGAATCTAGGCCGAAGTCGCCGACGAGCGCGAGGCGCGGGAACTGCGCCGCGACGGCGCTGCCGACGTCGGCGGTGGCGGCCGCGAGCTCACGCTCGGCCCGCCGCACGTCCGGACGGCGCAGCAGGAGCTCCGACGGCAGGCCTGCCGGAGTCGTCGCCGGCACCGCGGGAATCTCGCGCGCGGGCTCGAGCCGTCGGGCGAGCGCATCGACCGGCTCGCCGGTCAGCGCCGCGAGCTGGTAGACGGCGCTTTGCCGCGCCGCCTCGAGTGGCGGCACGGCACCCGCGGCGTTGAGCCGGTCCGCCTCCGCGCGTCGCAGGTCGGAATCGGCGACGACGCCCGCTCGGAGTTCGAGTGTCACGAGGTGGACCGTCTCCGCGAGTGTCGCGAGCGTGCGCTCGGCGAGCGCCCGGCGGCGATCCGCCGCCCGGTAGGCCACGTAGGCGTCGGCAACCTCGGCCGCCACGACGATGCGCGCGTCGTTGCGCCCTTCGGTCGCGCTGCCGAGCCGCGCGACGGCGGCCTCGACGTCGCGGCGCGTGCGGCCTGCGAGGTCGATCTCCCAGGCAGCATCGAAGCCGATGCGGTAGTCGGTGAACTGCGTGGTCTTCGGCGTGATCGGAATGAGCGCCAGGTTCTCGCCGTTGAGGCTCAGCTTGTCGCGCGACACCTGGCCTAACGCGGTGAGGCTGGGATAGAAGCTCGCGCCCGCGACGCGCGCGAGCGCGCGGGCCTGCTGCACGCGCGCCTCCGCGGTCGCGAGGTCCGGGCTGCCGAGGAGTGCGCGTTCGATGAGTTCGTCGAGCAGCGGGTCGCCGAGCGCGGTCCACCAGCGGTCCGCCGGGGCGGCCGGCGTCACGGTCGCATCGGCGTCGGGAAATTCGAGCGGGGCGAGCGGCCGCATGTCGGGAGCCGTGTAGGTTGGCCCGACCGCGCAACCCCCGAGCAGTGCGGCGGCGAGCGCTGCGGTCCCGCGCGGGCGCAGGCCGCGCGACGCGGTTGCGGATTTGGTGATCGACATCGCGCACTCCTCCCGTCAGGCGATCCGTCGCCTGAACATCCAGTAACCGATCGACATCGTGAATACGGTGATCACGAGCAGCGGCCACAGGTTCCGCCACACGAGGTCGATACCGAAGCCCTTCAGGAACAGACCCTTGACGATCACGATGAAGTGGCTGAGCGGGTCGATCCAGCTCAGCCACTGGAAGAACAGCGGCATGTTCTCGACCGGCGCGATGAAGCCCGACAGCATGATCGCCGGGACCATGAACGTGAACACGCCGAGGAATGCCTGCTGCTGCGTCTCGCACAGCGAAGAGATGAAGAGCCCGAAGCCGGCGAGCGCCAGGGCATAGAACAGCATGCTGAGGTACAGCAGGAGCACCGAGCCCTGGAACGGCACGCCGTAGACGAAGACCGCGGCGAGCGCAATCAGCGTCGCCTGTCCCCCGGCAACGACGATTGCCGGCACGGTCTTCCCAACCATGATGAGGCCCGGGGTCAGCGGCGACACGAGCAGCTGATCGAACGTGCCCTGCTCGCGCTCGCGCGCGATCGATAGCGCCGTGACGATGAGGCTTCCGATCGTGGTGATGATCGCGACCAGCACCGGTAGCATGAACCAGCGGTATTCGAGGTTGGGGTTGAACCAGTTGCGGACCACGATCTGGCTGGGCGCCGGGACGCCGCGCGCGGCGGCGCGCTCGTCGCCGAACGCCTGCACGATGTTCTGCGCATAGCCGAGGGCGATCTGCGCGCTGTTCGAGCGGCGGCCGTCGACGACCGCGAGCAGCTGTGCGGGCTGCCCGGCCGCGAGCCGTCGCGAAAAGTCCGGCGGAATCTCGAGGGCGAGCAACGCCTGCTGGTCGTCGATCACCGTCGTCAGCTCGTGCTGGCTGGTCACCAGGATCTGCTTCGGGAACGCCCGCGCGATCGTCAGGCGCTTCACGAGCTCGGTGGATTCGGCGCCGGGGTCCTCGTTGAGGATCGCAAGCGTCGCGTTCTTGACCTCGAGCGTCGCCGCGAACGGGAAGACCGCAAGTTGCAGAATGACCGGCATCAGCAGCAGGCGGCGGCTCTGCGGGTCGCGGAACGCGAGCTGCAGCTCCTTCGTGATCAGCGTGACGAGACGGTTGAACATGCTCAGTCAAGGCTGCGTCGCGTGCGCAGCGCAGTCAGTCCGAGGAAGAAGGCCGCCGAGGCGATCAGGAACAGCAGGTCCTCCAGCAGGATGCGGCCGACGAATCCCGCCTGGAACAGCGTCTGCAGCGCGCCGATGAAATAGCGCGCCGGGATCAAATAGGTCACCGCCCGGATCGGCGTCGGCATGCTCGAGATCTCGTAGACGAACCCCGACAGCATCGTCGCCGGCAGGAAGGCCGCGTTCAGCGCGGCCTGCGCCGCGTTGAACTGGTTGCGGGTCACGGTCGACAGCAGCAATCCGAGCCCGAGCGAGCTGCCGAGGAACAGGCTCGTGTAGATGACGAGCAGCAGCAGCGAGCCGCGAAACGGCACGCCGAACACCCACACGCCGGTGCCGAGGCAGATCAGCATCGAGAGGATCCCGAGCACGTAGTAGGGCAGGATCTTCGACAGCAGCAGCTCCGCGCGCGTCACCGGCGTCGACAGCAACGCTTCCATCGTGCCGCGCTCCCACTCGCGCGCGATCACGAGCGACGTCAGCAGCGCGCCGATGATCGTCATGATGATCGCGATCGACCCCGGGACGATGAAGTTGCGGCTCAGTGCCGCCGGATTGAACCAGTAGCGCGCGACGACGTCGATCGGCGGCGCGACCGGTCGTCCCTGATCGAGCGAGCGCTGGCGCGCCCAGCTCTGCCAGGCACCCTCGAGGTAGGCAGCGACGAAGTTCGCGGTATTCGGCTCGCCGCCGTCGGCGATCACCTCGATCGGCGCGCTGTCGCCGGGCCTACGCAGCCGGGCGCCGAAGTCCGACTGCAGCACGACGATGCCGCGGACGTCGCCGGCGGTCAGCCAGCGCGCCAGTTCGGGCCTCGAGGTCGACGGGTGTGGTTCGAAGTACGGGGAGGCGGCGAGCGCGGCCACAAACAGCGCTGCGTCGGGGCCCGAATCCTCGTTCAGGACGCCGATGCGGATCCGCGATGCGTCGAGGTTGATCCCGTAGCCGAAGATCATCAGCAGGATGACCGGCAGTGCGAACGCGATGATGATGCTCGACGGGTCCCGCACGACCTGGTAGCTCTCCTTGCGGCACAGCGCCGCCAGTCGCCGCCACGAGATGATGTGCCGCACGCTCATGCCGCCGCGGCCGCCGGGGAGTGGCGCTCGACGAGCGCGATGAACGCCTCGTCCATGGTCGGGTCCGGAAGTGCCGGCGACGCCGCCGTGCGCTTGAGCTCGTCCGGCGCGCCGACGGCGATCATCTGCCCGCGGTACACGAGACCGATACGGTCGCAGTACTCGGCCTCGTCCATGAAGTGCGTCGTCACCATCACCGTCACGCCCTTCTGGACGACGCCGTTGATGTGCGCCCAGAACTCGCGGCGCGTGACGGGATCGACGCCGGACGTCGGCTCGTCGAGGAACAGCACGGCAGGGTCGTGCATCAGCGCACACGCGAGCGCGAGCCGCTGCTTGAAGCCGAGCGAAAGCGTGTCCGGCGTCACGTCGACGTACGGACCGAGCGCGAACGTGCTGATCATGTCGCCGATCTTGGATGCGCGACGCGCGCCTTCCAGGCCGTACACGCCCGAGAAGAAGCTGAGGTTCTGGAGGACCGTCAGGTTGCCGTACAGCGAGAACTTCTGCGCCATGTAGCCGAGGCGCTGACGGGCGCGTGCCGCGTGCCGCCGCAAATCGATGCCCAGCACGCTCGCGTGCCCGGCGGTGGGAACCAGCAGACCGCACAGCATCTTGAAGGTCGTGGACTTGCCGGCGCCGTTGGGTCCCAGCAGGCCGAAGATCTCACCCTGCGGGACCGCGAACGTCACATGGTCCGTTGCGGTGAAGGACCCGAACCGCTTGGTCAGCGCCTCGGCCTCGATCACGGTCCGCGCGACGCCGGGGTCCACGGCGACGCTCGGCATGACGGCGGCAAGTGCCGAGTCGCCGCCCGGACCACCGCCGAGGATGTCAATGAAGGCGTCCTCGAGCCGCGGGGCGACCGGCTCGAGGCGTGCCGCGGGACCCGCGTCGAACGCCGCGAGCTCCGGCGGTTGATTCGGCTCGCGCAGCACGAGTCGCACGCGGCTACCTTGAATGACGCCATCGATCACTTCAGGCGCGCGCAAGGCGCGCACCAGCACGGTGCGGCGGTTTCCCGAGATGGCGGCGATCTGCACGCTGCGCCCGACCATCCGTTCGGCCAGTGCCTGCGGAGCGCCCGCGTAGACCAGCCGGCCGGCATTCATCAGCAGAATGTGACCGCAGCGCTCGGCCTCGTCGAGGTACGAGGTGCTCCACACGACCGACAGACCGTCGGATGCCAGCGCCGTCACCATGCGCCACAGCTCGCGCCGCGAGATCGGGTCGACTCCGACGGAAGGTTCATCGAGCAGCAGGATTCGTGGGCGGCCGAGCAGCACGCAGGCGAGGCCGAGCTTCTGCTTCATGCCGCCGGACAGCTTTCCGGCCGGCCGGTCGGTGAATGCGGCCAGGTCGGTGAATGCCAGCAGCCGCGTAAAGCTGGCCTCGCGCTCCGCGCCGAGCACGCCGCGCAGGTCTGCGTACAGGTCGAGATTCTCCTGAACGGTCAGGTCTTCGTAGAGGCCGAACTTCTGCGGCATATAGCCGAGCGTCGAGCGCAGGTCGTCGCCCGCTGAGAGCGGATCGAACCCGCCGACGCTGAGGCGGCCCGCCGTCGGGTGAAGCAGGCCGGCCATCAGGCGCATCAGAGTCGTCTTGCCGGCGCCGTCCGGTCCGACGAGGCCCGTGATGCGGCTCGACGGGATCGACGCCGAAACCTCCACGAGCGCATCCGTCGCGCTGCCCGGGAACCGGTGCGACACGCCGGACAGCTCGATTGCGTCGTTCACTGCGCGCTCGACGCCATGCTCTCGGCCGGGGCGAGGTGCACGGTGACAGGCATCCCTTGCCGCAACGATGCGTCCGGGTCGAGAACCACGACCCGCGCCCGGTACACGAGCGCTGTCCGCAGGTCGGGGGTCTCGACGTTCTTCGGTGTGAACTCGGCGGTCGGCGACACGAATCCGACGCGCCCGTGGTACGGACGTCCGGGCCGGGCGTCGGTGTAGAGAAGCACGGCGCGGCCCGGAGTGACGCGCCCGAGGTCTGGTTCACTGACGTAGATGCGGGCCCAGACCGGTGCGAGCAGGGACAGCGTGAAGACCGGCGTGCCGGCGGCGAGTATCGCGCCCGGCTCGACCGCTCGCGTGAGGACGACGCCGTCCGCCGGCGCGAGCAGGACGGTGTCGGCGAGGTGCTGCTCGGCCTGTGCCGCCGCCGCCTGGGCGCGCGCGTGGTTCGCCTCGCCCTCGGCAATCTCCTGACGACGGTAGCCGCGCTCGAACTCGGCGAGCGACTCCTCGGCCGCCTTGAGTCGCGCCCGTGCCTGATCGCGTGCCGCGAGGGCGTCGTCGTAGAGTCGCTGCGCGACCGCGCCCGTGCCGCGCAGCTGCTCCTGCCGGCCAAGCGTCTGTTCCGCGTTCGTCAGGGCGGCCCGGCGCTCGGCCACCGCGGCGCGCGCCTGCTCAACGTCCTCGGCACGGTAGCCCGAACGCAGCAGCGTCAGTCGCGCACCGATAGCCGCGGCGTTCGCGCGCGCCTCGTTCAGTTCGAGCTCGATCGGCGTCGCATCGAGGCGCGCCAGCTCCTGGCCTCCACGGACCGAATCGCCCTCGTCGACGGCGAGCTTTGCGAGACGGCCCGCGACTCGAAAGCCGAGCGTCACCTCGCGGATGTCGACATTGCCGTAGAGCGTCAGCTCCCCCGATCCGCGGCTGCGGTAGACGATCAAGGCGGCGAGCACGGCGATGGCGACGAGTGCAAGCGCAATCAGCGCGACTCGACGCGTCGGGGTCGGAATGTTCATGACGGTCCTTGCGGAGTGAGGCCGCGAATCGCCCATTCGAGTCGCTGCACGATCCGGTCGCGGTCACGCGCGATCTGGCTGAGCGTCGCGGAGACGGTCTTGCCGAAGAGGGGCGGGCCCTGCCAAGCGCTGGACAGCAGCCGCGGCAGCCCGACCGAGGCCATCAGGAAGCACAACACCTGCAGCGGGTGCTCCCGAACGAGCGCGCCTTCCGACTGGGCCTGGCTTATCAGCTCGACCAGCAGGCGGGGGTGCCGGCCGGCGAGCGAGCGCGCGAATTCCCGGGCGGCCTTCTCACCGCCGGCCGCGGCCATCAGCAGCCGGCCCATGAAGGCGTCCTGCTCGGCACCGAAGTCGACGAGTTGCAAAATCGCGCGCCGCAGCCGGTCGATCGCGCTGCCGCGGCTGTCGGCGACATCGGTGACGCGCGACAACAGCGGCGCGTACCAGGCCTCGATCAGCGCGCGCATGAACGCATCGCGGGTGCCGAAGTGATAGACGAAGCTGCCGAGGTTCGCGCCGGCCGTCGCCGCGACTTCGCGGACCGTCAAGTCCTGAAAGCCTCGCTTCAGAACGATTTCGCGCCCGGCCGCGAGCAACTGTCGCGCGCCGACGGCCGGACTGAGGCGCTGGCAGCCATGACGGCACTTTATACGCGCGTATAAAGCATCGCAACGACGTAACTCGACGATCGCACGCGATTTCGAACTCACCGGCAGAAGCCGCGATCAACGATGCTGGCCGCCCGCTAGAGGAGGCCCGATGAACAGACCCACGCTCCGCGGTTCGGCGCTGTCGATGCTGCTCTCGCTCGGCAGCCCGGCCGTGCTCGCGCAGTCGAGCCCGTTTGCGACTGGCGCGACAGCCTTTCAGACCAATTTCCTGACGATCCTGACGCCGATCGCGGTGATCGCCGTAATGGCCCTCGGCGTGGGAGCGTGGTTCAACCGCATCAGCTGGAGCTGGGCCGCGGGAGGCGCACTCGGCATCTTGCTGGTGTTCGGAGCGCCACAGATCGTCGCCTGGGTGCGCGGGCTCGCCGGTGTCTAGCACGTCCCCCACCGTGCCCGAAGCGGGCGTCATCGCGGATCCGCTCTTTGTCGGCGCGACACGACCGGCTATGGCGCTCGGTGTGCCGTACAGCGCGCTGCTGGTCAACGCGTTCGTCACGCTGGAACTGTTCCTCGTGACGCGCAATCTGTTGTGGCTGCTGATGGCGGCGCCGCTCCATGGCCTTGCGTGGCTCGTGTGCCTTGCCGAGCCGCGGGCGTTCGAGCTGCTTGCCGTCTGGGGGCAGATCCGCGCCCGCGCTGGCTTCCGTGGCCGCAGGCCGTGGAACGCGACCGGCTACGGGCCGTTCCCGGCTCGGACGGACCGCATTCCAACTGCCGTGGTCGAGGATCGCGGGGCCATCTGATGCGCCAGTCCCTCAAGCGACGTCCGGCGGACACGGCAGCCGCGCTGCAGATTCCCTATCGCGCGCACATCACACCGCGCATCGTGATCACGGGCGCGGGCGACTTCGTCATGGGGTGGCGGTTGACGGGGCTCAGCTTTGAGTGTGCCGACGACGCGCAGATCAACTCCGCGCACGAGCGTCTCAACTCCTGGCAACGCAATCTCGCCAGCCCCGAAGTCGCCATCTGGAGCCACGTGGTGCGGCGCCGCGAACACGCCCTGCCGAGCGGCGAGGCGCCGCCTGGATTTGCCCGGCGCCTGCTGCGTCGGTATCGCGGGCGCCTCGAACGCGAGACGCTGTGGGCCAACGAGCTCTACCTGACGCTCGTTTACCGGCCCTTTGGCGCTCAGCTCGCGGGCGCGGCGCTCGCGCTCGCCGTCGCGCGCGGCTCGCGCGCCGGCCTCGCCGACCCGGCGGCCGGCGTTGCCGCCGTGACCAAGCTCGCGACCCAGGTCGAAGCCGCGCTCGCGCCGTACGACCCCGTGTCCCTCGGTTGCTACGAGCGCGGAGGGCGCGCGTACTCGTCGTTGCTCGAGTTCTTCGCGATGCTGATTGGCGGCGAGCGCGTTTCGATGCCGCTGCCGCGCGCACCGCTCGAGGACGTGCTCGCTACCAGCCGGATCCTGATCGGCTGGGAAACGATCGAGTATCGGATGCCGTCGCAGACCCGGCTCGGCGCCTGCCTCGGCATCAAGGAGTACCCGACGCCGACGACTCCGGGCATGCTCAACCGCCTGCTGACGGCGCCGTTCCCGTTCGTACTGACGCAGAGCTTCGCCTTCCTCGGGAAGTCCACGGCGCTCGGGCTCCTGTCGCGCCAGCTGCACCGGCTGCGCAACGCGGCGGACGTCGCGGTATCGCAGACCGCCGCGCTCAAGGTTGCGCTCGATCGGCTCGGCAGCAACGAGTTCGTCATGGGCGACCATCACCTGACGCTGCAGGTGCTGACGGAGCCGTTTGCGACCGTCGCCACCGACGTCGCGCCGGCTATCGCGGCGCTCGAGCACGCGGTCGCGACCGCGCGGGCGATACTCGGCGACGCCGGCATCGTTTCCGCACGCGAGGACCTCGGGCTCGAGCCGGCATTCTGGGCGCAGCTGCCGGGCAACTTTGCCGCGCGCCCGCGCCGCGCACCGATCACGAGCCGCAACCTCGCTGCGCTGGTGCCGTTTCACAACTTTCCGCTGGGTCGGCCCGACGGGAACCACTGGGGAGAGGCGCTGACCGTATTCAAGACGAGCGCAGGGTCGCCCTATCACTTTTCGCTGCATGCGAGCGATCCGCGCGACCCCGACGGCGGCAGCCGTCGTGACACGGGACATACGTTCATCTGCGGGCCGACCGGCTCGGGCAAGACGGTGTTCCTCGGCTTCTGTCTCTGCCTGCTGCTCAAGCATGGCGCAACGCAGGTCGTGTTCGACAAGGACCGCGGCCTCGAGATTCTCGTCCGCGCGCTGGGAGGCCAGTACCTTGCGTTTCGCCGCGGCGTGACGACCGGTTGCAATCCACTGCAGCTGGACGCGACGCCGGCCAACCGAGCGTTCCTGCGGACCTGGCTGCAGTCGCTCGTGCAGCGGCCTTCACGGACACTGGCGGTCCGAGAGGAGTCTGAGCTCGAACAGGCGCTCGACGGCGTTCTGACGCTTGAGCCCGCCTCACGCAGGCTGTCGCGGCTATTGGAGTTCCTCGATCCCACGTCGCCGGACGGACTCCATGCGCGACTGGCCCCTTGGTGTGCCGTCAGCGGCGGGGAGCACGCATGCGTATTCGACTGCCCGCGGGACCGGATCGTGCCGCTGCTGGGCGTGTCGCCACTGCTCGGATTCGACATGACCGCGGTGCTCGATGATCGCACGACGCGCGGCCCGCTGACCCATTACCTGTTCCATGTCCTCGAGACGTTGCTCGATGGCCGGCGGCTGGTCGTGTGGCTCGATGAGTTTGCCAAGCTGCTCAGCGATCCAGGGTTTGAGGACCTGGCAAGCGACGGCACCAAGACCTGGCGCAAGCGCAACGGCGTGATCGCGTTCGTGACCCAGAGCCCGAACGATGTGCTGCGCAGCCCGATCGCGCGCACGTTGATCGAGCAGACGCCGACCAAGGTGTTCTTTCCGAACGCCGACGCCCACCGCAGCGACTACGTCGATGGATTCGGCTTGAGCGAACGCGAGTTCGAGTTGATCCGAACCGAGCTTACGCCGGGATCACGACGGTTCCTGATCCGGCAGGGGCGCGAAGCGGTGGTCGCGGAGCTCGACCTCAAGGGCTTCGACGCCGAGCTCAAGGTGATCTCGGCGCGCTCGACCACGGTGGCCGAACTGCACCGCCTGATCGCCGATACAGGGCCCGACCCCGACGCGTGGCTCGCGCGATTTCTGGGGGAGGAGCACACCGCGGCAATGCCGCACACGGAGGCTGCACCATGAAGACGAGGCATTCGAACTTGATCGTCCTGACCCTGTTGCTCTGCGCATGCAGCCCTGCACGGGCGGCGATGCCCGTTGTGGACATTGCGGCCATCCAGCAACTCATCCAGGAGATTCTCGCCTGGAACGAGCAGCTGCAGGGCATGCGGCAGCAGCTCGCGCAGCTGCAACAGACGAATGCGGCGCTGACCGGTGCGCGCGGCATGGAGCAGCTGCTCCCGTTGACGCCGGCCGCGCGCAACTACCTGCCGACGGACTGGAACGGGATCGCCCAGATGCTCCAGGGCGGGCTCGCCAGCGATCCCTCGCTCGCTGCAGCGGCGCGAACCCAGCTCGCGGCCAACGCTGTCCTGAAGAACACCGACCTGTCGCGGTGGTCGCAGCCGCTGCAGGCGCTACTGAGCGGGGAGCGCCAGGCGGTCGCGGCAGGGCAGACCTTGACGCGGGCTGCGTACGCCCGCAGCAGTGACCGTTTCGCGACACTGAACACGCTCATCGAGCGAATCCGCGCGACGCCTGACGCGAAGGCGATCGCCGAACTGCAGGGACGTATCGAGGCGGAGCAGGTGATGGTCGCGAACGAGGGAATCAAGCTCGCCGCGCTTGCTCAGGTCACGGACGCCGACCGCGCCGCGCGCGAGCTCGCCCGGCGCGAATCCGCCATGCAGGGGCACGGCGCATTTGCAGCGCGCTTCCAGCCGAGCCCGCCGGTGCCCTGATGATCTTCCAATCGTTCTGGTCGTGGCTGAGCGCGCGGCTCGCGAGCTACATCAGTGTGCACGCGGCAAGTACCGCGGCGGCGCTCGAGCCGGCCGCCGTTACCGCGGCTGTGCTCTACGTGATGATCTGGGGATACCTTCACCTGCGCGGCAAGATCGACGAGCCGGTCGTGACCGCGGCCGTTCGGCTGGCGACGATCGTCGTGGTGTTCGGCGTGGGTCTCAGGCTCTGGCTCTACCACAGCGTGATCGTCGACACCTTCTTCAGCGCGCCATCGGCGCTCGCGGCGAGCCTCGTCGGTGCCTCCGATCCGGTGGCCACGGTCGACACGATCTGGGACCGGGGCGGGACTGTGGCGGGGATGTTGTGGGACCGCGGCGGCCTGCTGACGGGCGACGTTGGTTTCTACATCGCCGCGACGGCTATCTACTGCCTCGTCGGATTCGTGTGCGTCTACACGATGTTCCTGATCGCCCTGTCGCGGATCGCGCTCGCAGTGCTACTGGCACTCGGGCCTCTGTTCATCGTCCTGGCCTTGTTCGATGCCACCCGCCGTTTCTTCGAGGCGTGGCTGCACGAACTCGCGAACTACGCGCTCGTCACGGTGCTGACTGTTCTCGTCGCGGCACTGCTGCTTGATCTCGTCGAGGCGTATGCCGTGCAGACCGCGTCGCGTGGCGGCGCGCTGATGTCCGTGGACGCGCTCAACCTCGCGCTCGCCGCGGGCCTCGTGCTGCTGGTCCTGCGGCAGGTGCCGCCAATTGCCGCGCGCCTGGCCGGTGGCTTCGCGCTGTCCGGCTTCGGCGTCGTCGAGAGCCTGGCTCAGCGCGCCGTCGTGATCGGGCACAACGTCGCCTACGCGACCACGGACGCACTCGAGGAGCTGCCGACACGAAGGCCCGTGTGGCGGTCGGTCGCACAGCCGCCGGGCGCAGGCCAGCCATGAAACGTTCGCTGTGGCTACTCGTCGCGTTCCTGGCAGCGCTCGGCGGTTGTGCGACAAGAAGCCTCCAGCCGGAGTGCCGCGGACCGTGGACGCCGATCAACCAACCCGCTTCGGACGATGCGCATGGACGATGAAACGAGGAACTACATTGCCGAGGCGACCCGATGGGACCTCGATCGTTCAATGTTGTTGCGCCGGAGTGCGAGGCAGGCGTGGTGGTCTGCGGCGGCAGCGACTGCCGTGGCGGCGCTGTCCGTAGCGGCAGTCGCGATGCTGGCGCCGCTCAAGCGCGTCGAGCCGTTCGTGATCCGCGTCGACAGCTCGACGGGCATCGTCGACGTGGTTCCGGGCTACGCGGGCAGCGCGGATCTGCCCGAGGCCGTGACGCGGCACCTCGTGACTCAGTACGTGATCCAGCGCGAGCGCTACGTCGCAGCCCTCGCAGAATCGGACTACCAGCAGGTCGGTGCATTTCACTCGGCGGCCATGAACCAGCAATGGGCGGCGCTGTGGAACCGGACGAACCCCGAATCGCCGCTCAATCGGTTCTCAGACGGGGCGCACCTGCGGGTACAGGTCAAGTCGGTCACGTTTCTGAGGCAGGGACATGGCGCAGCCGAAATCCTGCAGGTGCGCTACCTCACCGCGCTTCAGCGGAGTGTCGGCGCTGCCGAAGAGGTCGAGCACTTTGTGGCCACATTGCAGGTGGCGTTCGGTCCCCCGAGTGCCGACGTGCGACTGCGGGCGCTGAATCCGCTCGGGTTCAAGGTGCTCGAGTATCGCCGTGAGCCGGAGGTCGGCGGCGCCGACGTCGAGCGGGCGCCCCCGCCGGCGATCTCGGCCGGGAGCAGCCCGTGATGTCGCGCGCGCTCTGCACGGTACTCGCCGGTGCCGGGACGCCGCTCGCGGGCGCGTGGCTCCTGCTGCTGGCCGCGCTCCCGGCCTTGGCCGATCCGGAGGCTGATCCCCGGCTGCGCGTTGTCGAGTACCGACCGACGCTGGTTCTCCCGTTGACGGCCTTTGTCGGCTATCACGTGCATTTCGAGTTCGCGCCCGGCGAATTCTTCACAAGCCTCGGCGCCGGAGATACATCCAGCCTGGACGTCGGCGCCGAGGGAAACCACCTGCTGCTGAAGCCCAAGCAGGCGAGCGCCGGAACCAACATCACGATCTTGACGAACCGACGCGCGTACTTCGTCGATTACCGCGCGCTCGCCAGGGCGCCGCGACCGGAGGAGGCGGTCTATTCAGTGGTGTTTCGCTATCCGCCCGCCGTCGATCCGGTTTCCCCGTCGCCGCCCGAGCCCGGCGACGATCCGCTCACAGCGCCGCGGCCCGTTCGGAACGCGAACTATTGGTACTGCGGGAGCCCTGCGCTGCGGCCGTTGCGGGCGCTCGACGACGGACTGCAGCTGCGCCTGACGTTCGCGCCTCACGCCGAACTCCCGGCGGTCTTCGCCGCCGAGCCCGACGGCACCGAGACACTCGTCAATACGCACGTCGAGGACGATACCGTCGTCGTTCATCGCCTCGCGGATCGATTCGTCGTGCGACGCGGATCACAGGTCGGCTGCGTCGTCGATCGCAGCAGCGGCGGAGCGGCGAGTCGAGCAGCGACAGGAACCGTGGACCAGCGCATCGTTCGTCAGACGCGTGGAGTGGCGCCGTGAACGCGCACGCTTCGGTGCCTGGCGAGCGAGCCGCGGCTCGGGTGACGAGCCCGCGCACGCCGGTCGTGCGCATGCAGCGGGCGCTGGCCGCCACGATTGTGCTCACGATCGGGATCGCACTCCTCGCCTGGTACTACCTGCACCTCGGCGACGAAGCGAAGACGCGTGCCGCAGGTGGCGCGGCGGGTCTGCGCGCCGCGGTGGCCTCGGAGATGAAACTCCCGGCGCTGCCGGCCGTTCAATCCACACCGCCGCCGACGGCGGTTCAACCGAGTGCGGGGGGAGGTACAGCGGACGTCAGCGACACTCCTGCAGCCCAGGGACGGGCTGCGCCGCACACGACGGGACGGGCAGCGACCGCGCCGAAAGATCCCATAGGTTCAGACGCGTCGCGCGTCGCTCAGCAGGCTCCGGTGATGGTGCGCCCGCCGGTCGCGTCGACGGCGACGCCTGAATACGTTGCCGCGGCACTCCACGACGCTGCATCCGCCGACTATCCGGCCGACGCTGCGCGATCCGGCGGCAATCTGGGTGACGCTCTGAAGCCCACGCGGGTCAAGGCGGCGGAAGCCGGCGTCGTCGCCAGCCGGCGCTGGCTGCTGCCGAAGGGATCGTTCCTCGACTGCACCCTGGAGACGGCCATTGACTCCACGTTCGCTGCACTGACGACCTGCGTGCTGGCCAGCGATGTCTATGGCGCCGACGGGCGGGTGGTGCTACTGGAACGTGGCACGAAGCTTGTTGGCGAGACGCATGCGGATGTCCGGGCGGGGCAGGCGCGCCTGGCCGTTCTCTGGAACGAGGCCCGCACGCCGTCAGGCGTGGTCGTCGACCTGGTGTCGCCTGGGACCGATGCCCTCGGACGCGGCGGACTGCCCGGAACGATCGACCGGCACACGGGCGAGCGATTCGGCGCCGCAGTGCTGCTATCGGTGCTCGACGCTGCGGTCGGCGACGTCGCCGCCCGTCAGCAGGGCGCGGGCGCAATTGTCTACAACGCGCAGAGCGCCCACGACGTGGCGACCGAAGCGCTGAGAAACACGATCGCGATTCCGCCGACGATCAACGTGCCGCCGGGCGCCCGCGTGATGGTCAGCGTCGTGCGGGACATCGACTTTCGCGCCGTCTACCGGCTCGTCGTGAATGACACCCGATGAGGCGGGGGAGGCGCATGCGGCAATTTCCTCGCTGGATCACTTCACCCAGCCGCTGCGTATGCTGCTTAGGGACCCGGGTGTCACGGAGCTATGCATCCAGCAGCCGGGCGAGATCTATCTTGAGGGCGGTGGCGGCTGGGAGCGTGTGTGTGCATCGTGGGCCACGACGGCCTGGGCGCGCCACTTCGCAAGACTGCTCGCGACCGCCTCCGAGCAGCGCGTCAACGCCGAGACACCGTTGCTGTCCGCGGGCCTGCCGACGGGCGAGCGGGTGCAGATCGTTCTGCCACCGGCCACGTTGTCCGATCGCGTCGTCGTCGCGATACGACGACCGAGCCATGAGGTCTGGCCGCTGGGCGAGCTGGCGCGCCACGGACTCTTTGCCGAATGCCGCGTCGCGGACCCGCGCGCGCGCGCCGGCAGCGAGAGCCTCCTTGCCAGCTTTCAGCGCCGCGACTGGCGCTCGTTTCTCGCGGATGCAGTCCGAATGCGCCTCAACATCGTCGTCGCCGGGGCGACGGGTTCCGGAAAGACGACGCTGACCAAGGCACTGATCGATGAGATCCCGTCCGACGAGCGACTGATCAGCATCGAGGATACCGCCGAGCTCGCCTTCCCGAACCACGGGAATGCCGTGCGCTTGTTCTACTCGAAGGACGATCAGGGCCGTGCGCGTGTTGCGCCCAAGCAGCTTCTGGAAGCTTCGCTGCGGCTGCGACCGGACCGGATCCTGCTGGCAGAGTTGCGCGGCGAGGAAGCGTACTATTTCCTGCGCAACGTCAGCTCCGGTCATCCGGGCTCCATTACCAGCGTGCATGCAGGAAGTGCCGCACTGGCGTTCGAGCAACTCGCGTTGCTGGTCAAGGAGAGCCCGCCGGGGCGGGAGCTGGCGCTCGCCGACATCCACCGCCTGCTGCATGCCGTGGTCGATGTCGTCGTACACTGTGTTCGCGATGGAACTCGCCGCCATGTGGACGAAATGTGGTGGCGGGACGCACCGTCCTGATCACGCATTGCGCTGGCGAGCGACTTTGGCCATTCCTCGAGGAGCTCACCCGATGCTGGCCCTGCGACCCAACTGCGAGTGCTGCAATCGCGACCTCGGGCCCGATTCCGAGCGTGCCGCAATCTGCAGCTTCGAGTGCACGTTCTGCGACGACTGCGCCGAGACCGTGCTCGGCGGCGTCTGCCCCAACTGCGGCGGGGAGCTGGTGCGCAGGCCGCGTCGACCCGCCGCGCTGCTCTCGAAGTACCCGGCCTCCACCGACCGCGTGCTGCACCAGGGCGGCTGCTTGCGCAGCGCGTGACGATCGTCGGTGACACCGCGCGCCGCGCGGTCGCCTACGCGGCGACGGTGTTCGCCGCCGGTTTCGTGCTCGGTATGCTGCGCGTACTCTTCGTGGTGCCGCGTATCGGCACTCGTGCGGCGCAGCTCATCGAGCTGCCCATCATGCTCGCAGTGGCCTACTGTGCGGCGGGTCGTGCCCGACGCGGACTGAGCGATCAGGCGCGAGGCCGCCGCCTCGCGATCGGCGTCAGCGCGCTGCTGCTCGTGCTGGGCGCCGAAGTCGCGACTGGCATGGCGTTGCGGAGCACGTCCGTGCTCGGAGCGCTGATCAATCCCGATCCCGTGTCCGGTTCTCTCTATTACATGTCGCTGGTTCTGGTCGCGGCGCTGCCGGCGTTGCGTCGGGGCACGGCGCCGCCCGCGCAATCGTGCTGATCCCGGCTTGCGTCCGGGATCGTATGCGCGTAACGTAACCACATGGTTACAGAGCGCTTCGCCCGGTCCGCCGCCGATCCGTTCGGCGCCATTGCCGACCCGACTCGGCGCGCGATCCTCGATCTGCTGCGCGCCGAAGAGTACTCGGCAGGTGCGCTCGCGGCGCAATTCCCGATCAGCAGGCCCGCCATTTCCCGCCACGTCCGGATACTGCGCGCGGCCGGTCTGATCCGCGAGCGCCGCGATGCGCAGTGCCGTTATTACTCGCTCGACAGCGCCCGCTTGGCCGACGTTGACTCGTGGCTCGCGCCCTATCGGCTGTTCTGGGCGTCGCGCCTGCAGCAGCTGCGCACGGTGGTCGAGAACCAATCGTCGGGGCCGTCTGCCCGGCGAGGCAGGAGTCGCTCATGAGCGAATGGATCCACACGGCGTCGCGTCAGCTCCCGGCTCCGCCGGCGGCGGTCTATCTCGCCTGGACCGATGCGGAGCGCCTCGAGCGCTGGTTCGCCGAACACGTCGCGATCGACGTGCGCCCCGGCGGCGCGTACCAGTTCTGGGGGCGTCACACGTATGGCGTGCCGGACCGCGCGCGGGCGACCCAGCGGCTGCTGCGCGTGGAGCGCGACACCGCACTCGCGTTCGAATGGAATTGGGCAGGCCTGCCCAGCACGGTAACGATCAGCCTGCGCAGCGCGCTCCGCGCGACAGCGGGTGCCGGCCAGACCGCGCTCACGCTTGAGCACCGCTTCGCGAATCTGCCTTCCGGGAGCCGGGCGAGCGAGCTGGTCGATGACTGGTGGCGGATGTCGTTCGGGAACCTCGACGCCTTCCTGCGCGGGGGCGACGGGCTGCTGCGGCCAGACTTCTCGGATCCGAAGCCACGCGTCGAACTCAGCATCGTTCTCGATGCGCCGCGCGAGCGGGTCTTCGCCGCATTGATGGATCCGCAGACGATGAATCAGTGGATCGCCACCTCGGCCCGGGTCGAGCCACGCGTCGGGGGCGTCTACAGCTTCGGCTGGACCTACGCAATCGGCGACCGCCAGGTGACCGGCGGGCCGACGCGGATCCTCGAGCTCGTGCCGAACGAGCGTCTGGTCACCGATTGGCCAGACTGGCGCGGCGACCCGAGCGCGCCACCGACGACCGTGACCTGGGTGCTCGAGAGCGTCGGCGACAAGACCCGCCTGACGTTGATCCACGGCGGTTTTGCGCGGGTGGCGGACCTCTCCGACTATCCGCACGGCTGGCAGGCGTTCCTCGAAAAGCTACGCGCGTTTGTCTGGCAGGCCACCCGTTAGCACTCACGCCGGTTGCGGCGCCCTCGCCGGTACCGCTGCCTCGCGGATCGGCAGGTTGGCGAGCGCCGCGATCGCGGCGAGCATCATGTCGATCAGCCAGACCCAGTGGTAGCTTCCGGTGCGCGCCATCACGATGCCGCCGAGCCAGGCGCCGAAAAAAGCGCCGGTCTGGTGCGTGACCAGCGTCATGCCAAACAGCGTTGAGAGATGGCGCGAACCAAACAGCTTGCCGACCAGCCCGGCGGTCGACGGGACCGTCGCGAGCCACGTCACGCCGAGCACGGCCGAGAACACGTACAGCGTCAGCAGCGTCTTCGGTGCCGCGAGATAGAGGCCGACCGCGACGACCCGGGTGCCATAGAGCACCGCAAGCAGGTCCTTGTGCCGAAACCGGCTTCCGAGCCAACCAAACGCAATGCTGCCGACGACGTTCAGCAGCCCGATGATGCCGAGCGCCAGTCCGGCCGCGCCCGCCGGCAAGCCGCAGATCGCCACTTCATTCGGCAAGTGCGTGACCAGGAACGCGATGTGAAACCCGCACGCGAGGAAACTGATATGCAGGCACCAGTAGCTGCGGTCGCGAAACGCGGTCCGGAGCATCTCGAGCGTCGCACCGGTCGGCGCGCCGCGCTCGTCTGCCGGATGTACGTCGGCCGCGCCAGCCGCGGTATTTGCAAGCAGCGTCGACGCTGCCGCGAGTCCGGCCAGCGACCACAGCGCAACGGTCCAGCTGGTCAGCGTCGTGATCAGCTGGGTCAGAGGCGCGATGACAAACTGCCCGAGGGATGCGCCTGAGTTGATGACGCCGGCCGCGAGCGGCTGGTGTTCGCCCGGAACGCGCCGCGCGACGGCACCGATCAGGATTGCGAAGCTAGCCGCGCCGGCGCCGATCGCCGACATGACACCGAGCGTCGCATAGAGCCAGGCCGGATCGCTACGTAGCGGCGTCAATGCCAGCCCGGCGGCGAGCAGCAGCCCGCCGAGCACGATCACGCGTGCCGTACCGATGCGGTCCGCCAACATGCCCAAAACGGGTTGCGACACGCCCCAGAAGAACTGGCCGACCGCGAGTGTCAGGCTGACCGTCGCGATGCCGAGGCCGGTCGCAGCCAGCGGCCGAACGAACAGACCAAGCGACTGCCGCGTCCCCGTCGTGACGGCGATCAGGAGTGCGCCAGCGAGGACGATCGTCCACGGGACGCGCGGCCGTTCGCGCGGCGCGTTCACGCGGGCAGCACCGGCAGGTGTTCGCGCGGCGCCTTGAGAATGATCGCCGTGGAGCTGTCCGCGAACGCGGCGAAGCGCGACACGACGCTGTCCAGGTGCGCGACGTCGGTGACCGCGATCTCCAGGATCCAGCTGTCCTCGCCGGTCACGTTGAAGGCATTGATGACCTCCGGCGTCTTCGCAATGAGTCGAGCAACCTTCGCGAAGTCGGAGCGGCCGAGCCGCATGATCGCGCGTATGCCGTAACCGAGCGCCTGCAGGTCGACGGACGCGTGGTAGCCGCGGATCACGCCCGCGAGCTCGAGCTTTTGCACGCGTTCGCGCACCGCCGGCTGCGACAGGTGCACGCGCCGGCTCAGCTCCGCGACCGACAGTCGCGCGTTCGCCTGCAGCTCGGCCAGGATCCGGCTGTCGTAGCCGTCAAGCCGCGGTCGGTTCCGTGTATTCGAAGGCACAGATCACTCCTGACCGTTGATTAGAAGGCATATTGGCATGGCGGCAGCGGTTTCGGAATGGCATCGAGCGCCGCGTTTGCTTAATTTCGGTGCATGGCTGAAGCGCTGCGTGTGCCGGTTCGGCACGAATCGCTGTCGCCGCTGGTGCTCGCGTGCCTGGCCGCGACCTGGTTCGTCTGGGGGTCGACGTACCTCGCGATCCGATTCGCGATCGCCGGGCTGCCCCCGTTCCTGATGATGTCGTCCCGTTTTCTGCTCGCGGGCGGCCTGCTCATTGCCTACACCCGGGTGCGGGGCGCGCCATGGCCGACAGCCCGGGAATGGCGCAATGCAGCGATCGTCGGGGCGCTCATGCTCGGCTGCGGCATGGGCGGTGTCTCGCACGCCGAACTGACGCTCGGGTCCGGCATCGTCGTCGCGTTCATCGCGGTGACCCCGCTCCTGATGGTCCTCGCGAGCCTGCCTTTCGGCGTGCGGCCGGGGCGCGCCGAGGTCCTCGGAATCCTCATCGGGCTGACCGGCGTCGTAATGCTGGTTCAGGGGGCCGGCTTTCGAAGTTCGCCCGCCGGTCTCGTTGCGATGCTCGTCGCGTGTTCAGGCTGGACGATCGGCAGCGTCCTCAGCCAGCGACGCTTCCGGCTCGCGCCTGGCGCGACCGGCTTCGCCAGCGAGATGCTTTGCGGCGGCGTGGTGTTGCTGGTGCTCGGCATGCTGGACGGCGAGCGCTTGCCTGCGACGATCGCTCTAGGCCCGGCGCTCGCGTGGGCATATCTGGTGGTATTCGGCTCGCTGATCGCCTTCAACGCCTACATGGTGCTGCTGGCCCGGGCGTCACCCGCGCTGGCGACGAGCTACACGTATGTGAATCCGGTGATCGCGCTGCTGCTTGGCGTGGCGATCGGCGGCGAGTACGTCACCCCGTGGGAATGGATGTCGGCGGCGGTCGTTCTGGTCGGCGTCGTGCTGCTGCTCTTTGGCAGGCGCTGAACCGCTAGACTCTGGGCGAGAGGTGCTGCGCCAGGGAGCCAGGCCGTGGTCATCGACTGGTACTTCGACTTCATTTCGCCGTTCGCTTACCTGCAGTGGTCGCGGTTGGCGGAGCTTCCGGCGACGGTCGAGCTCCGGCCGCAACCGGTTCTGCTGGCCGGAATTCTCAAGCACTGGGGACAACTGGGCCCGGCCGAAATCACGCCGAAACGCCGATTCACCTACCAGCACGTCACCTGGCTCGCCGCCCGCGCGGGCCTTGCGCTGACGATGCCGGTTGGCCATCCGTTCAACTCGCTGCCGCTCTTGCGCCTCGCGTGGGCACTCGGCCCGTCGCACGAAGTCGTGGCACGCCTGTTTCGATTCGTGTGGGTCGACGGCCACATTCCCCAGGAAGCGGGTCCGTGGGCAGCGCTGCTCGCGGAGTTCGAGGACGACGTGCAGACCGAGACGCCCGGAGTCAAGGCGCAGCTTCGGGCCGCGACCGACGCGGCGATCGCCCGCGGCGTGTTCGGCGTGCCGACCGCAGCGCTGGACGGAGAACTCATCTGGGGATACGACGCGACCGACCTCTTGATTGCTGCATCCCGCGATCCCGCAGTGCTGCAGACGCCGGCGATGCGGCGCGCAATCCAGGTGCCGATCGCGGCGTCGCGCGCGGGTCCCGCATCGTGATGCCGGAACGCACCACGTTCCACGCGACGAAGCGATGCGCGTAATCCGCGCCGAGGACTACCGGCGCATGCGCTGGAAAAACGGGCTCGGCGAGACCGCCGAGGTCGCCATCGCGCCGCCACGGGCGACGCTCGAGGCCTTCGAATGGCGAATCAGCCTCGCGCGCGTCGAGGCGGACGGCCCGTTCTCGGGCTTCCCTGGCATCGACCGGACACTTACCGTCGTGGCGGGCAGCGGCTTTCGGCTCGTGGTCGACGGCGGCGCGCCCGTCGACCTGACGCGAAGCTCGGCGCCGTTCGTATTCCGTGGAGAAAGTGCCGTGCAGTCGATGCTGCTCGCCGGACCGGTTACGGACCTCAACGTCATGACACGGCGAGCCCGCTTTCACCATCGCGTGCGACGGATTCAGGTCGCCGCGCACACCGCCATCGAAACTGCGGCGACAGCTGCGGCGCTCTTCTGCGTGAGTGGGAGGATCGAGGTGGCAACCGCGGCCGCGGCATCCGAGCTCGGCGCCCAGGACACGGTGCTCATCGACGACGCCTTGCCAGAGGTCGCCGGCGAAGGCGAGCTGCTGTTGATCGAGATCGAGCGCAACTGAACGAACGGCGTCACGCCTAGGCCGCAGCTGCCGTCGGCATCACGACGACCACCCGGGTGCCACCGCCGGCGCCGGGTTCGAGACGGAACGTGGCACCGAGCAAGCGAGCGCGATAGGCCATCATCTTGAGTCCGAAACCATCCGAGCCTGCGGCGCGCGGCTGGACGCCGGTCCCGTCGTCGGTTACCGAGACCTCCAGCGCCCCCGACTTCAAGCGCAGGTCGACATCGATTCGCGTGCACCCGCTGTGCCGAGCAGCGTTGGTCAGTGCTTCGTAGACGATGCGATAGAGGTGATCCGCGGCAACGTCCGAGACATGGATATCGGCCGGATCCGAGCGCGTCACGATACCGATTCGCAGGCGTCGCCCGGCCTCGTTCGCCAGTCGCTCGAGCGCGGCGCTCAGCGAGCCGCGCTCTATTTGGACGGGGGACAGGCCGCGTGCCAGCTCGCGCGTCATGTTGATCGTGCGGTTAATGTGACTCACGACGTCCGCGACCAGCTCACGCGTGTTCCCCTGGCCGCGGTCGATGGCGCGCTCCAGCCCGCGCACCAGGAGCGCGATTCCCGTCAGCTCCTGGCCGAGCCCTTCGTGCAGGTCGCCGCTCAGCCGCTGCCGTTCCCGGCTGGCGATGTCGATGACCTCGCGCTCGAGCCGGCGCAGATCGGTTACGTCGAACGAGCGCAGCGTCAGCCCGAGTAACTGGCCGCCCTCGATGACAGGTGCAGTCCGCATCTCGAAGTGACGCAACGCGCCACCGGCATCGGCGAGGCTGATCGCGAACGACACAGACCGTCGGTTGTCGAGCGCGTCGCGTACCGCCGTCTCCAGCGTCGGCCAGGCCTCGATGGGAACGCTGTCGCGCAACAGTCCGCCGACCGGCGGCACCGACCCGCTGCCGAACAGGCTGCGGTTCGCGAATTGCACGCGCTGGTCCGCGTCCAGCAGCACCAGCGTGTCTGGTGCGTTGCTGGACACCGTGCGCACCAACGCCTCCTGGCGGCGAAGGGAGCGCGCATGCCGGCGCGTGACGGTCAGCAGGAAACCGAACAGCACGGCGGCCAGCAGCGCGACGACGGCCAGCGCAATTGACAGACGTTGCGTCAGAGCGCGCGCCTCCAGTTCCTGGCGCTGGATCGCCATCCGCTCCTCGAGACCTCGATTGGTCGCGAGCAACTCCTCGGCGTCGGCTGCGGCCTTGAGCACGGCTACGGCCCGGGCGCGCTGGGCGACGTCGGCGCTCTGTTGCACTTCGAGCGCATGCGTCAGGTCGCGGTAGGCTTCGCGGTCGCGGCCAACCGCGCTGAGCGCACTGGCGCGATCGCGGTATAGCCGCGCCTCGAACATCGGCAGGATGTCGTGCGCACGGGGCCCAAGTACCTCGTTCAGCTTCGCAAGCGCCTCCGCCGGCCGGCCGCGCGCGAGGTCGATTCGGGCCCGATAGCTCAGCATCAACGTTACGAGGTCGCTGCGGTTAGCCTCGTTCAGCGTCCGGTCGCTCGCGGCGCAGACCCGCTCGGCGGCATCGAGGTCCGGTTCATCGATCAGAGCGGGGCACAACGCGACGTCCGAGAACGCGGCGCCGAGGTGGTCGCCGAGCTTGTCGGCCGCGGCGCGGGCCCATTGCAGCGTGTCGCGCGCTTCCTTGTACTTGCGCTGAGCAATCAGTAGCTGTCCTCGCGTATACATCGCGGTCGCAAGCTGCGAGGGCAGGTTGGCGGAGCGCTGGTACGCGATCACCTCGTCGATCATGCGCTCGGCGTCGGCGACCAGTCCGCTTCGCCGGTACACGGTCGCGAGGGCGTTTGCGGCGCGGATCCGCGCCTCGGTCCAGCCACCGGCCTCTGCCATCCGGTACGCGGCAATCCCGTCGGCGGCAGCGACGTCGAGTTGCAGCATCTCGGCGCGCGTCTCAGCGCGCACCGACAGTCCACAGCTGCGCTCGATCGAGGTGTCCGGGTAGTGCGCCAGCATCTCGTCGATCGCGCGGATCGCGGCGTCGAGATCTGACTTGGTCTCGGCGTTGCTGACATCGCTGATGACCAGCCGCAGTCGCAGCCGTTCCCGATCCGGTGACGGCGCCATCCGACCTATCCGTTCCAGCGCGGACACGACGGCCGCGTGCGTCTCGGCCGCTCGTCCCTCGTCGCTTCGGGCTTCGGCGATGATCGTGTAGAGCTGCGCCTCGGTCAGCAGGTCCTTGCCGGGGGCGAGGGCCTTCAGGCGCGCCTCCGCTTCGGCGATGCCGTGCTCCGGGTCGCCTTCGGTGAGGCGGTCGAGCGTCTGCAGTTGCGCGGAGGGCAGCGGAAGGCAGATCGCCCAGGCACCCGGGGCGAATGCGCAGGCGAGCGCGGCCAGCGAGCCCAGCAGGCATCGCCTCGCGCGATAGCGCATTCGAGCCTTCGGGGTCATTCGGAGGCCGCCCGTTCAATTGCCAGCCCGGCAAGGTAATGCGCCTCCATGGTCCGGTCCATGCGCCACACCCCTAATCATCTCCGGGCGACCCTGAACGGGTGCGGTTATGCTGAGATCTCAGTCACGGACGGCGGCGGATTACGTTATGAATCAGCAGCCCGCGGTGCTGGCGATCTGGCGGCGCCTCAGCTCCCTCCCGGGCGGCCGGTGGCTGTTCGCCCGGGCCGTGTGCCACAAGGCGCCGTATTTCGCCACCATCCGCCCGACAATCGTCGAACTTCGCGCCGGACGCTGCGAAGTGCGCGTCCGCAAGCGGCGCGCCATTGAGAATCATCTCGGCACCGTCCACGCGATCGCGATCTGCAACATGGCCGAGCTCGCGGCGGGGCTTGTGACCGACGTGACCATTCCATTGACGCATCGCTGGATTCCGAAGGCGATGAGTGTCGAGTACCTGCGCAAGGCCGGGACCGACCTGCGGGCGGTCGCCGAGCTGGACTTGCTACCGGCGCTGGGCAGGCAGGCCGAGGTGCCCGTGCACGTGACGGCGTTCGATACCGGCGGCGAGGCGGTATTTCGCGCCGAGATCCGCATGTGGGTCTCGCGCCGCAGCTGACCGCGAATCTCGCGACAGGGTGCGCTGGTCGGCGCCGCCGGTCAGGGACCGGCCGCCTGCGACGGGAAGCCGCGGGTTCCGGCCGCCGCGTGCCAGTGGCAAATCATCCGCCACGCGTCGTGCGCGGTTTCCGCGAATCCGATCAGGTCGCAATCCTCGGGCTCGATCGCGCCCTCACTGACGAGGTACTCCACGTCGAACACGCGCTCCCAGTAGCTGCGACCGACCAGGACGACTGGCACGGCCGGCATCTTGCGCGTCTGGATCAGCGTCAGCGTTTCGAACACCTCGTCCAGCGTGCCGAATCCGCCGGGGAACGCCACCAGCGCCCGGGCGCGATTCAGAAAATGCAGTTTGCGGATGGCGAAGTAGTGGAAGGAGAAGCAGAGTTCCGGCGTGACGTACGGATTGGGGAACTGCTCGTGCGGGAGTGTGATATTGAGGCCGACGCTCGCTGCCCCGGCGTCACCGGCGCCGCGATTCGCTGCTTCCATGATGCCGGGACCGCCGCCCGTCATGATGACCACGCGGCCGCTGCCGGGCACCGCGTGAGCCGCGCCGACCAGGCGGCCGAACTCGCGCGCGACATCATAGTAATGACTCTTCGCGAGCAGACGCCGCGCGACCTCGACGCGGCGCGCACGGTCGGCGTCATTCGGGGCCGCGGCGGCCGCCGCTTCGGTCTCGCGTAGATAACGCTCCGCCGCCGCGGGTTCGCGGATTCGCGTGCTACCAAACACGACGATCGTGTGTTCGACGCGGTTTCGCCCGAGCAAGAGCTCGGCCTTTTGATAGTCGATCGCCAGGCGTATGCCACGAACCGCGTCCCATTCGAGAAACTCCGGATCACGATCGGCGGGGCGGTAGCTCGGGCTGGCGAGAATTGCGGCGACACGGTCGGGCGCGGCGGGGTCCTCGCGAGCCGGCTTCGGCGCCGACTCCGGAAGCGGCTCGGAGCGCGGCTGGGTGGCGGCGAGCGAAGGACGCTGCGGAGTCGCTTTCGGGCCGCGGTCGGTCGGTTTCATCGGCGCACCTGCTACCCGTGGGCTTGGCTCATTGTAGCGAGCTAAGATGCGCCGATGACGCACCGTCCGAAAATCGCGTCGTTCGAGGCGGCGTCGAGGAACAGGCGGGGCGTGACATCGTGACGTCGATGGATGCCGGCACCCTCGAACGCTACCTGCACACACACATTCCGTTGTCGCGCGCAATCGGTGTGAGCGTCGATCAGGCCGACCCGGACCTCGTGCGGCTGTCGGCCCCGCTGGCACCAAACCTCAACCACCGGCAGACCGCCTTCGGCGGCTCGGTCGCCTGCGTCGCAATTCTCGCCGGCTGGAGTTGGTTGCTGCTGCGCACGCGCGATCGATCGCCGGTGCCTCAGCTCGTCATCCAGCAGCAGGTCGTCGACTATCGGGCACCGATCGACGCTGCGTTCGAAGCGGTCTGTGCGGCGCCGGCTGATGGAGACTGGGGGCGCTTCGCGCGCGCTCTCGACAGTCGCGGTCGCGGTCGAATCGAACTCACGGCCGACGTCAACTGTCGCGGCAAGCTGGTCGCGCGGTTTCGAGGCGTCTACGTCGCTCTTGCAGCGCAGCGCAAGGGTCAATCCTGACCATTCCGGCGTGCCCGCTTGCATCACAAGCTCGGGACGGCCATCGTGCGTGTCCGCGGCCGCCCGCATGGCCCGAGGAGACCGAGATGATCGACATCACCCGTGGATCCTGCGCCTGGGTCCGGATCGGTCTGACGCTCGCCTGCTCGACGGCATGGGCAATTGCGACGATCAGCGCGACGGCGGCACCGGCGCGCACGCTGCAGTACACGATCGTCAGCGGGGGTGGAAACGCGGGCAGCGAGACCGATACGTACGACGCAAACGGCACGCTGGACAGCGCGTTCGAATTCAACGACCGCGGTCGCGGGCCGAAGGTGCACGCGCGCTACGAGTTCGGCGCGGACGACGTCCCGACCCGAATTGACGTCACGGGCGTCAACTATCTCAAGGCGCCGGTCGACGAGCACCTCTGGATCGAGAACGGCCACAGTGCCTGGCGCAGTACGACTGAGCGCGGAACCGGCCCGACGCACGGCTTCTACGTCACCAACGACGGAGCCGGAGCCGCCGAGCTCGCGGCGCTCGTGCGCGCGTTGGCGCGCCGCCCGGGTGAGCCGATTGCGTTGCTCCCCGGCGGTGAGGCCAGGCTCGAGTCGGTCGGTGACGCGGTCGTAGAAAGTCACGGGCGCAAGATGCACGTGCGCGAGTTCGCGGTCAGCGGCCTCAGCCTCACGCCAGCGACCGTCTGGGTCGATGACGACGGCGATCTGTTCGGAACGCCGAGCAAATGGTTTGGTCTCCTGCGCGCGGGATGGGAGGACGTCAACGACACGCTGATCGCCCTACAGGACAAGGCCGACGATGCCCGCTACGCGCGCCTGGCGAAGACGCTCGCAAGGGCGCCTGGCCACCCGGTAGCGTTTGAGCATGTGAGGGTGTTCGACGCGGAGCGGGCCCAGGTCCTCGAGGACCAGACCGTCGTGATTCGCGGCGTCCGCATCATGGCGGTCGGAGCGGCCAGCAGCACGCAGGTGCCACCGGACGCCGAGCGCATCGACGGCAAGGGCCGGATGCTGCTGCCGGGACTGATCGACATGCACATGCATGTGTCGCCGCCAGACGGCTTGCTGTGCATCGCGAGCGGTGTGACGACTGGTCGGGACATGGGCAACGACATCGAGACTCTGCGCCATCTGACCACGCAATGGGATAGCGGCGTCGCGATCGGGCCGCAGATCTGGAAGGCGGGGATGATCGACAGCCACAGCCCTTATCAGGTTCCGGCCGGCGCGTTTGCCGATACGGCCGCAGAGGCCGAGGCGGCCGTCAAGCGCTACGCCGATCTCGGCTACGTTCAGATCAAGGTGTACAGCTCGCTGAAGCCGGAACTCCTGCCAGGCATCATCGAGGCCGCTCACCGGCGCGGACTTCGCGTCAGCGGCCACGTGCCCAACGGCCTTCGGGCCGCCGAGTTCGTCACGGCCGGTGCCGACGAGCTGCAGCACATCAATTTCGTGTTCCTGAACTTCCTCGCGGACAAAGTCAAGGACACTCGCACACCCGAGCGCTTCACCGCGGTCGGTGAGTACGCGGCAGCGCTTGATCTCAATTCGCAGCCGGTCAAGGACTTCATCACGCTGCTGCTCGAGCACCACACGACCGTCGACGTCACTCTGGCGACGTTCGAAGGAATGTTTCTCGGACGCCCGGGGCAGGCATCGCCCGACTTCGCGCCGATCATCGACCGGCTGCCGGCGCAGCTGCGCCGCCAGGCGTACGCCGGCGGCCTGCCGGTCACGCCCGCGAACGACCAGCGCTACCGGGACTCGTACGCGGCAATGCTCCGAATGACCAAGCTGATGTTCGACGCCGGCATTCCCGTGCTGGTCGGCACGGACGCGATGGCCGGCGTGATGCTGCATCGCGAACTCGAGCTCGAGGTGCAGGCCGGCATCCCGCCAATGAAGGCACTGCAGAACGCAACGCAGGTTGCGGCGCGCGTCCTGAAGCAGGACGCTGATGTAGGCTCGATCCGTGTCGGCAAGCGAGCCGACCTGCTGCTCGTCGAAGGCGACCCGACTACGCGGATCGGCGACGTGCGGCGCGGGCGGCTGGTGGTCAAGGGCGGAATGCTCTACGACCCGGCGCGCGTGTACGCAGCCGTCGGTATCGGCCCGTCGCCGTAGCCAACGCATTCGCGCGCATTGAGTCCGCGGACGCCCGTGGACTAAGCTCGGCAGGCCGCCGCCACCGCGCTACCACCGACGGGTTCGTCATGCCGCAACTGAGACTGCAGCGTCTGCTCGCCGCCATCATCGCGAGTATCCCGGTCGCCGCGCTGGCCGCCGGGCCGGCGGCCGACCTGATCGTCGAACATGCGCGAATCTGGACAGTCGACGCGGCGCGTCCCGAGGCGGACGCCCTTGCAGTGCTGGACGGACGCATCGTGGCGGTGGGCACCGACGCGGAGATCGAGGTTTGGCGCGGCGCGCGGACCCGGTTCGTCGATGCCGGTGGGCGCCGCGTGGTTCCCGGCTTCAACGACGCACACGTGCATTTCTCGGACGGTGGTGCGGCGCTGGCCGCCGTACAACTGAACGACGCGACGAGTGCGAGCGAGCTCGCCCGTCGCGTCGGCGCGTATGCGGCCGGCATTCCGGCCGGCCAGTGGATCCTCCACGGCAATTGGGACGAGACCAAATGGACGCCCGCGGAGATGCCGACGCGCCAGCTCCTCGATGCGGTGACGCCTAATAATCCGGTAGCGATCGAACGCTACGACGGGCACATGGTCCTCGCGAACTCTCGGGCCCTCGCCCTGGCCGGCATCACGGCACGCACTGCGGACCCGCCGGGCGGTGTCATCGTGCGTGATGCGCACGGTGAGCCCACGGGCGCGCTGAAGGATGCAGCGGAAGAGCTCATGTATGCGGCGATTCCGCCACCGTCGCGCGACGAGCGGCGCCATGCAATAGAGCGGGCGCTGCGCGAGGCTGCGGCACTCGGCGTGACGAGCGTGCAGGATATGGCGAACCCGCCGGTCGACTACGGCGACATCGCGGTTCTGTCCTCGTTGCAGGTGGCCGGCAAGCTCACGACGCGCGTGTACGTCGCGCCACTGATCACCGGTGTCGATGATCAGGCCAAGCTCGGGATAGGGCGCGCGTTCGGAGGTCCTTGGCTGCGGATCGGCGCGGTCAAGGGCTACGCAGACGGCTCCCTGGGATCGCGGACCGCATACTTCTTCGAGCCGTTCATCGACCAGCCGGACAACAGGGGGCTGCTGGGCGAAACGATGCAGCCGCTCTCCCGGATGCGGGAGTACCTCGCGCGCGCAGACGCGGCGAACCTGCAAGTCTGCATTCACGCAATCGGTGATGCGGCGATCTCGACTGTTCTCGACCTGTACGCCGAGGTCGAGAAACGCGGCACGCGCGAGCGGCGCTGGCGGGTCGAGCACGCGCAGCACATGGCGGCAAAGGACTTCGACCGATTCGCGGCGCTGCACGTGATCGCGTCAGTGCAGCCATATCACGCAATCGACGACGGGCGCTGGGCCGAGGGCCGGATCGGCCACGACCGTGCGTCGCGGACGTACGCATTTCGGACCTTTCGCGATCATGGAGTACGACTCGCGTTCGGGACCGACTGGCCAGTCGCGCCGCTCAATCCGATGGACACGCTCTATGCTGCAACGACCCGTGCGACCCTAGATGGCCGGAACCCCGGTGGATGGTTCCCCGAGCAACGGCTCTCCATCGAGGAGGCGATCGAGGCCTACACGCTCGGTTCGGCCTACGCGGAGTTCCAGGAGCACGACAAGGGTTCGATAACGCCCGGCAAGCTGGCCGACTTCGTGATGCTCAGCGACGACATCCTGCGCATGCCGGCGACCGATCTGCGTCGTGTGCGGGTGCTTAAGACTTGGGTCGGGGGCGTCGAGGTCTACAGCGCCCCCGCCGGGCCCTGATCGCGCTCGGCTACGCCTTGCGGCCGAGCGTCTCCGGAAGCAATTCGAGGAATCGATCGACTTCCTCGTGCGTTCCCACGGTGACGCGCGCCCATTGGTCATACCGGACGAACGGCCGCCCGACCTTGACGCCGCGTTCGAGCATCGCCTTTCGAAACGACGTGATCGGCATCGAGACGTCGAAGAACACGAAGTTTCCCTGCGAATGCGTGTGTGCGCAGCCGAGCCGGTCCAGCGTCGCCTCGATCCGATTGCGGTCGGTGATCAATGACCGTCGCGTATCGGTAATGAAGCGCTGATCGCCCAGACTCGCGATCGCCGCGCGCAGGCCGGCGATGTTCGGGAACGCAAGCTGGACCGCGCGCAGCCGTTCGATCAGCGGTGTCGCCGCAATGCCGTAACCGACCCGCAGGCCGGCGAGGCCGTGGATCTTCGAGAACGTTCGCAGCACGACCAAATTCGGGCAGTCCTTCGTGACGCCGATGACGGACGCGACGCCTTCGGCGTCGACGAGATCGATGTACGCCTCGTCGACGCAGACCAGCACCTGCGATGGCACCGAGCGGATGAAGGCGTCGAGCGCATCGCGGCGCAGGGCCGTCGCCGTCGGATTGTTCGGGTTGCACACGTAGACCAAGCGCGTGCGCGGAGTGATCGCGGCGTGCATGGCCGCGAGATCGTGCGCGTGCGCGGCGTCGAGCGGCACCCACTTGGTCTCGACGCCGACGGTCGCTGCAAAGGCCGGCAGCTGCTCGAAGGTGGGCTGCGCTGCGATCAGCTCGCCTCCGGGACCGCCCTGGGCCGCGAGCATGGCGGCCATGTTGAGCAGCTCGGCCGATCCTGAGCCAATCACGAGCTGGGAACGATCGACGTGCTGGTACGCCGCCAGCGCATCGAGCAGTTCCTCGATGGCAGCATCGGCATAGCGGGGGGCCTCGATTGCGCTCGCGAGAATCGCGCGCCGCGCCGCCGGCGACGGGCCGTACGGGTTTTCGTTGCTGTCGAGGCGGATCGGTCCGCTCGCGGCGTGGGTGTCCGCCGGTGTCGCGGCCACGGCCGGCGAGGCGCTGCCGAGGCGCGGTGCGAGCGGCGCCAACAGTGCCGCGGCGCCGAGGAGCGCCGACCGTCGCGACATGCGCGGCAACAGATCGGGCAGCGAGACATCGTGCGCGGCGCTCGCGCGGGCAAGCTCGGGGGCGCGACCCAAGGGCATGGTGGACTCCTCAGTCAGCGTGCAGTGGTGATGCGTGGTCCAGACGCTAGCACGGGCCGCACCGGGGGTGGCCACCGGCGCGCCGTGATGGTGCGGCGCAATACGTTCGCGCCGGGAGCGCTCGCGCCGTGGAGCCGGCTTTCACGTCTGGTCAGGGTCCCCGGAGCCGGCTTGCTGCGCCGCAGAGCGACGGCTTTACACGGCGACGGGAGCACCGAACGCCGATCCGGGTGTATGGTCGGACTGTCATCGGCCCGTCGGCGCCTGACGGCGTATTCCGGAGGTACCCATGATTGAGCCGAGCTTCTATGCGTCGTCTCCAGCGACGGCCCACCTCGTTGCGCCAACAACCGCATCAACTCTGCTGCCCACATCACCGGCGCTCGACGTCATGACGGACCTCGCCAGCGAGACGGCGCACGTCGTTGCACCCGATCGTCACATCGACGCTGCACTGCACGACATGATCCTGTTCGGCGTACGGTTGTTGCTCGTCGTCCACGAACAGGTCGTCACCGGCATCGTCACCTCGTACGACATCATGGGCGAGCGACCGATCCAGTTCCTCCAGGATCCTTTTCGCAGCACCGTTCCGCACCGTCACGCGGACGTGCGCGTGGCCGACATCATGACGCCGATCGCCAACGTCCGGCCCCTGCGGATGAAGTGGGTCTCGCGTGCCTCGGTGGCCGATGTCGCCGCCTTGTTCAGGTCGACCGACGAGACGCACCTGCTCGTCGCAGACGACGAGCCGGACGGTAGTGTCGTCATTCGCGGAATCTTCTCCCGCACCCGGCTCGAGCGGCAGCTCGACGGGCATTGACCGAAACGGATCAGGCACAGGCCGCAGTGTCGGCCGGCCAGATCCGTGACTATCATCGGACCAGGCATGGGGCGGCCTGACGCCCCGGACGCACGAGTGACGCGTTATGGAACCGCGTACCGAACCGCGTGCTACCGCAGAACGCGCCCCCAGTCGCACGGCCCCGGGCTCCCGGCGCCGTCATGACGCGGCGCGCCAGGTGCTCGAACGGTGGCTAGCCGATGCCGACATTCGCATCGACGGGCCACGGCCGTGGGATCTGCGGGTCAAGGACGAGCGCTT